>Ga0102925_1000029_pt1 | contig 66686 bp, 72 predicted proteins | sample SalPonR1_A_D1_MG_FD_78216 | JGI IMG/M metagenome (GOLD analysis project Ga0102925, IMG submission 78216) | Salt pond soil microbial communities from South San Francisco under conditions of wetland restoration - Salt Pond MetaG R1_A_D1_MG | ecosystem: Environmental > Aquatic > Marine > Intertidal...
GCGGCCTCGGATTGAATGGCATTGCTCGGCCGCCTTGCCAGGAGACCAGCCACCCGAAGATTGAGATAAGCATCGTGTTTTCCGTGAGTGCTGCATGAATCGCCGGAAGTCATCAACGTCATTTGTATGTCGAGGGCAGGCTCTGGCGGACTTGCGCCGGCGCGGTGGGCCTGACGGTCAGAGTATCTGATCCGACGTCGTTTCCGGCTCTGAGCCGGCATTGTTTGCGTTTATGCGACAGGCAGCTTTGCGCTTGTTGCAGACACACAGCAATCGGCGAATCCCGCACGCCGCAATCTTTTCGACCAACTCAATGCAGGAAAAAGGCCTGTCTGGGCAGCACGATCCGCCTTTGTTTTCAGAATGGCTTGGGGCCTGAACGCATGCGCGGGCTTCAAGACAAGAGCGCGGAATCGACATTTTGTTCAAAAAGATACTGGACCAGGGGGTTCGGAAATCGGCGCCGCAGCGTGATTGCGAAAAAGGTTTCCTTGATCCGGGGATGCTCTCTGGCTTCCCTGAGCAGTCCGGAATTCAGTTCGTCTTTCACGACGATCGGTGCAACAAGCGCAAGCCCGACATCTTCTCGTGTCAATAGGCGCATCATCGCCATGTCATCCACCTCGGCGGCCACTTGCGGGCGCACGGATAACCGGCTGGCCATGGCATCGAAAGCTGTCCGCACGCTGTTGTCCGTCGTGGGCAGGATAAATGGCTGATCGAGGAGCAGTTCCCTGATCGGACGGTCCGGGTCGAGACGCTTGGGGGAACCGACAATGCGGACGTCCTGCTCTGCGATCTGGTGCGTTTCGTAAGGTGTCAGACTGTCATCGGGTGGCGGGCGGTTCATGAGCACCAGGTCGAAGTTGTGGGTTCCCAATCCTTCTAGCAGTTCGGTCGGGCTTCCTGATCGCAAGATCAACTCGACATCCATGCGTGACAGAAGCGGCTTCAGAAAACCGATCTGAAAGTTGCGGGACAGGGTGGCGAGCGCGCCCACCCGCAGCGCCTTGCGGCTTTGTACGGTGCTTGTGAGGGTGGCGATAAGCTCCTGTCCGGTCGCGAAAATCGCATCCGCGTGGTCCAGCGCGATACGTCCGGCCTCGGTCAGGTGAAGTTGCCGCCCGCGCCGTTCGAAAAGCGCATGGCCCAGGCGGTCTTCCAACTGCTTTATCTGAACCGACAGGGCCGACTGTGACAGGTTCAGCCGCTGTGCCGTGCGCGTCAGGTTCCCGTCATGCGCAACGGCCCAGAAATATCGAAGGTGATGATAGTTCAGCGGCATATCGTTCTATTTAGTAGAACGAAAACTAAACGACAATATATTTTTAATGACAGGGCAATTGTCATATCCGGTCTCGAAAGGCCTTTGGCCGCGTAAACCGAGGAACCCCGATCATGGCGTATTTCATGTTGCCCCTTATCAGTCCGATCATCCTTATTGTCGTGGCGCTTCATGCCGCGCGCCATCCGGGGAAGCGTCCTCACGGGGTGCCCCGGCTTGCAGAGGCGGCCGCATTCGTCGCCTTCGCTTTCGCGGCATTGTCTGCAGTGCTCCTTGTGGTCAAGGGCCCGGGCAGTTCGGCGCTGATCGGAATTTTCGGCATCGGCCTGTCGGTGCGGCTCGATGCGGTCAGTGCGGTGATGCTGGTTCTTGTCAGCTTTATTGGCTGGATCGTGTTGCGCTACTCCAGGACCTACATGGACGGAGAGGCGCGGCAGGGCGCGTTTACAAGCTGGATGGCGGCCACGCTGGCCGCGGTTCTTCTGCTTGTGATGTCCGGCAATCTTTTCCAGCTTTTCGCGGCCTGGACCCTCACCAGCCTGTCATTGAACCGGCTGCTGCTGTTCTATCCCGAACGCGTCACGGCCCGTCGCGCCGCCCACAAGAAAGCCATTGTCGCGCGCGCCAGCGAGGTCGCCCTGGCGGGGGCTGTCGTCCTTCTGATCGCGGCTACCGGAACCACCGACATCGCAACCATCCTGGCCACGGCAGAGGCCAATTGGATGACGATGGTCGCGGCCTTGCTGATCGCCATTGCGGCCGTGCTGGCATCCGCGCAGTTCCCTGCACATGGCTGGCTGACCGAGGTGATGGAAGCCCCGACGCCAGTATCCGCCCTTCTGCATGCCGGTGTCATCAACGCGGGTGGGTTCCTGCTGATCCGGTTCGCCGACGTGATGCTGCTTGCACCGGGGGTGATGGCGCTTCTGGTGATGCTCGGAGGGTTCACGGCGCTGTTTGGTGGCCTCGTGATGCTGACCCAGCCTGCGGTCAAGACCTCGCTGGCGTGGTCGACCATCGCGCAGATGGCCTTCATGGTCATGCAATGCGGCCTGGCGCTTTTCCCGCTGGCCTTGCTTCATATCGTGGCGCACTCGCTTTACAAGGCGCATGCCTTCCTGAGCGCTGGCGAGGCCGTGCGAAATATCGCGGCAATCCATCGCCCCGGACCGATCGCGGTGCCAAGTGCCCGCAATGTCTTGCAGGCCTTCGCCGTTGCCATCCCGATCTACGGTCTTGTCGGCGCCGTTATCGGATTTGATGGAAAATCAATCCAGGCCATAGCCTTGGGCGTGATCCTGATCTTCGGCGTCGCCTACCTGCTGGCGCAGGGCTTTGCCGATGCCGCGCCGCGCGCGCTGATGCAGCGCACAGCAACCTATGCCCTGGTGACCTCGGTCAGTTACTTTGCGCTTCAGGTCGTCGCGCAGTCAGTCACCGCCGGCAGCCTGCCCCCGACCCCGGCCCCCGGTCCGTTGGAATGGGCTCTGATCATCCTCGCCCTCGCAAGCTTTGGCTTTGTCGCCGTGGCGCAGGCGACATTCCCGCTCTGGGCATCGCATCCGGCGGCAGCCGGGCTGCGTGTTCACCTGACCAACGGCCTCTATGCCAATGCGATCTTCGACAAGCTTCTGGACGGATGGTCCAAGCGCTCAGCAAGCTGAAAGGAACAGAACTCATGTTTGCAAAACTCGAGACCTTCCCCGCCGCCCTTCTGGAGCTTGTCTCGGCGGCCAACGGTGCCGCAAAGGCGATCCCACCCCTTTTCCCGCTCTCGGCGAATGTCGCGGTGAACCCGTTTCTTGGCCAGAGCGGCGAACACCTTGCCGTCACCGCCGCGCGCTTGGAGCGGGTCGCGGGCACAAGGGTTACGCCAACGCGCGGACACTGGGCCAAGAAACTGGACATTGGCGATTTAACGGACGCGGACTTGATGGATGCACTGGCTGCTCTTGAAGGGCCGTTTGATGTGCCGAGCCTGCAGGATGTCAAAACCGCCTTGGAAAATACCCCTCCAGCGCCCAAAGCCCTTCCCACCGTAGCCGAGCTTGCTGCGGATGTTTCAGGCATTGACTGGCCGGGCCTGATCGAAGACCGCATCGGGGCATGGGCCGCAGGCCATTTCGACCAGGGACAGGCGCTCTGGCAGCAAGCCAAGACCGGCGGCGCCTTCAGCGCATGGCGGGATTTCGCCTCGCGCGATCTGACGCCCGAGATTCAGGGTCTCAGGGGCTTTTGCGCCTTCGTCGCCGACACGAACCGGTCGCATTGGCGCTGTATCGGTCGCGCGTCGGAAAAGCTTGGCGTGACCCCCGCGGCCGCGCCAACCGCGTTCCACCTTTGGCTGATGACGCTGGGCGGATGGGCGCAATACGGGCGCTACCTTCTTTGGCAGGCCGAACTGAATGGCGAGCAGGAAAATACCGTAACCGAGCTTCTGGCGATCCGCATGGTATTCGACGAAGCGCTGTTCGAACTTTACGAGGACCAGATCGCCGACCGCTGGGCGCAGGCTGTCGCCGCTCACGAGTCATCTGTCATTCCGTCACGGGACCTTGTCATCGACGCGGTGCTTCAGGACGCGGCAGAAAGGGCCGAGCAGCGTGCTCTTGGCGACAGGTTGCTGCAGGGCAAGCCGCGCAAGGCCGAGGGGCGTTCTGATGTTCAGGCGGCCTTCTGTATTGATGTTCGCTCCGAAGTCTTCCGCCGCGCGCTGGAGGCACAGGATAAAAACATCGAGACAATCGGTTTTGCCGGGTTCTTCGGGCTGGCCAGCGCCCACAGGGCTGCCGGATCGGATGTGACGGAACTGCGCGGTCCCGTGCTTTTGCAACCCGGCCTGACATCACATGCGACGGAACCCGAGACGGCCGATCTCAACCGCCGTTACATAGCGCGCGCCAGGCGTGCGTGGGGCCGGTTCAAGCTGGCAGCTGTCTCGTCTTTCGCCTTTGTGGAAGCGACAGGTCCGCTTTATGCGGGGAAACTCGTGCGGGAGTCACTGGGTTTGGGCGGTGGGGTCAAAACCGATCCACTGCCCAGGATGGACCCGGCGATCGACCTGGAAACGCGGGTTGAAATGGCTCGGTCAGTGCTGACAGCCATGTCGCTTACGGATAATTTCGCGCGGATCATACTGTTGGCCGGTCACGGCGCCGACGTCGCCAACAACCCGCATGAAAGCGCGCTGCAATGTGGCGCCTGTGGCGGATATGCGGGGGACGTGAATGCGCGGCTTCTTGCGGGCCTGTTGAATGATCGTGAGGTGCAGCTTGGGTTGCGTGAAGAGGGGATCGAGATCCCTGCCGATACGGTCTTCCTGCCCGCCATGCACCACACGACGACCGACGAGGTGACCCTTTTCGAGCAAGATGTGCCGCAGGAGAAACAGCCGGGCGGGCTGGCGCAGCTGCGCAAGTGGCTGGCTGCTGCGGGGCGCCTTGCGCGTGCGGAGCGTGTGCAGCGTCTGCCGCGCGCGGACCAAGCAGCGAATGTCCCATACCGGGCGAGGGACTGGGCCGAGACCCGTCCCGAATGGGGACTGGCCGGATGCCGCGCCTTTGTCGCCGCGCCGCGCCACCGCACGGACGGAGCGGACTTGTCGGGGCAGGTCTTTCTGCACAATTACGACTGGCGGCGCGATGACGGGTTTGGCGTTCTCGAATTGATCATGACCGCGCCAGTCGTCGTCGCAAGCTGGATCAGCCTTCAATATTACGGCTCGACCGTGGCGCCCGGACTGTTCGGTGGTGGCAACAAGTTGTTGCACAATGTGGTCGGTGGCATCGGCGTTCTCGAAGGCAACAATGGCGCCCCGCGTCCCGGTTTGCCGTGGCAGTCAGTCCATGACGGTGACGGATTTCAACACGATCCCCTGCGCTTGTCAGTGATCGTTGAAGCTCCACGCGAAGCAATGACCGACATTCTCAGGCGCCATCCGGCTGTTTGCGAATTGTTCGACAATGGCTGGCTTCACCTGATCGCCATGGATGACAACGGCGATCTGGCTTGGCGATATCGTGGAAACCTGACCTGGAAATCCTTCAGGGGGGAGACTGACGTCACAAGCGTAGTCGCGGCTGAATAATCCGTCTTTGCACATGCCGGATATGAGATTGGAGCGGCGTCATTTCTGTTTCAAGCAGACATGGCGCCGCCACGCTTGCTTTGTCTTGGTGTTTCAAGTGACTCGCAAAGTGTCTGACGTCCGTGCTTTTGGAACAGGTTTGATGCTTTCCTGATGGCGGATTCCCGGGTGAGCCGTTTCAGGGCATCGGCGTTATCCGTATTTGGCGATGAATGCCTCGATATCGAGGGCGCGAATGTCTGGCAGGGCGGCGCGATAGGCGTCGCGGGTCCAGTCCCAGACCGCGATCCGCATCAATGCCTCGGCCTGTGCCTGCGGGAAGCGGCGCTTGATGAACCGGGCGGGCACGCCCCCGACAACCGTGTAGGGCGCGACATCACGCGTGACCACTGCACCCGCGCCAAGAACCGCCCCGGTGCCGATGGTCACCCCCGCCGTCACCGTCACCCCGTGGCCGATCCAGACGTCGTGGCCGACCGTCACATGATCCGCCCTGCGCCATTCGAAGAAATCGCTGTCGTCTTCGCCCAGACCGTAGGCCTCGGCGCGGTAGACGGAGTGATGTTGGATCGCGCGCCAGGTGGGGTGGTTGCCAGGGTTGATGCGGGTGGCGTTGGCGATGGAACACATCTTGCCGATGGTGGCCCAGACCACATGGCAGTCCTGCGTGATATAGGACCAATCGCCCATTGCGCTTTCGCGCATGACGGTGCCGCGCCCGACCTCGGTCCACACCCCGAGCGTGCAGCCTTGGACCTTGGCCTCGGGGTGGATATTCGGCGCCTCGGAGAGCGGCGATTTCGCGCCCGCGCCACTCATGCCGGCATTCCGGCGGGCTGACGGTGCAAGCGGATTTCGGGTGCGACGGGACGCAGGACGGTGGCCCCGTTCAGGCAGGCAGGTTCGATCAGCGCCTTGACCGCGCACAGGCCGAGATCTGGAAAATCCAACCCCATGCCGTAAAAGCAGGCGGCGCGAAACCCCGGCTTCGGGTTCGGCGCGGGGCGGATGTCGCGGGTGCCCATCTTCAGGTGGTGGGCGATATCCCAGGTCTGAACCGCACCGTCGATCCGGGTGAGCACCCAGCAATGGCCGTCCTCGCATCGCCCCTGCTTTTCTTGCGGGAAAAAGAAGCCGGTGACGTAGCCCGCCTCGATCCCGACCGCGCGCAGCGCCGCGAGGAAATAGGTGTTGATATCGACGCATGAGCCTTCTGTCAGGCCGCAGCCAAGGGCCGGGATCGCGTCGTGCCCGTCGTTGAAGCGCGCTGCGGGGTGGCCGTAGGTAAAGCGCTCGGCGGTGGCGCAAGCGATGGCGACCGCGCGTGCCAGCCCGGTCTGATCCGCTGCGATCCCGGCCACTTCGGCGCGCAGGGCGTCGGCGGTGCGGGTGAAGCGCGACGGGTGCGGTGTGAAGAGCGCCTCGGGATAGGAGCCTTGCGCTTCGGTGAAGGACCAGCGCACGGCCAGATCCGGCGCCTCCGGCATGACGCAAAGCACGGTCTGGCCGGTCGTGGCCTCGGTGATCTGGCGAACGGCACCGCCAGTGACGGCGACCCCGTTGCAGACCGCGTCCGGCGCGGACAGGCCGCCGGGGATCAGAACCTGCGTCGTGCCCTCGGGTAGATGCGCGGACCATGTGATGCTGAAATCGTTCATCTCGCCAACTCCGATGTGCCGATCAGCCGCGATCTCAGCAAAGCCGACAACCAGTCGATCAGATAAACCATCGCGATGATCAGGAAGATGATCGACCACGCCTCGTCCCATTTGTATGCGCTGATCCTGTCCGCCAGCAGAAAGCCGATGCCCCCTGCGCCGACAATGCCGAGGATCGTGCCGGAGCGTACGTTCGATTCGAAGTTGTAGAGCAGGATCGACAGGATCACCGGGTTGACCTGCGGCGCGATGGCGAACCGGATCTGTTGCATGCGCGAGCCGCCGGAGGCCTTCACCCCGTCAATCGGCTTGGAGGAGGTGTTTTCCAGCGCCTCGGAGAAGAGCTTGGCGAATGTGCCGATCTCGGACACCGCGATGGCGAGAATGCCGGGCAGCGGACCGAGCCCGAATGCACGGATGAAGATCAGCGCGAGGATCAGCGTCTCGAACGCGCGGATCAGGTCGAAGCCGCGGCGCGCACCGAGGCGCAGAAAGGAAAGGCGGTTGATGTTCTTGGCACCAAGGAAGGAGAGCGGATAGGCGATGATCGCACCCAGGAGCGTGCCAAGGAACGCGATGGCAAGGGTCTCGCCCAGCCCCTTGAGGACCTCGGAGAAATCCGCCCAGTTGTCCCAGATATGGGGCGGAAACATGAAGCTCAGGACCCGCCCCAACCGTCCCAGGCCCTCCCAGATGCGGGCGGGCGTGATGTTGAAATCGTAGATGCACCAGCCCAACAGCGCGAAGAACAGTGCCCAAAGCGCATAGCGGCGCAGGCGCACCGGCAGCGGTGCCCGGAAGGCCAGCGGCAGGCGGGCGCGGGCGGCTTCGATCCGGTCTGGAGTCATGGTCATGAAGTGCTCCTTCAGGCAGCGTGCGCGCGCATTGCGCGGCGGTGGCTGGTGTCGCTTTCCAGCCCGATGATTCTGTGGCGCAGCTTTTCAGAGCCGTAGTCGATCACCACCACGGTCACGAAGATGATAACGAACAGCGCCGAGAGGTCGGTGTATTCCTGAAAGGACATGGCGGTGCGAAATTCCTGCCCCAGCCCGCCCGCGCCAACATAGCCGATGATCGAGGAGGCCCGCACATTGATCTCGAAGCGCAGCAGCGTGTAGCTGATGATGTTGGGCAGAACCTGCGGCACGGCGCCATAGCGGATCTGATCGAACCAGGTGCCGCCGGCGGCCTTGACGCCCTCCAGGGGCCGCATGTCGATATTCTCGTTCACTTCCGAATAGAGCTTGCCGAGCGCGCCGGTCGCGTGCAGCCCGATGGCCATGACCCCCGCCATGGGGCCAACGCTGAAGCAGAACACGAAGATCAGCGCCCAGACCAGTTCGGGAACCGTCCGCGCGATTTCGAGATAGCGGCGCGTGATCCAGTTCACCCAGGCATTGGGCGACAGGTTGCGCGCTGCTGGGAACGATAGCAGGAATCCCCCGATCACACCCAGCGTGGTGGCCATGAAAGCGATCAGGATCGTTTCGAACAGAAGCGTCAGCCAGGTCTTCCAACGCCAGAACCATTCGCCCATATCGGCGCCCAGACTGTCCCAGCGCAGCACGGGGATCGTCTTTTCAAGGTATTCGCCAAGGCGCGGCAATCCGGCCGGGATGATCCAGCGCCAGTCGCGCGATCCGTCCGGCATCGTCACCTGCGTGACCTTGAAGAAATCCCCCATCCAGGAAGTGAAGGCAAAGAGGGCGATGAAGATCACCGTGCCGATGGCCCAGCCCATGCGCGCGCGGCGGCGCTGGGCCGAGAAGGCCCGTTCGAATTCTGTTCGGTGATCGCCTTTGGCGGCCATCATCGGAGGATCGGCGGTGACGGTCATCGGGCAGTCCCTTGCGCGCTGGGGGTCGGGGCCGAAGCCCCGACCGCAGGCTTTTCATGTGGACCGGGGCAGCGCGCGGCTGCCCCGACAGGATCGTGGCAGGATCAGGAGCCGGAGCGGCGCTGATCCTTGATCCACGCGCGCATGTCGACGATCCACTGGTAGCGGTCATGGTCGACGCGGGTGAAGCCCGCATCAGGGTTCGGATCGTCCTCGGTAAACGAGGAATAAAGCGCATAGCCCTCGGGGTCGTCCTGGGGGAAGCTCTCGATCGCGGCGGTCACGTCCTCGATCATCTCTTCGGGCAGGTTCTTGCGGAAGGTCCAGGGACCGGAGGTGATTTCCGGGCTTTCCCAGATCTTGCAGACGATCCCTTCGTCGATCATGCCCTTGTCCTCCATGCGCTGGTAAACGCCGGACGCGTCATTGTCCTGATAGGTGGAGGCGGTGTCGAACGTGCCGTTGACAACGCCGGTTACGTCGGCCTCGTGGCTGCCACCGAAGACGACCGACCCGAAATATTCCTCGGGCTTGAAGCCTTCCTTGGTGATCATGTTGAAATAGGGCACGGCATAGCCCGATGTGCTGTCGGGATCGGCGAAGGCGTGAACCTTGCCCTTGGCGTCGGCCAGGCTTTCGATACCGCTGTCGCAGCGGGTCACGACGATCGAATAATATCCGGTGCTGCCGTCCTTTGCGATCGTGGTGAGCGTGGGCACCACACCGCCACCGGTTTCAGTATAGGCCGCCGCATAGGCCGAGGAGCCAAAGCGCGCGACTTCGATCTGGTCGGCGGCGACCGCCTGAATGACGCCGTCATAATTGCCGGCGGTGAAGATCTCGACGTCGACGCCCAGCGTCTCTTCGAGATAGACGCGCAGCGGCTCGTTGCGCATCAGGCGGTCTTGCTCGTTCTCACCCGAGAGGATGCCGAAGCGGATGATCTGGTAGTCGTCCTTCCAGCCTTCGGCCAGAGCGGGCGCGGCGGTAAGCGCGATCAGCGCGGTGGTGGTGACGAAACGCATGATTGGATCTCCTTTTAGCGTTGTCTTCGTGGTGGTTCAGCGAATTACGTGTCAGGCGGGCTCGGTCACGTTGCCGGTCTTGCGCGCCGCGGTGGACGTGACAGCCTCATTGAATTCCGTCAGACCCTCGATCCCGTAGATGTCGCGCACCACGTCATCGGTCAGCTGTGCGGGCGTGCCGTCGAACATCGCGCGGCCGGCGCGCATCGCGACGATGCGGTGGCAATAGGCCCGTGCGGTGTCCAGCGTATGCAGGTTGACGAGGACGGTCAGCCCGTCCTCTTGGTTGATCCGCTTCAGCCCGTCCATGACGCGGGTCGCGTTGGCAGGATCAAGCGAGGCGATGGGCTCGTCGGCCAGCATGATCTTGGGCCGCTGCACCAGAGCTTTCGCAATGGCGACGCGTTGTTGCTGGCCACCCGAAAGCGTCCCTGCGCGTTGCAGCGCCTGCGGCAGCAGGTCGAGCCGGTCCAGCGCCTCGATCGCCATGGTGCGCTCTTCGTCGGTGAAGCGCATGGCCATGGAGGAGAGGAAGCCATGCTCGGCCAGCCGCCCGATCAGAACGTTGGTCAAGACGTCGAGACGATCCACGAGGTTGAACTGTTGAAAGATCATCGCGCAGTCGCGTCGCCAGTGGCGCAAGGCGCGGCCCCGCAACGCGGTGATTTCGGCCCCGCCAAAGGAAATCGCCCCCGAGCTGGGGTCGATCAGGCGGTTGATGAGGCGCAACATCGTGGACTTGCCTGCGCCGGAGCGGCCGATGATACCGACGAATTCACCGGGCCGGATGTCGAGCGAGACATTATCAACGGCAGTCGTGTCGCCGAACTGTCGGGTCACGCCCCGAAGGCTGAGGGTCGCGGTCATGGCGCTTGCTCTCCCTGTTGTCAGACGGTGAACCGGGGGCGATTCATCCGGATGAATTGGCTTGGGAGAGAGATGACCCATCAACGTAACAACCGGGCTAACCGACTGTGACGCTTTATTGACAACACCATTTCACATCAGGCGATGGTTCCGGGCGCGTCTCTTGATGCGCAGAGCGTGCCGTTGGCATAGACGGGCGCACCCGCCACCAGTGTCAGCGCGACACGGTCCGAAGGGTCCACCACCACAAGGTCGGCGCGCTTGCCGGGGAGCAGCGCCCCGCGATCCTCAAGCCCCAGCGCCCGCGCCGGGTTCACTGTCGCCAGCCGCGCCGCGCCTGCCAGCCCCTCGGGGTCGGTCTGGGCGAGGCTGCGGATGGCGGGCAGAAACGCGGCGGGGTGATAGTCTGCGGCGAGGATCGACAGCAGACCCGCGCAATGCGCCGTGCGCGCCGAGAGATTGCCGGAATAGCTTTGGCCGCGCATGGCGTTGGGTGCGCCCATCGCCGTCATCATGCCGTATTCCACCGCCGCCTGAGCGGCCTCCAGTGTCACCGGGAACTCGGCGATCACCGCGCCCAGATCAGCCATGAGCCGCGCCTTCTGTGGCGTGTCGTCGTCATGGCTGGCGATGGCGATGCCGTGATCCCGGCACATGCGCGCAACCCTTTGCATGTTCGCCAACAGCACCTCCTGGGGGCGGAAGCGTTCGGCGAGCGTGCTGGCGATCTGCTGGCGCGCTTCGGTTTCCGGTATGCCGAGATCCGCCGCCTTGTTCCTGATATGGGTTTCGAGGTTGCGATACTGTCCCTGACCGGGCGTATGATCCATGAGCGAAACCAGATCGACCTGGCCGTCATCCAGAAGCTGTGCCAGAACGCCTACCGCGTTGTCGAAGGTAATGTCGAAGCGCGCGTGAATGCGGTGATCGACCCGGCAGCCGTCACGCGCGGCGTGCAGCGCGCGAATGACGCAGGAGGTATGCTCGTAAGAGCGTCGTTCGCCCTGATGTGCCCCGCGTGAGAACGACACGGAGGCATAGGCCGTCGTCACGCCACTGGCCGCAAGACGCGCATCCAGCGCGTTGAGCGCGACCGACATGGGGAAATCGACCCGCGCGCGCGGCTCAAGTTCCTGTTCGATCATATCGCCGTGCATGTCGATGAATCCGGCAAAGACCGTGTGGCCCCGCCCGTCGATTCCGCCCTGCATTGGGGTGTGCGTGATTTCGGCGATCCGACCGTTCGTGATACGTATCGCGCCGGACTGGACCCGGTCGGGCAATACGAGGGTGACGTCAGACAGCCACATCTTCGCGACCCTCTTGCTCAGAGGCGGCGCCTGGCGTGAGGTCGATCTCGCGATCGATCAGCCGGGCCACATCGCCGGGATGGTGAAAAACGCCGATCATGGCGGTGCCGCCGGCTTTCAGCTCGGCGAGCCGGTCGATCAGAGCCGCCCGCGCCGAGGCGTCGAGCGAGGCCGTGGGTTCGTCGAGCAACAGCAAACGCTGCGGCAGGATCAGCGCCCGGGCGAGGTTCACCTTCTGCTGCTCGCCACCCGAGAAAGTCGTGGGATAGGCGGGCCAGAGGTCGTGCTTGACGCCGAAGGCGTCCAGCCAGTGCCGCGCCGCGCGAAGAGCTGTCTGCGCATCCTGTCCGGCAAGGCGCAAGGGTTCGGCCACCAGCGCCTCGGCGCTGACGCGCGGACGCGCGCTCAGGAACTGGGTGACAAAGCCGATCTCGGTTCGCCGCAGCAGGGTCACATCCACATCTGCCGCGCGCGCCAGATCAATCGCGCCATGCGACGAGTGGAACAAAATCTGCCCTGACTGCGCCAAGTAACTGCGATAAAGCGTGCGCAGCAGGGTCGATTTCCCGGCCCCGTTGCGCCCCTTGAGCAGCAGGAACTCGCCTGCGTCGAGCGTCAGGGAAATATCCGCGAACGCGCTCATGCGCGTCCCGAGGTGGTGCATCTCGAAGCCCTTGGTCAGGCCGCATACGTCAAGAATCCGTGTCATAGTTTCGCGTGCACCAGTTGTTGTGTGTAGGCGTGTTGCGGGTCTTGAAAGACCTGATCAACCAGTCCGGCCTCGACCACGGCGCCACGGCGCATCACCACGACGCGGTCCGCCAGCGTGCGGATCACGCCGAGGTCGTGGCTGACGATGACCATCGTGATATGGTGCTCTTGCTGAAGGCGCTTCAACGTGTCCAGAACCAGGGCCTGAACGCTGACGTCAAGACCCGTGGTGGGCTCGTCCAGCAGCAGCAGCGCGGGTTGCAGGGCCATGGCCTTGGCCAGTTGCACCCGCTGTTGCATTCCGCCAGACAGTTCGATCGGCGGCGCGTCCATGCGATCGAGCGGAAACTCCGAGGCATCCAGCGCGCCGCGTGCCTTGTCGCGCAAGACGGCGAACCGCCGCTCTCCGGCAACCAGAAGGCGTTCCGCCACGTTGCCGGAGGAGGAATGCTTCATGAGCAGGCCAAGATGCGGGTTCTGGTAGACGATACCGATCCGCGTGGCGCACAGCATCCGGCGGGCGAAGCGGTCGAGTTCGAAAAGATTGCCACTCACATCCGGCAGGTCCAGAGTGTAGCTGCCCTGATCCGGTGTTTCCTCAAGGTTGAGGCAACGCAGGAAGGTGGATTTGCCCGACCCGCTTTCGCCGACGATGCCCAGCACCTCACCCGGGTAGACCGTCGCCGAAACGTCGCACAGCGCCTGCACCGACCCATAACGCAACGACAGGCCCTGTGCCGTCAGCAGCGGACGGGTCGTGGCAAGGCGGGGGGCATCCATCACCGTCATGGCATCTCTTCTCCGGCATACCAGGTCTCGCCGATCCGAACGGCCCCGCCTTCGCTGCGGCGGATCACCTTGACGCCCAGATCGCTGTCTGAAATCTCGTGCAGAGACGAGCCGTCCGCCTGCGGAATTTCGTTCATGAAGAAACCGCGCGCCCCGGATCGGTAGCAGGTCAGATCGCGGTGATCCTCCACCCGGTAGGGCACATCGTCGAATACCAGCGGCTCCACCCGGGTGAAGGGCGGCACGGCATGCAGACGTTTCTCACGCCCTGCCGAGAGCAAAGTCAGGTGCTGCGCCATGTGGAGTTTGGGCACGTCCCAGCGCGGAATGGGCGAGGGGGTCATGACGTGACGCCCATTGACGAGGCTGGGATAGGCAGCGCCCTGCATCACCCGCCCCGAACGCACGATCTGTTCGTAGAGTTGCAGCCACATCCGCCCGTAATCGGCATCGGCGTGCATCTGGCGCGCAATGGACATGTTGGGTTGCACCGGGCGCAGAGGTTCGGGGTTCGGCACTTGCAGAACCAGCACTTGATCCGCGCGCAGCCGTTCCTCGGGGATGCGGTGGCGCGACTGGATCAGGTCCGCCTCGAGCGTGTCGGACGTTGTCGGGGCGCCCGATACGCGGGCGAGGAAACTGCGGATCGAGGCTGCATTGACGCTGTCATCCGCGCCCTGATCGATCACCTTGATCCGGGTCCTGGGCGTTACCAGCGTACAGGAGACCTGCAACCCCCCGGTGCCCCATCCGCGCGCCATGGGCACCTCACGCGAGGCATAGGGGATCTGGCAGCCAGGCACAGCGATGGCCTTGAGCAACTTGCGCCGGATCTCACGCTTTGCGGACGCATCAAGGAAGCCGTAGGCCATGGGTTCCCAATCCCTGGTCAGCGATTGCAGGGTCATTCGGCGGGCTCCGGTTCCTTCGTGGCGTCCTCGGGTCGGGCGCTGGCGCCAGCGTCGCGCATGGCGTCCAGCGCAGACTGGAACGTGACGTAATGGGGCAGCTTGAAGTGAATGCAAAAGCCAGAGCTTTCGACGCCCTCGGTATGATAGAGGAAGAACTCCTCCTCCGTGGCGGATCCTTTCGGCGCGCCCTCGGCGTTGAGGTCGAGCGTCGCGGCGGCGATCACCTTGACCTCGTTCCAGCCCAGCGTGGCGGCGAACCCCAGCCCCAGTTCCGCGCCCTTGTCGGACACGACCTCTGCCTGGCTGACCTTGACCCGGCCCGCGCTGAACCGCGTGCCTCGGGGATGGCGGACCATGACCTCGGCCTCGGCCAGGCGCAGCTCGTTCACCGTGGGATGCGCCTGCCCGTAGCCGCGCTGCGCCGCATATCCCAGCGCCAGAACGCCCCCGGTTTCGGCCCGCGCCAGCGATTGCAGCCTGTGCGCGCGTTTGGCGGGGAAGAGCAGCGGCTCACGCGTGACGTCGGGGATGTCGTTGCCCATGGTGGTGTCCGGCGTAACCGCCGTCAGCAGGCCATTCGCCGCCTGCCACGCCGCGACCGAGGGCTGTTGCGTGGGCGATGGCGTTTCCGCCGGCTTGACCGGATCGGGCCGGTGGCTGTTTCCCTCGAGCACGTCGGTGGCGAGGATGCGATGCGCGTAATCCAGCGTCGGGCCCAGCACCTGCCCGCCGGGGATATCCTTGAAGGCCGCCGAGATGCGACGATGCGTGAACAGGCTTTCCTGCGTCACGGGTTCGGCCACGGCCAGGCGGGGCTGCGTCGTTCGCCAGGCGCGCAGCAGCAATATCGCCTCATACATCTCGCCCCCGGTCTGCGCGAGCGCCAGCGCGGCAAGGTCTTCGTCATAGAGCGAGGCTTCCCCCATCACCCGGTCGATCAGGTAGGGCAGGGCGTGACGTATTTCTGCGACACGGTCGGGGGTGATCTCTCCCATCTGCGCCTTGTAGAGACGTTGAGACTGCTCGATGGCGCGTTCGCCGCCGCGGGTCGCGACATAGGCCATCAGAAGACCTCCACTTGGGTCGAGCGCGGCAGGGCCAGAACATCCGCGCCATCCGTCAGGAACATCTCAAAACCCGTCGGATAGCGCATCACCCGCGCCCGCATCTGCCAGAAGTCATCGGGCAGACCGCCGACCCGAATGTCGGTTCTGCCATCGATTCCGGGGCCTGTCAGCCGCAGGCGCTGCCCAGTCCCAAGCGCCGCGTTCACGACCAGTGTCGCGCCGTCTTCCGGGTGCAGGTCGGAGCCGAGCCGAAGATCGCGCAGGAGTTTCGCATTGCTCATGTGATCGAGGAACACATGGTCCGCCGCCGCAGGGTCGACCAGCGCCGCGCCTGTTCGCGCGGCGTGCTGCGCAAGTTCAGGCGCGGCGCAGAACACGGCGCATTCACGGTCGATCAGCGCGTCGACGATAGCGGCGTGACCGGACGCGGGCATGACGCGCGGCAGACCGGGGCGCGACAGCGCCCACATCAGCGCCTCATAGGTCGCATTGCACCGGCTCTCGAAAGCCGATGGGGCGGGGGCGGCAGGCATCAGAACGTCTCCATCTCGACGCGGGTCGCTTCCACCCGTCGCAGTGTGTCGCGGTCTTTCCCGGATTGCGCCGTGGCCTCGGCGGTGACGAAGGCGTTGCAGGCGTCGGTATGCAGCCCCAAGGCGACACAGAGGTCCACGATGGCCATCGCCATGGCGGCCTCGAGGTCCCTGCCGCATCGCATCCCGTAGCCATCAAACCCGCCCGAGGCTATGTGCGCTTCGCTCACCAGCACCTCCCCGAGGTGGAAATGCGTGCCTTGCGCGGTGTCCCGCATCGGCAGCATCACGAGCCCGGTGCGGTTCTCGCGCACCTCGATCTCGCCGAGATCGGCGATCAGGGGCTCTGCGAACGCCTTGAGGCTGGCGGCATCGGCGCGGGCGAGAACGCCAAGCAGCGTCTCGTGACAGTGATCGGGCAAGATGCCCGCGGGCTGGGTCATGCGTCGTCCTCGTTGGGGTTTATGCTGAATTTGACCCGCGCCGCCGACCAGATGACCTCGCTGTGGGCGATGGGTGTTCCGTCAAGCAGCGTGTCGACCGCACGCACCACCATCACTGGCATATCCGGGTGCTGGTGCAGACGTCGGGGTTCGTCACCGCGCGCGGGGCGCGCGTGAATGCGGGTTTCGCCGCGCAGGTAATCCTCGATTCCATAAGAGCGATAAACGGCGGTGGTCGATCCCATGGCCTGGCGGCGCTCGGGGTAGTCGGGAAAGCGCGCCGCATCGTGGTAGATATGGCCGATATTGACCGGAACGCCGTCAGCCATGGAGCGGCGATGAGTGTCAACGACCTCCGCGCCGGGTTCCAGCCCGAGCAGCCGGGCCACGCGGGGCGGCGCGGGAACGCGGGCATAGCCCAGCGTTTCTCCGGATACGTCGATTCCCTTGGGGTCAAGGTTGCGCCGCAGGCGGGTGCGGCGGCCGATGGCATAATCGATCATCGGTCTGGCCTGCACGAAGGTGCCGCGCCCCTGTTCGACGCTCAGATATCCCGCCTTGGCGAGATCGGTCACCGCGCGCCGGACGCTGTGGCGGCCGGCCTCGTAGAGCTGTGCCAACTCGGGCTCGGTCGGCAGCTTTGCTCCCGGTTCGATGACACCATCCATGATGTCCTGCTCGATCAATGCGCGGATCTCCCGCCAGCGGTCTCTGGTCATGTGCAATCATCCGAATGAATTTGGGCTACCGGCGCAGTATGACAGCCCAGTGACGTTCGCAATGCAACTGCGTGACAATCGCCCCTTTAGCAAGTGTTCCAAAGCGCCCATGGCCAAGCGCATTGCAGGTTTCACAAAGGGTTCATGAGGATGTCTTTGAACGGTTACAGCGTTGGTTGATTCATTCGAATGAATTTTCAATGGAGACAGTCATGACATTCAAAACCCTTCTGATGGGCGCAAGCCTCGCAGCCCTCACCGCGTCCGGCGCAGCTGCCGAGACCTGGAAACTGGCCGTGACCGATGTCGAAGGCATGGAGCGCCTGCAGACCGAATGGGGTCCCTTCAAGGCAGCGCTGGAAGAGGCCACCGACGACACGTTCGAATTCTTCCCGGTCAACTCCCGCACGGCCGCCGCCGAGGCGCTGCGTGGCAAAACGGTCGATTTCGTCGTCTCCGGCCCGGCTGAATACGTGGTCATCAACAAGCTGACCGAGGCCGATGCGCTGATCGGCCTTGGCCGGCCGGATTACCATTGCGCCGTCATCGTGCGCGCCGACAGCGGCATCAATGTGCCCGCCGACCTCAAAGGCAAGAACGTGGCATTCGGCGATATCGGCTCGACCTCGAACATGCTGTGCCCGATGCAGGTGCTGGCCGATCACGGCGTTGATCCGGTGAACGACATCACAAAGACCCATACCTCGCGCAACATTGCGCATGAGGCGCTCAAGAACGGCGATGTGGACGCGATCGGCTCGAATGCCGGATCGTGGCTCAACGTGCGCAATGCGGAAACCGATCTGCCTTATGGCTTCTTCAAGATCATCGCCCGCTCTGGCGACCTGCCCAATGACATGATCATGGTCGGCGCACATGTGCCAAAGGATGCGGCCATGACCGTACGGGACGCGATTCTCGAGAATAAGGACAGCATCATTGCCGGCATCACCGCGCATGCGGAAAACGACAAGTATGTCGGCATGGACCTCGTCGCCATCGAGGACAGCGCCTACGACTACGTGCGCTCGATGTACAGCAATGCCGGGTATCCGCAGTTCGACACGTTCATCGGTGAGTGATCTTGTTCTCAGCCAGCGGGCCGAAGAGCTTGTCGAGCCCGACCGGACCGGGGCGCGTGTCGTCCCGGTCCCCGTCGTGGATATCGAGGCGGAGCGCGTCGCCAAGCGCTTTGGCGACACGGCGATCTTCGCCGATCTGAGCTTTCGTCTGGAACGCGGCAAGGCGACCGCGCTGGTGGGCGCCAACGGCGCGGGAAAATCGACGCTTCTGCGCTGCCTGATGGGGCTGATCCCGGTTTCGGACGGGCGCGTGCGGCTGTTGCAGGAGGATGCCACAGGGGCGCGGGCGGCGAAGTTGCGCGCGTTGCGCTCCCGCGTGGGGCTGGTGTCGCAGAAACACAACCTCGTGCCGCGCCTGTCGGTCCTGTCCAACGTGGTGCACGGACTTCTGGGGCATAAGGGCGGGCCGCGCCACTGGACCCACAGCCTTGCGCCCGCCGCCTCGCGTGCGGCGGGCTTGCAGGCGCTCGACAAGGTCGGTCTGTCGCATCTGGCGCTGCGGCGCGCCGACCGGTTGTCCGGCGGGCAATCGCAGCGCGTGGCCATCGCCCGCGCCATCGTGTCCAGTCCCGAGGTGATTTTCGCCGATGAACCCTGCGCTTCGCTTGATCCGCAGGCCGGAGAGGACGTCATGGCGCTGTTCTTCGATCTTGCACGGCAGGACGGTGTTACTGTCGTATTCACCTCTCACAACATCGATCATGCATTGCGTTACGGTGACCGGGTGTTGGGGCTGGCGGACGGGCGGATGAAGCTCGATGCGACCGGAGACAGCCTGCGCACCGCCGATCTCAGGGGGCTATATGACTGATCTTTCCGCGCCGTCGCGTTTCGAACGCCCCTCGGCCATCTCGTTTCTTGGCTACGCGGCCGGGCTGGTCGTGCTGCTTTGGTGCCTCTCGGGCGCGGGGTTCTCGGTTGAGAAGGTCATGACCTCGCCGCCCCGCTTTGCCGACTTCCTGTCGCGTGCCTTTCCGCCCAACCTGTCCGCGGATGTTCTGACACGCCTGGGATGGAAGATGGTAGAGACCTTGCAGATCGCCGTTGCAGGGGCCGTCCTGGGGGTGATCCTGTCGCTGCCCGTGGCGCTGCTGGCAGCACGCGGGCTGATCGCCGGGCCATGGGTCAACCAGATCGTGCGCGTGGCGCTGAGCTTCATTCGCGCGGTGCCGGACATCGCCTGGGCGCTGGTCTTCGTCGTGGCTGTGGGCTTGGGGCCTTTCGCCGGCATGCTCGCGATCGTGGTCGATACCATCGGCTTTTGCGGGCGCTTCTTTGCCGACGACATGGAGGCCACCGACAAGGGCCCCGCCGAAAGCCTCACGGCAACCGGCGCGCGCGGGATCGACGTTGTCGCCTGCGCCACCGTTCCGGCTGCCATGCCGGCCTTCGTTTCGACCGCGCTCTATGCGCTGGAAAAGGCGGTGCGCTCTTCGACCATCCTCGGCCTTGTGGGCGCGGGCGGCATCGGAATCGAGCTGAAGGTGGGCTTTGACCTTTTTGACTATCCGACCGCCTTGACGGTGATCCTGATGATCGCCGTCGTGGTGATCGGGATCGAGCAACTCTCGGGCTATGCCCGCATCAAAATCATCGGAGAACAGCGATGAACACGGATACAGCCGACACCCACTGGAACGCCGAGTGGGCAGGTATCGAGGCCGGCAGCAAATGGCTGACGCCCGAGCCGGACGTGATCGCCTGGTCGCGGACGCTGGCGCCCGGAGCGCGCATTCTGGACCTGGGCGCAGGTGTCGGGCGGCACGCGCTCTGGCTTGCCGCACAGGGGTTCGACGTCGTGGCGCTGGATGCAGCGCCCGATGGTCTGGCGCAGATCGACCGCTTGGGCGGCGTCGAGACCGTGCTGGCGCGCATGGATGCCCTGCCTTTCGAGACATGCTCCTTTGATCATGTGCTGTCCTGGAACGTCATCTATCACGGCGATGAAGACATCCTGCTGCGCGCCGTCGGCGAGATCCGCCGTATCCTGAAGCCCGGTGGCTATTATCTTGGCACGATGTTGTCAAAGCGCCGCCTGCCGCATGAACAAGCGGCCTTTTCGGGGCGGGAAATCAGCCGCAACGCATGGGTGTTCGATGCGCCCGGCACGGACAAGACCCACCCGCATTACTTTTGTTCCGCCGCCGAACTGCTGGCGATTTTCTCCGGTTTCGAGTGCCTGCGCCTTGAGGATCGTGAACATGAGAAGCCGGGCTCGTGGCACTGGCACCTGACGATGGAGCGGCTTTGATGATCACCTTTGAAGGCGCGAAGGTCTATCTGCCGACCGAAATCGCCGAGACCACGGTGACAGTGGCCGGGGGCCGGATCGCCGAGATCGGCGGGCCGGTCGCAGGCACGCGGATCGACGCGCGCGGCCTGGTGCTCGCGCCTGCTCTCATCGACGTGCATGGCGATGCGTTCGAGAGGCAACTCATGCCACGGCCGGGGGTATATTTTCCGCAGGAGGCGGCGATCATCGACACCGACCGGCAACTGGCGGCCAATGGGATCGCCACCGCCTATCACGCCATCACGCTGGGCTGGGAGCCGGGGTTGCGCGATGTGACGCGCGGACGCGACCTGATGCGCTGCATGGCGGCCATGGCCCCGCGCCTGACCGTGGAAAACCGCGTTCAATTGCGGTGGGAAACCTTCGCCTTCGAGGCGCTGGACGTGATCGAAGAGGCCCTCAATGGCCCCCTTCTGCCGGCGATCGCCTTTAACGACCATACCTCGATGACGATGCGCGCCTATGACGTCCCGATCCAGGAGCGAGGATTCGAGCTGTCGCCCGATTTCTCCATCGCCGCGCTGGATGACGAGCGGATGAAGCGGCGCACGGCCTCCAAGGCGCAACGCGCGGGACTGTCCGAGGACGACTATATCGCGCTGCTGGCCAAGGTCTGGGAGCGACGCGGGGATGTGCCGGACCGGATTGCCCGCGTGGCGCGGATGGGCCAGATCGCTGGCGCGCCGATGCTGTCCCATGACGACACGACGCCGCAAACACGGACATGGTTTCGAAACGTGGGCGCGCAGGTTGCCGAATTCCCCATGGTGCTTGACGCCGCAAAGGCCGCACATGATGCGGGCGATGCGATCATCTTCGGCGCGCCCAATGCGGCGCGCGGCGGCAGCCATATCGGTTCTCTGGGGGCGGGTGACATGGTCGAGGCCGGTCTCTGCGATGCGCTGGCCTCGGACTATTTCTACCCCGCGATGCTGGCCGCAGTGGCGCGTCTCGATGCCGAGAAACGCGCCGACCGGCTGGCGCTCTGGCGGCTGGTCTCCAAGGGGCCGGCATCGGCCATGGCCCTGACGGATCGCGGCGAGATCGCGGTGGGGCGCCGGGCCGATCTTGTGCTGCTCGATTGGCCGAAGGGGCATGCCCCGGCCATCACCGGAACCTGGGTCGCGGGGCGCATGGCCTATCGCGGCACGCCCGCCGGGTCCGTTTTCATGAAAGAGGAGGTTTCCGCATGACCCCGTTGAAGATCGGCGCCTGCCTGAATGTCGCTGAAATCGCCCGGCACCGCGACTGGCTGTTCGACGATGCGCGCGACCTCGAATTGCAGGACTTCATGACATTTGACGCGCTCACCACCGAGCTTGAGGACCGGGTCGCCATGGCCAAGGCCGCGCTTGACGGCTTCAGCGGGCGGATCGGCATTCACGGACCTTTCGAGGGTCTGGATATCGACAACAAGGACCCCGAGCTGCGCGCCCTCATCACCCGGCGGCTGCTCAAGGCGCTGGAGGCTGCCGAACGTATCGGCGCGCGCCAGATGGTGCTGCATTCGCCCTACACGTTGTGGTACCAGAATAACCTGCTGGTGACGCCGGACTATGCCGAACAGAAGCGGGCGCGCATTCACCAGACGCTGGCGCCCGTGATACGCGCCGCCGAGGACAAAGGGATCACGCTGGTGATCGAGAACATCCATGACGTCGACCCGGCGACGCGGCGGATGATGGTCGAGAGCTTCGGGTCGGACGCCATCGCCTTGTCCATCGATACGGGCCACGCCCATCTGGCGCGGCGCATGTCCGGCGCGCCGCCGGTGGATTATTTCGTGCGTGATGCGGGCGACTTGCTGGCACATGTTCACCTGCAGGACCTCGACGGTCACGCGGACCGCCACTGGCCTCCGGGCGAAGGCGAAATCGCATGGGCGGCCGTCTTCCGCGCCTTAACGGATTGCCAGGGTTCTCCGCATCTTGTGCTTGAACTGAGGGACAAGGACACCATCCCAAGTGGCTTTGCCTATCTCAAGGGGTTGGGCCTGGTTTGCTGATCGCGGCCCGGACACCCCTGTTCGGTGCGCGAAGTTTTCGCCCCGCGCCAAGGGTATGGCGCGGAGCGGCATCGTTGGCGGATGAGGCTCTGATCTCAGCGGCCATGTGAGCCGAGGCTCGTATCTTGCGGGTCGCTGTAATCCTGCGTGCCGACCGAGGGGCCGGAGCGTGTGACCGGGGTCTCGGCAAGTGCCGCGTCGACGACCTTACGGCTTTGCGAGGCTGAATGCCCTTCGATGATGACATTCACGCCGAGACGCTGGGCGCGATCGATCTCATAGATCTCGTTCGCGTTCATGGCGTTGAAGTTGCTTTCGCTGACCCAGGAGGGGGCGCGGTCGGAGGGGTTGATCTCCATTGCGCCGGCCGGGATGGCGGAGGCCATCATGGTACCGGCCAGAGCGAGGGCCGCGATGCGGAAGGCGGGGATTCTGGTTGCGTTGGTCATGTCAGTTCCTTTCGGGTTCAGCTTGGTTACGGTTTCGTTTCAAGCGGGCTGTGCCGCGTTCGATGACTCCAGGATGCGCCTCAAATCCTGTTGACGAAAGACGTGGCCAGGCGATGTGAAATGCCGGTCACGGCGCCCCCCGGCCCTGTGAATGAAGCGGTGGTCACGGCTCAAGGAGGCGCGAGCGAGGCATTGGGAGTGTTAATTAAATAATTTATTTTCAATAACTTAAGTTATTTTTGCGAAACCTGCATAAATGCACGCGACCTGTGCTGTGCCGCGCGACATGAAGGATCGGTAACAATCCGGCCCGCCTGACTCGCGCGCCGGGGGGCCAGCCCCCCGGACCCCCCGAGGTATTTTGGGCCAGATGAAGGGTTGAGGGGAGTCCCGTGGTGGCGCGGCAAGGGACCTTGCGGCGCGAGTGAACCTTTCGCCTTTTCATGCGTTACCTGAAAAAGGAGGGACGCGATGAGTTACGCAAGATTTCTGTCGATGATCGCGACATCGACCATAGCCATGTATGGGCTCATGTATCTCAATACCTATGCGATGGATCATGTTTTCTTTTCGCAGACCCGGCTTTGGATGGCGCTTTACATGGGGGCGGCGATGGCCGTGATCATGCTGGGTTTCATGTGGGCCATGTATGCCAGCCGAACGGCGAATGTCGCGATTCTGGGCGGCGCGACCGTCGTGTTCGCGGCGTCGCTCTGGTTGGTGCGCTCACAGGAGACGGTCGGTGATGTCGCCTGGATGAAGGCGATGATCCCGCATCACTCGATCGCGATCCTGACCAGCGAGCGCGCCGATCTGTCCGATCCGCGCGTGCGGGCGCTGGCGGATGCCATTGTCGGGGTGCAGCGCAGCGAGATCGACGAGATGAAGCGCTATATCGCGGATATCGAGACGAATGGCGACGCGCGCGAAGGGACACAACGCGAAAAGACCCCCTGAGCGAAAGGAGAGGCGAGAGATGAGCAAGACGGCGAGTGACAAGACCGATGCGAAACAGGCGGTGCTTTACCGGATGGTGATGCCCGATCATCTTTGCCCGTTCGGGCTGAAATCGAAGGATTTGCTGGAGCGCGAGGGCTATGAGGTGGAGGATCATCACCTGGAGACCCGCGAGGAGGTTGAGGCGTTCATGCAGCGCCATGACGTGAAGACCACGCCGCAGGGTTTCATCGACGGCGAAAGGATCGGCGGGTATGAGGCGCTGCTGGAGCATTTCGGCAAGGAGAGCCGTTTTGCGGGTGCCTATCAGCCGATTGTCGCGCTGTTCACGGTGGCCGCGCTGATGGCGCTGGCGGTGGGGTCCGTCTCGGAGCAGGGGCTGTTTTCGGGGCGGGTGATCGAGTGGTTCATCGCGATCTCGATGGTGCTGCTTGGCTTGCAGAAGCTCAAGGATATCGAGAGTTTCTCGACCATGTTCCTCAATTACGACCTGCTGGCGCGCCGCCATGTGCGCTATGGCTATGTTTATCCATTTGCCGAGACCGGCGCGGGCTTGTTGATGATCGCGGGGGTCTGGACGCTGATTGCGGCGCCGGTGGCGCTGTTCATCGGGTCCATCGGAGCTGCGAGCGTGTTCAAGGCAGTCTATATCGACCGGCGGGAATTGAAATGCGCTTGCGTTGGGGGTGACAGCGAGGTGCCGCTTGGCTTCGTTTCGCTGACCGAGAATCTGATGATGGTGGGCATGGCGGTCTGGATGCTGGCAAAGCCCTGGATCGGCGCGCCCTAGCCGCCTGCGCCCCGAAAACCGCGGATCAGGCCCCCCGAACGGCGTTTTGTGCGGCGACAGGTCGCGGCAGGACGGGGCCAGGGTCAGTGCGCGCGCCGCAAAGATGGTATACATTCCCATACCGGAATATGATTGATGTCATTGGCGATGGGGTGAGGGAATGGAGCAGTTTTTGAAGGGTGAGACATCGCGGCGCGGCTTCTTCGGGCTTGCGGCGGGGGGGCTGCGGCGCTGGCCGTGGCACCGGGGACGGCACGGGCCGAACCAGTGCGCACAAGCGCCAGGATCGTGATCCTGGGTGCGGGTGCGGCGGGCACGGCGATGGCCAACCGGCTGACGGAGCGCCTCGAGGGGGCCAGGATCACCATTGTGGACGGGCGCCAAGAGCATTGGTATCAGCCCGGTTTCACACTTGTCGCGGCCGGTCTCAAACCGGCGAGTTACACGTTGAGCGCCACCGGCGACTGGCTGTCGGACGGTGTCGAATGGGTCGCAGAGCATGCCGCCGCGATCGATCCTGAGGCGCAGGTCGTTACCACCGCATCGGGCAGCAGGCTGGACTATGATTACCTAATCGTGGCCACGGGACTTTCGCTTGATTGGGACGCGGTCGAGGGGTTCTCGCTTGACCAGGTGGGGCAGAACGGGATCGGCGCGCTTTATGCCGGGCCAGAGCAGGCCGCGGCCACCTGGCGCGCGATGGACGCCTTTACCGAAAAGGGTGGCGTGGCCTTGTTCGGGCGCCCGGAAACCGAAATGAAATGCGCGGGCGCGCCTCTGAAATATACGTTCCTGACCGATGACTACCTGCGCCGCAAGGGGCGGCGTGAAGAGTCGCAGATCATCTACACGGCGCATAATGCGGGGCTGTTCGCGGTGCCGGTGGTCAATGAGAAGGTCAAGCTGATCTTTGACGAGCGCGGCTTTGACGCGCGTTGGAGCCATGTTCTGACCGGGATCGATGCGGGCACGAGAACCGCGCATTACCGGGTGCCCGAAAGCCGCGCGCTGGCGGCGGATGGAACGGTGACGGTCACGCCTGCGCGCGAGGTGAAGATCGGTTTCGATTTCACCAATGTGATCCCGCCGCAGCGCGCGCCGCAGGTGGTGCGCGAATCTGGGTTGAGCTGGGCCGACCGCTGGGTCGATCAGGGCTGGCTCGAGGTCGACCCCGGCACGCTGCGCCACCGCCGCTATGCCAATGTCTTCGGCGTGGGTGATATCAATGGCGTGCCCAAGGGCAAGACCGCCGCATCGGTCAAGTGGCAGGTGCCGGTGGTCGAGGATCATCTGGTCGCCGAACTGGACGGGCGCGAGGGCAGCGCGATCTACAATGGCTATACCTCCTGTCCGATGATCACCAGGATCGGGCGCGCGATGCTGGTCGAGTTCGATTACGAGAACCGGCTGACGCCGTCCTTTCCCGGTGTGATCGCCCCGCTGGAGGAGCTGTGGATTTCATGGCTGATGAAGGAAATCGCGCTCAAGCCCACCTATAACGCCATGCTGCGCGGCAAGGTCTGAGGAGGACCGACCATGAAGGAACTGTCATTCGAAACCCTGCTGGCCGTGTTCGAGGAGATCTTCGGGAAGGGTCTGTTCTGGGCAATGGTGGTGATCGCGGCGATCATCACCGTGGCCTATCTTTACGTGCTGGTGCGCGACCGGCACATGTCGGCGCGCAAATTCCTGCTGGCGCAGCTGTTCATGCCGCTGGGGGCGGTCGCGGCGGTGATGTTCGTGCTCTGGGTCACCAATTCGGCGCTGGCGGATATCGGCGGGCCGGTGGACTGGATCGTGCTTCTGGGCGTTGCGGGCGCGGGGGCCGTCGGGTTGGCGATCCTGGTCTATACGGCCCAGTCGCTGCTGCGCCCCGCCAGGGACAGCAGCGAGTCCTGAGCGATCGGCGCTCCGGTCACGGGGCCGGGGGTTGATGTTCGCGCGCTGAAAGGCGATATAGCCCGCACAGTCCCGTGCAGGTGATTGAAGCGTTGCTTGTCCCCGCACATGGGGTCGGGGTGAATGCCCGGCCCAAGCGCTAGCGTGCCATCTTTCGGCGACATGCCGATGAGGATCCCTGCAGCAGGCGGTCTTTGCGCGTATCGCGACCCTGCGGGTGGCGGACCTATGGTCCGGCGCCAGGGTGGATCGACCGGACAACAGACCAGAAGGAGAGAGCCATGAGCAGCATGACCGACGAAGAAATCGAACAGCGTATCGACGAGTTGCAGAATTCGGGGATGCATCTGGCCGCCAAGGCCCTGATGCGTGAGCTGCATTTCCGCCGCAAGAACGGCTGAACGCCGCGATATGCATCAAAGAGGGCCGCGCTGATTGGGCGCGGCCCTTCGCATTGGCGCCTAGTCGGCGCCGACGATCACTTCGGAGGCCTTGATCACCGCATGGGCGGTCTTGCCGATGGCAAGGTCCAGTTCCTCGACCGAGGCGTTGGTGATCATGGCGGTAATGGTGTTGCCGCCGCCGATGTCGATCTGGACGGTGCTGTTGACCGCCCCCTTGTCGATGGCGGTGACGGTGCCCTTGAGGCAGTTGCGCGCACTCAGTTTCATCTGTTGTACTCCTTGTTTATCCGGTTGCCTGACCAGAAAAATCTGGCGCGTGGCGGATAAATTCAAGGGGCGCGCGCACATCTGGCCCGTTGGCTTGACCTTTGTGCGGGCATGGCGGAACGTGGCGCGCGACGCGTCGAAACATTGGGGATAATCATGACATTCGAGGACGATCACCAACAAAGCCTGGACCGTTTGGCAAAGGTGGCCGTGCAGGTGGGCCTCAACCTTCAGGAGGGGCAGGATCTGGTGCTGAGCGCGCCGGTCACGGCATTGCCGCTGGTGCGCCGGATCGTGGCCGAGGCCTATCGCGCGGGGGCGGGGCTGGTGACGCCGATCCTGGGGGATGAGGCCCTGACGCTGGCGCGTTATCGCAATGCGCGGGACGCGAGCTTTGACCGCGCGCCGGGCTGGCTGTTCGACGGCATGGCCGAGGCTTTTGCGGGCGGTGCGGCGCGCATGGCGATCGTCGGGGACGATCCGATGCTGCTGGCCGATGAGGACCCCGCCAAGGTCGCGCGTGTGGGCAAGGCCAATGCGATGGCCTACAAGCCGGCGCTGGAAAAGATCGCGAATTTCGACATCAACTGGTCGATCGTGAGCTATCCCGGCGCCGCCTGGGCGCAGCGCATCTTTCCCGATCTCGACGAGGAGACGGCCGTCGCGCGGCTGGCCGAAGCGATCTTCGCCGCTTCGCGCGTCAAGGGCGAGGACGATCCCGTCGTCGCCTGGCAGGCCCATAACGACAAGCTGCGCGCGCGGACGCGCTGGCTGAACGAGCAGGCTTTCGACGCGCTGCATTTCACCGGGCCGGGGACCGACCTGATGGTCGGCCTCGCGGATGGGCATGAATGGCAGGGCGGGGCCTCGAGCGCGCGCAATGGCGTGACCTGCAACCCCAATATCCCCACCGAAGAGGTGTTCACCACGCCCCACGCGATGCGCACCGAAGGCCATGTGCGCGCAACCAAGCCGTTGTCGCATCAGGGCAGTCTGATCGAGGGGATCGAGATGCGCTTCGAGGGCGGGCGCATCACCAGCGCCAGCGCCACCAAGGGCGAGGCGGTGTTGCAAAAGCTGCTGGATACGGATGAGGGCGCGCGGCGGCTGGGCGAGGTGGCGCTGGTGCCGCATTCCTCGCCGATCTCGCAGTCGGGGCTGCTGTTCTACAACACGCTTTATGACGAGAACGCCGCCTGCCATATCGCCTTGGGGCAGTGCTATTCCAAGTGTTTCAGGGATGGCGGCGATCTGAGCGCGGAAGAGATCGAACGCCGCGGCGGCAATGCCAGCCTGATTCATGTGGACTGGATGATCGGCGGGGCCGACACCGATATCGACGGGATCACCGCCGATGGCACGCTTGTGCCGGTCTTTCGCAAGGGCGAATGGGCATCCTGAGTGCATGGCCGCCGCCGGGGCCGGGGCGGTCACGCGCGCGGCAGGGTCAGGCTGGCGCTGAGCCCTGCGCTGCTGCTGTCCAGCGTCAGTTGTCCGCCCGCCGCCTCGGCAATGTCGCGCGCGATGGCGAGGCCCAGCCCTGAGCCTGTATCGCTTTCGTCAAGGCGCGCGCCGCGCGCGGTCAGCCCGGCCAGACGGTGTTCGGGGATGCCGGGGCCGTCATCGGTAATGTCGATTCTGAGGGTCGCGACGTCGAGGGCGCTTGCGGTCAGCGTGACGTGATTGCGCGCATGACGGGCGGCGTTTTCGGCCAATGCGCCAAGCGCCTCGGCAAGGTCGCTTTCATCAAGCGCGGCGGTCAGCCCCTCGGGCACCGATTGGTGCCAGTCAAGGCGCGCGCCGTCCGGGGTGCGCATCAGCACCGAGATTACACGCGCGGCCACCAGCGCCACATCGGCGCGCGCATTGCGGGCACGGGCGGCGCTGCGGGTGCGGGCCAGTTCGCGTTCGACATGGCGGCACATGGCGTCGGCGACGCTGTCGATGGAATCGGCTGGCCCGGTCTGTCCGGAGTCGCGCAGGCGGCTGGTCTCGCCCATCAGGGCCTGAAGCGGGGTCTTGAGCCCGTGCGCCAGATCCCCGGCGCGGGCACGGGCGCGGGCGGTTGCGCTGTTGCGTTCGGCCAGCAGGGCGTCGATTTCCTCGGCGAGGGGTTGCACCTCGCGCGGCCAGTCGGCGCCCATCCGTTTGGCATCGCCCGCGCGCAGCGCGCCGACACGCGCGCCCAGCCGGCGCAGCGGGCGCAGCCCGATCACCAGCTGCGCCCAGCCCGCGCCCGCCAGTACCAGCGCCAGCAAGGCAAGGTAGGGCGTCATGTCAGCCAGGAAGGCGCGTTTTGCCTGCACCAGTTCGCCATACTCCATGGCGACCGCGGCGCGCAGCGGCGTCGCGCCAAGTGCTTCGGGCAGGCGTGCGCTGCGCTCGAGAACCAGCAGCGCGCCGCCATCGGGGCCGGGCAGGGCGTGGTGATGCGGCGCGCCCGCGCCCAGCTCGTCAGGCGGTAGCGGCAATGCGTAATCCCAAAGCGAGCGCGAGCGCAGAACGCGCCCCTCGGCCTCGATCTGCCAGTAAAGCCCGCCATAGGGGCGCGCGAAACGCGGATCGGCGGGCGGGCGGGCCAGCACCAGCGCGCCGTCGCCCTGGCGTTCAAGACCGGCCAGCACCTGATCGAGCTGCACCGAAAGTTCGCCGATCGCGCGCCGCTCCACATGAGTGGCGAACAGCGCCGCCAGCCCCAGCGCCGCCAGCCCCAGCGCCAGCACGATCGCCGCCGCCCCGGCCAGCGCCAGCCGGAGGCGCAGCGACAGCCGGTTCATGGGCCGGTGCCTTCGAGAAAATAACCAAAGCCGCGCCGCGTGCCGATCACGCCCTTGCCCAGCTTGCGCCGCAGCCGCGCGATCACCGCTTCAAGCGCGTTGGCCTCGCGCGCGTCGTCGTCGCCGTAAAGATGTTCCAGTAATTCGGTGGGCGGTACCACGCGGTCGCTGTGCAGCGCCAGGTAGGACAGCAGCCGGTATTCAAGCGCGGTCACGCCGACCGGCGCGCCATGCGCGGCGACGGTCATGCGGTTGGTGTCCAGTTGCAGCGCCCCGGCCTGATGCAGGGCCGTTGCATGGCCCGCCGCGCGGCGCACCAGCGCACGCGCCCGCGCCACCAATTCCTCGATACGGAAGGGTTTCGGGAGGTAGTCGTCGGCGCCCGCCTCGATCCCCTCGACACGCTCCTGCCAGGTGCCGCGCGCGGTCAGCACCAGCACCGGCATGGCACGCCCGGCACCGCGCCAGCGCCTGAGCAGCGACAGACCGTCAAGCCCCGGCAGGCCGAGATCCAGCACGATCAGGTCGAAATCCTCGGTATCGCCGAGGAACCACGCCTCTTCACCATCGCCGCAGGTTTCAACCCGAAACCCGGCAGCGCCAAGCGCGGCGGCCAGATCGGCGGCGATTGCGGGATCATCCTCGACGGCAAGCGCACGCATCAGTCGTCTTCCGCCTCCATCTTGAGGATGCGCCCGCTGGCGGCGTCGATCTCGACCTCGATCAGCTGCCCGTCGCTACGGATCAGTTCGAGCTCATAAATGAACCCGCCGTCTTCCTCGTCGAATTCCACTTCGATCACCCGTCCGCCGAATGTCTCCTGCGCGATCGCGGTGATCTGGGACAGCGGCAGGATCGCGCCGCGTTCCAGTGCGGCGCGCGCACGGTCATGGTCATCAGAATCGTCGTGGCTGTCCTTGTCGCCGCTGGCAAAGGCCGTGTTAACGGCCAGAAGCGGGAGGACCAGCACGAGGGCAAGCAAATGGAGGCGAAGCAGTTTCATCATGCGCAGTTTCTAACGTCCCGCACCTGACAGCAAGCTGACAATCGCCGTCAGTCTGGCGTCAGGCGGGCTGGGGCATAAGGGCCGTGTTCCGCGGCGATCCTGCCGCAACTCAACACGAAGGAGACTTAAAATGATCCGTAACATGCTTCTTGCCGCCGCCGGCGCATCGACCCTGGCACTGGGTGCCGGTTTCGCACAGGCCTCGGATGATGATTCCCGCCGGATGCCGGTCACTGCCGGCGATCGTGCCGACTGGATCAGCATTGCCGATCTGGCGACCCGGATCGAGGCCATGGGCTATCGCATCCGCGAGATCGAGGTCGAGCGCGGGCTTTACGATGTCGACATGATCGACGCCAATGGCATGCGCGTCGAAGGCTATTTCGATCCGATGACCGGCGAGCAGGTGCGCCGCCGCGGATATGACGACTGATGACCGGGCCAACAGAAGAGACAAGCGTCAAGGTCTGGGATCCGTTGATCCGCATCGGTCACTGGGTATTGGTGGTGGCATTCGCCACCACCTACCTGACCGAAGGGGAGCCCGAATGGCTTCACAGCTGGGCGGGCTATGCCATCGCGACGGTGGTCGCGCTGCGCATCCTCTGGGGGCTGGCGGGGCCGCGCCGGGCGCGGTTTTCGGAGTTCGTGACCGGGCCGGGGCGGGTGCTGCGCTATCTGCGCGACCTTGTCGCGGGGCGCGCCGAGCGCCATCTCGGGCACAGTCCTGCCGGGGGTGCGATGACCGTGGCGCTACTGGTGGCGCTTGGCGTCACGGCAATGTCCGGCATGGCCACGCTGGCCGCCGAAGAGGGGCGCGGGCCGCTGGCCGGGATCGTCGCGCAGGGCGCGCAAGAGTATCGCGCCGAGCAGGAAGGCGAGCATGAAGGCGAACATGAAGGCGAGGCGATCTGGGAGGAAATCCACGAGATCGCCGCCAACCTGACCTTGGTGCTGATACTGCTGCATCTGGGCGGGGTCGTGCTGGCCAGTCATGCGCATCGAGAGAATCTTGCACGCGCGATGGTGACGGGTCGCAAGCGGGCCTGAGACGCCTGAACGCGCGCTGCCCTTGAACATGTCGGCGCAGTGGCGTCTAACGGGGGCGACCGCGCTTGGCGTGGTTGCCCTTTGATATCATGTCAGAAAGTCCTCATGCCCGAGATCGCATCACCGGTTCTTCTTGGTTTCCTTGGCAGCCTTGCGGCTGGCCTGATGACGGCGGTCGGGGCCGCGCCGGTGCTGGCGGGGCGGATGCCCGGGCAGGCGTTTCGCGACATGTCGCTGGGTTTCGCTGCGGGCGTGATGCTGGCGGCGTCGTTCTTTTCGCTGATCATTCCGTCGCTCGATGCAGCCGAGGCGAGCTTTGGTGCGGGGCCGATCCCGGCAGCGATCACCTGCGTTTCGATCCTGATCGGCATGGGTGCGGTGCATCTCATGAACGAGGCGTTGCCGCATGAGCATTTCAAGCTGGGTCGCGAGGGGCCGGAGGCGGCCTCGCTGCGTCGTGTCTGGCTGTTCATCATCGCCATCACCATCCACAATTTCCCCGAAGGGCTGGCCGTGGGCGTCGGCTTCGGGGCGCATGGGCTGTCGGGCGGGATGCCCTTGGCCATCGGCATCGGGTTGCAGAACGCGCCCGAGGGGCTGGCCGTGGCGGTGGCGCTGCTGGGCGAGGGCTATGACCGGCGCCGCGCCTGGGGCATCGCCGCCTTGACGGGCATGGTCGAGCCGGTGGGCGGGGTGCTCGGGGCCGGGGTGATTTCGGTCGCCGAGCCGCTTTTGCCCTGGGGGCTGGCCTTTGCAGCGGGGGCGATGCTGTATGTAATCAGCCACGAGATCATCCCCGAGACCCATCGCCGGGGCCATCAGAACAAGGCGACGCTGGGTTTGGCCGTGGGACTGGTGGTGATGCTGTTCCTTGATGTGTGGCTGGCCTGACGGCGGACATGCGCGCATCACCTGGCGGGCGCGGCCTTGCGGGCGACGCGCCGGGCGCTATCATCCTCGCGAGCAGGACAGGAGTAAAGACCATGACCCAGCAAGCTTTGTCGCGGCGCGGATTCATTGTCGCCGGGGCGGCGCTTGGCGCGGTGGCTGCGCTACCGGTGGCGGCGAGCGAAGCACCGCTTGAGATCCACGTGATGAAGGACCCCAATTGCGGCTGCTGCTCGGCCTGGATCGAGATCCTCGAATCCGAGGGCTTCGAGGTGACGACCGAAACCAGTTTCGGCACCGCGCTCAGCCGCTACAAGCTGGACAATGGCATTCCGGCGCGCATGGCGTCCTGCCACACCGCAAAGATCGAAGGCTACATGATCGAAGGCCATGTGCCCGCCGCCGATATCCGCGCTCTGTTGAAGGCGCGCCCCGATGCGGTCGGGCTGTCGGTGCCCGGGATGCCCTATGGTTCGCCCGGTATGGGCCCCGAGGATCGGCGCGAGGCTTATGATGTCTACCTGATCGCGCGCGATGGCGGGGCGACGGTGTTTACCAGCTATCCGGCGGCGTGATCGCGTGAGGCGCGGCCGATCCGGCCACTGCCGCTGTTTGCGTCTTTTCATCTGCGCGCCGGCGGGTCAGGATGCCGGGCATGAGCAACCTTGACGCATATGAACCGGGCTTTGACATCCCCGCCCTGCCGGGGATGGACGAGGCCGCGATAGCGACCCCCTGCCTTGTGCTGGACCTGGACGCGCTGGAACGCAACCTGCGCAAGATGGGTGCCTATGCCAAGGCCAAGGGGATGCGCCTTAGGGTACATGGCAAGATGCATAAATCCGTTGATCTTGCGAAACTGCAAATCGCCATCGGTGGGGCCTGCGGGGTCTGCTGTCAGAAGGTCAGCGAGGCCGAGGTGTTCGTGCGCGGGGGCATTGGCGATGTTCTTTTGACCAACGAGCTGCGCGACCCGCGCCAGATCGACCGGCTGGCGCGTCTGGCGGGGCTGGGCGCAAAGGTGGGCTGCTGCATCGACGATATCGACAACGTGGCAGAGCTTTCGGCGGCGGTCGAACGCCATGGCACGACCCTTGATTGCCTGGTCGAGATCGACTGCGGCGCGGGGCGTTGTGGCGTCACCGACAGCGGAGCGGCGCTTGAGATCGCGCGCGCCGTCATGGCGGCGCCAGGGCTGCGTTTTGCCGGGATTCAGGCCTATCAGGGCGCGGCGCAGCACCTGCGCGGCTATGACGAGCGCAAGGCTCATATCGAGACCGCCATCGCCATCGCCAGCGAAGTTGTCGCAGTGCTGGAAAAGGCCGGATTGCCCTGCGAGGTGGTCAGCGGCGGCGGCACCGGCAGCTATCAGTTCGAGGCCGAATCCGGTATTTATACCGAGCTGCAATGCGGCTCTTATGCCTTCATGGATGCCGATTACGGGCGGGTTCAGGACGCTCAGGGGCGGCGGCTGGACGGGCCGGAGGGATGGGAGAACGCGCTGTTCCTGATGACCAGTGTCATGAGCCATGTGCGCGCGGATCGCGCGGTGGTCGATGCGGGGCTCAAGGCGCAATCGGTCGATAGCGGCTTGCCGGTGGTGTTCGGGCGCGCGGGCGATGCGCTTGAATATATCACATGCAGTGATGAACATGGCGTCGTCGCCGACCCCAAGGGCGTGCTCAGGGTAAATGACCGGCTCAGGCTGGTGCCCGGCCATTGCGACCCGACCTGCAATATCCATGACTGGTATGTCGGTCTGCGCGGCGGCAAGGTGGAGTGCGTCTGGCCGGTCTCGGCGCGCGGGCGGTTCTACTGATCGGGCGCGCGTGTCTGGCCCGTCTGGCGCGGCAGGCAGACCCGCCGCCCTGACCCGGTGGTTTCCACGCTGACCGGCAGGCCGTATAGCGTGCTCAGCGTCTCGTCGTTGAGCACGCTGTCGCAGGGGCCGGAGGCGATGATCCGGCCCGCCTTCATCGCCAGCACATCCGCGCCAAGCGCAAAGGCCTGATCGGGGTCGTGGGTGGAGAGGATGATGCCGTGGCCGCCGCGGTCGTCATTGCCGTCGCCCGCATGAGGGCGCGCCAGCGCGGCGATCTGCGCCAGCACCTGGGCCTGATTGGCGAAGTCAAGACTGGCAGTGGGTTCGTCCATCACGATCAGCGGCGTCTCTTGCGCCAATGCGCGGGCGATCAGCACCAATTGGCGCTGCCCGCCGGACAGGCGCGAATAATCCTGCCCCGCCAGTTCCGCGATACCAAGGCGCGCCAGCGCCGCTTCGGCTGCCGCCCGGTCCGCCGCGCCTGGCTGGCCGAAGGCGCCAAGCCGTGCGCTGCGCCCCATCAGCACCACCTCGCGCGCCTCATAGGGAAAGGGCGGCGCATGGGCCTGGGGCACATAGGCCAGCGCGCGGGCGATCCTGTCGCGGCGCAGCGCGCCAAGCGGGCGGTCGCCAAGGCGGATCTCGCCGCCCAGCGGAGCCAGCAGTCCCAGCAGCGTGCGAAACAGCGTGGTCTTGCCGCAGCCATTGGGGCCAAGCAGGCACAGCACCCGCCCCGGCCAGCGCGGTCACCGACGCGGTGATCAGCGTCGCAGCGACGATCACCAGGAAGCGCGTGCGCCCGGCCTCGATGCCAAGCGCGCGCGCCTCGTCATCGCCCAGCGTCAGAACATTGATGCGCCAGCGCAGCAGCACCAGCGGCACAAGGCCAAGCGCCACGGCGGGCAGGGCGGGCAGAATGTCGCCCGTGGTGATCGAGGCCAGCGATCCGAGCAGCCAGAAGGTGATCGCCGGAAGCTGGTCATAAGGGTCCGCCAGCACCTTGAGAAGCGATGTCGCTGCCCCCGCCAGCGCCCCGATAACCACCCCGATCAGCACCAGCGTCAGGGTCCGGTCGGTGTTGCGCACAAGCGTCGCGATCAGCGTGACCACCCCCACCGCCGCCATCCCCCCGACAAATGCCGTGGCCTGGATCGCCGCCACCGGCAGCGACAGGAATATCCCCGCCACCGCACCCAGCCCGGCCCCGGCTGACACGCCAAGGATATCGGGCGACACCAGCGGGTTGCGAAACAGCGCCTGGTAGCTGGCGCCAGCCGCCGCCAGCGCCGCCCCCAGCAAAAGCGCCGCGCCGATCCGGGGCAGGCGGATCGCCCAGATCACCGTCTGCGCCTGTGGCTCGCCCTGTCCGGTGAGCGCGCGCAGCACCTCGCCGGGCGAAAGGCTGAGCGGCCCGATCAGCACCGCGCCGAAGCTCAGCGCCAGCAGGGCCAGCGCCAGTCCGGGCAGCAGGCCCGGCACCAGCCGGGGCAGCAGCGAAAGCCGCGCCCGCGCCGTCATCCGGGGGGGCGCCCGTCGGCCCATTCCAGCAGGCGGTCAAGCGCGTCTTCGTCAAGGTCGACATGATAGAACAACTGGTAGAAATCCCGCACATCCGCGCGCAGATCTCCCTGCCAGCGATCCGGGTAAAGCAGCCCCGCCATCCATTCCAGCCCGATGATCCGGTTGAGCGATGGCGGCCTGTCGATCCAGCCGAACGGCGCGGTCGGCGCTAGATGCACGCGGCCTGCGCGCACCGCCGCGATCCCCTGCCAAAGCGGATCGTCGAACACAGTGTCAAAGAATGTCCTGTCCCAGGTGACGATGATCTCGGGATCGGCGGCAATCACCTGCTCCATCGAGGCGCGCACCAACCCGCGCGTGCGCCCGCCATCATCGGCCACGTTGCGCCCGCCCGCGCGCTCGATGATCTCGGTGTTGATCGAGCCTTTCATCCCGGTTTCCAGCCCATCCGGTCCGCGCGCCAGGTAGACACGCGGGCGCGCCGCCTCGGGGATATCGGCAAGCAGCGCGTCGATCCGCGCGAATGTGCCCTCGACATGGGTCGCCAACGCCTCGCCTCGTTCGGCGCGGCCAAGCGCGCGCCCCAGCAGGCGCAGCGCGGCTGGCGTTTCGTCAAAGCGGCCATTGATCAGGATATAGGGAATCCCGGTCTGCGCCTGCACACGGTCGGCCAGGTCGGCATAAGTGTCGCGCACCGAGCCGAAATCGAGGATCAGGTCGGGGTTGATGGCCAGCACCCGTTCAAGGTTCGCGCCCCCGCCGCGCCCGGTCAGCCGCCCGGTCTCGGGCAGGTCGCGATAGGGCGGGGCGATATAGGGGCGTTCGCCCTCGTGCAGGGCGCGGGGCCAGCCCGTCATCTTGTCGGGCGCCAGCACGTAAAGCAGGATCGCCGCCGGGGGGCCTGCGGCAAAGACGGTGTCCACCCGTTCGGGCAGGGTGACGGTGCGCGCGGCGCTGTCGGTGATCTCGCGCGCGGCGGCGTGGGGCGCGGGCATGGCCAACGCGGCCAGCAGCAGCGCCGCAAGGCGCAGGCAGGCGCGCGCCGCGATCATGTCGGCCCGTCCTGTGCGCCGGGCTTGTCGGGCGCCTTGGGCGAGAATTCGCAACGCGACGGCTTGATGTCGATCAGCGGCGTGCCATCGAGGCAATCGAGCCCGCGCACCACCAATGTATCGCCTTCGACGCGTTCCAGCGCAACCATCGCCGTGCCGATCGGGTTGGGCCTCTGCGGCGAGCGCAGCGCGAATGTGCCGAAATAGCGCTGGCCGTCGCCCTTGGGGTTCTGCCGCACCAGATCGCGGCGCGACTGGTCGAGCCAGTAGAGGATTTCAAGCTGGCCGTAGCCGTCGATCCCCTCCAATGCGCGCACCCATGGCTCAAAGACCGTGATGCGGCAAACCGGGCCGTCCTGCCGCCCTTGCCGGGGGCAGGTGTCGCGAGTGGTCCAGGGCGTCGCGATCCGCCCGATGAACTGCACCGTCGCATCTTCGCGCGGCGCGGTGATTTCGGCGGTTTCCTCGCCGGGGCGCAGGCGGCTCTTCATGATGGGGCACATCCCTGTCGGTCGTCCTGTAATTCAACCCTATGCGGTTTTGCCCCGATGTCCAGACAGGCGCGGTTGTGCGGCGCTCAGGTGATGCCGTTCGCCAGCGCCACCTGCTGGCGCAGCCCGCCCATGTCGAACAGCGGAAAAGGCGAGACCTTGTCGCCCACCTCGATCACCGTGGGTGCAAGGTAGCGCAGGCCCGGCGGCCCGATCCTGAGCCCCGGCCCGGTCATCAGCCCCGCGCCGTCGGGTGCCATCGTAAGCCAACCGCGTGACACCAGGTCTTCGCTGAGCGGATCAAGCGCCAGCCGCGCGCCCGGCCCGGCACAGTTGATGACCAAGGGCGCGTCAAGCTGCATGTCCGCGCCGTCGCGCGTGGTCAGATGCACGCGCGCGCCGGTCGCGGCAGGGGTGACTTGACGCGCGCGGGCGATGATCTCGGTGATTTGCCCGGCCGCGAGAAGGCGGTGAAAGTCGGCGATGCTGTCATGGGTGCCCCGGCGAAAGCGGCGTTCCAGCGGGTGGGTGACGCGGCGGCGCTCGGCGGGGTCGGGCAGCAACTCGGCAAGCTTGTCGCTTGTCGCCCAGTTCTTGAAACCGGGGCGAAGCTGCGACATGCCCGCGCCCTCATCACGCCGCATCCGTGCGATTTCACTGTCGACCGCTGCCAGAAAATCGTCGCAGGTGGCGAAGGGGCCGGTGATGCGCGGCGCCACATCGGGCTTGCGCGGGCGGTCCCAGATCAACGGCTCGGGGCGCAAACCGCTCGCGCTGATCACGGTCATCGAGATGTCGCGCTCAGCCAACAGTGATTGCAGGAAGCGCAGCACATCCAGCATGGCTGCATTGGCGCCAAGGCAGATCACCCTATTGCCGGGTTTGAGCCGCGCGGCGATGGCGTCTTCGCGCCCGTAAAGCATGGGGAACGCGCCCGGCCCGGCATCGGTGCAAAAGGCATCCATAGCCGGGGTGCCGGGGGCCAGATCGACGCTGTCGGCGGTCTCGATGCGGCCATCATCGAGCGTCACGCGAAACCGCGTCCCGTCATGGTCGATGGCGCGCACCCCGGCCTTGATGCGGTTCAGGGTGACACCGTTTCGCTGGTGGCGCGCAAGCGCGGTTTCCACCATCTGCGAGAGGTAATCGCCAAAAAAAGCGCGCGGCGCGAACAGCGCGGCCAGATCGCCCGCTTCGATATGATCGGCGCCGAAACCCAGCCAATCAGGGTGGCGGCCCTGCATGGCGTGCGACACGTGGGGCCAGTGATCGCGCAGCCAGTCGGCGAAATCCGGCAGCACCGCCGCCGAAGGGGAATTGAGCAGATAGGCATAGCGCCAAGGCGCATCGGGCGCATGATCGCCGTAAGCCAGACCGCGGCCAAGGGCCTCGGGCGCATGGGCGATCACGCTCAACCGGTCGCCGGGGTTCAGTCGTGACATTTCGGCAAAAGCGGCGGCGGTGCCGCCATCGCCGATCACGATATGATGCCTCGTCCTGTTTGTCATGGTGCGCTTTCGGATCTTTTGGCCGGTCGCGCCGACTTTGGTCGAGACTGGGCCGGAATGCCAGTGCCGGGGCGCGGTTTTCCCGCCCGCGCCTTGTGCAAGGCTCCGGCTCGGGCTATCGCTCGAAAGGCGCATGCGCACACAAGCGGAAGGAAGGGCAGGGATCATGACACGGGTCTTCATCACCGGAACCGCCGGGTTCATCGGCTATCACCTTGCCGACCTGCTGCTCGATGAGGGTATCGAGGTGCATGGCTTTGACGGGATGACGGATTACTACGATGTCGCTCTCAAGCGCAAACGCCATGCGATGCTGACCGCCAAGCCCGGTTTCACCGCTCATGAGGCGATGCTGGAGGATGGTGCGGCGCTGGATCGCGCGGTGGATGCCTGCGCGCCCGACATGATCGTGCATCTCGCGGCGCAGGCGGGGGTGCGTTACAGCCTGGAAAATCCGCGCGCCTATCTAGACGCCAATGTGATCGGCAGTTTCAACGTGATGGAGGCCGCGCGCCGCCACGATGTGCGCCACCTGCTGATGGCCTCGACCAGCTCGGTTTATGGCGCCGAGACGCGGATGCCCTACGCCGAGACGATGAAGGCCGACACCCAGATGACGATCTACGCCGCCACCAAGAAGGCCAGCGAGTCGATGGGCCATGCCTATGCGCATCTGTGGAACCTGCCCACCACGATGTTCCGTTTCTTCACGGTCTACGGGCCGTGGGGGCGCCCCGACATGGCCTATTTCAAGTTCACCGACGCGATCCTGAACGGGCGACCCATCGATATCTACAATCACGGCGAGATGTATCGCGATTTCACCTATGTCGGCGATCTGGTGCGCGCCATCCGCCTGTTGATGGATGCGCCCCCGGTGCGCGCCGCCACGCCCGAGGATATCGCGCCGGGCGACAGCCTGTCGCCGGTCGCGCCCTGGCGAGTGGTCAATATCGGCAATTCCACCAGCGTCCGCCTGATGGATTTCGTGGCCGCGCTTGAGGGTGCGCTGGGCGAAAGCACCAAGCATAACATGATGGAGATGCAAAAGGGCGACGTGCCCGCCACCTGGGCGGATGCCAGCCTGTTGCAGCGCCTGACCGGATACCGCCCCGAAACCGGCATCCAGGATGGGTTGGCGCGGTTCGTCGCCTGGTATCGGGATTATTACGACCGTTAGCCGGAGGCCGCTTTCACCCCTGCAATGGGGTGAACCGGTATTGCGCGACACCGCTGACCAGAATGTTCAGACCCCACATGACACATGCGAAGGCGACGACGCAGATCAACATGTTGATCGCCGTCTGGACGACCCGTTTCCAGCGCCTGTCGGTTGCGCGAAAGACAGGGATTTCGGGCCGGAGCAGAAAGCGCGATGCCAGGTATCCCAACAGCAATGCACTCAGGCTCCAGTGAATCGCGACCGCCCAGAATGCACCGGTGGTCACTGACAGGAACCGCGCGAAGCCCACGATGAAAGCCCATCGCAGGACGGTGAACGCCTCTTCGGTGAAGGCCTCGAACCGGCGACCGAGCGCGTGGCGCTCTTGGGGTTGCGACATGAGATGTAGCCAGTCTTGCATGGCGCAATTCAGACATGATCGCCGGGCGCGGTCCAGCATGGTCTGCGGTTTTCACGCATGATTGCGCGCCGCGTGATCGCCGAACGCGGCGTGCCCCGGCAAGGCGCGTCAGGCGCCGTCGAAATTGCACAGGGCATGCACGTCCATGCCCATCGCCTCGAGCCGCTTGCGCCCGCCCAGTTCGGGCAGGTCGATCACAAAGGCGCAGCCGACGATCTCGCCGCCCAGCCGCTCGATCAGGCGGATTCCCGCCTCGGCGGTGCCGCCGGTGGCCAGCAGGTCATCGACCACCAGCACCTTTTCGCCTGGCTGAATGGCGTCGTCATGGATCTCGACCACGGCTTCGCCATATTCCAACTGGTAATCCTCGGAGATCACCGCGCCGGGCAGTTTGCCCTTCTTGCGGATCGGCACGAAGCCCAGCGACAGCTGATGCGCGATCGCCCCGCCCAGGATAAAGCCGCGCGCCTCAAGGCCGACGACCTTGTCGATCTGCTCGCCCGCATAGGGGTGCAGCATCTGGTCGATGGCCATGCGAAAGCCGCGCGGATCGGCAAAAAGCGTGGTCACATCGCGGAACATGATCCCCTCATGGGGGAAATCCACGATGGTGCGTATATAATCCTTGACGGTGCGGATCACGGGCATGGGCGGCCTTTCACTGGCTTAAACAGCCCATTGTTTCGCCGATGCCGCGCCACCTTGCAAGGGCGCGATCCGCCGCGGCGGGCCAAGGGCTATTTACTCGGAACCGCGTGGTCAGTATGTGAAACGGCGCATAGAGTGGACATGCGGAGACACTTCTTGAAGTATCGTGCTGAAATCGATGGCCTGCGCGCTGTCGCGGTTGTGCCGGTGATCCTGTTCCATGCCGGATTCGAAGCCTTTGGCGGGGGCTATGTCGGGGTCGACGTGTTCTTCGTGATCTCGGGCTACCTGATCACCACCATCATCCTGGCCGAGATGAACGAGGGCCGTTTCAGCCTGATGAATTTCTACGAGCGGCGCGCGCGGCGTATCCTGCCGGCGCTGTTCTTCGTGTCGCTCTGTTGTCTGCCGGTGGCCTGGCTGGTGCTGTTTCCCACCGATTTCAAGGATTTCGCGGAAAGCCTGATCGCCGTGGCACTCTTTTCGTCCAATTTCCTGTTCTGGAGCGAGGCGGGCTATTTCGATACCGCCGCCGAGATCAAGCCCCTGCTGCACACCTGGAGTCTTGCGGTCGAAGAGCAGTATTACATCATCTTCCCGGTGTTCTTGATGATAGCCTGGCGTTGGGGCAAGCGGCGCATCACGCAGATCCTGATCGGGGTGTTCCTGTTCAGCCTGGTGCTGGCGCAATGGGCCGCCTACCAGGAGCCCGAAGCGGGGTTCTTCCTGTTGCCGGCGCGGGCGTGGGAATTGCTGGCGGGGGCGTTTGTCGCCTTTTACGTCGACCGGCGCGGCGCGGTCGACGTGGCGCCGGGGCTGGCTAATATCCTGTCAGCGCTGGGGCTGGCGGGGATCGGTTTCGCGATCTTCGCCTATGATCACAGCACGCCTTTTCCCAGCCTTTACGCGGTGGTGCCGGTCTTTGGCGTGGTGGCGGTGATCCTGTTTGCGCTGCCGGGCACATTGGCGCATCGGGTGCTGTCATTGCGCCCGGTGGTGGCGGTGGGGCTTGTGTCCTACAGCGCCTATCTCTGGCACCAGCCCATCCTGGCCTTTTACGGCCATGCGATAGGGCGCAACGCGCCGCTTTGGCATACCGCGCTGATGCTGGCGGCCACGGCGCTGTTGTCGGTGTTTTCTTACTACGTCATCGAAACCCCGACCCGGCGCAGGCAGGTCTTTGGCACGCGAAAGACGATCGGCGGTTTCGCGGTGGCCGGGTCGCTGGCGCTGATCGGAGTCGGGCTGGTGGGGACGCTCAGCAATGGCAACATGTTCCGTTACCCGCAGCCAGTGGTCGACATGTTCGCCCGCGCGGATGCCTATGGGCTGTCCACATGGGCGGCCAAGGATGCCAGCCGCCTCCAGGATTTCGAGAAGGGCGCCGCGACCAAGCTCTTGCTGATCGGCGACAGCAACTCGGCCGATCTGCAGAACGCGCTGGCGGCGGTGATCGACAAGGATGTATCGGTCGTCAGCGCCCAGGTCGGCGCCACCTGCGGCAATCTTTTCATCCCGCCCGAGGAGTTCGCCGCCTTCACCGAGAACAGCCGCTTCAAGCTTTGCGGCGCCAAGCATAACGACCTCATGTCCGACAAGACCTATGCCCTCATTGAGGAGGCCGACATCGTGATCCTCGCCACCGCCTGGAGCGAATGGGAGGTGGATCTGATGCAGGCCAGCCTTGACCGGCTGATCGCGGACTATGGCGACAAGTTCTGGGTGTTCGGCACCAAGTCGGTGCGCTTCTCGCGCTCCGAGATCCTGGATCAGTGCCTGAGCGATTGCATGGCCTGGTCCACCAGCCCGGTCAAGGACGCGCGCAAGATCAACGCCGCCCTTGCGGATATCATGGGCGAGCGCTTCATCGACCCGCTTTCGCTGATGTGCTCAAAAGGTGAGTGCACGGGCTTCATCGCCCCCGGCGAGGTGCTGGTCTATGACGGATTCCACTTCACGCCCGACGGCTCGGTCTGGTTCGGCGAGCAGATGCGCGACGCGGGGCTGATCGAGCGCATGGGCCTCGGCAGCTGATCGCCGATCAGCCGCTCAGAACGCGCCCCGCCACCGCATCAAGCCTGGCCACCAGTGCCGGATCGCGCGCCTCGGGGGCGGTCAGGATGGCATTGTCGAGCGCGCGGTCGCAGCCATGCGGGCAGGGCGCGCGTGTCGCGCCCAGAAGCGCGGGCAGGCGGCGCAGCGTATCGCGCCCCTTGTCGGCATTGCCCATCAATGTCGCGATGATGCGCGCCACATCGACCTCGCCATGCTGGGGGTGCCAGCTGTCGTAATCGGTGATCATCGCGATGGACGCGTAGCACAGCTCGGCTTCGCGCGCGAGCTTGGCCTCGGGCATGTTGGTCATCCCGATCACATCCGCACCCCAAACCTCGCGATACATGCGCGATTCCGCCAGCGTGCTGAATTGCGGCCCCTCCATCGCCAGGTAGGTGCCGCCTTCATGCAGGGTGATCCCGGCGGCGCGCGCGGCCTGCGCACAGGCCGCTCCAAGGCGCGGGCAGGTGGGATGGGCGACGCTGACATGGCCGACGCAACCGGCGCCGAAAAAGCTTTTCTCGCGGGCGAACGTGCGGTCGATGAACTGATCGACCACCACGAAATCTCCCGGCGCCATCTCTTCGCGGAAACTGCCCGAAGCGCTGAGGCTGATCACGTCGGTGACGCCCAGCCGTTTGAGCGCGTCGATATTGGCGCGATAGGGCACGCTGCCCGGGCTGTGGACATGGCCGCGCCCGTGGCGCGGCAGAAAGGCCATCTTCACCCCGTCCAGCATGCCGGTCATGATCTGGTCGGATGGTTTTCCCCAAGGGCTTTCGACGCTGACCCATGTCGCGCCCTCAAGCCCGTCGATATCGTAAAGCCCGGATCCGCCGATCACCCCGATCATCGTCTGCGTCATCTCTGCCCCCATGAAAACCACCATGCCTTTGGGACAAGTGATACTTGCCCCGCGCCGGGATGAAAACGCCAAATCCCGCGCCGCCTTGCCGCGCAAGGGCGCTCAGCCGCCGCAGATACCTTGCAGGCGCAGCCAGTCGGCATCGCTCAACAGGGGCTCGGGTACCTCGCTGGCGAAAGGGTCGGCCTCGATCAGGGGCAGGGTGGATTCGCCGGTGATGTCGCGCGCATATGCATAGGGGGTCGAGCGCACGCCCCAGGCCTCGAACCCCTTGAGCAGCGTGTCATCGGGCAGGGCCGGGCGCGGGCTTGTCAGAAGGCTGCGGGCGTAGTCGGCCAGCACATCGGCCTCGATCTCGCCGGTGGTCAACAGGCGCAGCGTGACCCAGACCCCGGCATGATCCAGTAGCTCCGCCAGCGGGTTGTGCAACTCGGCGCGCAGGCGTTCGGCCACGATATAGCCCGCCACCACATCGGGCTCCTCGTAATCCTCGACCAGTTCGCGATGAATCAGGATCGTGCCCCCCGGCAGGCTGACCGTGCTGCGCGCGCCGTCGCGCATGACCTCGAGCGCGCCGGTGCCGCCACCCGGTGCGGGCAGGCGGCGCGCCAGCCGGGTCAGTGCCGCGCGCCCTTCGGCGGCGCGACAGGCGGGGCCGGCGATGCGCTGCACCTGGGTCATCAGGTCGCTGCCGATCTCGGCGCGCCGGACATCGGGCACCACCGACAGCGCGTGGTCGCGCGCCGCGCCGGGCAGCCAGAACAGCAGCAGCGCCAAGACTGAGAGCACCGAAAGCGACGCCATCACCAGCCGCAGCCGTCCGGGACGTGGGCGGCGGCGTTCGACCGCGGCGCGTAGCTTTTCGATGGCGGCGATCATGTCCTTTTCGCCGTCAGCCAGTTCCAGCGTCTCGCCGGGGTCGCCATCGGGGTGATAGATCGCCGGGTGCCGCCCCGGATTGGCGCGGCTGATCGCCGCCAGCGACCAATGCGCCAGCGGGTTTTCCCGCAGGTCGGTTATCATCAGGGTCGCGTCGCCGATCGACACGATCACATCGCTGCGCTGATCCTCGGGGGATGCGCGCCACAGGCCCGACGCTTCGAGCCTCTGGTATTCGCTGAGTGCGGTCATCTGGCTGTGCGGGCCTGCTCTGCCTCTTTCGGGTCAACGATAGCACGCGCCGCCACGGCGCGGCAATCGCCTTGCTTATTTGTGGCCTTGCTCAGAGGGTCCGGGCAATGCCGCGCAGCTCGAATTTCTGGATCTTGCCGGTGGATGTCTTGGGAAGCTCCTGGAATTCCACATGCTTGGGCGTCTTGAACCCGGCCAGTCTTTCGCGGGCGAAGGCGATCAGCTCGTCCTTGTCGGCGGTGGCGCCGTCTTTCAGTTCGACAAAGGCGCAAGGCACCTCGCCCCAGGTGGGATGGGGCATCGCCACCACCGCGCATAGCAGCACGGCGGGATGCATCATCAGCACGCCCTCGACCTCGACCGAGCTGATATTCTCGCCGCCCGAAATGATGATATCCTTGGCGCGGTCGGCGATCTGAAGATAGCCGTCGGGATGCTGCACGGCGATGTCTCCGGAATGGAAATAGCCCCCGCGAAAGGCCTCGCGCGTCGCGCGCGGGTTCTTGAGATAACCCTTCATCACCGAATTGCCGCGGATCATGATCTCGCCCTGGGTGCTGCCATCCATCGGAATCTGGGCCATGGTCTCGGGGTCCATCGCGGTGATCTCTTCCATCATAGGCATCAGGACCCCGGTGCGCGCCTTGATCGCATAGCGGTTCTCGTCGTCCAGATCGTCCCAGCGGGTCTGCCAGACGCATTCGGTGACATGCCCATAGGTCTCGGTCAGCCCGTAGACCTGCGTCACCTTGAAGCCCAGCGGCTCGATCGCGCGCAGCGTGGCGGCGGGGGGCGGCGCGCCGGCGGTATAGACATCGACAACGCGATCCAGGTCGCGCCGCTCGTCGTCGCGGGCATTCACGATGGTGTTGAGCACGATCGGTGCGGCCCCGAAATGGGTGACGCCCGCATCGGCGATGGCGTCATAGATGGCGCGCGCGGTGATGTCGCGGCAACAGACGACGGTGCCCCCCAGCATCGGCATCATCCAGGTGTGGTTCCAGTTGTTGCAGTGAAACAGCGGCACGATCACAAGATAGCGCGCATGGCGCGGCATCGGCCAGCTGACGGCGGTGCCCATGGTCATCAGATACGCGCCGCGATGGTGACAGACCACGCCCTTGGGCCGCCCGGTGGTGCCCGAGGTATAGTTGAGCGCAAGGCTTTCCCATTCGTCCTGCGGCATGATCCATTCGAAATCGGGATCGCCCGATGCCAGCAATTCCTCGTATTCGGTGTAATGGCCATGGGCATGCACCCCGGCCTCGTCATCGGCCACCTCGATCAGGATCGGCGGCTCGTTTTCCATTTCCTCGAAGGCCTCTGCGGCGACCGGCAGGAATTGCGGATCGGCCAGCAATACCTTGGCGCCGCCATGATCCAGGATATAGGCGATGGTCCCGGCCTCGAGCCGGGTGTTGATCGCGTTCAGCACAGCGCCACAGGCGGGCACGCCGAAATGCGCCTCGGCATGAGCGGGCAGGTTGGGCAGCAGGGTCGAGACCACATCACCGGGCGCAACCCCCAGCTTGGTCAGCGCAGAGGCCAGCCGCGTGCAGCGTTCGTGATATTCGCTGTAATCGCGCCGGATGCCGCGATAGACGACCGCCTCGTGATCGGGAAAAAGCTGCGCCGCGCGTTGCAGATGCGACAGCGGTGTCAGCGGCACGAAATTGGCGCCGTTGCGCTCGAGCCCGGTTTCGTCTGCCATCCAGCCCATTGTGGTCCTCCCCTTCGTGAAATCCGTCCTCACGGTGGGAAAGGATAGTGCGCAGGTGTCGCGCAAATGAAAAGAGTGTTGCGCGGCAAACTTCGCCTCTTTTGCCCGTGCGCGCGCTGCTCTAGCCTCTGGCGCATGATCATCTCGTCCGGGCGCAGCTACATTTTCGTGCATATTCCCAAGACCGGCGGCACCTCGATGGCGCTGGCGCTCGAGGGGCGGGCGATGAAGGATGACATCCTGATCGGCGACACCCCAAAGGCGCGAAAGCGGCGCAAGCGGATCGCCGGTGTGACCAGCGCGGGGCGGCTCTGGAAACATTCGACTCTCGCCGATATCGACGGGCTGGTGACACCGGCCCAGATCGCTGCGGCCTTCACTTTCACGCTGGTGCGCAACCCTTGGGACCGCATGGTCAGCTATTATCACTGGCTGCGTGAACAGGGCTTTGTCCACCCCGCCGTCACCCTGGCGAAATCGCGTGATTTCAGCAGCTTCCTCAACGATCCTCAGACGGCAGGCGCGTTTCGCGCGGCGCCTTACGGCAGCTATATGCGTGCCGCCGACGGGCAGGAATATTGCCGCGCCTTCATCCGGCTCGAACATCTGGAAGAGGATTGCGCGCCGCTTTGGGCGCATCTGGGATTCCGCCTGCAACCGGGGGTCGCGAATCGCTCACGCCGGGCGCGCGATTTCCGCGCCTTCTACAGCGACCGCGACGCCGAGACCCTCGCCGCGATCTGCCGGGACGATATCGTACGCTTCGGCTATGGGTTCCATGCCCAGCGATAAGATGCCCGCTGCGGGCCAATCCCCGGCATTCGCCCACTCTGTCGACATCGCGACAATAATGCCCAGATTTCGCCACTTTCCCGACCAAACGGGGGCAAGAGAATCATTGCAGATGGCCTCAACCCTGAGGATTGGCCGGTTGCCCCGGCCGACAGAAAGGACAGGAATGTTGGCATGGCTGTCTGCGCGCCCTGGGGGGCCGAACACATGGCGGAATATGGCGAAATTCATGACGGGGAACCGACCGGAATCATGACGGGACTGGTCGAAGGCACCCGCGTTGCCACCGCCATGGGCTGGCGCCCTGTCGAGGCCATCGCCATGGGCGATAAGGTCCTGATATTCGATGCTGGGTTGCAGCGCGTGACCGAAGTGTTGCGCGATCCGCTCTGGAGCGGCGAAAGCGCCTGTCCGCGCCGGTTCTGGCCGCTCGAGGTACCGCGCGGTGCGCTGGGCAACCGCACGGTGATCCGGGTGCTGCCCGATCAGGCGATGCTGCTGGAAAGCGATGCCGCCGAGGCGCTTTACGGCGATCCATTCGCGCTTTTGCCGGGCGAGGTGCTGGAAGGCATCCGCGGCATTGTCCGCGTGCCGCCCAAGCGCGATCAATATGTGGTGGTGCTGCACTTCGCCGAGGATCAGGTCGTGTTCGACGAAACCGGCGCACTGTTCTTCGCGCCCTCGTCGCGTGACCTTCTGGACCGGGCGATGAGAGACGACGAAGGTCCGCTTTACACGGTGCTGCCGCCCGAGGAGGCGCGCGCACTGGCCGCACAGATCGAGATCGAGCTATCGACCGACGCCATCCCGGCACCAAGGGACATGCGCGCGGCGGTGTCGTCGTTCTAGACATGGCGGAATTGCGCCCGCGCAGCCAAGTTGGGTCGCGCGGGTGCCTTGTCTTTGCTGGCCGTCAGGCGGCGGCTTCGGATTCCGGTGCGAAACGGCGATAGAAGCTCTGGTTGCGCTCGGCCATCTCGCGCAGCAGGGCAGGGCAGGCAAAGCGCGGCCCATGTGCAGCTTCCAACTGGTCGCAGCGCTCGGCGGCATAGGGCGCGCCGATGATATCAAGCCAGCTGAACGGCCCGCCAGACCAGGGCGCGAAACCCCAGCCCAGGATCGCGCCGACATCGCCTTCGCGGATGTCCTCCAGCACGCCTTCTTCCAGCGCGCGCACCGCTTCCAGCACCTGCGCGAACATCAGGCGATGCTGCACTTCGGTCAGATCGGGCTGTTCTTCGGCAGGCGGGAACTTTTCGGCCAGCCCGCTCCAGTAACCTTGCCGCTTGCCCTTTTCGTCATAGTCGAAAAAGCCCGCATTGGCCTTGCGGCCCAGCCGCCCTTCGCCTTCCATCCAGAAGATCACCTCGTCAACCGCCGCGTCGGGATAGGCATCGCCCATCGCCGCCCTTGTGGCGCGCGCGATCTTGGCGCCAAGGTCGATCGAGGTCTCGTCCACCAGTTGCAGCGGCCCCACCGGAAAGCCCAGCTGGCGCGCAGCGTTGTCGATCAGCGCCGGGGTCACACCCTCGGCGACCATGCGGATGCCTTCGTTGATATAGGGAATGATGCAACGATTGGCATAGAAGAACCGCGCATCATTGACCACGATCGGCGTCTTGCGGATCTGGCGCACGTAATCCAGCGCCTTGGCGACGGCGCGGGTGCCGGTCTTTTCGCCCTTGATGATCTCGACCAGGTGCATCTTTTCGACCGGCGAAAAGAAATGAATGCCGATGAAGGTCTCGGGGCTGTCCGAGGCCTTGGCCAGTTCACTGATCGGCAGGGTCGAAGTGTTTGTGGCAAAGATGCAATCCGCACCCACCACCTCAAGCACCTTGCCGGTGACCTCGGCCTTGATGCCGGGGTCCTCGAACACCGCCTCGATCACCAGATCGCAGCCCTTGAGTGCGGCGTAATCCGTGGTTGCGGTGATGCGATCCAGCAGCGCGGCCTTCGTGTCCTCGGTGGCCTTGCCACGCTTGATGCCCTTGTCCATGTAATCGGCGCTATAGGCCTTGCCCTTGTCGGCCGCTTCCTGCTTCTGGTCGATCAAGACCACCTCCATACCCGCCTGCGCCGACACGAGCGCAATGCCCGCGCCCATCATACCGGCGCCCATCACGCCCAGCTTCTTCACCTTCTGGTCCGGCGCCTCGGGCCGGTTGGCGCCTTTTTCCAGCGCCTCCTTGTTGATGAAAAGCGAGCGGATCATCGCGCTTGACGAGGGGTTCATCAGAACGTTGGTGAACCAGCGCGCCTCGATCTTGAGGGCGGTGTCAAAGGGCACCAGCGCGCCTTCATAGACCGCGCTCAGCAGCGCCTTGGCAGCGGGAAACGCGCCTTGGGTCTTGCCGTTGACCATGGCGCTGGCGCCGACGAAGGTCATGAAACCGGCGGGGTGATAGGGCTCGCCGCCGGGCATCTTGTAGCCCTTCTCGTCCCATGGCTTGACGATGGCGGGGTTTGACAGCACCCATTCGCGGGCCTTGTCCAGCAACTCGTCTGCGGGCACGACCTCGTCGACCACCCCGGCGGTCTTGGCTTTCTTGGGATCGTTCAGCTTGCCTTCCAGCAGCAGCGGCGCCGCCGCCATCGCCCCGAGCTTGCGCGCAAGCCGCGTGGTGCCGCCCGCGCCGGGAAAGATGCCGACCATGATCTCGGGAAGGCCGATCTTGGCCTTGGGGTTGTCGGCGGCGAAGATCCGGTGGCAGGCCAGCGGAATTTCCAGTCCGATGCCAAGCGCCGTGCCGGGCAGGGCGGCGGCAATCGGCTTGCCGCCCTTGTTCTTGTCATCCATGCCTGCGCGCTCGATCTTGCGCAGGATGCCGTGCATCCCCATAACGCCCTCGAACAACCCGCGTGCGGGTTCGTCGCCCGCATCGTCGCGCATCCTGGCGATGACGTTGAGGTCCATGCCCCCGGCGAAGGTGTCCTCCTTGCCGCTGGTGATGACCACGCCCTTGACGTCATCATCCGCCAGCGCGTCGTCGATCAGTGCCTCGAGGTCCAGGAATCCCTGCTCGCTCATCACGTTCATCGACTTGCCAGCCGTGTCCCAGGTGATTACGGCGACGCCATCGGCGCCCTTTTCCATCGTGAAATCAGTCATTGTCCTCGTCTCCCTTCGCTGCGGGTCAAACCCGCTCGATGATCGTGGCCGCGCCCATGCCGGACGCGACGCAAAGCGTGGCAAGCCCGACTTCCTTGTCGCTGCGCTCAAGCTCATCGAGCAGCGTGCCGATGATGATGGCGCCCGTGGCCCCAAGCGGGTGGCCCATGGCGATTGCGCCGCCATTGACGTTGACCCGGCCCGGATCGACATCGAACGCCTGCATGAAACGCAGCACCACCGCCGAGAAAGCCTCGTTGACCTCGAAAAGGTCGATATCGCCGATGTTCATGCCGCTGTCCTTCAGCGCCTTCTCGGTGGCGGGCACCGGGCCGGTCAGCATGATCGTGGGATCGGTGCCGATCTTGGTGGTCTGGCGAATGCGCGCGCGCGGGGTAAGCCCCCATTTCTCGCCGAATGCCTTCGAGCCCACCAGCACGGCGGCGGCCCCGTCGACGATGCCCGAACTGTTGCCGGCATGGTGGATATGGTTGATCGCCTCCAGATGCGGATATTTCAGCTTCGCCACCGCGTCGAAGCCCGGCATCACCTCGCCCATGTCCTTGAAACTGGGTTTCAGCGCGCCCAGGCTCTCCATGTCGGTGCCGGGGCGCATGTATTCGTCCCGATCCAGGATGCTCAGCCCGTTCTGGTCCTTCACCTCGACGATGGATTTCGCAAAGCGGTTGTCGGCCCAGGCGGCGGCGGCACGCTTCTGGCTTTCCACCGCCAGCGCGTCGGCCTCGTCGCGGCTGAAGCCGAACTGGGTCGCGATGATATCGGCGCTGATGCCCTGGGGGACAAAATAGCTCTCCATCGCGACGCTGGGGTCGACGGCGATCGCCGCGCCGTCACTTCCCATGGCCACGCGGCCCATCATCTCGACGCCGCCCGCGATATAGCCATCGCCCGCGCCGCCCATGACCTGGTTGGCGGCCAGGTTGACAGCCTCCATGCCCGAGGCGCAAAAGCGGTTGATCGCAAGGCCGGGGATGCGCTCGTCCAGCTCCGAGGCCAGAACGGCGGTGCGCGCAAGGCAGCCACCCTGTTCCTTCACCTGCGTGGCATTGCCCCAGATCACGTCCTCGACGGCGTGACCCTCAAGCCCGTTGCGCGCCTTGACGGCGTTCAGCACATCGGCCGAAAGCCGCACGCTTGTCACCTCGTGCAGCGCGCCATCCTTGCGGCCCTTGCCGCGCGGCGTGCGCACGGCGTCATAGATATAGGCGTCAGACATCGTCGTCTCCTCTGTCAGGCCCGGTCCGCGGGGGATCCGGGCATCAGGTCATAAGGGTGTTTCCATCCGGGCAGGCGCTCGATATTCGCCAGCCAGCGGTCGATTCCGGGCCAGGCCGTACGCTCGAATCCGAACGGCTCGGGGTAAAAGAGGTAGCCACAACAGCTCAGGTCGGCATTGGTGACGCCCTCACCGACGATCCAGTCGCGCCCCTTCAGATGGGTGTCTAGCGTGGCATAGGCGGCTTTCAGACGCCCCTGCATGAAGGGGATCACGCCCTCGGGGCGCTTCTCCTCGGGCAGGAAGTTCATCAGGAACCTTGTCATCCCGGCCTGGCTTGACAGCTTGTGATTGTCCCAGAACATCCAGCGCATCACCTCGCGCGCTTGCTGCGGGGTCTCCCCGCCGAAACGCCCCGTCTTTTCCGTCACATAGATCTGCATGACCCCCGATTGCGTCAAGGTCACATCGCCGTCACGCAGCACCGGCACCTCGCCCATCGGGTTGATCTCGCGAAACGCTTCGCCGCGGGTCTCGCCATTGAAGAAATCGACATGGACCGGGCTCCAGTCCATCCCCGCCAGTTCCAGCGCCAGCGCCGCCTTGTAGGCGTTGCCGCTTTCGCCAAAGCAATAAAGTTCGATGGTCATTGCGATCCTCCCGCGCTGTGCGCTTGTGCTTTGTCGCTCATGAGTATTTCCGGCAAGATGAAGCCGGGGCCGGTTTACCCGGAATTAACGTCGATGTGCTTTTGTCATCCGTGCGGAACAGGCTGGAGAGCCGATGACCGTGCAAGGTGAAGCCCCGCTCCGGTGCCTGATGCCAACCGGCCCGCGCATCGGAGGGGGCGGACCTTTCCGCTTCATCTTGCCCGAAATACTCCACGGGGGTCCGGGGGTGTGAAACCCCCGGCGCTGCGGCGGAAATACGCGCTGCCGTCCGACCCATCAAAGCCCCCTCGCAATCAGTTCCTTCATGATCTCGTTGGTGCCGCCATAGATGCGCTGGACGCGCGCATCCGCCCACATCTGGGCGATGTCGTATTCGGCCATGTAGCCATAGCCGCCATGGAGTTGCAGGCAGGCATCAAGCACCTCGCCCTGGGTGTCGGTCAGCCAGTATTTCGCCATCGCCGCGGTTTCCACGCTCAGCCCGCCCCGGATATGCGTCGCGATGCAGTCATCCAGAAAGGCGCGCGCGACGCGGGTTTTCGTCTGGCATTCGGCCAGCTGGAAACGGGTGTTCTGGAACTGCGTCAGCGGCCCGCCAAAGGCCTCGCGTTCCTTGCAATAGGCGATGGTGCGCGCCACCGCGCCTTCCATCGCGCCCTGCGCACCGCAGGCGATGACCAGCCGTTCCTGAGGCAACTGGTCCATCATCTGGGCAAAGCCCAGCCCTTCCTCGCCGCCAAGGATATTCTCGGGCGCGATCGCCACATCATCGAAGAACAACTCGGAGGTATCGGCCGCATGGCATCCGACCTTTTCAAGGTTGCGCCCCCGCTTGAACCCCTCGGCACCCTCGGTTTCCACCACCACGAGCGAAATGCCCCGCGCGCCCGCCTCCGGGTCGGTCTTGGCGGCGGTGACGATCAGCCCGGCATGCTGACCATTGGTGATGAAGGTCTTTTGCCCCGACAGCCGCCAGCCATTGCCGTCGCGCATCGCGCGGGTCCTGATGCCCTGCACATCCGATCCGGTGCCCGGTTCGGTCATCGCCAATGCGCCCACCAATTCACCCGAGACCATCTTCGGCAACCAGCGTTTCTTCTGCTCCTCGCTGCCATAGGCCAGGATGTAATGCGCCACGATCCCCGAATGGATCGGGTTGCCCCAACTGGCAAGGTTGGCGCGCGACTGTTCGATGCAGATCACCGCTTCATGGCCGAAATCGCCGCCCGCGCCGCCGTATGCTTCGGGGATCGACGGGCAGAGCAGGCCCAGCTCACCCGCCTGCTGCCAGGTCTCGCGATCCATCTCGCCCTGTTCGTTCCAGCGCGCGAAATGGGGAGCCCATTCCTCGGTGATGAATTTCGCGGTCATTTCGGCAAGCATCCGGTGCTCGTCGGTCATCCATTGCGATGTCATTGAAACGCTCCGCTCATGTCTTGCGCGCCTCCAGGTCGGCATTGAACAGCCGCAGGCGGTGGGTCAGGTTGTCCTCGTCGGTCACGCTGTCGAAGTTTTCAAATAGAAAGGACAGCGCCTCTCCCTCGTCGAGACCCGCCTCATGGGCGAAGCGGCGCAGGCGGCGATAGCCATCCTCGGTCATCGCCGCGTTGAAACGGCGGGTCAGGCGAAAGCGTTTGGGCATCCTGTCTTCTCCTCCTCTTTCGTTCGGTCGCCACCCCGGCCCGCGCGGCGCGCCTCAGCCCGCGCTGGCGAATTGCTCGGGCGTGAGGGCCATCACCGTATCGGCGCCGGTCTCGATGCGCGCCAGATGGGTGGCGGTCATCGGCAGATGTCGCGCCATGTAGTGTCGCCCGGTGGCGATCTTGGCCTCGAGGAAGGCGCTGTCGCCATTCCCCGCCGCCAGCGCGCCCTGCGCGGCTTTCGCCATGCGCGCCCACATCAGCCCGAGACAGACATGGCCGAAAAGATGCATGAAATCATAGCTCCCGGACAGGGCGTTATTGGGATTCTTCATGCCGTTCTGCATGAAATACATGCCCGCCGCCTGAAGATCCTTGCTGGCCGACTTGAGGGGGTCCAGGAACTGCGCGTCGAACTCGGCATCCGCGCCCGCATTGTCCTTTATATAGGCCTTGATCATGTCGAAGAACGCCATGATCGCCTTGCCGCCGTTCTGCGCCAGCTTGCGCCCCACCAGGTCCAGCGACTGAATGCCGTTGGTGCCCTCGTAGATCATTGTGATGCGGGCATCGCGCACGAACTGCTCCAGCCCCCATTCGCGGGTAAAGCCCGATCCTCCCAGCGTCTGCTGCGCCAGCACCGTGGTCTCGAAGCCCTTGTCGGTCAGGAACCCCTTGATCACCGGCGTCAGCAGCGAGACCATCTGTTCGGCTTCCTCGTCGCCGTTGCGGTGGCTTGCGTCGATCATCGAGGCCCCCCAGAAGGTGAAGGCGCGCGCGCCTTCCACGAAAGCCTTCTGATCCATCAGGTTGCGGCGCACATCGGGGTGGACGATGATCGGATCGGCGGGTTTGTCGGGCGCCTGCGTGCCGGTCACGTCGCGCCCCTGAAGGCGGTCCAGCGCAAAGCCAAGCGCGTTCTGATAGGCCACTTCGCCCTGGGCATAGCCCTGCAGGCCGACGCCCAGACGGGCCTCGTTCATCATGGTGAACATCGCGCGCATGCCCTTGTGCGGCTCGCCGACAAGAAAGCCGGTCGCGCCGTCATAATTCATGACGCATGTGGCATTGCCGTGAATGCCCATCTTTTCCTCAAGACCGCCACAGCTCAGCGCGTTGCGCGCGCCCAGGCTGCCATCCTCGTTGACCATGAACTTGGGCACGATGAACAGCGAGATCCCCTTCACGCCTTCGGGCGCATCGGGCAGCTTGGCCAGCACCAGGTGGATGATGTTGTCGCACATGTCGTGCTCGCCCGCCGAGATCCAGATCTTCTGGCCGGTGATCTTGTAGCTGTCATCGCCCGCCGGTTCCGCCTTGGTCCGGATCAGGCCCAGATCGGTGCCGCAATGAGGCTCGGTCAGGTTCATGGTGCCGCCCCATTCGCAGCTGACCATTTTCGGCAGATACATCTGTTTTTGCGCATCGCTGCCATGGGCATGGATGGCGTTATAGGCGCCATGGGTCAGGCCCTGATACATGTTGAACGCCATGTTCGCCGCCGAGAACATCTCGCCCACCGCGGTGGAGATCAGATAGGGCAGGCCCTGCCCGCCATAGTCGGGGTCGCAATCCAGCGCGGTCCAGCCGCCGTCGCGCACCTTGTCGAAGGCCGCCTGAAACCCCTCGGGCACGCGCACCACACCGTTTTCCAGCGTGCAGCCCTGCCTGTCGCCCACCGGGTTGAGCGGCGCCAGTACATCGGCGGCGATCTTGCCGGCCTCTTCCAGAACCGCGCTGGTGAAATCACGGTCCAGCTCGTCATAGCCGGGAATGTCGGATTGCGAGACCTCGAGAACATCGTGCAAGACGAACTGCATGTCCTTGGTGGGCGGGGTATAGCTGGGCATGGTTTCTCTCTCCCTTGAAGTCGGTGCCGGGCGGTTACTCGGCGGCGTTCGTCGTGGATTGACGGATCGAGGCGATCATCTTCTCACCCCATCTCATCTGGTCATTCAGATCGGTGATCGCGGTGGTCAGCTCGTCGCGCTGGCGCTTGAGTTCGGCCAGCCGCTCCTCGGCGATCGCATAGGCGCGCGTCAGCTGTGTCAGCTGCTGGTCACCCCGGTCGTAAAGGTCCAGAAGCTGGCGGATCTCCTCAAGCCGGAAGCCAAACCGCTTGCCCCGCAGGATCAGTTTCAGCCGGGCGCGGTCGCGTCGGGTGAACAGGCGCTTCTGACCCGCGCGTCGGGGAAACAGAAGCTCCTTGGATTCATAGAATCGCAAGGTGCGCGGCGTTACTTCGAACGCATCGCACATTTGGCGGATTGTCATCGTTTCTTCGGTCATCGGTCCTTTTGCCCAGACGGATGGGCATGTCATGCTGCTTCGTCCGGGTCCAAGCTGGGGTGTCACCCTCTTGGCTACAACACCGGATCACGTTGACGTAAGAGCTACGTCACGTCACTTTTAGGTTGACGCAGGATCAAGCAAGGTAAACCACTCCCCCGCGCAGGTTTCTTGCCCGACCTGAGGGTGAATCGCTTGAAACGGCAAAGGGCAGGGCGGCGGCGCAGACCCTATTTCAGGCTCGCCTCGGTTTCGTCGCGCAGCGCGCGCAGCTCGGCGATGGTCTCGTCCAGCTGCACCTTCTGCTCGGCCAGTTCGCTCAGCTGGCGGTCGGCCATGGCGATCCAGGCGCGCATCTGCACTTCGGTGCCTTCATGCTCGTAGATCAGCAGCCATTGCCGGATCTCCTCCAGCGAAAAGCCGAATCTGCGCCCGCGCAGGATCAGGGTCATCCGCGCGATTTCCCTTGGGCGATAGAACCTTGAGCGGCCCTCGCGCTCGGGGGTCAGCAGCTCGATATACTCGTAATAGCGCAGGGTGCGTGGCGTCACGTCGAACCTTGCGCACATCTCCTTGAATGACAGTCGCCGTTCGGCCATCCGTGGTCACTCCCTTGCCCAAGGTTAGCCCCGCCCCGAACCAAGAGCAACCGCCACCCTTGCGACCCTTGCGCATTCAGGCCCATAAAGGGGCCGCAACACCCAGAGAGGGGCGCAGAATCCGCATGAGCGTGGACAAGACCAGGATCGCCGAACAGTTCATCACCGCGATCCCGCATTCGCAGGCGCTGGGCATGGAGCTGACCGAGATCGGCGAGGGCACGGCGGAAATCGTCATGGATTATGACAGCCGCTTCATCGGCGATCCCGAAACCGGGGTGATCCACGGCGGCGCGGTCTCGGCCCTGATGGATACCTGCTGCGGGGCGGCGGCGATGAGCCACCCCGACAATCCCGGCCTGACCGCCACGATCGACCTGCGCATCGACTACATGCGCCCGGCCACGCCGGGGCAGCGCATCCGCGCGCGCGCCGAATGCTACCATGTCACCCGCTCGGTGATCTTCGTGCGTGCCCGTGCGATGGATGACGATGGCGCGCGCCCGGTCGCCACCGCCACCGGCACCTTCACCGTGGAGGCAAAGGCATGACAGCTTCCGGCAAGCAGACGGGCAAGCACCCCGAACCCGTCCAGGTGGTCAAGCAACGCCGCGACGCCGCGCTCAATGCGCTGGTCGACGGCGTGCCCTATATCCGCTTCCTCGGCATCACCTTCGATCGTCGCGGCGACGAACTGACTGCGATCATGCCCTTTGACGACAAGCTGATCGGCAATCCGCTCCTGCCGGCGCTGCATGGCGGCGCGACGGCGGCCTTTCTCGAGGTCTCGGCGATCATCGGCCTCAGCTGGTCGATGCTCTGGCACGAGATCGAGGCCGGCGCGCTCGATCCCGCCGACCTTGCCGCAGGGCGTTTGCCGCGCCTGCCCAAGACCATCGACTTCACCGTCGACTACCTGCGCTCGGGCCTGCCGCGCGACGCCTATGCGCGCGCCCAGGTGGCGCGCTCTGGGCGGCGCTACGCCTCGGTGCGCGTCGAGGCATGGCAGGACAACCGCGCGCGCCCCTTCGCGCAGGCTTCGGGCCATTTCCTGATGCCGCGCCGCGATGGCTGAACCCGCCGGCGGCGCGCTGACCCATCGCCGCGTGCTCAGGATCGCCATTCCCATCGTGCTGGCCAATATCACCGTGCCGATCCTCGGCGCGGTCGATACCGGCGTGATCGGGCAGCTGGGGCTGGCCGCCCCCATCGGCGCGGTCGGGATCGGCGCGGTGATCCTGTCGGCGCTTTACTGGGTGTTCGGCTTCCTGCGCATGGGCACCACCGGCCTTACCAGCCAGGCCCATGGCGCCGGGCGCCAGGGCGAGGTGGCGGCGATGCTGACGCGCGCGCTGATGGTGGCCGGGGCTGCGGGGCTTTTGGCGATCACCTTTCAGGCCCCGCTCTTCGCCGGTGCCTTCGCGCTCTCCCCGGCCAGTGCCGAAGTCGAATCCCTCGCGCATGACTACCTTGCGATCCTCATCTGGAGCGCCCCGGCGATCATCGGCCTTTACGGCGTGACCGGCTGGCTGATCGCGCTCGAACGCACCCGCGCGGTGCTGGTGGTGCAACTGGCGATGAACGGTGTGAATGTGGCGCTCGATCTGTGGTTCGTGCTCGGGCTCGGCTGGGGCGTGGCGGGGGTGGCTGGGGCCACCTTCATCGCCGAATGGTTCGGGCTGGGGCTGGGGCTTTGGCTCTGCCGCGATGCCTTCGCTGTGCCGGCCTGGCGGGACTGGGCGCGCGTCTTCGACGCGCCCGCGCTCAAGCGCATGGCGCAGGTCAACAGCGACATCCTGCTGCGCTCGCTGATGCTTCAGGGGATTTTCGTCTCCTTCCTCTTTCTCGGGGCGCGCTTCGGAGACGTGACGCTCGCCGCCAATCAGGTGCTGCTGCAATTCATGCAGATCACCTCCTATGCGCTTGACGGCTTCGCCTTCGCCGCCGAGGCCCTCGTCGGGCAGGCGATGGGGCGGTTCGATGCCGCGCGCCTGCGCCGTGCGGCGCAACTCTCCAGCCTCTGGGGCGGTCTTGCGGTGATCGCGCTGGCGCTCGGCTTTGCCTTGCTCGGCCCCTTCATCATCGACCTCATGGCCAAGGTGCCCGCGGTGCAGGCAGCGGCGCGCGCCTATCTTCCTTGGGTCGTCGCCGTGCCGGTGCTCGGCCTTGCGCCCTACATGCTCGACGGAATCTTCATCGGGGCCACCCGCACCCGCGACATGCGCAACATGATGGCGCTCAGCCTCGCGGTCTACGGCGCGGCCGTCCTCCTGCTTATGCCTTTATTCGGCAATCACGGGCTCTGGGCGGCGCTGCTGATCAGCTTCGCGGCCCGCGGGATAACCCTTGCTCTGCGCTACCCGGCACTGGAGCGCGCCGCGCGCCTGCCTTCTTCTGTTTGAAAATATCCCGGGGAGCGCGAGGGGCCGGCCCCTCGCTTCGCCCGCCGCCGCCTGGCACGCGCTCAGTCGGTGCTGCGCAGCCGTGAATTCTGCACCAGCCAGATCACCAACAAGGGCGCGCCTACGGTGATGGCGGTCACCAGGATCAACAGCATGCCAAGTTCGGAGTAATCCGCCGGCACCGTGACCGCGCCGCTGTCCTTGTCGGTCACTTCGCGCGTCACCGTGAAAATCTCGTTCAGATAGCGGGTCAACAGGCTCGATGCCGACAGCGCCAGATTGGTGAACGAGGCCATGACCGCAAAGAAGGTCGCTTTCAGATTGGCGGGTGCGTTGCGCGCGATCCAGGCCAGCATCGGGATCATGGCGACCTGCCCCAGCGGCGATTCCACCGCCGTATCCAGCACCGCGATGAAACGCGCATCCACCACCCCGCCGGTCAACGGCGCGGTGATCTCCTGGATCCCGTAGTAAAGCCCGATATTGGGCATGTTCATGACCCCCGCCGCCAGCGTCAGCAGAACGAAGATCCACACGATCGAACGCGACGCCATCAGCGGGCGCAACACCACCAGCCCCGCCAGCGTCAGGACCGAGGTGATCAGCGACAGGACCGAAAGGAACTGCTGATCGAACCCCAAGACGTCGATCTCGAACCAGGTCTGCCCGTTGCCGGGGCGGGGCACAGCGCGAAACACGAAGATGATCGTCGCCGTGCCGATCAGGGCGCGTGCCTGCGCGGGTGCCAGCACCGCGATCAACTGGCGCATAAGCAACAGCACGATCGCCATCGACCCGACAAAGATGATCTCCTGCCCGTACGGCACCTGTCCAAGCCCGACCGCCAGCGTCAGCGCCACGAAGGCGCCGCCGCCGATGAAATACCACGGGTTGGGCTCGGTCTTCTCGTCTGGCCCCTCGAACAGCGCATCGGCCTCGCTCTGCGTCAGCCCACGCCCCATCATCCTGTGGCGGGCGCGGTATTTCTGCACCCCCGCCAGTATCACCCCCGAGACCGACAGCAGCGGGATCGCCAGCGCCATCAGGTAGATGCGGGCATAGATATCGGCTTTTGCGGCGTCATCCATCGCCTCGATGCCGCGAAACATCCAGATATTCATCGCCGCCACCAGCACCGTGCCCGCGATCAGCGCAAAACGCCCCAGCGTCTGCATGGTGGTGTGCATGGCGCGGCTGGCTTCGTCCGAGATCGGCGCGCCGCTTGCGTCAAGGCGCGGCACCGCCTCGACCGACATCGCATCCGCCACCGCATCCTGCAACACCAGCCCGCAGGGCGTCAGCAGGAAGGCGGTGATGAACCAGGCGCTCGGCGGCATCACCGCCGCCATCATGTCGGTCTGCGCAATCACCAGATACATGATGATCATGCTCAGCCCGATCAGGCCCGCGCCAAGATAGACCAACAGCCATTTCCAGCGCCAGATGATGTCCACCAGATGTCCCAGCGGCATCTTGAGCGCCCATGGCAGCCCCGCCCAGAAGGCCAGCCCGGCCAGGTAGGCGGCCGAAAGATCCAGGTATTCCTTGACATAGAACGTGCCCACGATCCCGGTCAGCCCCGAGACCCCGGCGGCGAAATAGACCATCAGCGGCGGCAGGAAGGTCCAGCGCATCTGACGCGCAAGGTCGAACACCACCGCGTCGATCCAGCCCGAAATCCCGCCGCGCCGCTGCTCTGTGCCCTCGTCCTGCGTCATGGCATCTCCGTGACAGTGCGCCGATCCTTCACGGCCAAGTTAGGCCCAAGTCGCCCGCCTGCAAAGCCTCAAAGCGGCGCTGCCGGCTCGCGCCGGACCGCCCTAAAGCCAGTCGTTGCGCGCGCTGCCCACCGCGTCGGCGATATTGGCGAAACCGTCGCGCTCCAGCAGCGCATCAAGCCCGTGCAATATCCGCCCCACCAGCGACATTCCCTCGAAAACCAGCGCCGAATAAAGCTGCACCGCATGCGCTCCGGCGCGGATCTTGTCATAGGCCTGTTCGGCTGTGGCCACGCCGCCGACCCCGATCAGGGGCATCTCGCCGCCCGTAAGCTGCGAGAGCCGCGCCAGAACCCGTGTCGAGCGCCCGAACAGCGGCGCGCCCGAAAGGCCCCCGGCCTCGCCCGCATGCGGGCCGTGCAGCCCCGCGCGCGCCAGCGTGGTGTTGGTGGCAATGATCCCCGAGACGCCCGCCGCCCCGGCCACATCGGCCACTTCGGACAGTTCGCCGTCGCTCAGGTCCGGCGCGATCTTGAGGAAGACCGGGATCGGATCGGGCAGCCAGCGTCGTGCCTCCATCACACCCTCAAGCAGCTTTGCCAGCGCCTCGGCGCCCTGCAGATCGCGCAGCTTTTCGGTGTTGGGGCTGCTTACATTGACCGTCGCGAAATCAAGATGGCGCCCGCAATGGGCCAGCACGCGGGCGAAATCCTCGGCCCGGTCGGCGCTGTCCTTGTTGGCCCCCAGATTGAGCCCGATCACCGCATCCTTCGGGCGATCGGCCAGCCGCGCCGCTGCGGCCTCCATGCCTTCATTGTTGAAGCCGAAACGATTGATCACGCCGCGATCCTCGTTCAGGCGAAACAGGCGCGGGCGCGGGTTTCCGGGTTGCGCGCGCGGCGTCACGGCCCCCACCTCGAGAAAGCCGAAACCCGCGCGCGACAACGGGCCAAGGGCGCGGGCGTTCTTGTCGAACCCCGCCGCCAGCCCCAGCGGATTATCAAGTGACAGTCCGGCGATATCGCAGCGCAGGCGCGGCGAGGTGATGCGCCCCGGCAACGGCACAAGACCCGCGCGCAGCGCCATCAGCGCGGCATCATGGGCGCGCTCCGGGTCCAGCCGGTGCAACGCCGCCAGACCCATGCGCTCGAACTGGCGCGCGACGCTGCTCATGTCATGCCCGGCGGAAAGCTGTGCGCGCCACCCTCAAGCGGCAATGGCTGCGCCCAATGCACATCCGCAAGGCGCAATTCACGGTAAAGATGCGGGAACAGCGCGCCCCCGCGCGACTTTTCCCATCTCAGCGCATCCCCCAGCGGCGCGGTTTCCACCGCCAGCAGCATCAGCCCCTCTTCGCCCGCGAAATGCTTCGCGGCCGTCTCGGGCAGCTGCGCCGCGGTCGAGAAATGGATATAGCCATCGGCCAGATCGACCGGCGCGCCCCGGCTGGCGGCGGTCTCGCGCAAGGCGCGCCATTCATCGGCGCGAAATATCTTGTAGATCAGCATGATCCGGGTGATGCCCTGCCCATGCGCGCCGGTCAAGCGCCAAGCAGGGCGCGCGCGCTTGCCCGCTTCACATTCGCGCGCGCCTGCGGCAGGGTCGGCGCATGTGCGGACGCTTTGCCAATACCCTTCCCGATGACGCGATGGCGCGGCTGTTTCAGGCCGCGCCCGCCAATGACCTGCCGCGCAATCCCAATTACAACATCTGCCCGACCAATGACGTGCATGCGGTCACGTCGCTTGACGGGCAGCGGTATCTTTCGGCGATGCGCTGGGGTTTCCTGCCCCATTGGTATGAAAGCCCAAGCGACGGGCCGCTTCTGATCAATGCCCGCGCCGAGACCATCGCCGAAAAACCCGCCTTCGCCGCCGCCTGCCGCGCGCGGCGCTGCCTGATCCCGGCGACAGGGTTCTATGAATGGACCAGGGACAGCGAAGACAAGCGCCTGCCATGGTTCATCCGCCACAGCGATGAAAGCCCGATCGGTTTCGCCGGGATCTGGCAGGATTGGACACCCAAGGGCGGGCACGGGGGCGACCGCCTGACCACCTGCGCCATCGTCACCACCGCCGCCAATGACGCCATGTCGCGCATCCATCACCGGATGCCGGTGATCGTGGAACCCGCCGACTGGCCGCTCTGGCTGGGCGAGGCGGGGCAGGGGGCCGCGCGGCTGATGCAGGCCCCGCCCGACGAGGCGCTGACCTTCTGGCGCGTGGACCCGCGCGTGAATTCCAACCGCGCCAGCGGGGCGGACCTGATCGAGCCGATTGATGCGGGTGCGCCATGATTTGATCAAATATTGTTTCACGGCTGGCATTTCGCGTTTCGCGCGGCACAGTGCCCGCAAAGCTGACATGTCGGAGACCAGCCCATGACACGCCGCCCCATCCGCGTTGCCATCAACGGCTTTGGCCGCATTGGCCGCACATTGTTGCGCATCCTGCTGCGCGATGCGCCCGATATCGAACTGGTGCTTATCAACGAGATCGAGCCGCTGGCGACCTGCGCCTATCTTTTCCAATATGACAGCGTCTTCGGCCCATGGCCGGGCGAGGTCGTGGCGGGCGAGGGGGTGTTGCATGTGGACGGGCGCGCGATTCCCTTTCACGCGCAATCCGATCTCAGCCATTTGGACCTTGGCGGCGTCGATGTGGTGCTGGAATGCACCGGCATGGGCGGCGCGCGCGCCGTGGCCGAACGCGGGCTTGCGGCAGGGGCGGGCGCGGTGCTGGTGTCGGGGCCGTCGGCCGAGGCGGATGTCACGCTGGTCATGGGCGCCAACGAGGGCGATCTGGGCGATCAGCGGATCATTTCCAACGCCTCCTGCACCACCAATGCACTGGCGCCGCTGGTGCGGCTTCTGGATGATGCTTTCGGAGTGGAAAGCGGCCAGATGACCACGGTACATTGCTATACCGGCAGCCAGCCCACCGTGGACAAACCGCGTGACGCGCTCGAACGCAGCCGCGCAGCGGCGCTCTCGATGGTGCCCACGACCACAAGCGCCCAGCATCAGACGGGGCTTGTGCTGGCGCATATGAAAGGGCGCATCGAGGCCCGCGCGATCCGGGTGCCCACCGCCAGCGTGTCCTGCCTTGACCTGACGGTGCAGACCCGCGCGCCGGTCAGCGAGGATGCTGTCAACGCGGTGCTGAAAGCCGCCGCTGGTTCCTCGCCGGTCTTTGGCTGGACGACACAGCCGCTGGTCAGCGCGGATCTGCGCGCGCGCCCGGAATCGGTCATCATGAGCGGGCTGGAAACATCCGTGTCCAATGGCGGGCTTTTGCGGGTGTTCGGCTGGTATGACAATGAATGGGGCTTTTCCTGCCGGATGCTCGACATGGCGCGGCTGATCGGCGCGCGGCGCGGGCAGGGTTGAAACCGGGGCGAAGGCCGGGGGGCCAGCCCCCCGGACCCCCCGAGGTATTTGAGGCCAGATGAAGGGGCGGGCGGCGTGTCAGCGCCGGATGTCGAAGCCGTCGCGCCCCTCCGGGGTGGCGGGGGCGGTTTCGATATGTGCGACGCGCGCGCGGGGCGGGCCGCGATGGAGCGCGGCGAGCATGTCCTCGACCCTGTCGCGCGCGCCCTCGATCAGGGTCGTGACCGATCCGTCGGTCTCGTTCCTGATCCAGCCGGCAAGACCGCGGTCGCGCGCTTCGCTTTCAGCCCAGGCGCGGAAGGCGACGCCCTGGACACGCCCGGTGATGCGGGCCGTGATGGCGGTTGGCTCATGCATGGCGATGCTCCCTTGTGTCCGGGGGGCAATGTCGCACAGGCAAAGGGGGCAGGCCAGCCCCGCAACCCCACGCAGGCTATTGACCCGCCCTGCTTTGCAGCGCATATGCGATCCTCATGACACCGCTTTCTCATATCCGCAATTTCTCGATCGTGGCGCATATCGACCACGGGAAATCCACGCTTGCCGATCGTCTGATCCAGATGACCGACACCGTGGCCGAACGTGACATGAAAGAGCAGATGCTCGACTCGATGGATATCGAGCGCGAACGCGGCATCACCATCAAGGCCAATACGGTGCGCATCGATTACACGGCCGATAATGGAGAGCAATATGTGCTCAACCTGATCGACACGCCGGGCCATGTGGATTTTTCCTACGAGGTGTCGCGTTCCATGCGGGCGGTCGAGGGGTCGCTGTTGGTGGTGGATTCCAGCCAAGGGGTCGAGGCGCAGACGCTCGCCAATGTCTATCAGGCGATCGATGCCGATCACGAGCTGATCCCGGTGCTCAACAAGATCGACCTGCCCGCCAGCGATCTTGACCGCGTCGCCGAGCAGATCGAGGAGGTGATCGGCATCGACGCTTCGGGCGCGATCCCGGTCAGCGCCAAGACCGGGCAGGGCATCCGCGAGGTGCTTGAGGCGATCGTGACCCACCTGCCGCCCCCCGCGGGCGATGCCGACGCCCCGCTCAAGGCGATGCTCGTGGACAGCAAATACGACCCCTATCTGGGGGTCGTGGTGCTGGTGCGGATCATGGATGGCGTGCTGAAAAAGGGCGACAAGATCCGCATGATGCAGACCGGCGCCACTTACGGGGTCGAGCGGATCGGGGTGTTCCGCCCCGCGATGACCGTCGTTGATGCGCTTGGACCGGGCGAGATCGGCTTCATCACCGCCTCGATCAAGCAGGTCCGCGACACACGCGTCGGCGACACGATCACCCATGAGAAACGCAAATGCGAAAAAGC
>Ga0102925_1000035_pt1 | contig 63050 bp, 86 predicted proteins | sample SalPonR1_A_D1_MG_FD_78216 | JGI IMG/M metagenome (GOLD analysis project Ga0102925, IMG submission 78216) | Salt pond soil microbial communities from South San Francisco under conditions of wetland restoration - Salt Pond MetaG R1_A_D1_MG | ecosystem: Environmental > Aquatic > Marine > Intertidal...
AAAAAAAAAAAAAAATAAGAAAAGAAAAGCATGTCTGTCTGTAGGATGGGTAGAAAACGAAAAAAATTCTCAAAAAAGAAGAGAACTACCCTAACCTCAACATCGGTGAGGGGCAGTCCGTGAGGTTTGACTCTTTTCCCCGTCGTGACGGCGTTCTCGACCCCATCACTCAATTAGTTGGAATCACTGAGCTCGGTCAAACATCACTGAGCTCGGTTAAATTTGTTGGAAATTCTGGAGCTTAATGGCAATATTATTTTGGTATTGCTGTAAAATTTTGTCTCTTTTTTGCGTTTGAACTCCAAGGCTGGCCCGGATCATCGGAGAAAGGCTGGCCCAGACGGAGTTTTTGAGGATTAGTTTGTAATTTCAGATTTTGAAATTATGGATTGGAAAGATGGAAAAAGATGGGAAGTTAATTGTGGGCCGTTTTAGGGTGGGTTGACCGGGTCAAGGTTAAATTATATTGGGAACTTATTTGCACTAAAATTTGGCCGGCTCACGGCCCTTAAAAACGTATTTTCGAGGTTTTGGTTAGGTGCAATTTACGGTGAATATTTTTATATTCCTCCTCCCCCCTAAAATGCTTTAGTCAGGTAAAGTAAAAACTGTAATTTCATGATTTGAAAATACAAATCGAGGCTCAAAAGCTCATGTATAGGATTTGGTTTGCTGGCCGGCTTGCATCATACGTAAATATCAGCTTCGCTGAGAAAGTGGGGGTTAAAAGCTCATGTGATAAGGCGGCCGGAGGCTCGGGCCAGATGATGGGGCCAGATCAGCTTTGCTGATAATTTTTTGCATAAAATTTTTTTGGAGAATTTTTTGATGTTTTGATTTGTTGCTTTGGATTGCTGCCGGAAATTGAGCTCGGTTTTTGACATGTAGAAGGTCATGTATAGGCTGCTGGTTGGAAATGATTGGAGGGCATGAGGCTAGGGTGGGAGGGCGGGCGGGTGAAAATTCAAAAAATTTTAAATCTTCTGAATAGTTAGAATAGTCAGAATAGTTAGACAATTTAGAATAGTCAGAATAGTCATAATAGTTTGATTTCCATTTATTACCAGGCGTCGTGTGGACCGCCTGGCATTTTTTGGTAATTATTTCTTTAAATTTCCGTCATATAAGTGTGGTAAAATCTGGCAATTGATGGTAGATTTTTCCTCTCCTTCTACTAAATAGAATATCATCTGGATTCCATTTTCTTCCAGGCCATAGATATCTTTCTCTTCATTGGTAAAAAACGGTATACCTGTAAGGGCTGCCTCTTCTGCTATAATTTGTAAATCCTTTCTATTTATTAGGAAGTTAAAGATTTTTATTCCATATTCTTCCTCAATACTATCTAATTTCATTTTTTTCCACCTTCTTCCTATTTTGGTGTTCACTCCCTCCAGCTGTAAACCAGAGGGAGATTTTGGTAATTAATCTTCATTAAAGTAGGTATATACATCTTCACCTACTTTTACTATAATTTCTGTTAATTGGTAGTCTTCTATTTTTTTCCAATTGAACTTTCCAGTGCTTTCATATTTTTTGCAATAATTTTCCAAATTTACTATTTCATACTTTTCTAGATATTTGAAGTATTCTGCCATTTTTTGCCACCTCCCTGCCTGTTATTTGGTAGGAACTGGAAATCAATCCAGTCCCTACTTTTAATGACTTATTTATTCAGCAGACGGTAAACCCACACAATTATGAGAATCATTATAAGCAATTCCATCTTTTTACAGTCCTAGAGCTTTTTTCTGTTCATCAGTAAGGCTGGCAAGAATTTCCTCTTTAGAGAGTTTTTGCACTGTTTCCAGTGTCTTCCTTCGCTCCCTATTTTCTCTTGCTACACCGTCTGTTCTTAAAGAATTCGCCTGGTCTGTAAAATATTGGGAGATTGCCAGGCCATAAACTGAATTTCTAGAATCTTCCAGTCCGAACTTCTGTTCGGCGGCCTTTAAAGTCAATGGTACTCTTTTAAGGATATCTGTGTAATCCCCGGCAGATATTTCCACTTCTGCAAATTCTCCATTTATTTCCTTAATTTTCCTGCTGTCAGTTTTTACGATTTCCAGATTTTTCTTAATAGTCATTTTTTTCCTCTCCTTTAAAAGGGTTTTTTTGGTATTAATTGACATTGACAACGGCTGTCTTTGGAAATAATTGGTTTTAATCTTCCCGCTTGCAGTAAAATACTGGTAATGGCGTCAGAGGCTCTTTTTAGCAAAAAATACTTATTTTACCAAAAGTCACGGCCACAGATGAAATCCAAAAATTTCCAAATATTTTATTTTCAAATTACAAACCTGCCCGCTGAATCCAAAAATTTCCAGCTTTTTAATTTCCAACAATTTCCTTTCATCTGCCTTTCTTTTCTCACCTCCTACCTCTATTATACAGGATAGACAGAGAGAAGTCAAGTCATTTGGGAATAATTTCCTCTAAAATAGCAGTTTTTTTAGAAAAAATAAAAAGTTTTTATCTTCTGAATATTCTGACTATTTAACATTTTGGTCATAAACACTTTATTAAGGTGAAGTGAAACTTTTCACAATCTCACTATCGGCGACTGGTCTAGTGAAATAATTCACAAAATCTCTTTAAGAATAGATTTTTTGGCCTGTTTTTGGGTAATAATGGTTATTTATCCATTTTTAACTGAACACGCGTTCGGGTATACCACCATAAAATACCATACAGCATTACATTTTTGGAAGTTATTGGTATTTCATAGGGGTCTTGTGAATTATTGCACTCTTTAGTAAGGTAAAGTGAAATATTTCACTATCTATCCTTTAGCGAAGTAAAGTGAAAAAATTCACAAAGTCAGCAAATAAAAATACCAATAAAATCCTCCTCAGATATTGTGTGGTATTGTAGGAAAAATCTGGAAAAACGGTAACATCAACAAATATGTTTAATTTTCAATCCTCAGATAATTTAAAAATCTTTTTCAAATTCCCATCTTCAAAAAACACATTCAAAAAATTCACAAAGCCAATTTTGCAAGCAAAATTTAATCAAAAAGATAAAAAAAAAGAGCCCACTTTTCAGCAGACTCCTCATTTTCAAAATATGAAATTACAAGCGTCGCAAGGTCACAAGCGACTTAAAGTCCTAATTGCTCCTTAATCTCTTCAGCACTAAAGCCTGCGGCCTTAAGCTTGTCAACAACACTCTGAATCTTAGCCTTATTTTGTTCTTTCTTCTTCTCAGCCTCTTCTGGACTAATCATAGACGCTCTCTTACGATTTCTAGCCTTAGTAATAAGTTTCTCCTGCAGAATTTCTACAACTTCCTCAGGGTCAAACTCTTGCATAGCATCCTCAATAGTAGCAGGAACTGCAACCTCAATAAAATCCTGAAGCTCTCCACTATTCTTAGTCACGAACACACTATAAACATCCTTAGTAACGCCATCTTCTTCCCTCTGACCCAAATGCTCAAGTGTCTTACACTCATACTTCTTAGAATATCTTTCTTCCAAAGCCATAAACAAAATTCCTCCTTTTAAATGAAAAGGCCTCAAACTCCGAGTGCCCCGAAAAGAGTCCAAAAACTAGACTCCCTTAAACCAAAAAAACCTTTAAAAAACCCCTTCACTCTCTACCTCTATTATACCACATTCAAACACAAAAATCAACAAAAATCAACAACATTCAAAAGTTTTTCCGCCCAATTTCAATCAAAAGTCCCGCAATAATTTTCAGTTTCTTATCCTCCTCCCCCCAATTCTCAACAAGATTTTCTAACTCCCTAATCCTAATTCCAAGCTCCGATGTTGCCTTTCTACTAATCCTATCCTCATCTTCCCTAATCTCATATGATTGCTTATAAAAAAACTTGCCACAATTACTACACTTAAACCTCTTAAAAGTATTATCCTTATCACCTTGAATACATTTTTCCACTTCAAGCTCAGAGCCACAATACTTACACAGAACTTTTTCTCCCATACACATTCACCCTAATTCTAACACCAACTTGCCCATGTCAGCAGATTTAAAAAAATGCTCCGAAAGACATTTTTCTAATCAGCCCATCTTCTTAAAATAAAATTTAAGTGCATCCATCACAACTTGACTTTGCGAGCTATCCTTAATCTTAGCCATCTTTTCAACTTTTCTCCAGACAGGCTCATCTCTAGTCCTAACATAAACACTTTTCTGCCCCAAAATCTCACCTCCGATTTAAAACTTTGTAAAATTGCCTCCTTTAAGACTAAAATTAATCCAGCCTCTACCTCTAAAATCAGCGTCACCCTCAACATTAATCTGATAAGACTTACCATAAAAGCCAACTCTTTTCTCATCAAATCTAATTTTCTCAACTACCAAATACTCATCATTCTCAAAGTGACCAGTAATTCCAGAGACAATATATGGCTTATCAAGCGTAATCTCCCTAATCTTAATCCTCCTCCTATGTTTGAATCAGCTTAAAATTTTTAGATATGTTTGATTTTAGGTAAAAAAATAAAGGTGAGACTGTCATCAAACATTAAAGTTCTCTGACAGTCTCGCTCCTCCCCCACAAAATAAAGGCTGATAGTTTTGTTGAAAACTACCCCTTCACCTTGTAATATAATTATAACACTTTTCTATTGTTTTGTCAAGCAAAAACGACAAAAATTTTTAGCTATTTTACTTGGTATTTTCTGGAAAAACAACAATTTTAAAAATTTTCAAAAATTTTACAGAAAACCCTTGACAAAAAGCCTACATTAATATATACTAAACTTAGGATACAAAGAAAGCCTGAAAACATATCACATTTTCAAAATGAAATTACGAATCCGTATTTTCAAAATCTGAAATTATGACTCCTGCGAGATATTCAAAGGGCATAACATTTTCTCATGCCTAGCAAATCTCGGAGGTGGCGACTTTCCGCCTAGAATATCTCCAGGAGAGTACATTTTGCTCATAATTTTTATTTATATATTCTATAGCCTCCTCCCCCCAAATTTTAAAACACAAAGGTGGTGATTCAGATGGATGAGATAGAACATGCTATGAACAGAAAATCAGATGGTAGATTTGACATGGAAAGAAATAGTTCTCGACAAAGAAGACCGATTAAAGATACTGTAGGTTTTCAACGCAATGGATTAGTAGAAGAATCTCCCTATGAGCCACCAGAAAAATATCCTCAAGACGCTCAGGACTATTTAGATGGCTTATCCAGATGTGGAACATTGAGCGGGGCAGCTAAATTGGCTGGCGTATCTGTTAGTAGAGTTTATCAATGGAGAAAACAAATAGATGGTTTTTATGATGAAGAAGATATTGCAAAATATTGTTTTACGGATGTTCTCGAAGAGGACTTATTCAAGTGTGGACTTGGACTTGATCCTAGAGTTCAAGGAATGGCACGAGTTAAAGCCTTAGATAGAGCAATCAAGGCAAACAGACCAGAAAAATATAACGATAATTTGGATGTAGAAGTTGATGCAACGATAACTTGGCTTGATATTATCAAGCAACATTCTAAGAAAGAAGAAGATTAAATTTAGGGGAGGATTAAAGTAGTGCACTGCTGTATAAGAGTTGGCTCCGAGCTCTTATATGTCCTCCTCTTATTTTTATGCTTAAATTCTGAATCTTGAAGTAGGAGGTGCTTAATATTGTCTCTAAATTTAGTAAAAACTACTAGTGCATACGATTATGAAGAAGGCTTTGCTTTTTTAAGCTACGATAATTCAGAGATAATCTATGATACTGGTATAATGAGACGTTACAATGTATCTACAGGAGAAGAAGTAGACACTTTTGATTATAGAGCACTTCTTACTAGTTATGCAAATCCAGACACTTACAATATAGCAGATTATGCAACAGAAGCAGATTATATTTTAGTCATTAGCGGTATAGACAACGTAGCAGTCGTTTTTGATTTAAGTACAAAATCTGTAGTGTACGAATTAACTCTTACATCTACTAGTTATGCAAATCCAGGAAATCATTCTATTAGTGAAGATGGTACAAGAATAGGATTATTACTAGCCTTTAATTATGAAGTTTATGATATACCTACAGATACGGAAATTTTTGATGCACAAACAGCTCTTGGAGGAGATGCTTATAATAGATGTTGTACAATATCTGGTGATGGCAGTACATTTCTTTTTGTAGATGACTTAAATTATTGTGTTGTAGATTTATCTACAGGAAACATTATAAACACTAGAACAGAACCTACGGGTAATGATCCATCAGCTGTTTCCTTATCCTATGATGGTTCAATAGCATCTACAAGTTTTGATCCTGCAACTTACAGTGAACCTGTTTATGTAGATACATGGTATACTGCAACGAGTACTTTAATAGATCAAGAAAGCACGAATTCAATTGGAATACCAAATGATTTTGTAGCCCTTTCTCCAGACGCATCACGTATAGGAGTAATTTTTATAGGTAGTTTTTACTATGGTGAATTTTGGCATGCACAAACAGGAAGTTACAATACTCAATTCGGTTATGTGCCTGTAGAACGTTACGATACTATACATGCATCAGCTGACAATACAAAAATGTTAATCTCTCAAAATAATGTTAATAGAATAGAAGTTTGGGATGTATCAGGCAACTCTGCTATCTTTGATTACGATTTTTCTCCCTATCAATTTTTAGACCCTACATTATTAAATATTAGTCCTGATAAACAAAAGTTAGCCTTTGTAGATTATTATTGTGTATATGTTATAGATACAAGCGATTTTTCAATAATATCATCATCTTATGACAGGTCTCTTCTAGATAACAGATATCCTCAAGGATTAGGCCCTGGTGAAAGTAGTTACTGTGCTTTTTTTGACAATGGAACTAAAGTCCTAGAAGGCTCTTTTTACTATGATTGGGGATTTGATGAGGCTCGCAATTATTTATATGCTTTTGATGCTACAACAGGAGCTACATTATATTACTTTGACGTACAATTAACTACTGAGGCTTATGATCATGCTGTCTGTGCAGATACTAAAAATAAAATGATTTTACAATATACTGATTATATTGAAATCTATGATTTAACTGATGGTTCTTATTTAAAACAAGTTACTCTTGGTTTTACAGGTACAGATAACATGATTGTAGGAGAAAATGGAGAGTACATTTATTTTATCACTCAGGTTGCTATACATCGTTATCACGTAGATTCAGAAGTTATTGATACTAATTATATTGTATATACTACTGATATATATTCTTCTGGAGGTACTTTTATCTCCTTAATCTATGATACAATTGTTATGTTTGTTCGAGATGACAACTATGATTCTAAAATACTTTTCTTTGATATGAGTACTGGTGCAGAAGACTTAGTAATAAACATTGATGGAGATAATAGTGACTACAATTATGCTTGTAAATACGCAGGAAACATATCAGATAATCTAGCTGTTTTTGTTAGTAGTTTCAATTATCCTTATTATTATATCATAGATGTAGAAAACAAATCTATCTTAGAAAAAGGCTCTACAAATCAACCTAGCGGATTATCTGTTGTTGTATCTGGTACAGAATGGTATGATGTAAATACAAGTCTCCATGCAATAAGAGAATTAAGTATTGACTTAGGAAAGCCTACGGTAGAGATAGAAACTCCAACTGATATTATGAAGCAGGTGTAAATTATGAGTGAATATACTTTACAAGATTATAAAGATGAAGAGTTATCAATACACAATCCTGAGAAACTTGTAGTAGGTTTCTCTTTATACTATGGAGATGGCTCTGTGTTTTCGATTGACAATGTTACAAAAGGTCTCTACGACATATGGAAAAACGCTCCTTCAGACAATGTGCAAGTTTTAGTCTTATCAGAAAATGTAGTCAGAGGAAAAAACACTCATGTAGTGTTTACTGGATTTGATTACTACATCTTTGATGGAGATAATTTTTATGGATGCAATGATTCTAGAAAATACAAAGAGCATACAAAAAATGACTTAAAAGGTGACATGATAAAATATGGACTCTATGTAGACGATGACTTATACCATGAAATATACAGAATTGCAGTCTCTGAGGTGTAACACATGACTACATTATATTTTACATCACAAACAAACGATTGGGGCTTTACGCTGGGTGCTGTATATGATGACGAATTTACAACTGTAGCTAACGCTATTCCTAATAACAGAACATCCAAAATCATAACCGGCGGAGATACAGCCTATTATTCAGACTATTACTATGAATTACAAGAATGTGGTCTTGTTTCCTGGTCTACAGGAACATACACTATAGTCTTAAGTGTAACAACAGCTCCCAAAAAAGAGTTCGGTGTAAGATTCAGAATTCACAGGCTTGATACTGTAGGGATGTCTGTAGTAGACAGCTCTACTTATACAGCCTCTCAGGATGTTTCTGCTGGCACAGGTAATTACACATATACAATCAGCAATTTTACGTTTGCTGATGGAGATACTACAGATATTTTTGCAATAGAAATGTCTTATTACAACGGTGATCTTCACGGAGATCAAAGCTTTGCTTACGAAATATATGGCGGGTCATCAATAGAAGTACCAATATCAATACAGAGGGACTTAACTACAGATACAGTAACAGATGGCTCAATAGAAATAGTCGATAGTTCTCCTTATTACATAGGAGAAGGCATAAACATTAAAGCGACCCCTGATTTTAAGTACGAAATTGTATCTTGGTCTGCAGCTGCAATATCCGATCTGACAGATTATACATCTAATATTGCATCTCCTACATCAAGAGAAACTTATATAACCATGCCTGTTCAAAGTACAATGCTTAGTGCAACCTTTGAGATAACTTATTATGATGTACAAGTAACTGCAAACAGTACAGAAGGAACAGCACAAGACTTAACAGATACTAATCCTTATGAAGATACAGAAGTAATATCAATTGAGGCAACTGCTAATCCAGGTTATGCATTTGATTATTGGACAGCTTTAACAAACGACAGCACAGATACCTCAGCAAACTTTACAGATGCTAGTTCTGCTACCACAACATATACAGTTCCAGCCGGAGATACTGTCATAACAGCACACTTTGTACAAACAACCTACAATGTAATAATGGAAAGCACATACGGTGGTACAACATCAGATGATATGAACACAGGCCCATACGACCTGGGATACACTATAAACATTAGTGCCTCAGCAGAAACAGACTTTGTTTTCGATCACTGGACAGCTACTGGTTACTACACGGAAACAGATTATAGTGCTAATCTTGGCTCTACTACTGCTTCAGCAACAACTTTTCAAATTCCCGGTGAAGACACAGTCTTAAAAGGGCATTTTAACTATACTGGAGACTTATATCAAGTAACATTACATGGAAATATTACTAGTGCACCTGAAGGTGTAGAGCACAGAGGCTTCATGTTAAGCTATTATCCACACGAGGTTCCTACAACAATACCCTCAGAAAGTGACTATGAAATAATTGTAGATGAAACAGGAACTTTTACCACGGGTCAGTATGCACTCATAGCTACTAATTTATACGGAAATACAACATTTTATGTGCGAGCTTTTGCATCAAGATTTACAGACATGTATGCATTATATGATTATAGTGAAGAAATAAGTTTTATCACCATACTAGGTAATGCATCAGAAATACATGTATACGTATCTACAGAAGGCTCAGGTCGAGTAACAGTAGATAACAGGTTTTTAATTTTTAGAGGTAAACTTAGATGAAAGGAGGTTATAAATAATGAGTATGAATGCTGATTATAGGAACGCAATTGCTGACTATGGTGGAACACAAATTACACACATAGGACTTGTTGATGAAACTGGCACAGAAATTTCTGGTGGTTCACCAGCATATGCTAGACAAGCCGTAACATGGACTACAGCGAGCGACGGCACAATAAGGCCTAATGCAGACTTAACCTTTGACATTCCGGCAAGCACAACAGTAGGAGGCTGGCGAGGCTATTCAGCTCTTACAGCAGGTACAGACTATGGTGGAGCTGATTTAACTCAAGAAACTTATGCAAGTCAAGGCGAATATACCCTTCTGGCTACTGGCACAGGTATTTTGCACACAAGTTCGTAATTTCATTATTTGAAAATACAAAACTTTTATTGACCCTCCTCCCCCCAATCATTTTAATACATAAAGGAGGTGTATTATTTTGACTGAATTCAGGTATTTTAAGGAAATAGTTGAAACAAATCAGATAAGATTAAAATTAAATAGTACACCTCTACAAGTTAGAGAAGAAGGGCAAAAAGACTTTGAGGATTTAAAAACAAAGATAGAAACAGATTTAAACATAGGAACAAAAACAGAGATAACAGAAACACGCGACAGTTTATATGAAGAAAAACAAATCTTAGATAGCAAAGAAAAATTGACATTAGAAGAGCAAGAAGAGCTACAAAAAATAGAGAAATATGAAAGTTATTTAAGACAGCAAGAAAGAAGACTGAATGGCGAAGTAGTGTTAGAAAACACCACAGATATTGGGACTGTGAATGTACGAGGCAGGAACAAAGATATAGAAATAGCTGAAAAGGATGCGGGTATCGAATACCCGCGGGAATTAATTTTTGTTGAAAATGCAAAAGATAAAAAAGGGCAAATAATACTACCGCATGATGATTACGACACTGTGTATGTAATAGACGATAACTATAATATAGAGTTTATTAAAAGTCATGCAGAAAAACAACAGTTAGAAAGAGAGCCATCAAGACCTTATTACATCAAGAAAGACGGCAAGACCATAATATATGTAGACCACTTTTCTGGCGGTAGTGGAACACAGTCAGACCCTTATATCATTGAGACAGAATTAGAGTTTGAAACATTAATGGATGGGAGCAGAACAACAGCATATTTTAAATTAGCAAATGATCTAGATTTCGAGGGTTATACTTTCACAAATGATTATATAACCTATGATTTTGCAGGAGAAATAGATGGCGATGGACATAAAATATCTAATTTTAGCTGGATAATTTCTGCAACAGATGAATACACTCCTTTCGCGAGATATTGGCGTGGAACTATGAAGAATTTATTTTGGGATAATTTCAGTATTACTGCGGAAGACCCTTATTATCAACATGTAGGTTTTTTTGATGGCTTTTATGATAATTTTTCAGTATATCCTTATATACTAAATTGTATGTTTAAAGGTTATGTGAAAGCATATAGGTACGCAGGTGTTATAAACGGCAGTATTTTAAATTATTTAACGATAAGAAATTGTGCTTTTATAGTTGATATAGAAATAACAAACAGGTTTGGCGGAACTTTAATAAGCAATGGAGGAGACGTGGAAGATTTTACTTTAGAGAATAGTTATATGGTTTCAAACACTTATGGAAGTAGTACTCTTTTTAATGATACCATAGGTTATAATTTAAATCTTCCAGAAACTACTGTTAGCGGATATTATGTAAATGATACCACAGACGATTTTTATACTAACATAGCAAGTGTTCCTCTACTTACAGATACTGAAATGAAAGATGAAAGCAATTATACAGGATTTGATTTCACAAACACATGGACGATAGATTCAAGCGTGAACGATGGATATCCGATATTGCAGATATTTTATTCTGCTCCCTCTATCCCTTCTGGCAGTTCTGAGACCACAGTGTTAATTTCATCAGAGAGCATAGGTTTCAAGTCGGTAGCAGGTGGAGCTGAAACAGCCCTAGAGGTGAAGGCTGAAGGTTCTGGTGGAGTGGCTTTCAAAAGTGCGGTAGGAAGTAGCGAAACATCTATATTAATTTCGTCTGATAGTAGCGGTATGAAGAAGGCACGTAGCCCGCCGGTTGAGAATGAGGCAGAAATATTAGTACAGGCTGAGGCAAGCGGTCATAAAAATATAACAGGTTCAAACGAATCAAGCATATCTATTACAAATGAAAGTCTAGGACAAAAATCAGCTCTTCTTTCTAGTGAATCAAATATAAATATTATAACAGAATCTTTTGGGCAAAAACTAGCTCAAAATAATTCAGAATCAAGTATAGTAATAACATCAGAAGGTCAAGGAATACAAGAAATCATTAACTCCGGTGCTAGTCAAACAAATGTGCTTGTTGCATCAGAGGGTTTAATCTCAAGTTCTAAATCTGGTAGTGCTGAAGCTTTTCTGTCTATAAACAATGAATCTGATGGCTTAAAAGCTGTTTCAAGTGCATCAGAAACGACAGAAATTACTACTGTTGAAGGTTTAGGAGAAAAACTCAGTTTATCAGAATCAGAATCAACTGTAACAATTGATGCTGATGGCAATTATAGTCTTCACTATAAAGGCAGTTCAGAATCAAATATTGGTATAAACACAGAGCAAGTCTATACAACAGCAAAGAAAAATTCGAGCGAATCTCAGATAAACATAAATACAGAATCTGCAGGGCAAAAAGCTAATTCAAGTTTTTCCGAGAGTATAGCATCAATTAATACAGAAGGCTTAGGATTTACAAATTTTGTAGGAGCAGAAGAATCTAGCATAAACATTATTTCTGCGGGTGAGAAATTAAAATCTTCCTCTTCAGAATCAGAAACTTCTGTAAACATTTCTAATATTAGTGCAGGTAAAAAATTATCCTTTAATAGTAATGAAACAAATGTTATTATTAATTTAGAATCCGAAAATTATAAACGAGTATCTGGTAGCTCAGAAGCCAATGTAAGTGTTTCACAAGAGGGCTTAGGCTCAGGTATCTTAGGTGGAGCTTCTACTGCATCTGTTAATATATCTACTGAGCAAAAAGGCTTAAAACAAGCTGAAGATGATGTAGAAACTCAAATAGCAATTTCTACAGAATCTGAGTATTATAAGACAGCCTCAGGATTTGGAGAAACAACTACATCTATTTTAACTGAAGGCTCAGGAAAGGCTATAGTAGCATTTAGTGGTTCTTCAGAAACAAGCATCACTATTAACTTAGAGTCTTCTGGCAAAAAGTTTGCTCAGTCCAATTCAGAAACAAGCGTAAACATTAATACAGAAACAGACAGCAAAAAGTCAAGTGATTCTAGTTCAGAAACAAGCATTGCTATTGATGTTGAGACAGATAGCATAAAAATAAGTTCTGATTCTTCAAACGCCACTATAATTATTAATATTGAATCTTCTGGTATAAAAGACAACAAAGTTTCATCAGAGACTATTATTAATACTTTGTCCGAAGGTTCAGGATTTAAGATAAATACTTCTTCTGAAGAATCAAATATTTCTATAATTCCAGAAAGCAATTATTACAAATTGGTATCTGATTTTGCAGACACCCAAATTCTTATTGGTTCAGAAGCTCGCGGTACAAAAGGGCAAGGTAGTAGTTTAAGACTGGTTTTAATCAAATTAAATGGTCGCTATGAGGTTCTTACAAACAAAGTAATTATTTACAATAGAAATAACAGATTAAAAATATTGAATCCAAAAAATAAGGTGGTGATTTTATGAGTGATTTTTATGTTAAACAGCGTGATACTTCACCAGCTATACAGGTTCAATTTTTTGATCATAATAATGATGTAGTAAATATTACTGGTAGTACCATAAAATTTAAAATGTCAGATTATAGTACAGGAGAAAATCTTGTAAACGGAGACGCTGTCGTATCAGACGGAGAAAATGGTACAGCTTATTATGCATGGAATGCAGAAGATACTGCTAATGCAGGGTCATTTAAAGCAGAATTTGAGGTTACTTATACAGATGGTTCGATAGAGACTTTCCCTAATGATGGATATATTACCATAGAAATAGATCCAGACTTAGGTTAATCGGAGGTGTGGTAAAATGGCTCTATCAAGTGGATATTATCAATACATGAATTCGGAGGAATGGTACAGAAAAAGAGAGCGATGGTTAAGACTGGCAGATTATGAATGCGAATGGTGTAGCAAATTTGGATGCACTCTATATGTTCATCATTTAACGTACAAAAATTTTATGCACGAAAAAGATGACGATGTTGTTGTAGTATGTAAAGCATGCCATAAACACGGTGATATAATAAGAAAAATTGTCAAAAAGCACGGACATGAGCCTTTAATACAGCATATTCTTAAAAAACGGGGCTATCCTTTTAATATGAAACTCAGGTCTAGAAAACATGTTATCAAGTTAAAGCGAGACTTACAAAAAGCTGTTAAAATATTAAAAACTGTAAACAATTTAAATCAAAAAGATACTCAAGCATTACAAGATTATTTAAAGGAGGCTAAATTCTAATGGTAGAAACTAGAGGTAGGCCTCCCAAAGACTATGACGGTGCAATAGAATCTTATAGAAAGAGGCCCGCAAAATGGACTAAAGATGTATATGGAGTAGAATTGTGGGAAAAACAGGAGGAAATCCTAAACGCAGTCATCAATAACAGATACACTGCTGTTAAGAGCTGTTATGGTTCAGGAAAGTCTTATTTAGCTGGAATTTTAGCTGATGCTTTTGTGCATTTATATCCTCACTCAATAGCAGTTACAACAGCACCTTCTTACAGACAGCTAGATAATATTTGGGGTGTTATACATCGAATAAAAGAAGAAGTAAAAGCACCTCTAGGCAGTAAATTACTAAAGCATGAAATACAGTGCGGCCCTCAACATTATGCGATGGGCTTTACAACAAATATGCCTGAAAGACTGCAAGGTATTCACGCATCTCACATACTAATAATAGAAGATGAGTCTGCTGGTATAGATTCTACTATTCATAAAAGACTGGTTGATGCTCTTATGACTGGTGCAGATGCACACTTTTTAGCAATTGGAAACCCTTTAAGTCCAGAAGGCCACTTTTATGAGATGTTTTCAGACCCAAACTTTAAAACTTTTACAATATCTGCTTTTGATACTCCAAATGTTAAAGCAGGCAAAGAAATTATCCCTGGACTTGTTACAAAAGAATGGGTAGAAGATCAAAGGGAAAAGTATGGAGAAGATTCTCCTATTTGGAAGTCTCAAGTTCTTGGAGAGTTTCCGCCATCTAGTGAAGAAATGCTTATACCTTATACCTGGGCAATCAAAGCTCAAGAGCGTTGGATAGAAACAGAACCTGATGGCCCCGAAATTTATGGATTAGACCCCTCCGGCGGAGGCTTAGATGAGGCTGCATTAGTAACAAGAGCTGGCTCTTTTGTATATCCTGCAGCTGGCTGGGTAGGATTAAGTGGCCCAAATCTTATAAGACAAGTCTTAAAACAGGTGAACAGCGATGGTGTTATTTATATTGACGATGTGGGCGTAGGTTTTGGAATAAAAGGAGACTTACAAGAGTCAAGCGTTTATACCGAAGGAGTTACAGGACAAGCTAATCCTGAAGATGACCCGGAAAACAGGTTCAAGAATTTGCGAGCAGAATTATACTGGAGACTTCGTGAGGCCATAGACCCCAATGGTGAAAACCCTCTTGCAATTCCTAAAACAGACGATAAAATGTTCAATCAATTAGTTAACTTAAAATATGAGATAGATTCTAAAGGCAGGATACAAATTGAAAGCAAAAAGAAAATGCGGTCTCGGGGAATGGAATCTCCAAACAGAGCAGATGCATTAATGTTAACAATGAAACCTGGTTATGGTAATTTTATCTTACCTATTAATGTTGGAGTTAAAGATCAACAGTCAGTAACAAGTAGACTTGTTAGGTCAAGTCCATTTGAATGGGTTGGATGGGAAGACTATTACAATTAAGGGGGAGGAGGTTAGAATATTGGAAGAAGACATCAATAAAGAACAAAGTTTTAGAGAGCTTGGTACATTAGGGCTGAAACAATCTTCTGGAGCCGTTGTTGAAGATTTTGTTCCTAAGCTAAAATATCTTCACCAAAGAATACGTGCTTATACAGAAATGAAAACAGACCCTATAGTCGGTGCGATATTGTTTGCCATTGAGATGCATTTAAGAAGGTCTCAGTGGAGAGTAGAAGGCGAAAATGAAGAGTTAACAAAGTTTTTGAATCATTGCATAGATGATATGTCTCATACCTTCCAAGACCTTCTGTCTGAAATTCTTTCCATGCTCCCATATGGTTTTTCGGTGCATGAAATAGTTTACAAAGTCAGAGACGATGGGAAGATTGGCTGGAAGAAACTCCCGATTCGTTCACAAGATAGTATAGATCGATGGTCTTTCGATGAAGAAGGAGGCTTAAACGGAGTCTATCAAATGAGTATGAATACTAGCAAGCCGGTATTTATACCCATAGAAAAGTTGCTATTATTTAGACCTTCATCTTTTAAGAATAATCCAGAAGGTAGAAGTGTTCTAAGGTCTGCATACAAACCTTACTACTTTAAGAAAAAACTGGAAACTATTGAGGCTATTGGAATTGAGAGAGACCTGTCAGGTTATCCAACACTTACTGTTCCGGGAGACATCTTCGGAAACAGTGAATTAGCTAAACAAAAAAGAGCCTATGCAGAACAAATGATAACAAGAATACGTAAAGATGAGCAGATGGGTGCAATTCTTCCTCCAGGATGGAAATTAGAGTTGTTGAATTCTGGTGGTAAAGGAAAAACAAACTCAGGAGAAGTTATTCACAGATACTCTTTGCAAATTGCTCAGTCTTTGATGTCAGATATCATTATGTTAGGGCATTATTCAGGTGGAAGCTTTTCCTTAAGTGAACAAAAGTATGAGCTATTTTTGATAGCTTTGGACTCTTGGTTAAGTTCAATACAGCAAGTTTTCAATCAGTTTGCAATTCCTAGACTAATGAAACTGAACGGTTATACTGACGAAGAAGAATATCCTAAACTTGTTCACGATCCGGTAGGCAAGATTGATCCACAGAAATTGTCTAATACATTGTTTAGACTTGTTGGTATAGATGCAATAAGACCCGATAATAAACTTGAGAAATTCTTACGTAATTTCCTAGGACTCCCGGAGGCAGACGAAGATACAGCAAGACAGAAAGACATTGAGAGAGATGAAAACTTTGACGTCGATCCTACAAGACAAAACAGCAGGCATGACGATATTACAAGACCTGCACAGGCGGATGGCGAGTACGATCAGGGTAGTTCAGACCACAGAAATGTGCAAGTGTAATTTCAAATATTGAAATTATAAAATTTTAGTTTTACTACCCTCCTCCCCCCAATTGACGTTTTGAAAAGGTTAAAAAGCGTTTTTTGGCGTGCGACAAGGGGTCAAATTTTAGTTTAAATTTTTTCTTGGTGCAATAGTACCTTTTAATAAAGGTAGGTCTAAAATTGCGAATATGACGTTTTACCAGTTTTTACCAAAAACAAAGGTTAGCAGTAAAACTAGTGAGGAGGTAAATATGGATAAATATTTAATTAAATCTCAAGATGAGAGTTTGCATTATACGCTTGGAGTAGCTTATCCAGTTGATACTGTTGATACAGACAATCATTTTGCAAAAGAAGATGTTGTAAGAAAAGCTGCGTGGGATTATCTTAAAGGTATCCAGGAGGAAGATGACGTAGATAAAATAGCAAAAGCAATTTTTGAAGAAATACTTAAAGCATCTGAAACAGGCGAAGAGATTAGAGTAGATATTACTGAAATGGATACAGATAATTTACGTAAGAATTTAAAAGATATGCATGAAGAACCTGTAGATGATTGTTATGTAGTAGAATCTTACGTAGCTCCTGTTGATATGAAAATTGAAGGTGAAGAAATTCATAAAGGAGACTGGATGCTAGGTGTTATTTGGTCTGAAGAAATGTTTAACAAGATTCTTTCTGGTGAAAGGACTGGATATTCTATAGGAGGTAAAGGAACTTTAGTAGATAGGGGAGGTGATTAATAGTGCCTAAAGAAATTATTGACATGAAGATCGAAGAGGTTAGTGCTGTGGATAAAGCAGCTACCAGAAAGAAATTCCTGTTGATTAAAAAGGAGGGAGATGATACTTTTAGCAAGAGAACTCTTGAAGATGTTCTTGATAACAATGAGGCTGTTAATACAATGTGGAAAACTGTTGATGCTTTCTATATTGCTATTAATGATACTATGCAAGATTCAATGTTATCTGAAACCGAAAAAGCATCTCAAATTCAAGCTAGTGCAGAGCAATTATCATCTAAGTTAAATGATATTGCACCTGATTTAGCAAAAAAACTTGACGTGGAAAAGATAGTCGAAAATGTTAAAAAAAGACTATCAGATGAAGGAGGTGAAACAAACATGAATCTAGAAGAAATCTTGGAGAAAATTGAAGATGAAGAGGTTAAAAAAGCTGTTAAGACTCTAGTTGATAATCTTAAGGAAGAAAAAGATATCAATAAGAAAGACGATGATGTTATTAACAAAGCTGAATTACCGGAAGAACTTCGCAAGCAGTTTAAAGAGCTAGAAGATAAAGTTGCTATGGCAGAAGAAATTGCTAAAGCGGAAAGAGAAAAAAGGCTGGAAATTGAATTCAACAAAAAAGCTCAGAACTATTCCACAGTTGGTGATGTTGATAAAATCGCTAGTATTTTAAAGCGTGTTGCTGATGATGATGAGTTACAGTCTGATGTAGAAGAAGTCTTGAAAAGTGCTCAAGAAAGATTGGAATCTGGAGACCTTTTTAAATCCTTAGGTGATGATGGTAAAAATGTTACTGATGCAGAAGAGGCTATTGAAAAGAAAACTCGTGAATTGATGAAAAATGACACATCTTTAACTTTTGCTAAAGCTCAGGCTAAAGTCTTGCAAGAAAACCCTGATCTTTATAAAGAGTATGTATCTCAAAAGAATTAAAAATTGTTTGTTTTAAATTGACACATGAAAGGGGGTATTGAAATGGCTGTAGAACTTCCTCTGTTCAAACTTCCAGGTAAGGTTGCTAGTGCTGACTTGTCTAGTTATCAATATTGTTTTGTTTCTCTAGATGCTGATGGTGAGGTAGAACTTGCTACTGATGGTGATGTTGTAATTGGTGTTCTTCAAAATAAACCTGATGCTGCAGGAGAACCATGTGAGATTGTTGTTGCTGGATTAACAAAGGTTAAGATAGGAGCAACAGGATTTGATGCTGGAGACGCTGTAATGTGTGCGAGTGCTTCAGGTGTTGCTTTAGAAGATGATGGTACAGCAGGGCAAAAGGTAGGCTTCGCTTTTAATGATTGTACTGCTAGTACCACAGGAAGTATTGTTGTAAATTGTTTATCCGGGCCGAAGGCTGATGCCGCATAAAATTAAAAATAAGGAGGTGAAATGAAAATGGCTGAAGTAATTAGAAAAGCTCAACCTAATATTGAGAGCGTTCATATTGATAAACCTTTAACTAATGTATCTGTAGCATATATTCAAGATACAAAAGATTTTGTTGCAGATGATGTATTTCCTAGTGTAAAGGTGGAAAAAAGAAGTGATAAATATTTTGTCTATAATAAAAATGATTGGTTCAGAGATGAGGCTGCTATAAGACCTGATGCTACAGAGACCGTAGGAGGTGGATACAATTTAAGTACAGATTCGTACTTCTGTGATGTCTGGGGCTACCATAAAGATATTGGTGCTCAAACAGAGGCTAATAGCGACTTTGATGATTTTTCAGATGCTACAGAATTTGTAACTCATAAACTCTTGTTAAAGAAAGAAAGAGAATTTGTATCAAACTATTTTGGTACATCTATATGGGATACAGATAAAACGGGAGCTGCAGATGGTGGCGGAGGAGACTTCGTTTACTGGGATGATTATACAAACAGTACTCCAATTACTGATATTGCAGGATATAAGAGAACTATTAAGAAGTCCACAGGATTCATGCCGAATACATTTTTAATCGGTGGTGAAGCTTGGGATAAATTAAGAACTCATCCTGATATCATAGAATTGGTTAAGTACACACAAAATGCTATTAGTTTAAGTCCTGCTCTTGTTGCTCAGGCTCTAGGTATTGATAAGTTAGTTATAGCAGATGGAATTTATGCAACAAACGTAGAAGGAGATACAGGTGCTTACGATCAAATAGTAGGTGGTAACGGATTGTTACTATATGTAAATCCAAGACCCGCGAAACGTAGGCCTTCTGCAGGATATACATTTGCATGGACTGGCTATGGTGGACAAAATGCATACGGTGTAACTGTTGGCAGATTCTATATTCAACAAATCAAAGCTAATAGAGTTGAAGGTGAAATGGCATTTGACATGAAAGTTGTAGGTTCAGACTTAGGCTTGTTTATGAACGGATTAGTTTCTTAATGAAATTTACTGGTCTCCTCCCCAACATTTTGTTATAAGGAGGTGTTTTTATGGGCATTACGAATAAACAGTATGGAACTTTTATAGGAAATTTTGATGCTATGAGTTTAAAAGTGAAAGGTTCAGAAATTACTGCAACCCCTGCTGAGTTAAATGAGTTAGACGTTAGTACAGCTGGAGCTGTTAGAAAAATTGGCAAAATAGCAATCACTGCTCCAGAGGATAATTCAGAACAATCAACAGGCTTTGTACTTCCAGATAAAGCTATTGTTCACGATGTCTTTCTAGATGTTACTACAGCAGAAGTTACTGGTACTACAAAGACTATTAATGTAGGAACTGATTCTACTGATTCCGGGGATGCTGATGGATATTTAGCAGGAGTGTCTGTAAGTACCACCGGATTAAAGAAAGGTACTGTAGCAAATAGTGCTGTTACAGTAGGAGATCTCTTGTTAACAGACTTAGATGGTGCTAGCAACGTTAAAGAAGATGATATTGCAAGCGGAGGAAAAGAAATTACTTTTACAGCTGGTAGTACAGACTTCGCAGAATTAGTAGCAAACATTTTCATCGTATATACAGAAGTAGCATAAGGAGGTGTTTAAATGAGTGAGGTCACCATTAACAGCATTAGAGAGGAACTCGGAAATCCTGCAAAAGAAATAATATCTGATGAAAAAATACAAGATATTATCAATGAGGAACAGGGCTTTTATGGTTCTGTTGCTAGAGTTGCTCGAATTTTATATCATCATTTCGCTCTGAAAGCCTCCAGAAAAATGGGTTCTCTTTCTATTGAAAATCAACAACGAGCTGAGACTTGGAAACAAATAGCTGAGTTGTACGAGCAAAAACTCATATTTGAGGGTGATCCATTTGTTGGAGGCATCTCTGTATCTGACAAAGAGACTAGAGAATTAGACACAGACAGACCAGAATCATATTTTAAACGTGGAATGTTTGAGATAGAAGATGGTTCATATGAATGATTTTTTGCTAGAGTTTGAAGACGAAATCACTGATATGACGATAGGAGAATTAGACTTAACTACTGGCACATGGACTGAACTTTATCAAACAAAAGGTTACATGGAGGATATGAGTGTTTCTGGTATTTGGATTGTTGGAAAAAGTCAAACTAAAATATCTCACAGATTATTCTTGCCCTTAAAGGATAACGACAACAACCTAATGGAATTAACTAATGATATGTATGTAGTACAATGTAAGGACTTCGATTGGGAAACTGACACAGATGAACAATTATACAAAATAGAAAATTATCAAAGATATTTATTTCATTTATACGTATTATTAGAATCTGTAGAAACATAGGGGGAGGAGGATGATTTTCTTGAAAAATTACGTAGATAAATCAGAAGACTATATTAAAGCTGTTAGAGAAAAGCTTTTTGATAACTTATTTGAAGCTGGAGAAGTATATCAAGATTTGTTAAAATTGATGCTGGATGTTCCTCCAGAAAGAACAGGTCATACGTATAAGAATATTGAAGGAAAATCAGAGCATAAAGCAGCTGCTCCAGACCCTAAAGGTGGAGGAAGTTCAGAACCTCCAGCACCTTTAAGCAGAGATTTAATCAATTCCATTGAATTAGACCAAGGGCCTCAAACAAGAACAAAATCCTCCGTATATATTAAGTCTGATTCTGAATACGTGTTGGCATTAGAATTTGGAAATGCACGCAATAATTTAAAGCCTAAGCCAGCATGGAATGTTACACTAGTAACTTTTAAAGACGAGCTAGGGGATATTGTGCTTGATGGTTTCTATAGGAGGTGATTAGATGTCAGATATTTGGACAGAATTTAGTAATGTTGTAAAGACTAGAATTACTTCTAGAGAAAACTTTACGGCAGATTTTTATACTGATATTGTTCCCTCTGATGCAACACTTCCTTACGCAGTCGTAACAGAAACTAAAATTGATCCTTGGATGACTTTTTCTAACACAACGGCTGGAGAAGAAATATATTTTCGTATTGTCTTGACTAATGACATAAGACATGGTGGTATATCAGCGTTAAAAACTTTGACAGAAGAGATTGTAAAGGCTTTACATCTTAAAGAATATTCTGGAACAAATTTTGATGTGGATAGTTCTCGTAGAATTGCATGGTCAAAGCCTTTTACAATAGAGGACAATGAATTACAGTGGAAACAGTATGTAGACTTTATAGTCAGAATCAATTACAAGTCTACGTCTGATTATTTCACAGATTTTAAACTATAATATTATAAAGGAGGGTTTACGATGGGTAAAGCTGCATTTAGGAAACAAGTAGACGTCATTCTCAAAGATGATATTACAACCTACGAGACTGATGTTACTGAAGTAGATGGTCTTGTTACTGGTGCTACCAATGTTAATGCTTGGAATTGGAATCAACTTCCAGCTACAACTGCAAATATGACAGCTGAAGGTGATGTATTAGACGATACAGACTTAAGAACTACTGGTGCTCGTTCTAGAATCATAGGTCTTTTAGACTGGGGCGTTGATGGAACATTGAATTTTGAGCCTGCTATTACAGGTTATACAAAAATGAAAACAGCATTTTACGGCAGAAAAGTAGTCTGGGTAAGATATAGACCTGATCCTGATACTGCTGGTACTGGATTCTGTGGCCCATGTGTTGTTGCTAGTTTTGGACAATCTGGTGGCGTTGAAGACTTAGAAACTGTAGATTTCTCTTTAGAATCTAATGGTATCCTGCTAGATGATACCGGAAGTACACTATAAGAGGAGGTGATTTAGATGGGTGTTGCTAGTTATAAGACTAGAGTTAAGCTCGGAGGCACCTCTACTCCTTTTACAGGTGCTACCGCCTCTTATGTGGAAACTGACATCGATGGTAATTTTATTTATCAAATGGATGATGCTTGGAAAAGGGTTTGGGATAGAACAGTAGATGTAACGGTTTATGATGATGGCGCTGAAGTTGATGACGCTGTTGTTCATAACATCAATTATTTATACGGTTTAATCTCTTTCTCAGGGACTGTTGGTACAGATGGCACAGATGGAGTTATTACGATTGATGGAAGTTATATTCCAGTATCTGAAAGTGAAGATGATCCTGATAATCCCGGAACACCTTTAGCAGAAACAAGAATAGCGTATTGTAGTTCGTACGACATGACTGTTGAGGCTACAGTTTTAGACAAAACAGGATTTAAAGAGGCTCAGGCTGGAAATGGTAGTAGGATGAAAGAACCTGGATTGTTTGATTCATCTATTACATTAGGAGGTTTTGGAAGACTTTCGGAAGAAATTTCCTCAGCTTTCTATTCAAGAGTACCGGTTTTAATCGAAATAATCCCTGGTAATGGTGATCAAACTTTTAGAGGATGGTATGTTGTAGAGCAGGACTCTTTAGCCGGAAGTGTTGACGACTTAGAGACAGCTGACATTTCTTTCCAATTAGACACAGATTATGTAACCGCTGGATATGCCGTAAGTATGGGCTGGTCGGACTTAGTGTAATTTCAATATTTGAAATTATGAAACATGTAAAAGGTAACCCTCCTCCCCCGTTTTTAAAATAAAAAGGAGGCTTAAACATGAGTGATTTAAGGAATAAAATCAGGAGCAATACACTAGGAAAAACATCTAAATTTGCAAGCAAATTAATGATGATAGGTGATGTAGAGGTAGAAATAAGACAGCCTAGTGTAGGAACAAGATCGATTTTGATGAAAAAGTCTAGAGATACTAAATCTTCAGAAATTAACGCTGATGTATCAGCAGCAGACGTATTAGATAGTATCGACTATGGTAAAATGCAAGTGTTATCAGTTATTTACTGTACTTTTGTGCCGAATACAGATGAAAGAGTTTTTGATGAACAAGACTATAAAGCTCTTATTAATCAGCCTGCAGGAGGATTTGTTGACGATATCTCTGCAATAGCAATGGAATTAATGAATGCTGAGCCGGAGGCGGAGGCAAAAAACTAAAGTATAATGGCGACAGATTATTTATGTTTACTGTTGCTGAAATTATTGGTGGCAGAACAGTTGATGAATTAAGTGAATCTATGAGTGTAACTGAAATGTATGAATGGAGAGAATATTTAAAGCTCAAGAAACAAGAGCGTGATAAACAAGAAAGAGAAGCAAAAAGAAAAAGAAGATGATAAGGAGGTGAGGGCATGGAAATAGCTGTAGGATATGTAAGACTTGTTGCTGATATGGCTGAAGCAGAAAAAGCTATCAAAGAGATGGAAAAGAATTTTAGCAAATCTACTAAAGGTATGCAAGATAATTTAGACAAAACAGAAAAAGCTTATCAAGACATGGCTAAAACTGTATCAAAATCTAATGATCAAATGCAAAAAAGTACTGCAAATTTATCTAAAGGCTTTGGTAGTCTGATTGGTGCTGTGGGTTCTTTCTCCAATAGCTTTGTTGCAATTTTAAAAGTAGCTGGAATGATGTTTAAGGCTTTTACTGCAATAATCACATCTAGTGTTAAAGTAATCATAAACACATTTAAAGGTGTTATATCTGCTATTAATGGTATTCTTGCAGCTCTAGTTTTGCTAGGTTCTGCTGGCGGAAAAGCACTCACGGCAGTAATTAATTCCTTTAAAGGATTAATAGATATTACTACCACCTATTTAAAAGTTATTAAAGATGTTGCTCTTTCTTTTATAACACTTGGTAAAGTTGGAATGCGTGCTTTAACAGGATTAAGTAGTTTCTTGGATGATTTAACAAAGAAATTTGTATTCGTTCAATTAGACATCAGGTATATTATAGATCAAATGAAAAGATTTGCTACTTTATTTGGTGGTGCTATTGTTGGTGCTACAGCTGCATCTATGAGTTTTGAAGAAGCATTTGTAAAGATTAGACGTGTAGTAAATGCTACTGAATCTGAGTTTAGAACTTTAAATCAAAGAATCAGAGATATGGCATCTTTAACACCATCGTCTGCTAAAGAACTTGCTGAGATAGGTTTTGTTGCAGGCCAGATGGGCATTGAAGGTGTTGATAACATTGAAAGTTTTATAAATGTAATTGATAAATTAACTCAAGTAACTAACATCGCAGGTTTAGAAGGTGCAGCAGCATTTTCAAAGCTGATGGTAGTTATGGATGAACCTATGGATAAGATAGAAAATTTTGCCTCTGCTATTGTAGATTTAGGAAGAAATTTTGCTGTATTTGAGGATGAAATTCTTGTCATGTCTCAAGTTGTTGCAGGTTCAGGTGCTGCTATAGGAATGACAACAGACCAGATTTTAGCACTTTCTGCAGCGATGTCAGCTGCTGGTGTAAGAGCAGCTCGTGGTGGTTCTGCTATGTCAAAAATCATCATTGAATTGGCTAAAGCCGCAAAAGTGGGAGGTAAAAGGCTAGAGAAGTTTGCTGAGTTGGCAGACATGAATGTTAAACAGTTTAAAGAGTTAATAGATACTACTCCAGAAAAAGCTGTGCAAGAATTCATCGAAGGTCTAGGCAGATTAGTTGATGAAGGTGGAAACTGGGTAACAGCTTTAGAAGACGTAGGATTATCTCAAATTCGTGTTAGAGACGTTATCTTAAGACTTGTAAATGCATCTAATCTTTTAAATAAAACTTTAAATGTTTCAGAATCAGCTTATAAAAACGCTACTGCATTGTCTCAAGAATTTAGTGTAAGAGTTTCTACCGTTTGGGCTCAAATCAATATGTTAAAGTCTGAGTTGTTAGAATTTGTTAGAGTAATAGGAACTCCTTTCTTAGAAGTTGTAAGGCGTGCCGTCGGCCTTTTAAGAGTATTTGGTGCAGTATTAAAAAACATTGACCCAGAAAAGATTAAAATTATTACAGGATTTCTTGCTCTAGGTGCAGCCGTGTTTGGATTAGTAACTGCTGTGTTAATGGGTGTTAAAGCACTGTTTACACTGGCTACTGGACTTACTCTGTTAGCAAGATTAGTAACATTTATACTTCCTGTTATAGGTATCATGACTTTATTAAGTGATATATTTGGCGACTTTACCATCGATAATCTTATAAAACAATTTGTATCAATGAAAGAAAAAACTGTTACAGTATACAACGTACTAAAACAGATGTATCAAGATATTAGAGATTGGTTTAAAAGCTCAGACTTAATAAAAGACTGGGCTAAAACATTATCTGAAGCTTTTAGCGGTGTATCTGAAGCTTGGGATAAACTAATTAATAATAAAGACTACGGTACCTTTGAGTTTGGTCTAGATGTAGCTGATATAGCTGCAGACGTAGGCTCAGACTTAATACAATCTTTAGAATCAGCTGTTAAAGAATTAAATGATTATTTTAAAAGCACAGATATTAGTGTGTTCAACGATGATGTAATGTCTGAACAAGTCAGGGACAATAAATGGATAAAAATTGCCGCTAACATTGCTAACATCATAAAGTCTGGATTCAAAATTGCATTCATAGAATTACCAAAATTAATGTATCAAGTTTTGGAATCTGCAGGACTTATAGATGAGGCTAAACGAGTTGGTGATTTGTGGTGGGAAGGATTTAAAGAGGCAGTTTTATCAAGGTTGCCAGGATTGTTTGACTCTGCTACTAAAGGAATTCTAGGCTTTTCAGGTTTAATAAAAGGTCTGAAAATTCCTGATGACTGGACAAAAGAAATGACCAATCAGTTTGAGAAAAGATTAGCAGAAAAAAATATAGACCCTCTATGGGTTAATATTATATCTTCAGGTGCTCAAATGGGTTCTGCTATGGTAAATGTAATAGCGACTGCATTTAAAAGATTGCCTGAGGCTATACAAAAAGCTATAGATTGGGAACAAATTTGGAAACGCTCTTCATTAGCTCTTTCTAAAGAAGTAGACAAAATGAATGTTCTCCTAGAGGAAAGTCTAGCTAAATTAAGAAACTTAGATGTTTCTAATGTAGAAAGCATATCAGATAATCCTCTAGTACAAAGTTTAATAGAATCTGCGAGTTTAATTTTCCAAATTTATGTAGACTTATTAATAAAGGCCTTACAATTTGCTTTAAATCAAGTTAAATGGTTTGAATTAGGTCAAGATATAGGCAAGTCTCTTGTAAGAGGTATGAAACATGTATTTACAGGATTCTTCTCAAAAGATAATAAAGGAAATTATTTCCAAATTCCTGAGAGAACACAAGAAGGTACAGAATTAGAAAATGCCGCGAAGTTTTTTAAGCCTTTATCAGATGCCTTTCAAAAAGTGCTTGAATTTGAAAGGAATCAGTCTAAAACAAATCAAACTGATGAGACTAAAAATGTTTCATCTATTGAGCAACTAGTAAGAGACATCGCTAATAAAATAGGTGTAAATGAAGACTTAGCAGCTGCTATTGCAGACATTGAAACTGATTTTAGAGATTTAAATGTAAAAACAGGAAAAGAATTCTCTGTTGGCCCTATGCAAGTTAATCTTGAAGGTGGAGCGGTAGAGACTATCAACGACTACTTTAAAGACTACACAGCAGACATGTCTACATTAGAAGGAAAAACAGAGGCTGGAGTAAGATATATTCAATGGATACTTGAAACTCAAGGAACTCTATTACAAAGAATGGTAGATAAGTATAAAGACATTGATACTATCTATCAAGCTGCTGCTGTTGCTTATAGAGGACTAGGATTATCAGGCAGAAATAATGAGATTGATTTAGGAAGAGTAGAATCAATCAAAGGTTATGGATTATCTTCCGGTGCAATAATCCCCGGCTTTGGGGGAGGAGATCAAATTCCTGCCTTATTAGAACGAGGTGAGGCTGTTGTTCCTGCTAGAGTCGTAGCTGGTGGTATTGCCGCAATAGAAAGATGGTTCTTTAAGAATGGTGTAAAATATCAAACTGGTAGCCCTTTAGTTGGAGGACACAATGTTGTTGGTAGTAATCCTTCAGCAGGTTATAATACAGTAATAAACAATCAGCTGATTAAACCTGAATTGATTGACAGCATAGCAGAGAATCTAGATTTTTCTCGTGAATACTTGGAACAATTTGCTATGGATTCTGATACGTGGATAACTACATTAGTGAGTGTTATGGATAAGATGTCAATTAAAACTGTTTCTGGGATGGAAAGCGTAGGAAACATGCTAATTAATATGCTAGAGCCTATGTTAGGAGAAGACAGAACTGCATTATTTAGAAACAAATTTGACAAATTCATGGAATACATGGATAATTTAAGGTCATTTTCAGAGGACTTTTTGCCTAAACAATTACAGGACATTCTTAAGCCTGGCGGAGGTGGTGATGGCTCGGGCGATAAACCTGAACAAAAACAACTGTCTTTACTAGAGCATATAAGAAACAAGTTTGATAAATTTACAGAGGTTTTTGATTCTGTAGTCGCACTATGGCAAAACCTCACATATATTATAGGTAAGGATGCTGAAAGAACGTATCAATTGTTACTAGGACTTAGTCAGCTCTTTAGCGTATTAAAAGGAGACTCTGACATAGTAAACAATGCAATTGATGCATTCTCTAACATCAGAAGTAGTGTATCAGAACTTACAGGTAGCAATTTCTTAGGAAACTTGGCAGGAGCTGCAGTAGGTGGATACACATACGGCCAAAATGGAAATATCGTAGGTGCTATAACAGGAGCTGCAGCAGGATTTGGACTCATAAATCCACTGTGGGCTGTTGGTGCTAACATAATTGGTGGCCTAGTCCCACATGAAGAAGTTTCTCCTGAGTATAAAGAATTGCGAGCACAGGCAGATGCATTAAATAAACAACTTCGTGCTTGGGATCAGTCTTACCGTGTTACAAAGCCTACGAAGGAAAATGATGCTAATTGGTTTGAGAAATTGTTTGGTGGAACAGAGTGGGATTATAAAGGTATGGAGGCTTCAAGAAAAACAGCAGAAAAGGCTAAAGAAATACTGAACAGGCTAGAATCTTTGCTGGCTGCTTTAAAGAATAATTTAGCAAGTGCTTTCAATGCATCTACGTACGAGGAATTCGTAGATAACTTCGGACAAAGTCTGTACAATAGTGCAAGAGCAGCCCTAATAAAAGCTTTCATGGAAACATCCTACATTAAAACAAAAATGAAAGACTTAACAAAAGTTATGGATGCAGCCGTTAAAACTGACAGTGAAGGAAATGTATATCTTGATCCTGCAAAGAGGTCAGCAATAGAAAAAATCTTCACACAAATAAAAACTTACTCAGAGCCTTTCTTTGACATGTTATCAGAGTTAGAGATAGCAGGTTATGGAGCTGCAGACGCAATAACATCTATGAAAGAATCTTTAACTAACGTACCTGAGGTTTTCAAGATTAGTCTTGAAAGATTCAGAAACGCAATGTCCGAGCAAATGGAGGTCGTTGCTAACGATGCAGCTGCTGTATATTCCACACAGGCTAGTTCTCAATATCCTGTGCATCAAAATTCTATGGAATCTGTGCCACAGCCTATGAGTGCTCTAGGTGCAATAGCTTCATCCTTAATAAGAGCTCCCACCGAATTGTTTGGTATAGGTCTCGGCAGAAGTAGATACAGTCCTTATATTGATAATTATAGGTCTGGAGGAGATATTCACATCAATTTCTACGGCCCTGTATACGGAATGAATGATTTTAGAGACCATGTTGCTGTTGCTGTTGATCAAATAGCTGTGGATAACAACTTGGCTTATCGTGGTATTGTATAAGAGAGGTGATTTGAATGGCAAACACGTATTTAGCATATATAAATCAAACAATACCTGTTCCCAATGTTACTGCCGTAGATGAATCTCCTGAAGCTATTGGAGAAGGTAGCAGAACTGTAATGGGTACTTATAGATACGATGCATTAGCTTACAAAAATAAATACGATATCAAATGTAAATACCTTTTACCAGCTGAATACAATCTCATCAAAAATCATTTGGAGAGTATTCTTGGTGGTATAACAGACTTCTGGATAGATTCCTTTGGTGGAGACTCTACTACAGACTCAGTATCTGCACGCGTAGAAATAAAATCTGCTGAAAGAGTGCAGTTTGGTAAAGATGGTATTTGGTATAACAATGGAGTTAACTTAGAATTAGAAGTTACGATAGTGTAATTTCAAAATTTGAAAATATGACCCTCCTCCCCCTAAAAGATAAAACGTGGAGGTGCTTTAATTGGCAAATCTTGGAAGTTCATATCAAATAAGTTTGTTAGACTTTCTTTTTAACGGAGGAACGTTTGTGCCTCCATCAGCGTTATATGTAGGCTTGGTCGATGACAATGCGACAGATGCAGATGTAGAGGGTGACCTCTTGACAAATGAAATCACTGGATATGATGGTGATAGACTAAGCGTTACTTGGACAGCAGCTACTGATGTAGATGGAAAAGCTACAATATATAATGTTGAACAATTAGACTTTACTCAAATGCCTGCAACTACAGTAAAGTATGCTGTGTTATGTACAACGGCTACTAAAGGTACAGGAAGCATTTTTGTTTGGATTCCTGCGGCTGTTGTACGAACAACCAGTACAGGAGATGTTTATAGAATACCAGCAAATGATTTAATATTAACTTTGGATTAATTGATTGTATTTTTGTTTAAGGAGGTGATAGAATGGCAGACTTTTTAGAAATTCCCAGAAATAGACAAGTGTTTGTAAAAGCTTATATTGGAAGATCAGATGGAGTTACATGGACAGATATATCTGATCATGTTACAGGAATTCAAGTAGATTTAGGTAATGTAATGCAAGTAGGTACTGGTAGGCAAGGTGGTGATAGCGTAGTAAAGCAACTATCACTATCTTTACAAAACAGTACAGAAAATTCCTTTCAACCATTAGATAGAACTTCAGATTGGAACATCTTTAATTCATCTTATGATCCGCTTTTATGGGTTAATCGAGAAGTGCGTATCAGCGTAGCTGTTAAAGAGATAAGTGGAACATACACAAGAGAATTTGGTACTACTCAATCAATTGATGAAATGCTAGGTGTTGGAGATGGGAGTACATCAGTATATGAATTAGAATATAGTCCTGTAATAGAAAATCCTAATGACAGTACAAAGTTAGATGGATTAGTAAAAATTAATGGAGCACCTACGACTGATTATATTTTAGATAATACTGAAGTACCTGCTACAATAACATTATCTTCTCCTGCTCCGAATGCTGCAGAAGTGCGAGCAACATATACATTCTTTCAACCTCTATTTGCGGGTTATCTTGGAGACTCGATAAACTCAAACAAATTAAATACAGAAATAGAAGTTAAAGCTAGAGATTATTCAAAACTATTAATGGATACTTTTATTATGACGGACAATCAATACGGTTCAGAAACAGGTGAATTACTTGAAATCGTAATTCAAAGTATATTGAATGATAATTTATCTAACCCACCTAGCTTACGTGTAATAGGAACTCCTGAAGGAGCTGTAAAACCTTACAAAGTAGAAAACAAAAGTGTATTTACAGCAATACAAGAACTAGCATCTACAATAGGATGGTTCTTAGGTTACATGTGGCATTGGGATACTTTCATGTGGGAGCTTACTTTTATGGAGCCTCCTAGAGATAAGAATTCCGATACAGCAGATTATGCTATTCAAGCTACTACAGATATCTACGATACTAATCTAGATATAAATGATCATAATATAAGAAATGATGTTACAGTAGTTTACAGAAATAAAGATACTGATCAAGTAGAATCCGTAACTGTTTTTAATCAAGATTCTATAGATGAATTTGGCAGAAGAAAAATGAAAATTACTGAGGCTCAGACATCAATGATTAATACTGAAACTGAGGCTTTATTATTTGCTAATGCAGCTTTAAACGACTTAAAAAACTTATCCTCAACAAATAAAATTACAACTCCGATTTTACCACAAATGGATTTATATTCAGGAATTGTTTTAAGACATGCACATCAATCCAGCACAGAGGATTTTTATGCGGTAGAATCAGTAAGACATACAATACAAACAGGTTTAAGGTCAAATTCTGCAACAATGCAAACAACAATGATATGCTCAGGTTCAGTTAAAGGAGCTCACATAACCTGGCTAGAAATGGAAACTCGACCCGGCTCTCAATATCCTATTCCACCAGAAGATGTAGGTGGGGGAGGAGTAATTATGCCTGCCCCTAACAATGTACAAGCCTTTGGTATGATAGATGGAATACTTATCACGTTTGATTATCCACAGGCTTATTCTACTCGATGGGTGACTAGCCGATTTTATATTTCAGATACACCTTTTATAGACATTGATAATATAGACACATACGATTATGTTTATACTGGAAGAACTAACAGGATGCATTTAGTAGAAAACTTAACTTATGGAGTTAGATATTATTGTGTAGTAGTTAACGTTAGTACAGGAGATATTCTTGGAGAGCCTTCTATTGAAGTCGATGCTGTTGCAGGAATGCCTATAGTATATGTTTATCCCGCAGAGTTTGAAAGAGTTGTTTGGAAAGATGACCACATAGAAGTTACATGGAAACCTCACCCGAATGAAAATTTTGACCAGTATGAATTAAGATTAAATGATGATTTTGGATCAAATATGTAATGAGCCTAGGAGGTGATGTTTAATGGCATATGCTTATATAGATTTTCAAATGTATGAAAACTATCAAGATGGTGAAGGTATCTCTGATAATTTTCAAAAATGGGATACTAGAAATACTTCAGACATGGTACAGAAAGTAGTTAATTGGCCAGGAGTAGAAGGCCACAGTATTGTTACAGAAGTAGGATGGAGTAATCATCCAGCTATATATTGGACATCATCTTACATGACTACAGGTTCATTTTTATACAAGTTTAGGTCTCCTGGGATACTTGATTCAAGTGACAGTCCTTCTATACCTGATGGTACGCCTACACTTAAAGAAGGTATCGAGGAGATTTTTATTAAGGTTCCTGATGAAAAATATCAAACGTATGATTACACTTTTTTGAAAGTAAGTTTCTCGTGGGATACACTTACGGTTGCTTTGTGGGAGTATGAATACAAAGACCCAGATACGGATGAAATCATAGAAGAGTTTACAGAAATGTCATATAATTCTACAAGTATAAGCTTAGACTTTTTTGAAAACATGGATCAATTTTATATGCTCAGAGTAGATGTAGAGGATACTAGTATAAGTGCGAAGCTTTGGAATTCTATTAATCCCGAGCCATCATCTAGCATGGTATCTTTAGCTTTTGCTGCTGTCAGTAATGGTGGTATTGCTATCAGACAAAATTTACAGGGTAGAGTATCTGGCATGAATTTAATGAACACTACTGGGATTTGCTTTATAGAGTATGCGGCATCTACCATAGATACTACACAATATATTAGTGCTACTATTTCTGGAACTGTATTTGATCCAGACCACTATCCAATATCACAAACAGGATTTCAAGTTTATGCCTTTGATAAGTGGGAAAGATATCCACACATAGATGCTCCAAATATAGGCGATGTTGTTTGTAGTGTTAGCTCTCTAGTAAATGGGCAATATGAACTCTATGTAGAGCCTGGAAACAATTATTACATTGCTTTCTGGAACAGATATTCTGGCTGGAAAATACCCGAAGTAGTTATTATGAATACTGTAGGAGGATATTCTTATGTAGGTCAAGATATGTATGCAGAATTGACGCCAGACACCATCAGCACTAAAGCAGAACTGTGGGATATTAGATTTGCTCCGCAAAAATATTTTTATTTGACAGCAGATATAGATTTAACTTATTTTGATTTTCCTAGAAAAACCGAGCATTTAGCAGACTACGGAACATGGATACCACCACAGATAACAACAGGTGGACTTATAGGCTATGATTCTGCAAACTCTCAATATGAAACTAGAACAATATCTAATGCTACAATAAACCAGCTTACGCCCGATTTATCAGAAACAATCTTTCCTATAATGGAACAGAATTATGTAGGAGTCGGATTCTTTCATAAGGGACAAGCATATGATACATCTGGAGGGCCTACAGTTGCTCATGTAGATTTTCAAAACATATCTGTAAGTGCATTTAATCCGTATGTAGGAATATTGTTTGGTATATGTGCACATCCTGTAGTAGATTATGTAAACATATCTGGAACAATTGAGGTACCTCTAGATTCAAATAATGAAGCCTCATGTAATAGCGTAGGTGGCCTAGCTGGAGTACATCAAGGAGGCTCATCTACAAGAGTCATAGATTTTACTAGCACAGATGTATCAATTTCTGGTGCAGGTATAACTGATAAAGTAGGAGGATTCATAGGTAATTGTTATGCACCGCAAATAAGAAGGTCTTATTCTAAAGGTACAATTAATGTACCAAATACAAACGTAGTAGGCGGATTTGTTGGTACAGGAAACTGCAACACAGAATACTGTTTTTCTAGAGCAAGTGTTACAGCAAACAGTACAGCTGGTGGATTCGCTGGGGAACTTCTCGGATATACAAGTGAAGTATATTCTACAGGTTTAGTTACAGCAGATGGTAATTACGGAGGTCTTGCAAGCGTTAATTATGGTATATTAATCAATGCTTATTTCAACTATCAAACAGCTGGAACATCCGCAGGGCCAGGAACTGCAAGAACTACAGAGGAAATGACTTATTTACACAATACGGAAACAACATATTTATTCTGGAACTTTTACGGTGTATGGGTAGAATGGCCAACAAAAAATGATGGCTATCCCCAGTTTGAAAATGTTTGGGTAGCAAGAACAGAACTTGAAGGGAGGATAGACATGGATATACATGAGGGTTACTTTCTTGGAAGAATGGATCTTGTAACTTATACAGATATACCAGTAATTAATATGTATTGGGGTGGAGGCCCTCCTCCAGACAATGAGATAACTATACGATTAGCGTCATTTCTAGAAGGTGATGCCTTAGGAAGTCTTCTACTTCGAGGTAAATATATGAGTAGATAAGAGAGGAGGTTTAAACATGGCAGGATATAATTTTACGGGCAGATTCTTTGAAGAGTATCCACGCGATACAACTTATACATTCCATCTAGCAGTAAAAAGTCGCGGTGGTGCTTACGGCATGCCTGATGTAGTAACAGTAACTCATCCTGGAATCAACAAACTAATATTACCAGAAACAAACATAAAATCATCTGTTACCAACATTAGAATACTAATGCCTAAAGTTTATTCAATACACGATCAACAAGTATATCCTACTTTACCAGACCCACCAGAAAATACTCAAGAAAAGGATATAGTAGCATACAGAATTCACATACAAGAGCTTGTTTACGATACTGAATTACCAACTGAAGATGATCCAGATATTGTAGATTTTGAAGTGGAATCTGAAACCTCATCTGTATTTTTCTACGAGGCTAAGCCTCACACTAAATATGAAATCAAGGTAGGAGCTTATGACAGCGTGTATCATCCAGACCATAATCCTACATTATATGAATCAACTATATCTGACCCTGTTATAGTGGAAACATCGCTAATCAAAGTAACTTATTTAGACCTAGAATATGCTCTAGTAACAAGCACTGATCCAGCAAGTTTACTAACAACATCAGCAACTTTAGACGACACATGGAATGTTTTACTATACACAGATATCTGGTCTACAACAGTAGATACTTATACAACAATAACTACTACACACAATGAATTAGACATGTTAATGACATCAGTAGAATACAAATTTAGTCAAGACGATACAACCTACACAGAGTCCAGAACTTCCTATTACAACGAAAATGTAGTGGATACCATAGATACAAAGGACATTATTTTCGGCCTAGAGTCTTTGACTGGTACTACAACATCTTTTGGATTTAAAATTCCTACAAACTATACATCAGAAGACTTGTACATCGCTTTTCGCAGAAAATCAATAATTTAAAAAGGAGGTAAAAACATGACAGAGAAAAAAAGTTTAGAAAAAGCTGAGGAAAATTACCTGGTAGAGAGAAAAAAACTGCTGACAGACTGGTTAAGATTCTTCCAAAATGATGAACTTCAAACGATGTTAGTAGTGATTGTTATCTTGACACTATTGCATTGGGGAGAAGTAATCACAACAGGCGGATTAGAAAAAGCTCTGATGACAGCAATTGCTTTTGGTTTTTCGGCTGATGGTTTAAACAAATTAACAACAAAGAGGTGATAAAATGAAACTTCCAAGCCAAAAAACAATTGATATTATTCTGGCATTAGTCTTCATCCTTCTTATAGTCTTCTTAATCAATTATGTCGGTTCAAAAGTAGCAGCTGTATTCTCTGGCATCCTAATGTTTCTAGGCCTAAGAAAGTCTCCGCAGGACAAAATTGATGACGCAAAAGAAAATATTCAACAGGCAGGTGATGACATTGAAAAACCTACTCCCAATACTCCTGAGTCTGCTCTTAATAAGTACGATGATTTTTTCGACAACAATCCTAGCTGAAACACCAAAATACGATAATATACAGACTGAACAAACAGAAGATGGAGAAATATTACTCATTTTAAATGAAAGTCAATACACCAGCTTAATGGACTATGTAGAAGAATTAGAATACGAACTGAAAGTAGCAAACGCTCAAATTGAACAGGCTAATAAAGAGATAGAAAAAGCCTACACCAGACAAGAAAAAACTGTAAACATCAGCACAATAACATTAAGTGCAACAGCAATCTTAGCAATAATTGCCGCTTTATCCAAATAATTTTTTGCCCTAAGCTGTAAATTTTTGGTAAATTTGTATTTTCATATATTGAAATTACGATCACAGCAACCCTCCTCCCCCCTTTAAACGATAGTAAAGATAGAGAGGTGATATTCTATGGGAGATGATAAGAGAGTGGATGACTTGAGAGAAGACTTACAAGAATTAAGGCGAGAAATGCATGAAGGTTTTAATCAATTAGAATCAAGAATTAAAGATGCTAATTCAAATCTTATAGATAAAAACAAAACGACGAGAGATGCCGCAAACATGAAATTAGACCATTTTATGGCATCAATAGATAAGGAATTAAATGATGTTAACTGTAAACTTGATGAACATGATAATGAAATAGTAAAAATAAAGAGTAGCCTTGTAGATAGATTTAATGAATTGGATAAAAAATTGTTCAAATTATTTTTTATAGGCAATGCAATCGGTATTGCTGTTGGTAGCATCGTAACAATGGTTGTTCAGACTATAATTAAAACTTTAGTTTAAAAAGGGAGGATTTCTGATGAATATTGTCGATGTTATAGATAACTTACCTACAAATAAGGATAAAAAATATCCAAAAAGACTAATTTCTGAAATAAAGTATAATGTAGTACATCATAGTCTAACAGATGACATTCCTGGAGATGAAGATATATATGCTTTTGCAAGATATCATGTAAATCATTATGACTGGCCAGGTATAGGTTATCATTATGTTATAGATACAGATGGAACAATTTACAAAACTAATTATATTTCTACAAAAGCATACCATGCAGGAGATTATAACAGGATATCTATAGGCGTTTGTTTAGTAGGAAATTTCATAAAATACAATCCATCTGATAAACAATACAGCTCTTTGATAGAATTATTAAAGCATCTAGAGGAAACATACAATAGCAAAACGATAGGCCATAGTGAAGTTCCTGGATATGAATGGAAAGAATGTCCTGCAATTGATCTTGACAAATTAAGACAAGACTTGAAACCACAAGAAAAGCAAAAAAATCTTGTTTCTTTTATCCTAGATTTAATACACAAAATCTTTGAGCAATTTTAATCTTTAAACAATAGGATTAGGTTTTATGCTCTAGTCCTATTTTACATATTTTTCCAGGCCCGTATGGCCCGTTTTAGGCCCACTATATTAACAAGGTATAAACACACCACCACAAAAAATAAACGTGTTTTTGACCCAATTACGACACACAAAAAATACAATTTTACACTTTTACAAAGTTTATTTTCACACTTTAAACAAAACAAAGGCACTTCCCTACCATAAAAGAAAATAAACGTCCATATAGACCTATAAGACACCTTAAAAGAAGAATTTTATAATAATATAATGACACAATTACTTATTAAAGTGTGAATATTCTGACAATTATAGCATAAAAAAGAAGAGGTGATTAACCTCCTCTCAAGTCATCAATTTATTTTGGGGGGGGGGGGGGGATTTTAATTTCAATATTTGAAAATACAAAAAATTAGTTATCACCTTCTCCTCGATAAATATATTTCTTCGGCTCACCCTGCCTAAGCACAACTTCTATATCTCCAGCCTCTTCTAAAGTTTGAATAATCAATTGTAAACCTTCCGCATTTACCATGTGTTTTGTCATTTTCATAAGAGCTTCATGATTAACACTAGTTCTACGTTCAATGAGTTCTAGCACTTTAGCTGTTGGCAACTCAGACTCAGCTGTTGTAAGTGTATTAAGTACAGGATTCATATTATCTTTTACAGTCTGTAAATACATGTCTGCCATCTGTAAATCTGCTGTTGTAACTAAAAGTTCATTACTCCTTGCTGCAGATATAATCATACCCAGTTTAAACATGAAAGTATCCCAACGCGAAAAGAAATCTTCGTTATGAGTTTGCTGTAGCCATTTAGCGTTGTTCTTGTACCATTCACGATACCAACTTTTAGCATCCGGCGTAAGTTCAAAAATACCTTTCATTTGAGAAATGCAATTGAGGTCATGAACAAGCCTTTTCTTAATTTCGGAAAAATTGTCAGGTCTTTCATCCTCTGGAAAAGGGATAAGTCTTTTAGGCTCTTCTTGATATACGAAAATACATCTTGAAATAAAGCCTCCACCAACAGCCTCCTGTGGAATAGCTGACCTAAGCCATTTTGCAGTAGATGCCCCCAGAAAAGTGATATACACATTATTTAATACATCAGTTCCAGAGCCTTTTGTTTGATACTCCCAATGTTTTTGCGACCCATACAAGTCTGTAAGTGTTGTAATAATTCCTGTGTCCATAGCATTTTTTCCTAGAAAACTAGATAGTTCATCAGCTGCTATAATACCAGAGGCTTTTGTTTCTACTAATCCTTGTTGCATATCAGCTACCTCAATATTTTCAGATAGAAATTGAATAAGCCTTTCATTAGTAATTTTTTGTGCAAATTTTCTAGGAGGATTATTTATTTCATCTAGAAAACTTGTTGTAATTCCTATAGACTGTGACTTATGGCATTTAGATGTTCCTGCTATAAGAATTATATATACATTAGGATAGAGGTCAAAATAGACTTTATCCATTTTTACGTCTCTATTTAACACAGCAGATATTAACGCTATGCCTGAAAAAATATAAAATAATTCAGGCGTTTCCTGACCCGAAGTATATCTCAAAAGTTCAGCGAGCCAGGAATCTTCTATCATTCTTTCCATACGCCCACCGCCTTCTAAGATACCTCTTTCCAATTATAACCTTTCAAAACCTCTGTTGGAATACTAATAGTTTTTCCATCTATTTCAAAAGGTCTCGTAAGAGCCGTCTCTAAAATTTCACTGCATTCTTCAATCCATTCTTCATCGTCTGGCACTTGTAATGTAACAGCATCATGCAAGTTTAATACCATTCTTGCTGGATGAGGAAGTTTTGCATAAATTTCAATTGTAGCTCTATGAATTGCATCAGCCACGGTTGATTGAGGAAGATAAGCTACTGCCTCACGAAACAAACTATTTCCCATCCTATCATTGAAATGCCTTTTCCTACCAAAAGGATTTATTAATTCTCTATCTTGTCGTATCTTTTTAGCAATCTCTTTGTGCCAGAATCTTAATTTTGGATACGTGCTATGATATTTCTGCATTAATACTCGAGCTTCACTTGTAGGCACACCTGCATATTTAGCAAATGTAATAGCTCCCATCATATAGTTTGTATTACCTGTAACCATAATACAATTATCATATCTAGTTAAATAAGATGTTTTAGGAACTTTCAAGCTGTATACGTCTCCTGTATATTTATGAGAACTCCAATGCTCTTTTCTTAATCCTACATAGCAACCCTCACGAACAATAACTCGATAACGTTTTTTGTCGCTACCCTTTTCTTTATACGTATTTAAAGATGCTATATAACCACACAAATGAGCAGCTGTCTGAACAATTTCAGCATTTGCTTTGATTGTTGTATTGTATAGCCAGTTAGTCTCGTTTGAACTTCCTGTCCAAAATTGAATTGCATCCATAAATACTCTAAGAGAACGGTAAGACAGTCTATAAATCCAATCACCAAATATTTTATCATCTTTAAAATATCTGGTTATTCTAGAAAGCTTTCTGATACCAATTCTAACATGATTGTTTTTACGAGCTTTCCTAACATTATAATCAATGTTTAAGTTTTCAAGAATCTCAATAAAAGAGTCCCTCTTATCATCATTTTTAAAGATGCCTTCTATAGTATTATCTTTAAACATCATTTGAGTTTGCACTATAACAAGAAGTTTAATAAAGTCATCTGATATTTTTAAATCAGAATCTTTTTTACTTCCGGATACGGGCAATTTTCCTGGCCTTGCTCCCATCTCTACAACGTCAACCACATGTTTAAATTGTATCTTTTCACGCCCTGCTTGATAATCGCCTCTGCTTACATAAGGAAGTCTGTGTCCTGGAGTATAAACATTTCTGTGGCCATGTCCTCGAGCTTCATACATTATTCCATCATGACTAAACTTGCATATCTCAGGCACAACAAATTCAATCTCTTTTGTTTTAGGATCAAACTGAGCAATTTTTACACCTTCTTTTAAATCCTTGAACTGAACCCATCCTTGTTTAGTTAAAACTTCAGCATCTGGAAGTAAACAACCATGCGTGATTCTTTTTCCTAGCTGTCTTTCTTCGTACATAACATCTTCTTCAGGCTTATCAAAAATAAGAGCTGCGTTATTTGTATGAATATCACCTTCAGAGTTAACTACAGACATCATTTTTTCATCTTCACAAAGATAAGCTACAACTCTGTTCTCTGCCTGTGAAAGGTCAGCTCCAAGAAATACAAAGCCTTCGTCCACAACAAAAAGCGTTCTATACTCTTTAGTTACATTTTGTAAATTCATTCCATGCCCGAGTGGTGTCTTTTTAGAGGAAAGTCTCCCAGTCTCTGTGCCCGATACGTCATAAGTACAACGCATTCTTCCATCTTTGTCAAATTGAGCATCAATGTAAGTAGACTTTCTTGATCGCTCTTTTCTCAAATCTAACATGAGTTTAAACACTTCGTTTCCTGTTTTACGGTAAAACTCATTCAAAGTTTCTGCACTAGTATCAAGATTATTATTTTTGTTGTATCTTTTCTTCATCTGTAAAACGTCATAAATATATTCTCTCATGTCTACAACAGAATAAACATTTATTTCTCTGCCTGTCAGCTCTTTAAGTCGTTCTCTTTTCTGTTGAATATCATTTTTAATTTCCTCTTCAACAACAGCTCTTTTACTCAGGTCAAATTTAATACCAAATTGTTGAATCCAAAGATAAATTTTTACTAACTGATGAACGTGATTCCTGTAAAAATCATACAAGTCAGCATCTTTTAAGTCCTCAATCAATCCAAAGGCTACCTCGTAGGTGCACGTAGCATCTTTTCCATTATACAGCCATCTTTCTTCTGCAGAAGTATCTTTATAATACGGCTCATCAGTATAAATAGATACCAAAAAAGCCAGACTTTTACTAAACTCTGGATACAATACTTTACTTGCATTCATAGTATCAAACCACAAATTATTTACGGGAATTCCAAGTCTCTCCAGAAAGATAATATCATACTGAGCATTTTGTGCAATTTTCTTAATTTTTGAATCTCCAAGAACATCTGCAATAGCTCTAAGAATTTCAATCTCATCGTGTAAACTCCAATAAGAATCTCCATTACCATACGTTAAAGGAATAGACATTCCATAATTATCTGCCGGTGCTAATCCAATACAATCTATAAACCATTCATCATTAGGAAGTTTCAATGTCTCAATGTCAAAGGATAAATACTCAGCATTTTTACATTCTTCTAAAAAACTCAACACTTCTGACTTTGAAGGTTCAACAAGTATATTACGTTCTTTTTTACTATACTCTGGCGTTACAGATTCTTTTTTAGCCTTCATTAAATCAAAGAGCATAATAGGATTTTTCTTATACATTCTTAAAATGTAAGCCGGATGGTACGTAATAATAACTTTACCTAGTTCAGTATCTAATACAGAGCCTCTCCAATTTCCAACCTTGATATCATTTCTATTAAGAACAGCTTTTGCAGCCTCAGCACCCAAGCAAATAATTACATTTGGGTTAACGCCTTTAATCTCATTCCTTATTCTTTCTCGCATTTCATATAACTCAGGTGTAGGATTACTTTTACTTTTTTGATAATAAACATTAAAATTGTTTCTCGGTGGCCTACGTTTAGAAACATTAGTAACGTAACAACGATGCATCTTTATACCAACTTTGTCTAACATTTGATTAAGAAGTCTTCCACTAGAACCAACAAAAGGTTTTCCTCTTCTTACTTCATCTGCCCCTGGAGCCTCTCCAACAATAACAATATCTGCATCTTTAGGCCCACATGGAGGAACTTGGTCTTTAGATTTTGTCTCAAGTTTTACTTTAGGCATATCATAATCTCCTCCCCCTATCTATTAAAAATCACGTATAAAAAATTACTTAATGTATAAAAAAGCATAACAACTAAGGAAATATCCATTTGATAATTTCCTCGTTTTAATACATATGCTAGCATAATAAATATTAAAGCATTTTGTATTACCATAAATACAGAAAACAGAAACATATTTTTATTCTCCTTTCAGTCTATTCTCTATCCAGTTTACGGCCGAAGCATAAGATACATTGTCTATTTCACATCCAATTACTTTACGGCCTTTATTGACAGCTGCAACTACACCTGAACCAGAGCCCATGAAGGGAATAAAAATAATCTCTCCCGGATCACTGGACGCTTCAATTAAATGTTCCTGCATAGAGATAGCTTTTTGAGCAGAATGAATTCTTATTTTACCCTCAGGTCTTTGTTCAGTAAATACATTGTGATGCGTGATTTTTAATTCTCTAGAGCCTTTCCAACAATGAAAAATAGTTTCGTATGCTTTAGGAAAAGTTTTTCCTTTAGCAGCTGAACCACCTCTATCTTTATTATATATTACTGGAACTGGATCGACTTCAAAACCTGCTTGTTCTAACAAGTCTTTAAAGATTTGATAGTTTGCAATTCCAAAATACACATAAAGATGCCTATCATTTTTGAGAACTCTGTAAAACTCATGTACTGCCTCATTCATCAAAGCTAATGCAGTATCTAAACTGTCATCATACTCTATACCTGTATCCCTAGACATTCTACTTTTAGTATCCATCTCAATTCCCCAAGGTGGGTCAGCTATTATCAAATCTACAGATTCATCTTCACATTCAGCTAACCAATCAAGCGTATCACAATTATGAACCTCGTATAAATCATCTATATTTTCATTCCCTACCAAGGCTGCCATAGCTTCTAATGTTTGACGCTCTTCTATCTTTTTAAGCTCTTTCCAGGCTGAAGTTTTGTTTTTACAATCTTTTAACTCTGGATATTTATCTAAAGCTTGAGCTAATTTAATATCCTGAGAAACTGTACCTAAAGATTCATCTAACACTTCAGCTGTATCTTTTACACCCCATCCATTAGATTCATGACCTTTTACCCTTTCACCATATTGCAACTGTTTAATCTTATGAATTTCCTCTTTTGCCTTCACCTCTTCATCCCATGTAAAAGCTTTACGATGTAAGTTCTCTTCTAATTCTAGCTCCTTTCTTTCAAGACTAGTCAAATCATTCAAAGTCCTTATTTCTACTTCTTCTTTTCCTAAAAGTTTACAAGCCCTATACCGACGTTCTCCAGCAATTAAAGTTCCATCATTATGAACAACAAGAGGCTGAATTAAACCGTGCTGTTCTATTGATTTTGCCAGCTCTTCTATATCACCAAAATCTTTTCTAAATCTATCATCTACCTTAATATCTGATAGTTTCATTTTTCCCATTCTATCTCTCCTCAATTTCTAATAATATACCATCTTGATAAACAAGTATAGCTCTGCAGTCTAAACAGACTTCTTTTCTAATATCAATAGGATCAGCTAATGTAGTAATGTTTTTAGTATTTCTATGAGGACATTTACCTTCCTCTTCAATTCTTTGCTTTGTAACTTTATCTTTTAAAATATGCAACTTCTTTTCTATCAAACTCAAAACAAGCATCTTTTCTTCATAAGTAAACCTATCAGGAAAATCCATTCAATTTATCACCTCCTCCTTCTTCTAAAATCTGCACTTCTCATGAGCTCATCAAGTTTAAGACATTGCTCTTCTTCCACACTAATTTCTGCATCCCACCTACGTTTCCTTTTTGCTTTCTCAGCTACTTTCAACCAGTAATCGACTTGATTTTTTGTTATGTGTAAAATTCTACACGCACCTTTAATACCATCTCCATACCTTATAGCACTATAAATAGTCGCCATCTGATCTTCACTAGGTTTTTCTTTCACGTCACACCTCCTTTTATATGTAAGAAGAGAGACAGAAAGATTTGCCTCCCTTCAATAATGTGTATTAAAATGCTAAATTAGTTTCAGGAACAATCGAATATACAAAGTCATCATCACTATCTTTTCCTACAATAAGATGTATTTTTTCCGCAGATTCTACAATAGGTTTTCCTAGTGTTTCTAACAAGTTTTGCATTTCTTTCAAGGCATTAACATGCACAACCTCAGGAAAACCAAGATCAGTAATACACCCGAAGTCTGCCGCTTTAACTTCACTAACATCCTGAAAGAAATCCTTTACTATTACAGTATCAAACTCAACATCTTCTACAAACTCTAAATTATCTTCTAAAACAAGCTGTCTTCCCACAAATCCATCAGATTGTTCTCCTAAACATGTCTTAACATCAGTTATTAATCTACCACTATCAATATAAAAATCTTGGATTAATAAAACTTCTGCACCATCCTCAAAATGATGACCTGTATCATTACCCATAACACGCATCTTTTTAATTTTCATTTTTATCCTCCTTTTAATTTTTCCTCCTAAGTACTTTGGGGGGGAGGAAATTTATTGCCTTTTTTCGTATTTTCAAATAATGAAATTACCAATTAACCACATTTACTCCATCCACAGATATCACACACTACACAACCACTTGCATGCCTCAATTTATTACCGCAGTCTGGACAAAAAGAATCTTTATCATCCTTATAATGTTCCTTTACCAATATTTTCTTCTCCTCAGCCAGCTTTAATTCTTTATCCTCCTCCCCCAGCTCTAATTTTTTGTACTCTTTCAGCAATTTAATTCCTACTGCATACGGACAACTAGTACCTTCATCTGTATTATCTCGCATAACATAAGATAAACAAGGCGATACACTTTTTAACTGGTCTACAACATCTTCAAGTTTTATCCCACCACGAAGGGCAAGACTAATTAATCTACTCATAGCCTCTGTACTAGACTTACAGCCACCATTTTTTGTTTCTATGAAAGTTTCAATTATTTTTTCTTCATCATTCGTTACAGTACAGTACATTGTTCCACAACCAGTTTGCATTTTATAACGACTTCCTGAAGCTTCTATCATAGCAGGTTCAACGTAGCCTCGATTTTTTGTTTCTTCTTTCTTTGCACTAAGAGGCTGGTCTTTTCTACTTCCATCACGGTAAACTGTAATACCTTTACAGCTTTTTCTATATGCAAGTTTGAAAATCTTATCTACCTCTTCTACTGTTACGTCATTATACATATTAATAGTTTTTGATATGCTAGAACCTATATGTTTCTGCCAGGCTGCTTGCATTTTTATTTGCCATTCAGGACTAATTTCTTTTGCTACTACCAGAGCCGCTGGATTTACATCACCAAAGTCATAATCAAACTCTGTTATATGTCCATCTTTGTCTCTATGATAATATTTAAACTCAAAAAACGGCTCAATACCTCCCGATGTGTTAGCTATTTGACTTCTACTCCCTGTAGGTGCAACAGTAGTAAGAACAGCATTTCTTCTCGGATTCTTTATATTTGTATTACTTAATCCAGGAAAGAAACCTTTTTCCGCTCCAAGAATTTCGCTTTTCCATATTGCATGCTCGTTTATAAAACGACTCATTTCCTCAGCTAAATTTATTGCCTCTTCACTGTTATAAGGTATTCCTAATTTAATAAGCATTTCTGCCCAACCCATAACACCAAGACCTATTTTCCTATATTTTTTAGCCATCGTTTCTAACTCTTCAACTGGATAATTATTAGCATCAATGCTATTATCAAGAAATCTTACTGCTACTTCTATAGTATCTTCAATTTTACTCCAGTCAATTTCACCATCTTTAAGCATATGTGCAAGATTAATAGCACCAAGTGTACATTGTTCATTTGGAAGGAGTGGCTGTTCACCGCATACGTTTACAGCATGTATTTCTTCATTAATTGGATGTCGCCTATTAATTTCATCTAAGAAAATAACTCCAGGCTCACCATTCTTCCAAGCTTGATATATAATAGTATCCCACAAGTCTTTAGCTTTAACAACATCCCACACGTCCTTAGTTTTAGGATTGACTAGGCCAAACAAAGTATCTTGCTCAACAGCTTTCATGAAGTCATCTGTTATGCCAACAGATATATTAAAATTTGTAAACACACCATCTTCATCTTTACACTTTATAAACTTGTAAATATCAGGATGGTCAACTCTTAAGACACCCATGTTAGCCCCTTTTCGTCTGCCACCCTGCTTTACAGTTTCTGTAGCAGTGTCAAAGTTTTTCATAAAACTGATTGGGCCGCTAGCTTTACCTCCAGTAGAATTTACAATGTCACCTTCGGGTCTGATGTTACTAAATGAAAAACCTGTGCCTGCACCAGATTTATTTACTATAGCAGCATTTTTAACAGTTTCAAAGATACCTTCTATACTATCATCTATTGGTAATACCATACAGGCAGACAAATATTGTAATGGTGTGCCTGCATTCATGAGGGTAGGAGAATTTGGTAAAAAATCTACGTCATATAAAGTCTCATAAAATTTAGTCTGCCAAAAAAGTTTATCAATATCTTCCTGTTCTGCAATATTAGTAGAAACTCTATCACATAAATCAGCCCAGGAATTTTCATCTTCAGTAAAATATCTTTTTCTCAGCAGCTCTTTAGCATTTATTGTCAATTTACTCAAAGTTTATCACCCTCACTTATTTATCTGCATTTTCATAATACTCTCCACTTCCAGCTTTATAACCAACCCGCCTCTTTCCATCTTGTCTTTCGTGATTAATACCAAGTTTCTTCATATAAAGATGATAAACGTCATCAGGACTTTTTCCTCTCAAAATCAATGCCTGCAATGTAAAGAATATAATATCAATTAATTCTTCATCAACTGCGTCCCAATTAACATGATATCCATTAGTCCACCATTTCCAGTCAATCTCCCTTTGAAGTTCTGCTACTTCATCATTAAGAGCTAAGATATGATTTTTAATCATTGTATTATCATCGCCAAAGTCTACACCATGCTCAACTCTCACACGCTCAAAAAGTTTCTTCTGTTCTCTCATAATTTTATCCAGCTTGTCCATTTTTATTCCTCCTCCCCCAAACCGAGACTTATTAGTAATCCTTTGTTTATTTTATCCATATCTGCTTTGTTTAACCGTGATATAAATTGTTTCAGCCTTCTTTTATCAATAGACCTAATCTGCTCTAATAAAACAACAGACTCTTTATCTAACGCATCTTCTATAACAATATGTGTAGGAATATTTAACTTATGCTTTTTCGATGTTATTGCAGCCACTATAATTGTAGACCCACAAATATTACCTAAGTCATTTTGTATTACTAATACAGGTCTTACGCCTCCTTGCTCCGATCCAATAAATGGATTTAAGTCAGCGTAATATATATCACCTAGCTTAATATTCATTTTACCCTCCTTATTTAAACAACTTTTTTACTTGCTGTTGTTCTATCTTCTTCAGCTCTTTTTTCCGTCTATAATCTGCATAACTTATTTTAAATAAAGCAAAGCAAAAAATGTTAATCAACAAAAATATACTTACATATATTAAAAGATTATACATTTTATACACCTCTCTAATGATAGTTAAAACTCACACAAGTTCCAACTATAGCCCACTTTTCTCCATTCCAGGAATAAATGTGAAAGAAGATTTGACCTAATGCATAGACACGATTAATTAAAAGCCATCCATTATCATAACCATTTACATGTTCCGGATGATGTTTAAGCAAAAAGTTCCTTACTGGATCTTTATCCTTTCTGTAATTCTCACTCATAACTAATCCTCCTTTAGCATACATCAACGATTATATATTCACCTCCTTTTTTAATTAAGGCTTTATAAAACACAGGAATACCTAAAGTCTTGGCAAAACCTATCTCCCTTCTACAGCCTCCCTCTACTCCAAACGCAAATACTTGCTGTACATCGTAGGCTATTAAAACAAAACAAGATTCCATAATAAGCTCTCTCGTGTCTTCCTTTTCCTCATCAATAAATGAAAACAAATGCAAAGGAGACACCGGCATAAGACCATCCTCATACAAAAGCCTGCAAATAATATCAGCGTCTTTTTTATTATTTTCTGGATCGTTTTTGTACGGATGTGTGATAAAAGTTTTTTTCATGCTACCTCACTTTCCGTTTTTGCGTAAAAACTCTTGAGCTAAATACGCTTTGTCCTTAGCTTTTTCTGCCCATCTAATCTCCGGTGCTACCTGACCAAGAAACAAGTTTATTACAGCATCTTCTTCTGAATAACAATCATACATAATCCTTGAGCCTTTTTCTAACAATTTAGCTAAGTCTGCAATTATTTCATCTTTACGATCCAAATTACCTCACCTCCTTTCATTAATAAATTGTAAGACAATCTACAACAGTACATTTGTTATTAACTAAATAAATAAGCTCTGAATGAGTAAAGTCTCCATAAGCAATCACTAATTTATTTGTAATATCTATAATACCAAGTCTTATAGCACCATCCATTCTATTATGATAATCAAGATATCTAACTTCAAAATTACCAAAAGCCTTATCAATATTATCAGCGTTATAATCTTCTTTACTAACTAAAACTATTACATCATTATTTACTTTAGAGTCTTTTAAATTATGAACAACACATTCTTCGGTATCTGTATCCCACCAAGCACAGTTTTCTTCCTCACATTTGTATTCTACATTATCAGTAATGTTGTCAGCATTTATATTTTTGTTATTGAATTTTAATGGGCATAATTGCATTTTGTTTTCTATATCATGCATCAATTCTCACCTCATTTCTTTGTTGGCGTCGCCAAATTCATAAGTGCAACCAAACTCAATTTCAGCCTCGCAATCACAAGTTATATTCTGCACGGAATAAACGCCCAATTCTCTGATAAATCTTTTTTCACAAAAAGGGCATTCTACTATAATATGAGGCTTTAAATCAAATTTTTGTTTAATCATTATCGTAATTCAGCCTCCTATCTCGGTCATTATTTATTGTAGCTCTGCCCCATTCGAAATCACATCCACCTTCTATTAAAGCTCCGCACCAACATTCTATTTCAAAATTACAAGGTTTATCGTCTAAATTTATCTCATACATTTTCCCGCAAAAAGGGCATTCAATTGTTAATACAGGATTTAAATCAAATCTCCTAAAAGCCATTTTTTCCTCCTTACCACCATATTATATGAACTTCTCTTCTACCCCACTCAAGAGCCTTTTTATAATCTTCCATAAGAATGTCTACCTGATGAGGATTCTTCTTCATAGCACCTCCAGTATCTAAAGCTGTGCCTCTGATTACTGTCTTTCCACAAATTATCAACACTTCACTACCATAAGGTATAACATCTGGATTGACAGCAATAACACCTTCAACTGCTGGAGCCATCGTAGAAGTAACCTCAGGATTACTATCACAATTTGTTCCGCCTGCTGAAGGTGTATATGCTGTTGCAATTCCATACATATAATTAACATCTTTTGTTCGTTTTAAAATATGCACATCATAAACAACTTCTTCTACAACAACATTTTCCTCAGCTTTTATACTTTCATTGGTATACGGTATGATACCTTCATAGTATAGAAACCACATCCACAACAGAGACAATATAAGCAAAACTATAACTACCGCAAGAACTTGTAGCAACAACACACTCTCACGCTTCATCTTTTAAAACACCGACCTCTCGATAGGCTTTCAAAGTATCCTCAATAGCATCAACTTTCCTAACTCACCTTTATTTTATTTACTTAAAAACCTTTCTGTTATATCTAACAAATCTTTAAACTTTGTTTCTAAAATATGCAGCCTCTTCTCAGAAATTTCACCTTCATCATAGGAAATACTGTAAGCAAAGTCTTCGGCGTTTCTGCCAAACATAATCCATCTATCATACAGCTCTCTTACGTCAATATTCTCTACTTCAATTCTTTTATTAATATCATTTGACAAAGTATCCAAGCCAAAGCTTTTTACTATTCTTAATAAATGTCTTAAATTCTCTGCATCAATTATAGTCTGAGCTTTTCTCTTTATATCCTGCAATTCTTTATCTGTACTAGCACTAAATCTAACAAACACTTTTCCTTTATCATCTAATACTTCAATGACAGCAAATTTATAATCAAAATATGAACTTGTTTTCCATCCTTTCATTATATTTACACCTCCTTTCATTATTTTATATGTAAAAGAGGGGGAGGAAGTTAGCTCCCTCACCCCTCAATCAATACTACAGAGGTCTTACTTTTTCAACGATGTTTTTAGTCTTTCCTTCATATTCATCAAGTCCAAGTTTAGCCTCTAACTCACTGCCTAGCACATCTTCAGTATGAAATGAGCCGTCTGCATCCCACTGAAATCTGCAAGCTTCCAAAAAACCTCTAACCATTGATGGTACAGAGAAGGATGTTGTATAATATACTGGAGGTACACTACTTTCTATATCAGGGTCACTAATATCAAGTCTCCAGTTAATATATGGGCCTTTTGGGCCTTCCTTCACTTCTGCATCTCGTACTATCATTAAGTACCATCCCTCATCAACGTAATCCTTAATGTCATCAAGATTTAAATCTACTCTAGCCATTTTATCAGTCTCCTTTTTTTGTTGTTAAATTTTACCATTCGTATTTTCAAACTTTGAAATTACAATTCCCTTTCTTTCTTGATTTTCTTCAACGCCTCCTCAGGATTTTCTTGAGCCCAAGCAATCTTCTCCAGAATTGCTGTAATGTTCTGAGGCTCTACAGGATCAAGAATAGGTATAATACTACCATCTTCATCCCTCAAATTAAAACTAGTTCTTGCAGGATACTTCCTGTCACGCTGGATTTGCAGTAAATAATTCACCTCCTTTGTCCTTCTGTCTTTCTCAGTATACGCCCGATAAATTTCATCAAAATAACCAGGAGCTTTCTTTGCAATTTTCTTCCCAACATGCATTGTAGCGTAAGTTATTTCTCCTGTCAGGTCATCTTTAAACAATTGTTCGTGAGATATTGCAATTGTAAGACAGTCAAGAGCTCTCAATATACCAAAGAGTTTTCTAAACCTCTCGTCTACTGTACCCCAATGTTTGAGGTCAAGACCCTCGTGTGCTCCTGTACCGGAACCTGTTAAACCTAGCAAATCATCTGTAATAATATCAAGTAAACCTGTAGTAGAATCAAGCACAATAGTATTATATTCTAAGTCTTTTTCCCTAGACAGCGACCTTAACATATTATTTAAATCCCTGTATGCTTTAGCAGTAGTTCCACTGTCTGAGAATATTTCATAATCTACACCATCCATTCCCGCATAAGTCTGCGGTCTATTGTCGATGTCTAACAATAATATCGGCTTTGGAGCTGTTGTTGCACAAACAGTTTTTCCTGTGGTGTTATCTCCATAAATCATCATGTTAATGTTTTTAGGTATTATAACATCTTTCGCACTTTGAACCACTTTATCACCTCCTATTCATGCATTACGATTTCAATTTTTTTAATAGAATCAACGGGATATATTTCAGCAACTTTAGGCCTAGATTCTCTAGCAAAATCAAATTGAACTAATCCTGGTAAATTTTCATCGATTGAGTCTACGTTTTTAAGACGTTCAAGAGATTCATCTTTAAAATAAATCCACATATCAAACATCGCCTCACCAGCCTTCCACTAGGTCTACCGTTCGAGTTCTTTGTGCAGTATAATTCTCATAATCTTCCCAGTTATTATTACAATGATACACCACAAAAGTATACTTTTTGCTTTGTACACTTTTTACGATACCACGCTCTTCTTTATATGGAGTTTTATAGGTTACTTTTCTACCTGGCATTATAGCCATCTTTTATCGCCTCCCTTTTTAACTCAATACCCACAGCTTAGGCTCTTCAACGTACTCTTTCAGCTTTTTACGTTTCTTATCAATGTCAAACTCTTCTTCCGGATCCCATTCCTCCACTCTATACATTGATTGAATTAAAGGCTCAGGGTCTTTTTCAGTGCATAAATCTCTGTAAGGACATGTTCCCCAATGTTGACAGAAACTCCAGCGAGGCTCCCAATCAGTATGGTCTGTCACATCTTTAGACCTTATCTCTGCAATGTTACGAGTAGCAACATCCAAAAACTCTTGTATTTCCCACGCTTGCCTATTTATAAGACTTCGATAATAGTCTATTTGTCTTGTAGTAAAGTATAAAACATTAATCAGAGCACCTTCAATAGTTTCTTCATACAATTGATTAGCTGCCCAAACATAAGCACTCATTTGCATGTCAGGTCTAAACTGATAAAAGTAAGTGCTACCGTATTTAGTAGCAGTTTTATGATCAATAACTAATGGTGTTCCTTGAAAGTTAACAATACCATCAAAACGACCTACAAAAGTACTACCATTTAAGTCCAGATTAAAAGTAGTTTCTGGCTCTGATATCCAGGTAAAATGCTCTTGATCATATCTTTTTGCATAGCCCCTTAATAATGCCTCACCTCTATCATGTGTTCTTTTCTTGTCACTAAACCTCTCATCCCACAAATCATGAAAAGCATCTACAACTAACTCGATATCATGATGAATATACCAAAGCCTTAGAGCTTCATGTATTGCTGTACCAAAACTTAGTGGAGGAGACTTAGGCCCTTTCTTAAGTAAATGTCTAACGTATCTCCAATAATACTTTCTCGGACAAGCAACATAAGTCTTCAATGAACTAGAATCAAACGTATTAGCATCCAATTATAACATCACCTCAATCCTCTTCATGAGGAAATATAAATCTTCCTCGAAGGTTTTCTATCTCTTCTTCATCCAACCCTAACTCTTTAAGGTTATGTTGTATTAACATGCTAAGAATCTCTACAGTATCAATAAAATCTTCTTCACTTAACATCCCTAAAGCAAAAGATTCAGCAGTAGTAGCTCCTAGCAACCTTCCAAGCAAACCCTCAGAAGGATTAGAAGTAAATCCTACACCTACAACACCTTCAAAGTCCCTTTCTTCTACAACATTACCATCTTCTATCAACTGTACTTTGACCATTACATCTCCCCTTTCTTTAACTATCTTGTAAAATTTCTTTTAGTAAATTTGGATCTGCATCCATCAATTTCTTCAATGCAGCTTTCTTCTTGTCCTCTGGAGTTTGTTTAGAAGTAGATTTCTTTTTCTTAGTCTTTGAAGTTCTACGCTTTCCATATTGATTACGTTCTCTTCTAATTCTCTCCAGCCTCTCTTTGAGCTCTTGATAAGATTCTTTTCGCACATCGTCTTTTTCTTCTTGCATTTCAATAGCACCATATCTAAATTCTACTTCAGATTCATTTACTACCTTATGTCCATCACTATTTAGAAAAGAAATTCCCATCTCATTCTTTCTATACCAATTTACACCAACCTTTTCTCCACCCTCATCTACTGGATATTTATACCAAACATATCCTATAAAATCTTTTTTTCGAGTCATTTTTCCCCTCCTCCCCCTAAGAGTTTTCTCGCTTATAAAATCTCCATTTATTAAACTGAAACTTCCAATGTTGTCGAGCAGTTTTATCCATATCAAATTGATCGAGAATCAGGTTTATATTTCCTGATGTGGGTACATGTGAACCATCAATCCATCCATAAATTGAGCCCTGAGATACCTTATGTCTTAATAAGTCTACAAATTGCACACGCGTTAAATCATATTCTTCCATTAAACTTTGTATTGGATTTATCAATGTTATGCCTCCTTTATAACAGTTTTTATCCGTTCTGAATGTAAAGGAACTTTACCTACAAAAAAGCCTCCGGGTTTCATTACAACAATACCGGATATACCAGACTTCAACAGGACTTTATCATTTTCAAAGGCTTCTACACCTTTTTCATCATATAAACCTGTGCCTAAATCACGCCTAATAATCTCTACATTAGAATTATCCAAAAAATACATGGAATGAATCAAATCTTTATCTTCTAGGTCTTTTATTGAATAAATAGATGTTGCTACTCCGCCGGAATATTTTATCTTATATCTGATATTCATTTCTACCCTCCTTTAAAATAATTAGTTTCTCTTCTAAAATTGTATGAGGTGCTGTTGCATATAATTCATACATCTTTTTAGCAGATAAGTATTTATATGTATCACCATTTTCTGTATTTTTTAGTAGGTATCCATTTAAATGAGGTTTTGCTTTAAATAAATTTGCATTCTCTAAAAGATAAATGTCATGTTTAATCTTTTGCATTTCATATCCCGCACAAGTTTCTACAACAGAATCAACAATAGCACCTTTTCCCTGAAGCATTATTTTATATATAGGTTCATGTTTTCTCGTAAAAACTACAATTTGATTATCAGAGCAGAGCCTCAACGTATCTTTGTTGGCATCTTTCTCACTGTAAAGTTCGATGTTGCGTAAATTAAGTTCTAACTTATGTGGATAACGCTTTACTGAATGATAAGCATCTATGCCTCTCTTGAAATCTAAATCAGGAACATCTCTATGAATGTTATAAAGTATATCCTCCATGCGGCTCTCTTTAATTAACATTTATAACACCTCCCAGGTTTTAAAAATTATTGTTAAGATTCTGTTTGTACATTTTTAAAATCATATCAGCTGTTTGAGAGACTAGATTAAAGCCTATAAATCTAATAACTTCATCTGGAGCATATCTTAAATCAATTTCTTTTTGCAGGTCTTCAAAGTATTCTTCTACAGCTTGAAGTCCACACTCTACTATTGTATCATTTAAATTTGATGAATTCCACAGGTACTTAGCCTCAGTTAAAAATTCATGAGCTAACTTTTCAGAATCAGTAGACATCTTTATACCTCCTTTAAAAAGAAAGTGAGGCTCAAAACTAATCAAGCCTCACTCAGTTATTATTTACTCATCTGTTTAAACCACCACACCAGTACTAAAACCAACAGGGCCAATTGCATTTCTAATTACCAAACAGTTCTGCTATTTGATCTTCTGAGAGCAGTTCTTTTATTTCATCTGGTGTCATAGAATTCAATAAAGCTGCTCTTTCTTTTATCTCTTTATTTTCTCTACAATATCCATTATCACGCAGGCTATTAATTTGTTCAGTAAAGTATTGACGGATTGCCAGCTTGAAAATTTCTTCGTCTGTAAACTTTTTCTTCAAAGCCTCAACAGTCAACGGCACTTTGTTTAAGATGTCTTCTCGTATCTCTTCACCTTTTGATGCCTGTACCTCAACAACAGCAAAGTCTTCGTTTACCTCAACAATTTTGCGATTAGAAGTTTCTACCTCATCAGTAAACAGTTTCTTAGTCATTTTTGTTCCTCCTTTTATTTTGTAGGGGAGGAGGCCATACTATGTACCTCCTCATAAATTAAACTGACTAATTTACAAAGTTTTCAAAAATTGCATCCAGTTCATAAATTTCACCAAGAGTTTCACAAAGCCCAGATATTACACTCAACACGTACAGTCTTACAGTATACTCTCCAACACTCTCAATGTCTATTTCTTCATCTGTAATTGCTTCTGTCTTAGCGGCATTAAGTTCATTTATTAAGTTCTTTTTTCTATCTATGTCTAAAGTTGAAGTCTTTACTATATCCTCCGCAATTTTAAATCCTTCTACAAGATGCTTTTTAGCATTAAACATTTAAAAATCCCCTTTCGTATTTTCATATTTTGAAATTATGACTTACCCACAGAACAAGCCATCTTTAATCAGTATGAATAACAACGTCATCCCCCTGCATTCTATACCCAAAGCATAAGTTTCCTTTGTCAGCAATTAAAGCCAGCTCTAGACTTGATAAGTTTTCGGGATTTTCTAACACTCTGTAAACACGATGTGCATAACCAGTGCTCACTAACTTTAGCTTTGCTTTATCTTTTATTTCCATGTATACTTTTTTGTTTTGGTCTCTCTTATCTAACATATCACTAGAAAAAGCCCATCCATTATAAATCTTTCTTTCGCTCATATATACCTCCTCCCTTTTTTAAATTGTAGAAAGATTCCTTACCAAAGAGCCACCCAAGTATCATCTTCAATACCTCTTACCTTCCGAAGCAAATGGTTAGACTCGTCCAGCCACTCAGCAAAACTAAATTCATAGTCTGACAAATTCGCGTCTATCAAACTTTGTTGATACTCAATAAAAAGCCATGGATAATGATTATAAGCTACTTCCTCCCAACACGAAACTCTATGACATACAGGATGGTCTTCAAGGAATAAATATACTTCCAAACCTCGACTGTTTACAAACAATGGTGTCAACTCCTCATTACATGCATCACATTTTAAAATACCATGTTCAGATTTTTCTACTTTTTTAGGCTCTTTAAAGGCTCTTTCTCTTTGATATATTTCTACCTCTAACTCTGATATCAGAAAGTCTAAACTTGACACTATAAAGTCTTTGCCTAAATAATCAATTTCTTCCATAGCTTTTACATACAGCTCTTTACATTCTTGTAATAAATCCTCTACAGTTTCATCTTTTAACTCGAGGTCGTATTTCTTGTTAGTCACCCACAGATCTATAATGTCCTTTGCCCGCACCATGTCTTCTACGGTAAACTTTTGATCCTTCATTCTTGACCTCCTTTTAATTTGTTGTCGTTGGTATCAAAGAATTGATTCTGTACTTTTTCCTGCTCTTCGTCATCTAACATAAAGTATGTTTCTTGCACAAAATTTAGACTATCCTCGTATATGTCATCTCTTTCAAAGTCTAAGTCTATCACATGATATTTTACAAATGTTTTTTCTCCAACGGGTGTCTGATATTTTTTAAGCTCTAATACCTTGATATAAACTTCTCGGCCTTTTTGACTCCTTAACTTTAATATATCACCTTTAATCATTTTGTTCAGCTCCTATAAGATTAATTTCATTTAAAACAAAAATGAATTCATGTCGAGCTTTACAAGTTATGCATTCCATAATAAACTTTATTTCAAAATCATTGACTAACTCTTTTCTTACTTCTCTCATGCCTTCACGCCTACAATTTCTGCATACGTAAGTTTCTCTGAGTTCCATCCTTTAACACCCCCTTCTTAAAACTCATCCTTGCTCACCACCACCTATTTGATGAGCAAGGTCAATCTTAAGAGGAAGTATCTGCTGACCAGAAGGCTTTAACACCATTTCTTGTTTCAAATGATGCACCTAATGGATTTATATAAGGAAATAAATTTTCTGCTCTCTCAATTATAAACTCTGCCACATCTTCCACCATCCACAATACACTTTTTGTTTTAGGTAATGCGTACGCTAAATCTCCACGAAGATACCGGTCTTCAGTTTCGTGTAAATATGTGTCTAACATCTCGTCAGCTGCTTTTACTTTATCCCACACTTTAACGATTTCTTCACAGTCTACAAGAATATCTTCTATCTCATCTAAAGGTAAGCCTGAGGTACTTGACTCTCTAAAATAATCAAGGTTAAAACAATTATTAAGAAAGTATTCTACTTGCTGAACTTTATCCATCACAAAATCACTGTCTTCATAAAGCTTCACGTCCTTTGCATCTTTTGTTAACATATAATTATCTTTCATGCTTAAGCCTCCTCAGTTTCAGATAAGCAGAAATATATTATTCCGTCAAGTCTACGCTGAAACTCATAATTATATTCATCGTCATTTCTGATAATTACACTCCACTTATCAAAAAGATTTAGGAAAGCTCCCTTATTCATGTGTACTCTCATATCACTATGCAAACCAATCACACCGTAGTCTTTATAAATTTTTACATAACGTTCCAGGGCTTCACCTATCTCATCACGAACTACTCTTTTATTCATGCTTTCAGAATATTTCATTATATTCCTCCTTTTAAAATATCTTCTTCACATTAAGCTTTTTGACATGAAGCTCTTTCTCCTCAACCATATTGCTGTTCAATTTTATATGCTGTCTTTTCACTATTGCCTGGTGTGGATCTTTTTCTACACTTTCTCTATGATTTTCTGTTTGTGCGTATCCTCTAGTCCCCATTTAAAATGCCTCCTTTTGTAATTTCATTTATTGAAATTATGAAACCTAAAAATCACAACGCTCAAACTCACAAAGCAATTCTTTTAATGCAAATTTTACCTTATGAAAGCCCACAAAAAACCAAGACCTACTGTCAAAAACAGGATCTTCTATATACCTTGGTCTGCCTTTAACTTCTGAAAAGTCATCTAATGCTATACTTATGTCAATATAATTATCAGCCATACGTTTTAGTGTTTTTAAATCATTTAATAAATTGAGTGGGCCTACTTCATCTTCTTCCATAAGTTCAATAGCTTTTTCTACCTTCCACAATAAGTCATCATCTTCTTTGTAAGGTAAATTTTCTAACATTTTGTACCTCCTCTTATTTTAGCCTTTCCAATACTCCTCTATAGCCATGAATAATAAAACTTCATAACCATAGGCAATATTGGAACTCATGGAAACTTTACGCCAATACTCAACATGCTCGCTCTAGACTACCCCTTGCTATCGGTTCGCCCGCTGAGGTCTTCGCATCGTAGCTCTGGATTCGCACCGTCATGGCCTCTGGCGTTAGGCTAGTAGTAAAGTCTCCTATTTAATTATCAAAGTGCATCTTTAAGTGTTATAAACGACTACTTATCCTCTATATATTTCATCGCTCACACTCCGTGCCCCAATCATCCGACCGTCTGCGTTCTTCTAAAAAAACTTTCTTTTTATTCTATCTTTATTATATCACACTTTGACACAAAAGTCAAATTTATTTTTACTTTTTTTCGTTTATAAAGCCCGGTATGACGGGAAGGTCGCGAGGTCGTTAAAGTTTAAATTTTCTGACAATTCCATATTCTATTCCATTTCTTCCAACAAATTCCATAGCAGGCCAGAGATGCTGGCAATTCTTATTAATTTTGTCGCATCTTTATTGTCTTTTATATAACTTGATGCTACTGAAAGCAGTTCATTTACTAAAATTTGAAAATCATAAGTATGGTCTATTATTTCATCTTCATTGTCTATCATAGAATAATAGTCTCCTAGCACCTCTTTAGAAAAATCTCTTGAAATACTATGATAATAAGTCTTCTTCTTAATTCTTCTCAAAACTTCTTCTTTATTGTAATCTTCATTTCTTGGCATTCAAATCACCCCAGTATATTTTATCTAACACATAAAGAGTGCAAGAATTTTCTAACAAATACTCATACTCTTCATTAGAAAAGTTTCCTACCAAAACTAAAGTCTCGTTATCCCATCCCCGCATATCCTTTCTTACACCAGATGATGGAAGAACTGTATCCGGTATAAACGTAGGCAAGTCAATAGGTATTTTATAGTCTTTCACTACCTTAATATATTCTTCATGATTTTTAACGCTAATCAAAAATTTCATTTTTACCTCCTTCGTGCTTTCGCAACACATAAACATCATTTCTCTCAGTCAAATATTGAAACTCAAACAAAGTAAAGTCTCCACATAAAAATAAAACCTCATTGCATCTGCCTACAATTTCCGGTCGGACAGTATAATATGACATGCCTTCAAACTTTGGTATAAATTTTAAAGTTCTATATGGCAGCTGAAATTCATGTTTTATATTAATATATTCTCGTACAGTATCACATGAAACTAAAATTTTAAACATTTAATCACAACCTTTCTTTAAAAATTGGGGGAGGAGGAGTAGATTTTGGCCAAAAAGAAAACTTATAAACTAAGAGACTCTTTGTTATAAGTTTTGTATTCTTCTGTAATATAGTAGATTGTCAAGTCTAAAGTTTCCGAGCTGCTCCGATATTGTATATCTATTTGATAGTCTCCGGTGTGGCTCGTATTTATATATCCTTGAGCTATCAGGATAGACAACGATTCATTTTTTAGACTGTTCACTTTCTGGCCCTCCTCCCCCATGTTTTAAACCGCTCCGTTAATTCTTCTAGGCGTAAGTCTCTAGGAATTAGGTTTAAAGAATTTGCAGGGCGTATACTCAGGTAAAAGTGTTCTGTATTTTTCGCAGTGGGAAGAAGAGTTGTTGTTTGGATAGAATAGGATGCAGTGCTTGCATTGCTTTAGTTGATTTCCGAGTATTTTTGAGTATCTTACTTGAGTTTGAGCCATTGAGTCTACAAATTCGTTGTACTTGTCTCCGCTATGAGCCTTTACCTTTCTTATTGAAATGGGCTGATTGCATAAGTGCTTTAGAATTCTTTTCCATAGTAGCTGATTTTTTACGCTAGTGCCAGAAGTTGTTTTCCAGCCATTCTTTTCCCAACGCCAAATCCAGTCTGTTATTCCGAGATACGCATAGTTTGAGTCTGTGTAAATTGTGATGGGTTTGTCTGTTGTTTCGAGACCTTCTGCTATTGCACGTAATTCCATCGCGTTGTTTGTTGTAGCTTCTACGAATCCTGCGTGTTTATCTAGAAGTTTGTTGTCTTTTTCTAGTATGAATGCCCAGCCTCCAGGGCCAGGATTTCCGGAACAAGCTCCGTCTGTGTACATGGCTAGTGGATAAGTGATGCTGTTGTTGAAACATTTCACTGTTTTGTCTCCTCCTTTCGTATTTTCAATATTTGAAATTATAGGTCAAGGTAATTTAAATTGATTCTTCTTGGGGGATGAATATAAATTCCGAGTTCCATTTCTCTCTGGGCTGCCTCCATGCAGTCTGGACAAGTTAAATAGTATAAGCCGTTGCTTGTGCGGTTAACGTATAACTCTGAGTCTTTTAGTTCTACATCGCAAGAATAGCAAGATAAGATTCCTTTGTTAACACTGCGAAATTCTTTTAGTATTTGATATCTGAAGTACATTAGATCGGAAGGAAAGAATATTCCGATCAGTTCTGCTAAGTCTATTTGTTTTAACTCTGTGTTCTTTTGTAGTGGTACATGTGAATGATATCTGAGCTCTCTTTGACATTTTCTGCATAATGGTGTGACGATTAGCGGACGGCTTATGTCCTGTAGTATTAGTTGGACATTGGTTTCCTCTTCTGATTTTCCACAATGAGAACAATGAAGTGTAGGCATTAGATGCTTGAATCTTTTGTAAAAACGTAGCTTTCGTGTGTTAGCTCTATCTTTGTTGTATTCTGGTGAAAAGTTGCTGTTTGGATTTTTGCTTTTCTTGCGTTTTTTCTCAGCCTCTAGTCTTATGCTTATTGTTGAAATTCCCGTAGGGTTGTTTCGCTCTTGTAGTAAGTGTGAATGACATAGAATGTTTATTAGTTGTGGATGGTCTAAGTCTGGGATATATATTTCAGCCTCTGGTTTACCGCATATTTGGCATTCTCGGAATTTAGGCTCGCTTATTAGATTGTAGCGTTTGATTAGTCTTCTTGCATGAGCCTGAGCAGACTTGTAGCGTCTTTGTTCGTCCTCCTTTATTTGGATTTCTTTGAATGACTTTTTTGGCTCGCTTTCTTGTTTATTGTGTTCAGACATTTCTTTAAGTATTGTATCGAAGTCTTTGTCCTCTTCCTCTGTTTTGGGGGGAGGAGGTGTAATTTCTGAGGTTTCAGAGGTTTCGGGAGGTTTAGTTGTAAAATGATGCTCTAGGAGACTTACGTTGTGTCCAAATGCCCAGGATGGAGGGATTTTTACTATTGATTTTTTGGCCAGGTCTTCGAGGAGACTCATTGTTTCTTGCTCGGAGTAGTTGGCTTTGTCTGCTAGCTTGTATATTGTGGATGAGTTGTTGTTTCTTTCTTGGGCTAGTTGAGTGAATATTATCCAGAGATGCTCTGCTTTTTTGTTCATGAGATTCCTCCTTTCGTGGTTTTTAGGTTTTGATTATAGGGAGCCGAATGGCTCGCGTATTGGTCTGTATTCGCTGAATTTTGCTAGTCTTTCCTTTGCGAATTCTTTTATTTCGGCGTCTGTTTCGAAGTTTGCTTGGGACATGTTTAGTTTGCGAATTTTTGGTGGCAATTGGTCTTGATGAGATAGGGCGAAGAATAGGACTAGCTCTTCTAGGACTGACTGCCAGGTCTCATCTTGCTCTAGGAGTATTCTTTTCATGTCGTGGTGGAGTTCTTTTGTCATTCTTACGTTTACCTTTGACTCTTTCTCGTATTCGAAGTTTCGGGTGTAGCGATCAGGTATGCGGTCTTGGTTTTTCATGCTTTGGCCTCCTTTCTGTGTTTTAGTTTTTGGGTTGTTTTTTACTGTAGTTTTATTATAACACAAAAGTTTTGTTTTGTCAAGTGGTAAGTTTTGGTAATTAGTAGGGGGGAGGAGGTGAGGTTTGGGTGCGGTTATTTTTGGAGGAAATGGAAATGGTTAGTTGTGTGAATAGTTTGACAAGTTATAATTTCATTG
>Ga0102925_1000040_pt1 | contig 60211 bp, 57 predicted proteins | sample SalPonR1_A_D1_MG_FD_78216 | JGI IMG/M metagenome (GOLD analysis project Ga0102925, IMG submission 78216) | Salt pond soil microbial communities from South San Francisco under conditions of wetland restoration - Salt Pond MetaG R1_A_D1_MG | ecosystem: Environmental > Aquatic > Marine > Intertidal...
CGAATAGGTCCGCCCATCCATGCCCTTGCCCGAGCCATCCTGCGTGCCCATCGACACCACGCGCACCTCGTCGCCGTATTTCTCGCCGAAAAGGGCCTGCGCACCCAGTTCGCGGGCATCGTCGGGGGTCATGATCCGGGTCTCAACCGGCGCGTTCTGGCGGATAAAGGCGTTCACGTCGCCTTCCACCTGCGCGAGTTCCTCATCGCTCAGCGGCTTGGCATGGCTGAAGTCAAACCGCAGCCGGTCGGGCGCGTTCAGGCTGCCGCGCTGCGCGACATGATCGCCAAGCGTTTCGCGCAGAGCCTCGTGCAGCAGGTGCGTGGCCGAATGGTTGGCGCGAATGGCGCTCCGGCGCGCGTGATCCACCTCAAGCTGAGCGGCCTCGCCAGTGGCGATCGTCCCGCTGGTCACTTCGGCGATATGGATGAACACGCCCGCCACTTTTTTCGTGTCGGTGATGCGCGCACTGCCGGCATCTGTCTTGAGCGCTCCGCTATCCCCGACCTGGCCGCCGGATTCGGCATAGAACGGCGTCTGGTTCAGCACGATCTGAACCTCCACGCCGCTATCTGCCGTGTCGACGGGCTTGCCGTCGCGCACCAGGGCCGTGATCTGCCCTTCCGCGATCTCGGTGTCGTAGCCAAGGAAATCGGTCGCGCCAGTCTTGTCGGCGATGTCATACCAGATCGTCGCATCGGCCGCCTCGCCGGAACCGCTCCAGGCAGCACGCGCCTTGGCCTTCTGCTCGGCCATGGCCGCATCAAAGCCCTCGATATCCACCACGCGGCCCATTTCGCGCAATGCATCCTGCGTCAGGTCCAGCGGAAAGCCGAAGGTGTCGTAAAGCTTGAACGCAGCTTCACCGGGCAAAGGCGCCCCATCCGAGAGCTTGCCAAGCTCGTCGTCAAGCAGCCGCAAACCCCGCTCCAGCGTCTGGCGAAAGCGCGTCTCTTCAAGGTTCAGCGTCTCTTCGATCAGGGCCTGGGCGCGGCCAAGCTCCGGGAAGGCCTGCCCCATCTGGGTCACAAGGCTGGGCACGAGGCGATACATCACCGGATCCTGCGCGCCCAAGAGGTGCGCGTGGCGCATCGCGCGGCGCATGATCCGTCGCAGGACATAACCGCGCCCCTCGTTAGAAGGCATCACACCGTCGGCGATCAGGAACGACGTCGAGCGCAGGTGATCGGCGATCACCCGGTGATGCACATTGCCCGGCCCGTCCGGCGCGCCATCGGTGATGTTGGCACTGGCCTCGATCAGTGCGCGCAGCAGGTCGGTGTCGTAATTGTCATGCTTGCCCTGAAGCAGCGCGCCGATCCGCTCAAGCCCCATGCCGGTGTCGATCGACTGCATGTCCAGATCGCGCTGCGTGCCGTCCTCGAAACGCTCGTTCTGCATGAAAACGAGGTTCCAGATCTCGATGAAACGGTCGCCATCTTCCTGCGGGCTGCCCGGCGGGCCACCCCAGATATCAGGGCCGTGATCGTAGAAGATTTCTGTGCAGGGGCCGCAGGGGCCGGTCGCCCCCATGGACCAGAAATTATCGTCCGTTGCGATGCGGATGATCCGATCGTCGGGCAGGCCGGCATATTTCTTCCAGATATCGGCGGCCTCGTCATCGGTGTGATAGATCGTGACCAGCAGCTTGGACTTGTCGATCCCGAAATCTTTGGTCAGCAGATCCCAGGCATAGGGAATCGCCTGTTCCTTGAAATAATCACCGAAGCTGAAATTGCCCAGCATCTCGAAAAAGGTATGATGGCGCGCGGTGTAGCCGACATTGTCGAGATCGTTATGTTTGCCCCCTGCCCGCACGCATTTCTGGCTGGTCGCGGCGCGCGTGTAGTCGCGGTGCTCGACCCCGGTAAAGAGGTTCTTGAACTGCACCATCCCCGAGTTGGTGAACATCAGCGTGGGATCGTTGCGCGGCACCAGCGGAGAGCTTTCGACGATCTGATGGCCGTTCCTGTCAAAGAAGTTCAGAAAGGTTGAGCGGATTTCGTTCAGCGTGGGCATCTGGGTCTCGTTCTTTTTCGGGGCTTTTGACCTTGCGTTGTGCAGCTTTATCCACGGCCAGCGCCGGTGTCCACAGCAAGAAAAGGCCCGGGCGCTAACTGCGCCCGGGCCCGATTGCACCCAATACCCTCAGCCGAAAGCGTTCAGGCTTCCAGGATATCGTCGCCACCCTCGCCTTCGCCGCCGGACTTGCCCTCGGGCATGTCGAATTCCAGCCCATGTGCGGCGCGGATCTTGTCCTCGATCTCAAGGGCGATCTGCGTGTTGTCCTTGAGGAACTGTTTCACGTTCTCGCGGCCCTGGCCGATCCGCTCGTCGCCATAGCTGAACCAGCTGCCAGATTTCTCGACCACACCGGCCTTGACGCCAAGATCCAGCAATTCGCCGGTCTTCGAGATACCCTCGCCATACATGATGTCGAATTCCACCTGCTTGAAGGGCGGTGCGACCTTGTTCTTGACGACCTTGACGCGGGTGGCATTGCCGACAACCTCGTCCCGGTCCTTGACCGCGCCGATACGGCGGATGTCGAGGCGCACCGAGCTGTAGAATTTAAGTGCATTGCCGCCGGTCGTGGTTTCGGGGCTGCCGAACATCACGCCGATCTTCATGCGGATCTGGTTGATGAAGATCACGGTGCATTTGCTGCGGCTGATCGAGCCGGTCAGCTTGCGCATCGCCTGGCTCATCAACCGGGCCTGCACGCCGACGCTGGAATCGCCCATCTCACCTTCGAGTTCGGATTTCGGGGTCAGGGCGGCGACCGAGTCGACCACCACCATGCTGACCGCGCCCGAGCGCACCAGCGTGTCCACGATTTCCAGCGACTGCTCCCCGGTGTCGGGCTGTGAAATCAGCAATTCGTCAAGGTCCACACCCAGTTTCCTGGCATAGACCGGGTCCAGCGCATGTTCGGCGTCGACAAAGGCGCAAACCCCGCCCTTTTTCTGCTGTTCGGCGACACAATGCAGCGTGAGCGTGGTCTTGCCCGAGCTTTCGGGGCCGTATATCTCGACGATGCGGCCATTGGGCAGGCCACCAATTCCAAGAGCGATATCCAGCCCCAGGGAGCCGGTCGACGTGGCCTCGATATCGGCGACCGGATTGTCCGACCCCATCTTCATGATCGAGCCCTTGCCGAACTGGCGTTCGATCTGCGCAAGCGCGCTGTCGAGCGCTTTCTGCTTGTCCGCGTTCTTCTTGCTGTCCATGGTCAAAAGATCTGCCGTTGCCATTGTTCCGGTCCCTTATTTCACACCCTGTTTCGGGCGGCAATCACTGCCTGTGTTCACCTCTTGTTCCACGAGATATGAAGACAAAGAGAGAACATTTCAAGATAATTGTTCACACGCCCCAGTTTTTCGCGCAGAGATGAAGATGTCGTTAACGCGCGGCGGATTGGTTCGGTTGCTGTCGGAAAGGTGCGCAAATGCTCGTGTTTTCAAAGGCCAGGCTGGTGTTCCTCTCGGTGCCGAAGACCGGCACCACCGCCTATCAGACCGCGCTTGCGCCGCATGCGGCGATGGTGGTGAGCGACCCGCCCGAGCTCAAGCATGCGCCGGTATTTCGCTACAACCGCTTCTTTCGGCCCGCCCTCGAAAAATTCATAGGCGCTCCGCTCGATGTGTTGGCGGTCATGCGTGAACCCGTCGACTGGCTGGGAAGCTGGTATCGGTATCGCCGCAGACCCTTCATGAAAGGCCAGCGCAACGCGACCCATGACGTTGATTTCGACGGGTTCGTCGACGCCTATACCAAGGGCGAGAAGCCGTCTTTCGCCAATGTCGGGTCACAAGCGAAATTCCTCGAGCCCCAAAAGAACGGGACCGCAGTCACGCATCTTTTCCGCTACGAGGACCAGGCCGGTCTAAAGGCCTTTCTGCAAGAGCGGCTGGAACTTGACTTTGAAACGCCCCAGGAGAACGCCTCGCCCGCAATGGCGCTGGAGCTTTCTGACGCGACCGCGGACAAGATGCGCCGCAAATGCGCCGCTGAGTTCGCCCTTTGGGAAGGGATAGGCGCAGACGGGGCCTATCGCCCGCTGCCAAAGGACTGACGTCGTCGGGCCGGTTCAACCCATCTGGCGCTGCACGGTCTCGGTCAGTTCCGTCAGCGAAAAGGGCTTTGGCAGGAAAACAGAATTCGGAATCGCCTTTTGCGCATCTCCGAATGTCTCTTCGGCATAGCCCGAAACAAAGACCACATGCACATCCGGGCGGCCCTTGAGCGCCTGCGCCACCCAGCTCGGCCCATCGATTCCCGGCATGACCACGTCGCTGACAAATACATCAACCTTCAGTTCGGGGTCTTTCAGCAGTTTGAGCGCATCCTCGCCCGACTCCGCCTCGAGAACGGTGTAGCCGCGCAATTGCAGCGCGCGGCTGGCAAAGGCGCGCACCGGGGCTTCATCCTCGACCAGCAGCACGACGCCATCGGCCCGCGCTTTGCCCGCGACGCTGGTCTCGGGTTCCTCCAGCGGCTCGTCGGGGGAATCATGGGCAGGCAGCAGCAATTGAAAGGTCGTGCCCGCGCCCACCACACTGTCGACAAAGATGAAGCCACCTGTCTGCTTGATGATTCCATAGGCCGTCGAGAGGCCAAGGCCCGTGCCCTCGCCCGGGCGTTTGGTGGTCACGAATGGTTCGAACACCTTTTGCAGCTTGTCGGCGGGTATGCCGACCCCCTCGTCGATCACGCGAACCGACACGTAGCGCCCCACGGGCACCACCGCGCGCCCGCGCCGCATTGGCTGCACCAGATCAAGGTTTTCCGTGACGATGCGGATATCGCCGCCCTCGGGCATGGCATCGCGCGCGTTGACCACCAGATTCATCAGCACCTGTTCAAGCTGCCGCTTGTCGGCGCGGATCCTGAACAGCATCGGGTCGTGGCTCAGTGCCAGCATCACCTTTTCGCCCACCAGGCGATTCAGCAGGTGGGTCAGATCGGCCAGCATATCGCGCATGTCCATCATCTCGGGGCGCAGGGTTTGTTTGCGTGAATAGGCCAGCAACTGACTGACCAGCGCCGCGGCCCGGTTGGCATTCTGGCTGATCTGCACGAGGTCGGCATAATCGGCATCCCCCTGATCGTGGCGCAGAAGCGCCAGATCGCAATGGCCGGTGATCGCCGTCAGCAGGTTGTTGAAATCATGCGCCACGCCGCCGGCAAGTTGGCCTATCGCCTGCATTTTCTGGCTCTGGACGAATTGCGCCTCAAGCGACTTGAGTTTCGTCGCATCGCTCAGGACCGCGATCAGGACGGTCTTGCCCGCCTCGCTTACGCGGTTCAGAGTCACCTGTGCGAACACTTCCTTGTCGTTGCGCCGCACACGCATGAATTCCGAATGGCCCCCACCGCGTCCGGCGGCGGCATCCCCGAGCCAGTCGGTGATGGAGCGCCCCAAACCTTCGAGCAGGTCGCCAAGACGGAGATCCTGACATGCGGCGACGCCCAGCAGGTCGCGCGCGGGGCGGTTTGACAGTTCGATCTTGCCGCTTGGCGCCAGCTTCAAGAGCGGCACCGGCAGTTCATCAAAGAAGGCCCAGCCATCGGGCTGACGCTCGGGCGCGGCGATACCCGGCAAAATGAAAAGCTCACGCCGCCCGGCCGACCCTTCGAGCTCGACCAGAAGGCAAGGCATCGGTCCGGTGCGAGTAATGATGTCATTCACCTCGCCGGGGCGTGGCGGCAGGCTAGAGAAGATCGCGTCCAGCGAGCGCACCCTTTCACCAACGAGGTTGCGCGCGGCGGCGTTCATGAACAAGACCGTGTCATTGCGGCCCACGGTCATGAGCGGCAACGGCATCGGGTCGGCGTGAATCTGCACCCCGCCAAGTGGCTTTTCGATGCGCCAGAGATAGGTTTCGGGCGCGATGCGATGTGTCGAGACATGCATATGCCCCTGCCGCGTGACCACCGCCTCGCGCGCCGCGCCGCGCACGCGCGCCCGGCTCTCCAGCCGGAAAAGAACGGCACCCGGATTGGCCAGTGCGCCCTGAAACGCCCCGGCCAAAGTACTTGCACTGCCCGTTTCAAGCTGCCGCTTTGCAGCGGGGTTGAGATGGACAAGCGCGCCATCAGCAGAGGCAACAAGGCTGGGTGTGGGATCATGTTCCAGGAGCTGCGCGATTCGGGCTCGCTCTGTGCGATCAGCGCGCGTGTGGATCACTGAAAGCAGCGCAACCCACCCCGCCGTCATCGCCAGCGTCCCGGCCACCAGCCATATCAACAGTTGCGCCAGCTCTGCGCCGACAAGACCACCAGCGACCGCAAAGATCAGAGCCGCCGCAAGGATCGCACCGACCCTCGAGCGCATGTCAGAGGCAGCCCGCCGCAGCGGCATGGGGAAATGAGCGGTTTCTGTCACCTGTTGGCCCCCGGTCCGCGATTCGGTTCAAACCCTTTTGACCGAAAAGCCTTTCGAGAAGGTTAAGGCAGGCCCGAAACACACGTCAAGGTTGTATTCGGTGCTTCATCGCCGTTCAGCGACCCAAAGGTAAAACCCGTCGCCCTCCTCGCCAATCGGCCAGCGACGGTGCAGGACCTCGCGCCAACCGGGATGACGCGCCATGAAATGATCGCTCTGCGCCTCGTTCTCGGCGTGAAACAGCGAGCAGGTCGCGTAAGCCAGCCGCCCGTGCGGCGCGACCAACGTCTGCGCCTGATCGAGGATATCGCCCTGAATCCGCCCGAGTTCAGCGAGGCGCTCTGCCGTCAGGCGCCATTTTGCATCCGGGCTGCGCCGCCATGTGCCGCTGCCCGAACAAGGCGCGTCGCACAGGACCAGGTCATAGGGGGCGGCCTTTTGCGCGTTTTCAAGTAGCTCGACCTTGGCACCGGCGCGCGCGGCGCGCACGGGCAGATCGGCCATCCGGCGCGGCGCGGCATCATGGGCGAAAAAGGCGGCATCGGCGCGCGCGGCCAGCGCCAGCACCTTGCCTCCGCCTCCCGCGCAGTAGTCAAGCACGCGCCCCGCGCCCGTCAGATCAAGCGCCGCCATCGCGGCCTGGCTTGATCCGTCCTGCAATTCGACGACCCCCTCGCGGAATGCGCGAGAATTCGCGATTCCGCGTGCACCCTGCTCAAGACGCAGCGCCGTGGGAGCGATTGAAACCGGATCAGCCGCAAGCCCGTCCTCGGCCAAAAGCGCGACCGCTTCGTCACGCGTGGCGCGCCGCGCGTTCACCCGCAAGATGAGCGGCGCACGCCCGCGCAGGGCAAGCGCGGCCTCATAGCCCCGCTTTCCAAGCGAGTCCCGGAAAAGCGGCAGCATCCAGTCGGGCAGGTCCAGTCGCTCGCCATCGGCATCGGGGACATGACCGCCAGCGGCTTCACCCGCGCTCAAGGGCACAGGCGCATGCCCCTCGCCCGAGAACAGCGGCGAAACAGGTTCACCCGCATCTCGCAGCGCGCCCAACATCAGGCCCCGGCCCGTCATCGCACCGCCAAGACAGGCATAAGAGCGTTTGCAGCGCAGTGCCTGAAAGACGTGATCGCGCACGGCCGCGCGGTCCTTCGATCCGGCATAGCGCGCACCGCGCGCCCAGCCGGTCAGCGCCTTTTCCGCCGCTTCACCCTCTAGGATCACATCAAGAATCCCGATCGCGGCGGCGACCCGCGCGCCCGGTGTCATCGCCCGGCCCTCAGGGGTCTAGCCGATCCGGTAATTCGGGCTTTCACGGGTGATCTGCACATCATGCACATGGCTTTCCTTCAGGCCAGCACCGGTGATCCGCACGAATTTGCAGTCGCGGCGCATCTCTTCGACTGTAGCACAGCCTGTATACCCCATCGCCGCGCGCAATCCGCCAACCAGCTGATGCAGAACGTTGCCCGCCGCGCCCTTGTAGGGCACCTGCCCCTCGATCCCCTCGGGCACCAGCTTGTCGCTGGCGGCATCCTTCTGGAAATAGCGGTCGGCCGACCCGCGCGCCATCGCGCCAAGGCTCCCCATGCCGCGATAGGCCTTGAAACTGCGGCCCTGGTAAAGGATCGTCTCGCCGGGGCTTTCATCGGTGCCTGCCAGCATCGAGCCAACCATCGCACAGGACGCGCCCGCCGCGATCGCCTTGGCGAAATCGCCCGAGAACTTGATGCCCCCGTCCGCGATCACCGGCACGTCGCCCGCCGCCTGAGCGCAATCCATCACGGCGGTGAGCTGTGGCACGCCGACGCCCGCCACCATCCGCGTCGTGCAGATACTGCCCGGACCGATGCCGACCTTGACCGCATCCGCGCCCGAACCGATCAGCGCGCGGACTGCCTCGGATGTGGCGACATTGCCGGCAACGACCTGCACCTCGCCCGAGAGCGCCTTGGCGCGTTCGACCGCATGGGCGACGCCCTCGGAATGGCCATGCGCCGTATCGATCACGATCATGTCGACGCCCGCATCGACCAGGGCCTGCGCGCGCTCGAACCCGGCATCGCCCACGGTCGAGGCCGCAGCGACCCGCAATCGTCCCAACTCGTCCTTGCAGGCCGTCGGGTTCAGCACCGCCTGTTCGGTGTCCTTCAAAGTCAGCAGCCCGGTCAGCTTGCCCTGCCCGTCGGTGACCAGCAGTTTCTCGATCCGGCGCGCCTTCATCAGGGACTTGGCTTCTTCGCGGTCGGCGGGTTCCTGAAGGATCGCCAGCCGATCGGAGGTCATCATGACGCGCACCGGCGTGTCGTCACGATCCGCAAATCGCATGTCGCGATTGGTCACGATCCCGACGACGCGACCGGTGTCGTCGACCACCGGAAAGCCGGTGACGTTGTATCGCTCTTGCAGGGCCTTGGCATCGGCCAAGGTCTGATCCGGGCTCAGAGTGATCGGGTTATAGACGATGCCCGATTCAAAGCGCTTCACCCGGCGCACTTCCCTGGCCTGTTCGTCCACGGTCAGGTTGCGGTGAATGACACCCATGCCGCCGGTCTGCGCCATGCAAATCGCCATGCTGCTTTCGGTCACGGTATCCATGGCCGAGCTGAGCAAGGGAATGTTGAGGTCGATCGATCGGGTGACCCGCGTGCGTGTGTCGGCCGTGCTGGGCAGCACGCTGGACTTTGCGGGAACAAGCAGAACATCATCGAAGGTCAGCGCCTCACGAATCTCCATCGCGTTTCTCCATGGACAGATCGTTTGGCGCTTCCCTATTTCATGAATTGCCGTCGGGTGAAAGACCATTCTGAGGCTTGCGGGCGGACGCATCGCCTTGCATGAAGCCAGGGCGCGCCTGTCTCGCGGCGGAATCCGGGGGCGCTGCCCCCGTCGCGCCGTGGCGCGACTCCCCCGAGGTATTTGTCGCCAGATGAAGCACGAGCGCATCGGATGCTTGGCCTTGGCCCGGCTTCCGCGCTATAGGGGCGAAAATCAACGTCAGGACGCACATCATGGCCGAAGCCGAGCAGCCCCAGATCTATCTTGTCACGCCGCGCGAATTCGAGCTTTCGGATTTCCGTGACCGGCTGTCCGAGGTTCTTGATGCGCATGAGATCGCCTGTGTGCGTTTGGCGCTGGCGACGCAGGACGAGGACCGCCTGTCGCGCGCCGCCGATGCCTGCCGCGAAATCACCCATGCACGCGACATCGCGCTGGTGATCGACAGTCACCTGATCCTGGCCGAGCGGCTGGGTCTGGACGGCGTGCATCTGACAGATGGTGCGCGTTCGGTACGCAAGGCGCGCAAGGCGCTTGGCAATGATGCCATCGTCGGCGCCTATTGCGCCGCCTCGCGGCACGAGGGCATGAATGCCGGCGAAGCGGGCGCCGATTATGTCGGCTTCGGCCCGGTGGGCGCAACGGCGCTTGGGGATGGGTCGCTGGCCGGGCGCGATCTGTTCGAATGGTGGTCGCAGATGATCGAACTCCCGGTGGTCGCCGAAGGCGCGCTTGATGCGACGCTCATGCATAGCCTTGCGCCGGTCACGGATTTCTTCGCCATCGGCGATGAAATCTGGGGGAGCGACGATCCCGCCAGCGCGCTTAGCACGCTGATCGCGGCGATGGGCTGAAGTCTCAGCCCGCGCCCCGGCGGTCGGGCGGCATGCCGGCGCGCACGATTTGCTCAAGGCTCGCGGCCAGCGCCTTGCGGTTGTCAAATGCGTCGACCCGAACGGGCGCGTGATAGACCACCCGCACCGCGCCATGACGGCGCGCGGCAAGCATCGCCAGAAGGTGCGGCGCGAATTCCATATCTCCCCACCAGCCGTAAAACCGCGGATCCTCGCCCCTCGGGGCAGTGTAGATCACGCTGACCGGCTGGATATGCGCATCATGCAGCAGATGCGGTGAGAAGAACGCCTGAAACAGCGTCGTCTTGAAGGGCAACACCCGGAACCCGTCGGTGGATGTGCCCTCGGGAAAGAACAGCAGCTTGTGCCCCATCTGCAGCCGCGTCTCGAACATCTCGGTCTGGGCACGCGCCTCTCTGGGGTTTCGGTTGATGAACACGGTCCCCGCACTGCGCGCCAAAAGGCCGATCCCGGCCCAGCCGGCGACTTCGGATTTAGAGACGAAATAGATGCGTTTGCGGGCATTGAGCGCGAAGATATCGAGCCATGAGGAATGGTTGGCAACAACAGCCCCATGCGCGTGCATCGGCGCGCCTTCGGTTTCGTGACGCATCCCCAGGACTCGGAACACGGCCCGGCTGACCCATTGCGGCACATGCGCCGTCCAGGGACGGTGCAGCCCTTGCATGGGGCGCTCGACGCCGCGCAGCGCAAGAAGCACGATGAGCCCGCCAAGCAGCAGGAAAACCAAGGCAACACCCCGCAACATGACCCTGACCCAGCCTGCTGCACCGATCGGGGAATTCGGCGGGGTCTCGCCTGGATTCCAGGTGAAGTTCACCCCGTAACACCCTTTGTATATATGCTTTTCTTTCTTTCGCTCATGCGTTCGGTATCCATCACCAGGCAGATATCCGTTGTGTTGAAGTCATGGTCGACAAAAGCCCCCTCGCCCACATGGCCGCCAAGGCGCAGATACGCCTTGATCAATGCCGGCACCTGCAACATCGCCCCGCGCCGGTCGAGATCGGCCTCTGGGACAAGGTCCATAGACTGGAAATGCGCGGGCTGGGCGCGCACCCGCAACGGTGGCGGTGCCAGATGACGGTGATAAAGAAGCGACAAGGGCTGTGCGAGCTTTTGTGTGTCGGTGCCGTGAAAGCTCGCGACACCGAACAGGATTTCGATCTCATGCTGGCTGACATAGTCGGCCAATGCGCTCCAGAGATGATACATCGCCGCACCGCCGCGATACTTTATGTCGAGGCAGGAACGCCCCAGCTCCATCAACCGGCGTCCCGAGCGCTTGAGGACATCGAGATCGTATTCGTCCTCGGAATAGAACTGGCCGGCGCAGCGTGCCTGATCGTCGCGCAGCAGACGGTAGACCCCGACGACATCGCCGCCCCTCCCATCGTCGATCAGGATGAGGTGATCGAACCATTGATCGAAGCGGTCCCGTTCCAGGCGCGCGTCATGGTCCACCATCGGCCCGTCGCCACCCAGTTCCTCGACAAAGACACGATAACGCAGACGCTGCGCCGCGCGCAGGTCATCCTCGCTGCTGGCCAGCTTGACGCGAAACTGCGGAGCATGTGCTGAATCCATCGTGCCTCGGGCTGCTTGGCGGAATGTGGCGTGGTTTGTAGTGAAGGCGCTGCACAAAGGCAACGCCTGCGCGCCATCACCACACGCCCGCCTGCGCGTTAATCATTTGGTAACTCTATCGGTCCTCTATGACAGGCAGCAACGACACGCGGTTCGCGTCGATCACGATCTTTCCCGCCTCGCGGAAATTCACCGTGATGCGCCCGCCGATATTGGATTGCACCTGCCCGACGCCCCAATCGGGTTGATCCGGATGCTCCACCAGCATGCCGGGTTCAAGAAGCGAATTGAGGTCCGACATATGCGCGCGCCTTCCGGAGAGATGAACATGCCCCACCATAGCGAAACGCTGGCCGCGCTGATAGGGTCGCGGATCTGCCATGACTTGATAAGCCCCATCGGGGCCGTCGCCAACGGGCTCGAACTGTTGCAGCTTTCCGGTGCGAAGGAACGCCCCGAGATGGCGCTGGTCAGTGACAGCGCCGCCCATGCCAATGCCCGCATCCGACTGTTCCGGCTGGCTTTCGGCATCGCATCGGATACGCAAACGGTCAGTGCCGACGAAATCGGGCGCATCCTGGCGGCGATCCATGACGGTAGCCGCATCACGCTCGACTGGACCCCCAAGGCCAACATGGCCCGGCGCCTCGCGCAGGTTGTCTTGCTTGCGACGCTTTGTTGCGAACATGCCCTGCCCTATGGGGGCGCGATCTCGATCCGGGATTGCGATGGCGAATGGCATATCCGCGCGACAGGCGAGCGGCTGCGGGTCGATCCGGGCTTCTGGGGGCTGTTGCGCGGCGCCTCGCAGGTCGCGCCCGTGCCACCGGCGGCGGTCCAGTTCCTTCTCTTGCCGCTGCACATGGCCGCGATGGATCGCCGCTGTTCGTTTGAGACCGGTGCCGACAGTGTTGATATCACCATCGGGCCCTGATGCTAGCGCCGCGTCGCGCCGTCACCCTCGACGAGGTATTTGAAACTGGTCAACTGCGCGGCCCCCACCGGCCCGCGCGCATGCAGCTTGCCCGTGGCGATACCGATCTCGGCACCCATACCAAACTCGCCACCATCGGCGAACTGGGTCGAGGCGTTGCGCATCAGGATCGCGGAGTCGAGCCGCTCAAAGAACGCGGCGGCCGCGGAATCATCCTCGGTGATGATGCAATCGGTATGCTGCGATCCATAGCGGCGGATATGCGTGATTGCCGCGTCCAGATCATCGACCACGCGCGCCGCGACGATACTGTCGAGGTACTCGCGCCCCCAATCCGCGTCAGTGGCGGCTGCGGTCCCGGCGATGGCCTGCAAACTCTCATCGGCACGCACTTCGACGCCCGCATCCATCAGCGCGCGCACCAGGCCCTGCCCGATCGTGTCCAGCACGTCGCGGTGAATGAGAAGGCATTCCAGCGCGCCGCAGATCCCGGTGCGCCGGGTCTTGGCGTTCAGCACGACCTTAAGCGCCTTTTCCGGGTCGGCCTCACGGTCGATGAAGATATGCACGATACCTTCGAGATGGGCAAAGACCGGCACCCGCGCCTCGCTTTGCACCAGCGACACAAGGCCCTTGCCGCCGCGCGGCACGATCACGTCGATATCGTCCACCATCCTCAGCATCGTCTGCACGGCGGCGCGGTCGCGCGTCGGCACCAGCTGAATCGCGTTCTCGGGCAGTCCGGCACCGCGCAATCCCTCGACAAGACATTCATGGATCGCGCTTGAGGAATGAAAACTCTCGGAGCCGCCGCGCAGGATCACCGCATTCCCCGCCTTGAGGCACAGCGCACCGGCATCGGCGGTCACGTTCGGGCGGCTTTCATAGATCACGCCGATCACGCCGATCGGGGTGCGCACCCGGCGGATATGCAGGCCCGACTCCATGTCCCATTCGGAGAGAACCTCGCCCACCGGATCATCCTGTGCGGCCACCGCGCGCAAGCCCGAGACAATACCGCCGATCCGCTCTTCGTTCAGCAACAGGCGGTCCATCATGGCCTCCGACAGGCCCTTTTCGCGCCCGAATGCCATGTCCTGTTCATTGGCGGCGATGATCTCGGCGCGCGCATTCCAGACCGCATCGGCGGCCAGTTCCAGCGCCTTGCGCTTGGCATCGGCGCTGGCGCTCGCCAGTTCGCTGGCCGCCGCCCTTGCGCGCTGCCCGATCCCGGCCATCAATGCGGGGATGTCATCCACGTCTTTCATCGCTCACTTCCCTGAATTCATGGGGCGGACCTTAGCATCGTGCGTCCTCAGAACGCCATATCATCGCGATGGATCAATGGCCCGCGGCCCGGATAACCCAGAACGGTCTCGATCCGATCCGAGCGCAGCCCGCGGATTTTCTCGGCATCGCCCGCGTCGTAGCGCGTCAGCCCCTGCCCCATCACATGTCCCGCCTCATCGGCGATTTCCAGCGGATCACCCCGCCCGAAACGCCCCTCGACGCGCAGCACCCCGGCGGCCAGCAGGCTGCTGCCGCGCGCCAGCGCCCCGGCAGCGCCCTGATCGACCACCACCCGCCCGCGCGGCTTCATCGCCGCGATCCAGGCCTTGCGCTTTTGCTGCGGATCGCCCTGCGCGAGGAACCAGGTGGCGTTTGCGCCATTCTCCAGCGCCTCTATCGGATGCAGCACCGAGCCTTCGGTGATCGCCATGTCGCAACCCGCCGCAATGGCCGTCTTGGCCGCCATAAGCTTGGTCTTCATGCCGCCCTTGCTCAGGCCCGAGCCCGCATCGCCCGCCATCGCCTCGATCTCGTGCGTAATTGCCTCGATCACCTCGAAGCGCCGTGCGCTCGGGTCTTGCGCGGGATTGGCGGAATAGAACCCGTCAACATCCGACAAAAGGATCAACTGGTCCGCCCCCGCCGTCACCGCTACCTGCGCGGCCATGCGGTCATTGTCGCCATACCGGATTTCATCGGTGGCGACAGTGTCGTTCTCGTTGACGATGGGCACCGCGCCAAGCTTCACCAGCTCTTCCAGCGTGGCCCGTGAATTCAGATAGCGCCGCCGGTCGGCGCTGTCCTCCAGCGTGACCAGAACCTGCGCCGCGCGCAACCCGTGACCGGCCAACGCCTCGGCATAGGCGCGCGCCAGTTCGATCTGCCCCACCGCCGCCGCGGCCTGGCTTTGCTCAAGGGTCAACTCGCTCGCGGGCAGGCCAAGCCCCGCGCGGCCAAGCGCGATCGAGCCAGACGACACGAGGATCACATCCGTTCCCCGCGCCCGCAGCCGTGCCACATCCTCGGCCAGCGCGCGCAGCCACTCGGCGCGCAGCTTGCCGGTCTTGCGATCCACAAGCAGCGCCGAGCCGATCTTGACGACAAGGCGCTTTGCGTCTTTCACGGCTGCCACTGTTCGGGTTCGTCCTCTGCTATGCGCTGGCGCAGGCGGTCGTCATCGATCTGGGCGCGCAGCGCGCGCAACACATCGGTCACGCCCTCGCGCGCCACGCCCGACATCTCCAGAACGCTGCCACCCGAGGCGGTTTCCAGCTCGTTGCGCGCCGCTGCGCGCTCTTCTTCGTCCAGCGCGTCGATCTTGTTGAGAACCGTGACCCGCGGCTTGTCGGCCAGATGGCCGCCATAGGCCTCGAGTTCATGGATGATCGTTTGGTAATCCTCGGCGATGCTGTCCGAGGTGCCATCGACCAGGTGCAACAGCACCGCGCAGCGTTCCACATGCCCAAGGAACAGATCGCCCAATCCGCGCCCCTCATGCGCGCCGCCGATCAGGCCTGGAATGTCGGCCACCACGAATTCCACGTCATCCACGCCCACGACACCCAGGTTGGGATGCAGCGTTGTAAACGGGTAATCCGCGATCTTCGGGCGCGCGTTCGACGTCGCGGCAAGGAAGGTCGACTTGCCCGCATTGGGCAGCCCCAACAGCCCCACATCGGCAATCAGTTTGAGGCGCAGCCACAGCGTGCGCTCCACCCCCGGCTGGCCGGAATTGGCGCGCCGGGGCGCCTGGTTGGTCGAGCTCTTGAAATGCAGGTTGCCCCAGCCGCCATTGCCGCCCTTGGCCAACAGCACGCGCTCACCCACCTGCGTCAGATCGGCGATCACCGTCTCCTGATCCTCGTCCAGGATCTCGGTGCCCACCGGCACGCGCAGAACGATGTCGTCGCCATCCTTGCCGGTGCGTTGCTTGCCCATGCCGGGCTGGCCGTTCTTGGCAAAGAAATGCTGCTGATATCGAAAGTCGATCAGCGTATTCAGCCCCTCGACCGCCTCGACCCAGACCGAACCGCCAGTGCCGCCATCGCCGCCATCGGGGCCACCATATTCGATATATTTCTCACGCCGGAAGCTGATGCAGCCGCCCCCGCCCGCGCCCGAGCGAATGTGAACCTTTGCAAGATCGAGAAATTTCATGTCGTTTCCTTATGCAAAGGCCACTGCGGGCTCAATCCATTTTCAGACTGTAGGTCCATGTGGGCACCTTGGCGCCGCGCGCGACCGAGAAGCTTTCGGCATCCCCCAGATAGGCGAAACCGCATTTGGTCAGCACCCGCGCCGAAACCGGATTATCCTGAAAGACCGTGGCAAAGATCGTCCGGCAATCCAACGGATTCGCCGCGATCAGCGCCGCTACCGCCGCCGAGGCGACCCCGGTGTTCCAATAGGCCGGCGCGACCCAATAGCCAATCTCGGCCTGTCCCTGATCGACACGCTCAAGACCGATGAGGCCCATTACCTCGGGCCCGTCGCTGCGCGTGCCGTCCATCGCCCAGACATCCTCGATGCGGTCTTTTGATTGCGCGCGCGCAATAAAGGCCTCGGTCATGCCCGGCGGCAGCGGATGAGGGATCGACGTGGTGGCCGAGGCCACCCGTTGATCGGCTGTGTAGAACTCGATCAGCCCGGCATCCGACGGGCGCAGCGGGCGCAGATCGAAGCGTTCGGTCTCGATCACCGGCTGATTGACGATCAGGTCGTGTAACATGCGCGTTCTCTCCTCGGATTGCGCTTTCGGGGGGATGCGCCTCTCGCCTCGGGCATGTTGCCCTCGTCCCTTCGCATCCCGCGTGATTGACCCGAAATGAAAAGGGGACCGGCGCTGGCGCCGATCCCCAAATTGTCTGAACTCTCTCAGATCGGCTTACTCGGCAGCCTCCGCGACTGGAGCTACGGAAATGAAAGTGCGGCCTTTGAGGCCCTTGTGGAACTTCACGGCGCCTTCGGCGACGGCAAAGATCGTGTGATCCTTGCCCTGACCGACGCCTTCGCCCGGCCAGAACTTGTTGCCGCGCTGACGCACGATGATGTTACCCGGAATGACGGCCTGACCGCCATATTTCTTCACGCCAAGACGGCGACCCGCTGAGTCGCGACCGTTACGGGAGGAACCGCCTGCTTTCTTGTGTGCCATATCGTGTTACTCCTTTCGCCCTTCAGCCCTTGGCCAGCTCTTTGGCCTGGTCGACCCAGCCCTCGCGCTCGATCCGGCCCTTGAAGGACAGCTTTTCATCCATATCAGCAATATCGGCCTCGGTCCACGCCGCGATCTGCGCGAAAGTGGTGACGCCGGCTTCCTGCAGTTTCTTCTCAAGTGCGGGGCCAACGCCCGACAGCTGCTTGAGATCGTCGCCACCCTTGTCCGCCTTCGCAGCCGCTTTGGGGGCGGCTTTCTTGGCAGGCGCGGCCTTGGCTTCGGTTTCGGCCTTCTTGGGCGCGTCCTTTTTCGGCGCTGCCTTTTTGGCGGGCGCCTTGGCTTCGGCGGCGCCTGCGGCGACGGCCGCGATCGACCCCGCGCCCAGTGCGGCCTTGACGCCCGACTTGTCGGCGCCCTTCTCGAGGATCTCGGTCACCCGCAGCAGGGTCAGCTTCTGACGATGCCCGACCGTGCGCTTGGAGCCGTGCTTACGGCGGCGCTTGACGAAATTGATGACCTTGTCGCCCTTGACCTGGTCGACCACCTCGGCCTGCACGGCCGCGCCATCGACGAAAGGCGTGCCGATCACCGGCTTGTCGCCGCCCAGCATCAGGATCTCGTTGAACTGAACTTTCTCACCGGCATCGGCTGCCAGCTTCTCAACGCGCAGCACGTCGCCGGACTGCACCTTGTACTGCTTGCCACCGGTTTTCATAACCGCAAACATCTGCATTTCCTTTTCGCTTGCCGCGTTCTTTGGTCCCGGTTTCCCGATGTTCCCGGTCCGGCCCCCTTGGCCAAGACCACCTCGAACAGCGCGCCCTTGATGGGCGATCATTACATGACCCGCACGGGAAAACCCGCCGGGATGCGCGCTTATTCAAAAACTGGGCCGCAAAGTCAAGGGGCGGCGGGGGTTTTTGGCCTTAAAGCCGTTCACTTTGCATGCGCTGCGCCACGGCCCGTCCCAGCAGATAGGAAATCTCTTCATACATGCGGTCAAACGCGGTGAAGGTCGCCCGGTTGAGCGCCTGCCCCTCGGGGCTGCGATAGAAGGCGGCATAGGCCTCGAGATCGGCTTCGGACAGCGGGTCATAGGCCATCACGAGGAACGATTGCAGCCAGTCGCGCGCATCCTCGCGCACGGCGTCCTCCTGGCTCCAGACATCGGCCAGGATGTCATCCTGCGACATCTCCAGCGCGCCCCCGTCCACCAGCCCGTTATAGAACATGAGATTCGCGTTGAGCGCGCCGCTTACATTGCGCTCGATCAGGTCGCTGTCCTCGATCAGGCGGTCCACATGCTCCAGCAGCGGGTCATTCGCATCTCGCCGGGTTTCAAGCCGCGCGCGCGTCCCCTCCTCGACCACCGGGTCCAGAAACGCACGACGCGCCGCCAGTTCCAGCGCGATGACCTCCTGCCCGCGCGGCGACGCAAAAAACGCGACCATCGGCCCGGGATCGGCCTCGCCAAGTGCCTTGCGAATGCCTTGCGTCACCAGCGTGCGCATCTTTCCGGCGTCGTAAATCCGCGAAACAACGGCAGACCAGCCATCGGATTCGCTGTCCGCCAGCATATCGCTGCCGACCTCGCGGCCGAAAACCAGCCCTTCCTCGCGCATGATCTCGACCGTCTCGGTGATCTTGAGCGCGTCGATCAGGGCGTCGATCTGTGCGCCCCGATCCGCGCTCTGCTGCGCGACAGCCTGGCACATGGCGCCGATCGCCAGCACCATGCCCGCCAGCGCCCGCCGGATGACAGCGCCGCTCAAAGCTCCTGCCCCTTGCCGACTTCGGCCATGCGCTTGGCCAGCGCCTCGTAACGGGCGGCGGTGATCTCCCATTGCACGGCGTTCATCAGTTCATAGACGCGCTGCATCTGCGGATCGCGCAGCGCCTCCAGATAGTCGCGCAGATCCTCGTCCGATATGTCGCGATAGGTATAGGCCGCCGCCGCAAGCCCCGAACGTTTCAGGTCCAGCCGCAGCGAGTCCCTGTTCTCGCGCATCAGCGCGCGCAGACGCTCTTCGTCGATCCGCCGCTCCAGCACCCCGGCATTTGACGCCGCCATCATGAAGCGCACCTGAAGCTCCTGTACCGCGCGCACCGCCACGTCACCGCTATCCACGGCCGCGTTGAGATCGCCCAGCAGGCCGGCGCGCTCCGACCCACGCTCCACCATCCGGGCGATCAGTTCCTCGCCGATGGACTGCTTGTCCACATCCTCCCCGGCCATGTGCGAGGCGTTCTCCACCTCGACCAGCCGCTGCCCCAGCGGCGAGGCATAAAAACCCGCCGCATGGGCCAGGTCCTCATCCGAAAGGGTCTCTTCCAGAATATCCAGCGCCATTTGCCGCATCTTGCCGGTATCAAAGACATCGTCCGCGATCCGGCTCCACTGATCGCCGAAATCGCTCGCCGACAGGCCCAGTATCTCAGGCGCCTGTTCAGCCGACAGCGCGATGCTGTCCAGCGCCACGTCGAAGCCCGTCACATCAAGAAAGGCCACCAGCCGGTCGCGCTCGGCGGCCCGCGTCGCGTTTGCAGCCAGTGAAAGGACAAGCGCAAGAGCCAGCATCAGAACCGACGAAGCAACCTGCCGTACAAGGGCATCGGGGCGCGCGGCGATCATGGACTGTCCTTTCTTCATGAGCCTCTGAGTCTAAGCTAGGTAAAAACAATGATCAAACAACGTCAAAACCCCCTTGTCATGCCCGCGAAAGCGAATTAAACGCACCCTCCAGACCCCGCGGAGAGGTGCCGGAGTGGTCGAACGGGGCGGTCTCGAAAACCGTTGATCCTTCACGGGATCCCAGGGTTCGAATCCCTGTCTCTCCGCCATTTGCTCTTGATTTCATTTGGAAATCTGGCAAGATGGCAAATTCCGATTACTGTACGCGGCTGTCTTGCCCCCCTTAGTCGCGCGGCTTGTGCTGCGCCCTGACGCGAGCATGCATGTGCTCGGCCCTCGACATGAGCTTGCATGGCGGTCTACAACCCATGGGAACAAGGGAAATCATCGCATGACCTCGATCCTGATCCTCAACGGGCCCAACCTCAACCTGCTTGGCCAGCGTCAACCCGATGTCTACGGCACCACCACCCTCGCCGATATCGAGGGAATGTGCCGCGACAAGGCCAAGGCGCTGGGGGTCAAGATGGATTTTCGCCAGGACAACAGCGAAGGCGCCCTGATCGACGCGATCCACGCCGCGCCCGGTGCTCATGATGGAGTCATCCTCAACGCCGGGGCCTATACCCATACCTCGATCGCACTGATGGATGCGCTGTTTTCAGTCGAACTGCCGGCCATCGAACTGCATCTTTCCAACATCCATGCGCGCGAATCCTTTCGGCATGACTCGTTTATCGCGCGGGCTGCCATCGGGGTGATCTGCGGCTTTGGCGCAAAGGGCTATGAGCTGGCCCTCGACGCTATGACCTCGCATCTGGAGAGCTGAATGGTCTGTTGCCACCAGATCAACGCGCTCATCAATGTCTCGAGCATCGAAGAGCTCTGGGGTCTGCATACGCAGCAAATGGCCAGCTACGGATTCGACCGCATTCTCTATGGGTTCACCCACTACCGCACATCGACATCGCTCGGAGACCCGGACGATTTCATCGTGCTGACCAATCACGACCGCGAATATACCGACCTCTATATGGGCGAGGGCCTCTATGCCCATGCGCCGATGGTGCGTTGGGCGCTGGAGCATGAAGGGGCCTGCTCTTGGTCAGTGCTGGACAGGATGCTCGATGAGGGGGTGCTCAACGATTGTGAACGCCGCGTGATCGAGTTCAATCACAGTCAGGGCGTCAAGGCGGGATACTCGATCAGCTTCAAAAGCATCTCGAAACGCACCAAGGGCGCGATCGCGCTGACCGGGCGGCGCGGGCTGGATCAGGCGGCTGTCGATGCGATCTGGAAAGAACACGGGCAGGATATTATGGCGCTCAACAATATCGTGCATCTGCGCATCCAGACCCTGCCCTACAGCACCGAGAAACGGTCTCTGACCCGGCGCCAACGCGAGGTTCTGGGTTGGGTCGGAGACGGCAAGACGATCCAGGATATCGCCCTCCTGCTCTCGCTCAATCCGGCCACTGTCGAAAAGCATCTTCGCCTTGCGCGCGAGGCGCTTGGAGTCGAAACCACGGCCCAGGCAGTGCTGAAAGCGGCATTCCAGAACCAGATGTTCGTCCTGGATCTGTAAGTTGTCGTCTGATTTCAACGGCCTGACGCCGGGTAAGGAATAACATACTTCCGTTATGCGCCATTCAGGCGCACTATTATAACGTTCCGTGAGTGGTGGCATTGTAGCCTGGGAACGTGGGCTCGGAAATCCTTGCAATTCCAAGGCACTCCGGCCTGCCGGTTTCTGACCGGACCCCGGCCGCCGATCTTATTCGTCAGGTCGGTGGTCGGATCCAGCCGCGCGCTATTCGATCCCCAATTGATGGTTCGTGGAAAAACTGGTGCCGCCCCGAAAGGGCGGCACCAGTGGTCTTTCTGTCTCTTGCGATCTGCAAGAAAGGCAGGCTCGTGTCAGCCCTGAACGGCCTTGGCCACTTCGGCTGCGAAATCCTCTTCCTTCTTCTCGATGCCTTCGCCCACTTCCAGGCGGACATAGCCCAGAATCTCGGCGCCCGCTTCCTTTGCGGCGGCTTCAACCGTCAGGTCGGGATTGATGACGAAGGACTGGCCCAGCAGGGTCACTTCGGACATGTATTTCTTCATCCGGCCTTCGATCATCTTCTCGATCACCGCCTCGGGCTTGCCCGATTCCCGTGCGATCTCGATCTGGACCTGGCGTTCCTTGTCGACCACGGCCGAGTCGAGCTCGGCCTCGTTGAGCGCGGCGGGGTTGGTGGCAGCGATATGCATCGCGACCTGACGCCCGAACGCTTCGTCGCCGCCCTTCATGGCGACCAGAACACCGATCTTGCCCATGCCGTCGGTCATGGCATTGTGGACGTAGGACACAACGCTGTCGCCCTCGATCATGGCCATGCGGCGCAGCGACATGTTCTCGCCGATCGTGGCGATCTTGTCGGTGATCGTGTCCTCAACGCTCTTGCCGTCCAGATCGGCGGATTTCAGCGCCTCGATGTCGCCTGCGCCAAGCGCTGCCTCGGCGATCTTGCCGACCATTTCCTGGAAATCGGCGTTCTTGGCGACGAAATCGGTTTCGGCATTCACCTCGACGGCGACGCCCTTGCCCGCTTCCACCTTGACGGCCACCAGGCCCTCGGCGGCGGTGCGGCCCGATTTCTTGGCGGCTTTCGCCAGACCCTTGGTGCGCAGCCAGTCAACGGCGGCGTCCATGTCGCCATCGTTCTCGCTCAGCGCTTTCTTTGCGTCCATCATGCCTGCGCCGGTCTTGTCGCGCAGCTCTTTCACCTGTGCAGCAGTGATCGCCATCTTGGCTCTCCTTCGGAACTTCGGATTATACCGGGGGCGGGATACCCCTGCCCCCGTGTCGTTTTCGTGAAAGCCGATCAGCTTTCGGCGGGTTGATCCGCCGAAGCTTCCGCTTTGGGCTCTGCCGGTGCATCCGCCGGTGCCTCGGCGGGCGCTTCCGCTGCGGGTTCCTCAGCCGCAGCCGCGGCCTCTTCGGCCGGCGCTTCGCTCAGCGCGCCCACGTCAACGCCAGCGGCGTCAAGCTGTGCGGCTGTGCCGTCCAGCGCGGCGCGGCTCACGAGATCGCAGTAAAGCGAGATCGCGCGGGCGGCGTCGTCATTGCCGGGGATGATGTAATCCACACCATCGGGCGAGCAGTTGGTGTCGACCACGGCCACGACCGGGATGCCCAGCTTGTTGGCTTCCGCCACGGCCAGCGACTCTTTCTTGACGTCAATGACGAACAGCATGTCCGGCAGGCCGCCCATTTCGCGAATACCGCCAAGGCTGGCGTCCAGCTTGTACTGGTCGCGCTCCAGGCCAAGACGCTCTTTCTTGGTCAGGCCTTCGGCGCCACCGGCAAGGATCTCGTCGATCTCCTGCAGGCGCTTGATCGACTTCGACACGGTCTGCCAGTTGGTCAGCGTGCCGCCGAGCCAGCGGTGGTTCATGTAATATTGCGCACAGCGATCGGCGGCATCGGCCACCGGCTGCGCAGCCTGACGCTTGGTGCCCACGAACAGCAGGCGACCACCCTTGGCGACGGTCTCGCGGACCGCGTTCAGCGCGGCATCGAGCAGCGGTACGGTCTGTGTCAGGTCGACGATGTGGATGCCATTGCGCGCGCCATAGATGAACTCGCCCATACGGGGGTTCCAACGCTGCGTCTGGTGGCCAAAGTGAACGCCGGCTTCAAGCAGCTGACGCATGGAGAACTCGGGAAGAGCCATGTCCGTTTCCTTTCCGGTTTTAGCCTCGGCACGGGATGAGAAGCGTCGCTTCAACCGGTGGACGGATGAGGATGTCTCCCCCATCAGCCCGCCCATGCCTGCGGTGTTGAGTGGCGCGCGTATACTACCGCCCTTGAGGGTGCGCAACCCCCTGCCCGCGTTTTGCAGCGGCCCTTGGTGCGCGCCCGGCCCGCTGTTTGCCTCAAATCCGGGCAGCGGCGGCGCATTCCGCATGCCATGCCGCGCAATCGCGCGCAAATCCCATTGTTACGCCCCGGCAAAGCGCTTAGATAGCAGACGTGTCGTGAACGGAAGACTGACCAGCCCAGATGACAACCCCATTCGACGAAGAGCCGCAACCGCTGCGCAAACCGGGCATGTTCTCGGGGCTGCGTGCCAGCTTCCTGACCGGTCTTGTGGTGATCGCGCCGGTGGCATTGACCATATGGCTTCTCTGGACCCTGATGGGCTGGGTCGACAGCTTCGTGCTGCCGCTGATCCCCACCAATCTGCGCCCCGAGCATTACATCGGCATCAACCTGCGCGGCGTCGGTGTGATCATCTTCCTGATCTTCACCATCATCGTCGGCTGGATCGCCAAGGGGCTGATCGGCAAATCCCTGATCCGCTTCGCTGAGTCGCTGGTCAACAGAATGCCGGTGGTGCGTTCGATCTATTCGGGCGTGAAACAGATCGCCGAAACCGTCTTCGCGCAGTCCGAACGCAGCTTCGAGAAAGCCTGCCTCGTGCAATACCCGCGCAAGGATATCTGGGCCGTCGGCTTCATCTCGACCGCCGCCAAGGGCGAGGTCAACGCCAAGGCCCAGACCGGATCGGACCTGCTCAGTGTGTTCGTGCCGACCACGCCGAACCCGACGAGCGGCTTTCTTCTGTTCTTTCCGCGCGAGGACGTGATCGAACTCGACATGAGCGTCGAGGATGCAGCCAAGCTCGTGATCTCGGCGGGGCTCGTCTATCCGGGCGAAGTCAAGCCCGACGACCCCAGGCTCAAGCGCAAGTCCTGAACGCGCGGCCCCCGCGTCATTCTTTCCATGATCGTGTCAGCACGCCGCACCCGTGCGCGCCGCGCGCGCGATAGCGATAGCCGCGTGGTCACGCCTTGCGCTGGATCAAGGCGTAAGCGGTGAATACATTCCAGATCGGGAATGTAGATTTTTCAAAAATCGGGCCGCGCCTATGATTCGCATTCTCTTCTATACATTGCTGACCATTCTGGCCGTCGCAGGTCCGCTCGCGGCGCAAGATGGCGATGCGCCTGCGCTTCCGGGGCCGGACAGCACGGCGGATCACTCGCAATTCGACATCCTCAAGAAGGATTTCAAATCCGGCCCCGAAGTCACCGAGGCTTGCCTCAGCTGTCATAACAACGCCGACGATCAGGTGATGCATTCGATCCATTTCAAATGGGAATTCGAGCATCCCGAAACCGGCCAGATGCTTGGCAAGCGCAATGTCATCAACGCATTCTGCGGCGCTGTTCCGGGCAACGAACCGCGCTGCACCTCCTGTCACGCAGGCTATGGCTGGGACGACATGAAGCAAAGCCCGGCCGAGGCACAGGCGACGCCCGACTGCCTGGTCTGTCATGACAGGTCCGGCCAATATACCAAGACGGCGACAGGCGCGGGCCACCCGCCGCTCGATCCCGTGCCCGCAAAATCCAAGACCATCACCGGCGCGCAATCCTGGCCTGTCGATCTGGGCAAGGCCGCGCGCAGCGTCGGCCAGCCGACCCGTGCCAATTGCGGCAACTGCCACTTCTATGGCGGCGGCGGCGACAACGTGAAACACGGCGACCTCTCCTCGGCACTCTATGAACCGGCGCTCTCGACCGATGTGCACATGTCCCCCGAGGGCGGCGATTTCACCTGCTCCACCTGCCATGTCAGTGACAAGCACAACTGGGCCGGGTCGCGCTACATGATGCAGGCCACCGACCCGCATGGCACCGGCAAACCCGGCGAGGCCCGCGCCGCCGCCACCTGCGAAAGCTGCCACGGCCCCACGCCCCACCCTGCCAACATCAAGGGGCTCAAGCTCAACGATCATACCGATACGCTGGCCTGCCAGTCCTGCCACATCCCTGAATTCGCCCGCGGCGGCGTCGCCACCAAGACCGTCTGGGACTGGTCCACCGCAGGCAGGCTCGATGAAGAAGGCCGCGCCATCGCCATTTCGGATTATCTCGAATCCGATGGCGATCACCGCCACACCTATCTGTCGACCAAGGGCGATTTCGAATGGGGCGAGAATGTCACCCCGCATTACGCCTGGTTCAACGGTGTCGTCGAATACACCACCGGTGATCGCAAGATCGACCCGACCCGAACCGTCGAACTCAACCCGATCCACGGCAGCCCCGGCGCGCCGGGCAACCGGATCTGGCCCTTCAAGCGCATGGAAGGCCGTCAGGCCTATGACAGCCAGCTCAACGAACTGGTCTATACCCATGTCTGGGGGCCCGATACCGATACCGCGCTCTGGACCAATTTCGACTGGGCCAAGGCCATCGACGCGGGCATGAAGGCCGCCGGCGAGGAATATTCAGGCGAGTTCGATTTCGTCGACACCCACATGTATTGGCCAATCACCCATATGGTCGCCCCCGCCGAAGACGCGGTGGATTGTGAAAGCTGTCACGCCAGCGATGGCCGCATGGCGGCGCTGGCCGGGGTCAACATGCCCGGCACGACCCCCTTCAACATGGCTGGCATCCTTGGCATTGCGCTGTTTCTTGCGGCGCTGGGCGGGGTTTTGATCCACGCCGCCATCCGCATCCTGCGCCCCTCGAAAAACGGAGGCTCCCATGACTGAGCGCTACGTCAAGGTCTACCCGCGCTTTGAACGCTTCTGGCATTGGTCGCAGATGGTGCTGATCCTGATCCTGCTGTTCACCGGCCTGGGGCTCAACGGGCTGCATGGGGTGATCCCTTTCGGCCCGGCGGTGATGATCCATACCATCGCCGCGCTGGCCCTGATCGTGCTCTGGGTCTTCGCGATCTTCTGGCACCTGACCACGGGCACCTGGAAACATTATGTGCCCACCCGCGACGGGCTGCTGAAAGTGGCACGCTTTTATGTCTGGGACATCTTCAAGGGCGGCCCGCACCCCTATCGCAGGGCGTATTGGCGCAAGCACAATCCGCTTCAGGCGATCACCTATCTCGCGCTCAAGATCGTCCTGTTTCCGGCGATCTGGATCACCGGCCTTCTGGCTCTGGGCTGGAACCTCTGGGAGGACGCGCCGAACGCTCTGGCGCTGGCCGGCTGGGTGACAAATATCCACCTTCTCGCGGCCTATGCGATCGCCGCCTTCATCGTGGCGCATGTCTACCTGTTGACGGTCGGCCATTCCTTCCGCGCGCATGTGAAACCGATGATCACCGGGTTTGAAAAGGTCAACCTGACCCCCGAGGAAGAAGCCTATCTCGAAAGCGACGAGCCCGAACGCATCCGGCCCCGCGCCTAGGTGAACATCGCCTCCAGATCGACGGTGCCGCGCTGGTTGAGATCGTCATGATGATTGGCCAGGAAGGTCCCGGCGGCCGCGTAACCGGCATCATGCAGATGGTGCAGCAGGTAGGGTGACGGGACCATCTTGCTGGCCAGTGACAGCTCCTGCATCAGCGCGTCATCGGCGATCATGTGGACATGCACCCGCTTCATCGCCCCCTCGCTCAGCGCGCCATCGTCCAGCAGGCGCTGCACGAAGCGGATCGCGCGCATCTCGCGCAGTAACGAGGCGTTGAAGCTGATCTCGTTGATCCGGTTCTGGATTTCCTCGGGGTTGCGCGGCACTTCGGCGCGCTCAAGAGGGTTGATATGCACGATCAGCACATCCTGCGGCAAATCCTGCTCATAGAGCGGGAACAGCGCCGGATTGCCGGTGTAGCCGCCATCCCAGTAATGCGCGCCGTCGATCTCGACCGCCTTGAACAGGGTCGGCAGGCAGGCCGAAGCCAGCAGGCTTTCGGTTGAAATCTCGTCGCCCGTGAACACCCGGATCTTGCCGCTATGCACATTGGTCGCGCCCACGAAAAGCTTCGGCCCGTCGGCGGCGCAGACCGCGTCATAATGGAACTGGCGCGCGATCCGCTCCAGCGGGTTGCGATAGAACGGGCCATAGGCATAAGGCGACACCATCCGCGTCAGCGATTCCACCGCCGCAAAAGGCATCGACGCCCCAAGCGTGGCGTTCATCGCCACCGGTGCGGGCAGCGACCCGACCATCCAGGCCGGCATCCGCATGTCCTTCACCGCCCCCATCTGCTCCCAGAGCCAGTTGAGATTGGCCAGCGCGCCCTCGCGCCCGTTCTCGAGCAAGCCAGACTTCAGCGCCGCGCCATTCAGCGCCCCCGCCGATGTGCCCGAGATCGCCGCGATCTCGATATCCTCATCCTCCAGCAGGCGCACCAGCACGCCCCAGGTAAAGGCGCCATGCGCGCCCCCGCCCTGAAGCGCGAGGTTGATGCGCTTGGGGGTTTTCCTGTTCTTGCGGGTCATGCCGGGCTCAAAGCGCGGTCCAGCCGCCATCGACGCTGATCGTGGTGCCCGTCACCTGCTTCGCGGCATCCGAACACAGATAAAGCGCCGTGCCGCCCAGCTGTTCGACCGTGGCGAATTCCTTCGAGGGCTGACGCTCCAGCATGACATTGCGGATCACGTCCTCGCGGCTCATGTCGTATTCCTTCATCGTGTCGGGGATCTGCGACTCCACCAAGGGTGTCAGCACGTAACCCGGACAGATCGCATTGGCGGTGATGGGCTCCTGCGCGGTTTCCAGCGCCGTCACCTTGGTCAACCCGACAACCCCGTGCTTGGCGGCGACATAGGCCGACTTGAAGGGGCTCGCGGTCAGCCCGTGGGCGCTGGCGACGTTGATGACCCGGCCCCAGCCCGCCTTGCGCATCATCGGCAACGCGGCGGCGGTGGTGTGAAAGGCCGAACTGAGGTTGATGGCGATGATCGCGTTCCACTTGTCGGTCGGAAACTGGTCGATCGGCGCGACATGCTGAATCCCGGCATTGTTCACCAGGATATCGCAGGTGCCCGCGCTTTCGATCAGGGCGCGGCAGGCTTCCGGGTCCGACATGTCGGCCTGAATATAGCGCGCGTTCACGCCGTGCTTTTGGGCGATTCCCTCGGCCAGCGCGTGGTCATCCTCCGAATCGGTGAATGAATTCAGGATCACGTTGACCCCGGCCTTGGCCATTTCCTCGGCGATTCCCAGACCGATTCCCGAATTCGAGCCGGTGACGATCGCGGTCTTGCCTGCAACGCTCATGGCAATGCCCTCCTGTGATGTTTTGCAGGTGCAGCATAATCGTCATGGCCGCGAATGCCACCTGAAAACACGGGCTCCGGCGGCTCCCCTGTCACAGGCCGCCGCCTCCGGGCGCAGCCCCGCCTTGGCCAAAAAAAAACGCCGGCGCGAAGCCGGCGTTAAGTTATTGAGGCAGGTTTCATACAGGCAAGAAACCTATCGAGCAGTGCCCCCTTTATAAGCAATCTGGCGCCATCATCCAAGCTAAAAGTTTGAAAAGACATAAATCCGCCTCTAGGGTCCGGGCTCAAGCATACATGGGTCATCGGGAATTGTTGCCAGAATGAGACCGGATTTTTTCTCCTGGGGACGCATCGCGGCGGCCTGTCTTTTGCTCTGCTCGGGCGCGGCTCCGGGCACAGCGCAGCCCATGCATGGCATAGCTATGTATGGCGACCCCGCCCTGCCACCGGATTTTGTGTCGCTGCCCTATGCCAACCCCGATGCGCCCAAGGGCGGACGTGTCGTCACCGGCAATGTGGGCAGCTATGATTCGCTCAACCCGTTCACCCTCAAGGGCACCCCGCCCTGGCAGTTGCAGTATCTCACCCATGAGTCGCTGATGGGCCGCTCCTGGGATGAACCTTTCACGCTTTACGGCCTTCTGGCCGAATCGGTCGAAACCGGACCCGACCGCCAATGGGTCGAATTCACCCTGCGCGAAGAGGCCCGATTCTCCGATGGCAGCCCGGTCACGATCGAGGACGTGATCTGGTCCTACGAGGTGCTGGGCACCGATGGCCACCCGCGCTATCGCGCCTTCTGGGATCAGGTGGAGCGGATCGAACAGACCGGCCCGCGCAAGGTGCGGCTGACCTTCTCGACCGAGGATCGCGAACTGGCGCTCATCGCCGGGTTGCGCCCGATCCTCAAGAAAGCGCAATGGGACGGGCGCGATTTCGCCGGGTCCGGGCGCGAGGACATCCCCCTCGGCTCGGCGCCCTACGTGGTGGCCGATCACGAGATCGGCCGCTTTGTCCTGCTCAGGCGCAACCCGGATTACTGGGGCGCTGACCTGCCCCTGCGTCGCGGCACCAATAATTTCGACGAGATCCGCATCGAATATTATGGCGACAACACCGTGCTCAAAGAGGCGTTCAAGGCACAGGCCCTCTCGTGGATCCGCGAATTCAACGCCGAGCGCTGGGAAACCCAGTATGATTTCCCCGCCGTCCGGAGCGGCGAGATCGTCAAATCCGAAATCCCCCACCAGAAACCTTCGGGGATGACCGGCTTCGTCATGAACACCCGCCGCCCGCCGCTCGATGACTGGCGCGTGCGCGAGGCGCTGATCCTCGCGTTCAATTTCGACTATATCAACGACACGCTCACCGGCGGGCGCCAGCCGCGCATCACCTCGTATTTCTCGAATTCCGAACTGGGCATGCGTCCCGGCCCCGCCGATGACGCGGTGCGCGCGCTGCTGGCGCCGTTTGCCGACACGCTGCTGCCGGGCACGCTCGACGGCTACACCCTGCCCGTCGGCGATGGCTCCAAGCGCAACCGCGACAATCTGCGCCGCGCGGTGCAGCTATTGAAAGAGGCGGGCTGGAGCGTGCAGGATGGCCGCTTGCGCAACGACGCGGGCGAGGCGTTGGACCTTACGGTCCTCTTGCAGCAGGACGCGCTCATTCAGCAGGCCAGCGCGATCATGGATATCTACGCCCACGCGCTCGAACGGCTCGGCATCAGGCTCGATGTGCAATCCACCGACAAGGCGCAATACAGCGAACGCGAGCGCCGGTATGATTTCGATCTCACCTTCATGCGCCGCTCGCTTTCGCTCAGCCCCGGCAATGAACAGCGCTTCTATTGGGGGTCGGGCGTGGCCGACCAGCCCGGCAGCCGCAACCTCATGGGCATGCAATCCCCCGCCGCCGACGCCATGATCGACGCCATGCTCAAGGCCCGCAGCCGCACCGATTTCATCGCCGCCACCCGCGCGCTCGACCGGGTGCTGACCGCCGGGCGCTATGTCATCCCGATCCATAACTACGCCGTCGGCCGGATTGCCCATCTCAGGGAATTGCGCTATCCAGAAGACAATCTGCCGATCTACGGGGACGGCATCGGTTTCCTTCCCGAGGTCTGGTGGTATCAAGACGACTAGATCAAGATACGGGCAGCAACGAACCGAAAAGACGACGCCATGAAAAAACTGATCGCTCTCAGCTTTCTCGCCGCGCTCACCGCCTGCGGCACCGTCGAAGGCATGGGCCGGGACATCTCGGACGCCGCCCGCGGTGTGCGCAGCATGTTCTGATCCGCACTGGCCGCGACTGGACGCGTTCAGGTCAGTGATGTGACCCACAAGAGGGTCGCATCCTCTTCGCTGACCGAAATCACGTTATGGCCCATGGTTGCGTCGTAATAGGCGCTGTCGCCGCGCCGCATCTCGATGGGTTCATAGAATTCCGTGTAAAGCCGGATCACCCCGGTCAGCACATACAGGAATTCCTCGCCGTCATGGCGCACCCAGCCATCGAATTCGCCGATATCCCGCGCCCGGATGCGTGCGCGATAAGGCAGCATGCGTTTCTTGGTCAGGGTCTCGGCCAGCAATTCATGCTCATAGGTGGTGGTCGCCTGATGCTGTCCCTCGCCCGCCCGGGTCGCCGCCATACGGCCACTGACCTTTTCGCGCTGGGGCGGCGTGAACAGTTGCGGCACCGAGATTTCCAGCCCCACCGCCAGCTTCTTCAGCGCTTCATAGGTGGGCGACATCTGCCCGTTCTCGATCTTGCTCAGGGTCGAGCGCGCCAGCCCCGCCTGACCGGCAGCCTGTTCCAGCGTCCAGCCCCGCGCCTTGCGCAGCTCGCGCACCCGCTCGCCCAGGTTCAGCGGCTCGGCGCTGTCCTGCTGGCCGTTCTCGCGGGCCACGCGGATCAGGTTTTCTGGCGTCGTGCGCTTCATAGCGAAATCCTATAAGCTCCGCCCCTGCCACTTGCAACTGAGGGACACGCGGCCTAATCGGTGAAGATGCTTTCTGTGACACGCACCGCCGCGCACCCGCCCTGCGCCGCCCCGTTCAATCTGGCCGCGCATGTGCTGGCCCATGCCGACGACACGCCCGACAAGGTGGCGCTGGCGGTTCTGGGTCTCTCGGGCGCCGAACGCTGGAGCTATGCGCGCCTCAAAGAGGCGGTCCTTGGCACCGGCACGGGGCTGTTGCGTGCCGGGCTCGTGCCCGGCGACAGGGTGCTGATGCGCCTTGGCAATACGGTGGAATTTCCCATCGCCTATCTCGGGGCGATCGCCGTGGGGCTGGTCCCGGTGCCCACATCCTCGCAGCTGACCGCGCCCGAAGTGGCACGGATGATCGACACGCTCAAACCCGCCACGATCCTGCGCGGCCCCGGCATCGCCTGCCCCGAAACGGAGCTGCCGGTGATCGACCAGCCCGCGCTTGAAGCGATGCGCGGCCTGCCCGCCGCCGACTGGGACATGGGCGACCCCGACCGGCTGGCCTATATTATCTATACCTCGGGCACCTCGGGTGTGGCGCGCGCGGTCTGTCATGCGCATCGCGCGATCTGGGCGCGCCAGATGATGATGCAGGGCTGGTATGGGCTCGGCCCGCAGGACCGGATGCTCCATGCGGGCGCCTTCAACTGGACCTATACGCTGGGCACCGGGCTCATGGACCCCTGGACCATGGGCGCGACCGCGCTCATCCCCGAACCCGGCATCGACCCCGTGCAACTGCCGCTCCTGCTCAAGCGGCACGACGCGACCATTTTCGCCGCCGCCCCCGGCGTCTATCGCAAGATGCTGCAACCGGGCACACCGCTTTCGCTGCCGAAACTGCGCCACGGGCTTGCGGCGGGCGAAAAGCTCTCGGACAGTATACGCCTCGCCTGGGAACAGGCGACCGGCACCGCCATCCACGAAGCTTACGGCATGTCCGAATGCTCGACCTTCATTTCGGCCTGCCCCGATCACCCCGCCGCCCCCGGCACACTGGGGCGCCCACAGCCGGGACGGCGCGTGGCGATCCTTGGCGCGGCCGGGCCGGTCCCTGTGGGTGAAGAAGGCACAATCGCGGTCCATGCGGGCGATCCGGGCCTGATGCTGGGCTATCTCGACGCCCCGGATGACACCGCCGCGCGCTTCCAGGATGGCTGGTTCCTGACCGGTGATCAGGGCTCGATGGATGAAAACGGTGAGATCACCTATCTCGGGCGGGCCGATGACATGATGAACGCGGGCGGCTACCGCGTCTCGCCCATCGAGGTGGAATCCGTGCTCAACCATTTCCCCGGCATCACCCAATCGGCCGTGACCGATATCGAGGTGAAACAGGATACCCGCCTCATCATGGCCTTCTACAGCGGTCCCGCCCCGGTGGACGAAGCCGCCCTTGACGCTTATGTGAAAGAGATCCTGGCCGCCTACAAGCGACCGCGCGGCTATTTCCACGTTCAAGCCCTGCCAACGGGTGCCAACGGTAAACTCCTGCGGCGCAAACTGCGCCCGATCTACGAGGCCCTCAATGGTCAAGCTTGATATCGTCTCCGACCCCATCTGCCCCTGGTGCTATATCGGCAAGGCACTTCTTGATGCCGCGCTCAAGGAACGCCCGGATCACCCCTTCACCATCGAATGGCACCCGTTTCAGCTCAATCCCGACATGCCGCGCGAGGGCATGGACCGGCGCAGCTATCTGGAACAGAAATTCGGCGGCAAGGACGGCGCGGTCAAGGCCTATATGCCGGTCGTCGAGAAGGCGGCCGAGGCCGGACTCGATATCGACTTCGAGGCGATCACCCGCACGCCCAACACGCTTGACGCGCACCGCCTGCTCCATTGGGCCGGGATCGAAGAGCGCCAGACCCCGATGGCAATGGCGCTGTTTCGCGCCTATTTCGAACAGGGCCGCGATATCGGCGATCACGAGGTGCTGGCCGATATCGCGGATGAACTTGAAATGGACGCCGCCGTGGTCAGCCGCCTCTTGGCCTCGGATGCGGACGAGGACGCGATCCGCAACCGCGATGCGCAGTTTCGCGAGATGGGCGTCAGTTCGGTGCCAACCTTCATCGTCGCGGGCCAGCACGCCGTGCCCGGCGCGCAACCGCCCGATCTGTGGTTGCGCGTGATCGACGACATCACCGCGCAGCTTGCCGCCCAACCCGGCGAGGGCTGATCCATGCGCGGCATCAACGCCCTCACGCTGCTGGCGATGCTGCTGCTGATCATCGTTTCAGGCACGGTGTTCTTTCGCCATGTCGAAGGCTGGAGCTGGCTTGACAGCTATTTCTTCACCGTGGTCACCCTTTCGACCGTGGGCTACGGCGAACTGGTCCCGGCCACGCCACTGGGCAAGATCGGCACCACGCTGTTCATCCTGCTCGGTCTTGGGGTCTTTGCGGTGACGATCCAGCAATTCGGCGCCTATGCGGTGCGCAAGCGCGAGGAACATACCGAATGGCTGATCGCGCGGCTGGGCCATGGCGACAAGCACCACAAATCCGACGACAAACCCGCCAACGACCCTGAAAGACCCGATACATGACCGGTCAAAGCCGCCTCGGGCGGGTGGAATTCGTGGCGATGATGGCGATGCTGGTGGCGACGGTGGCCTTTTCCATCGACGCCGTGCTGCCCGCCCTGCCCCAGATCGGTACGACCCTCACCCCCGACGCGCCCAACCGCGCGCAGCTTGTGGTGACATCCTTCATTCTCGGCCTCGGGCTCGGCACGCTGCTGACGGGGCCGCTCTCGGACAGTTTCGGGCGCAAGCCGGTGCTTTTGACCGGGGCGGGCGTCTACATGGCGGGGGCGGCACTGGCCTGGGCGGCACCCACGCTCGAGCTGATGATCGCCGCGCGGATCGTTCAGGGGCTTGGCGCGGCGGCGGCGCGCATCGTGGCGGTGACGATCGTGCGCGATCTCTATTCGGGGCGCGAGATGGCCCGGCTCATGAGCTTCGTGATGATGGTGTTCACGCTGGTGCCCGCCGTCTCGCCACTTGCGGGCAGCGGCGTGATCGCTCTGGCGGGATGGCGCGCGATCTTCCTCACTTTCATCATTTTCGCTCTGGTCAGCAGTCTCTGGCTTTTCCTGCGCCTTGACGAACCCCTGCCCCCCGCACGCCGCCGACCCTTTCGCCGCGCCGCACTGATGCGGGCCATGCGCGAGGTGCTGGCCATTCCCACCGTGCGGCTGGCCGTCGCGGTGCAGATGCTCTGCATGACCACGCTGTTCTGCTCGATCTCGATGATCCAGCAGATATTCGAGCAAACCTTCGCCCGTGGCCCGGAATTTCCGTTCTGGTTCTTCTGCATGGCGCTGTTCGCCGGGGCGGGCAGCCTCGTGAATGCCTCCATCGTGATGCGCTTCGGAATGCGGCGTATGGTGGCGGGCGCGTTGGGCGTTGAAATCGCCCTCACGCTCGGCGTCGTGCTGGCCTTTTCGCTGGGCCTGCCCCCCGCGCTTCAGTTTCCTCTCTATGTGGCATGGCAGACCACGGTCTTTGCCCATGCCGCGCTGACGCTGGGGAATATCAACGCTCTGGCAATGGAACCGCTGGGCCATATCGCGGGCATGGCGGCAAGCGTGTTCGCCTGTATCGCGACGGTGGGCTCGGTGCTCTTGACGGTGCCGGTCGGGCTCATGTTCGACGGCACGCCAATGCCGCTCTTTCTGGCGGTGCTTTGCGCGGTCAGCGTGGCGCGGCTGCTGATGACGCGCCTTGCGCGCGCCGAACGCTTCGCCACCTGATCGCCGCCCGGACCGCGTCGCCATGCGCACAGCGCAGGCGCGACTCGCAAATATTTTTTGTATACTGTCGCATACGATCTTTCCCGCGCGCCCGGATTGCGCTATGAGGCGGCAAGCTCACAATCAGATCGAAAGGGATCACAGATGGCCGATACACCCAATCCCGATATCGTCTACACCAAGGTCGACGAAGCCCCCGAACTCGCCAGCGCATCGCTCCTGCCCATCATCGAGAATTTCGCCTCCGCCGCCGGAATCACCGTGGGCAGGCGCAATATCTCGCTGGCCGGACGTATCCTGGCCGCCTTCCCCGACCGCCTGACCGACGCGCAGCGCGTCAATGACGATCTGGCCGATCTTGGCGAACTGGTGAAATCCCCCGACGCCAACGTGATCAAACTGCCCAACATTTCCGCCTCCGGCCCGCAGCTCGAGGCCGCGATCCTCGAATTGCAGGAACAGGGCCACGATCTGCCCGACTACCCCTACGACCCGGCCACCGAAGCCGAAAAGGACGTGCGCGCGCGCTACGACGCGATCAAGGGCTCGGCGGTAAATCCGGTCCTGCGCGAAGGCAATTCAGACCGCCGCGCCGCCGCCGCCGTCAAAAGCTTCGCCCAGAACAACCCTCACCGCATGGGTGACTGGTCGCCCGACAGCAAGACCCGCGTCGCCTCGATGAATGGCGGCGATTTCCGCTCCAACGAAACCTCCGCGACGCTGGCCGATGCGGCCACCGCCAGGATCGTACTGACCGGCGCGGACGGGTCCGAAACCGTGCTCAAGGATTCCGTCAGCTACCCGGCGGGCACCGTGGTCGATGCGACCTATATGAGCGCCTCCGCCCTCGACGCCTTCCTCGCCGAGGAAATCGAGAAAACCAAGCAGGAGGGCGTGCTCTTCTCGCTCCACCTCAAGGCCACGATGATGAAGGTCTCCGACCCGATCATCTTCGGCCACGCGGTCAAGCAGTGGCTCAAACCCGTCTTCGACAAGTTCGGCCCCGAACTCGACGCCGCAGGGGTGAACCCCAATTCCGGCCTTGGCGCCCTGCTTGACCGGGTCGCGGACAAGCCCGAGATCCTCGCCGCCATCGACGCCGTGCGCGCCGAACGCCCGCCCATGTACATGGTCGACAGCGACCGTGGCATCACCAACCTGCATGTCCCTTCGGATGTGATCATCGACGCCTCCATGCCCGCCCTGATCCGCTCGGGCGGCAAGGGCTGGGGGCCGGACAACAAGGAACATGACGCCGTCTGCGTGATCCCCGATGACAGCTACGCGCCCGTCTATGACGAGACGATCAAGTTCTTCAAGGAGAACGGCAAGCTCGACCCGGCCACCGCAGGCACCGTGCAGAATATCGGCCTCATGGCCCAGAAGGCCGAGGAATACGGCAGCCATCCCACCACCTTCGAGATCCCCGCCCCCGGCACCGTGCGCATGGAACTCGATGACGGCACCGTGTTGCATGAACACAGCGTTCAGACGGGCGATATCTGGCGCTCGGCATCGGCGCGCAAGGCCCCGATCGAGGATTGGGTGAACCTCGCCATCGAACGCCAGAAAGCCACTGGTTTCCGCGCGATCTTCTGGCTCGACGAGACCCGCGCCCATGACGCCGAACTCATCAAATACGTCCGCCCCCTCCTCGAGGCCAAAGGCGTGGCCGACAAGTTCGAGATCATGCCCCCCCGCGCGGCCACCCGCGCCAGCTTCGAGACCATCACCAAGGGCGAGAACACCATCGCCATCACCGGCAACGTGCTGCGCGACTACCTGACCGACCTGTTCCCGATCCTGGAACTGGCGACCTCGGCCAAGATGCTCTCCATCGTCAAGCTGATGAATGGCGGCGGCCTGTTCGAAACCGGCGCCGGCGGCTCGGCGCCCAAGCATGTGCAGCAGCTCCAGGCGGAGAACCACCTGCGCTGGGACAGCCTCGGGGAATTCTGCGCCCTTGGCGAAAGCCTCAAGTTCCTGGCCGAAGTCCATGACAACGCCCGCGCCCGCATCCTTGGCGAGGCGGCCGAAAAGGCGACCCAGGGCATTCTCGACAATGGCCGCTCACCCAGCCGCAAGGTCGGTGAACCCGACAACCGCGACAGCCATTACTGGTTCGCCCGCTACTGGGCCGAGGCCCTCGCCGCGCAAGGCGACAATCCCGACCTGGCCGCGGAATTCGCGCCCATGGCCAAGGCCCTCGCCGAGAACGAGGCCAAGATCACCGGCGAGTTGGCCGCAGCCCAGGGCAAGCCTGCCGATATCGGTGGCTATTACCACCCCGACCCGGAAAAACTCGCCGCGGTCATGCGCCCCAGCGCAACTCTGAACGGGATCATCGGATAAGCGACAAAGGGGGCCGGTTCATCCGGCCCCTTGCTTTTGCGGGGTGGTGCAGGGTAACGGCAGTGATTGGGAACCATACTGCCTTTGGCGCATTTGAAAAAAGACCACTTTGCTTCCCGACAAAACATCACGCCGACAATGGTTTGCGCCCTCTGAGCTGAAAAGCTGTCATGAGTTGATCCATGTCATTCCAACGTATTCATTTTATGCGATGTTTCTCCGGTTTCGTAGGAGGACACACATGCGACTATTTATTTTGAAATTGATGCTGGCAGTTTCCATGCTGCTTTCACCGATTGCCGCAGGCGCACAAGAAAGCAAACCCGGTCTTTTGGTAAACCTGACAACTGATGACACCTGGACTGCCGCCAAAGCGATCATGTTCGCCCATGAGAAGTCTCTGAAGAACGGACACAAGACCGCAATCTGGATGAACATCCGGGCGGTTTATCTCGCCGACAAGAAACGCCCAAGCCACATTCATGGTCTCATGGCCGCAAATGGCACATCTGTCCAAGACATGTTGTCTGCTTTCATGGCGGATGGTGGTGTTGTCATTATGTGCGCGGCGTGTTCGGCAGCAGCCGGTTTGACCAAAGGCGACTATATCGATGGCGTGCAAATGGGGAACTTTCCGCTGGTCGAAAGCTGGTTGTTCGATCCGAACGTGAAGACGCTCTCTTGGTAAAACCCTCTATGACAAAAAATGGGGCGGCAGCGTCGCCCCTTTTTGCCTTGCGCAAGCGGGTCTGCCCTATGCGCAAAGCGGCTCTTGCCCCCTCCCCACCCTCGCGCGAATAGCGGCCTTTAGGCCGCCGCGCGGCGCCCGGCCGCCCCCTCGGGCGGGCGCTTTTGCAACGTCGCGCATCGAACTGACCGATGACAGACTTGGCGGGTATAAAGTGCTCCCCACGAACCTTGCGCCGCCCACCCGGCGGCCAGACACCGCGCCCCAATACCCTTTCTGCATCGCCGCATCGCTGATATAGCCTGATAAAACCCACCCCAACCGGAGCGCGACATGTCCAGGATCAAGGTAGAGAACCCCATCGTCGAGATGGACGGCGACGAGATGACCCGGATCATCTGGGATTTCATCAAGCAAAAGCTGATCCTGCCCTATCTCGATATCGACCTGCTCTATTACGATCTCGGCATCGAGGAACGCGACCGCACCGAGGACCAGATCACCATCGACGCCGCCGAAAAGACCAAGGAGGTCGGCGTCGCCGTCAAATGCGCCACCATCACCCCAGACGAGGCCCGCGTCGAGGAATTCGGCCTCAAGAAGATGTGGCGCAGCCCCAACGGCACCATCCGCAACATCCTTGGCGGCGTGGTCTTTCGCGCGCCGATCATCTGCCGCAACGTGCCCCGCCTCGTGCCCGGCTGGACCCGCCCCATCGTGATCGGGCGCCACGCCTTCGGCGACCAGTATCGCGCCACCGACATGAAATTCCCCGGCCCCGGCAAGCTCAGCATGAAATTCGTCGGCGAGGACGGCACCGTGATCGAGGAAGAGGTCTATGACGCGCCCTCCGCAGGCGTCTACATGGGCATGTATAACCTCGATTCCTCGATCATCGACTTCGCCCGCGCCTCGCTCAATTACGGGCTCAACATGGGTTGGCCGGTCTATCTTTCGACCAAGAACACCATCCTCAAGCAATATGACGGGCGCTTCCTCGAACTGTTCCAAAAAGTCTATGACGAGGAATTCCGCGAAGCCTTCGAAAAGGCCGGGATCACCTATGAACACCGGCTGATCGACGACATGGTCGCCTGTGCGATGAAATGGAACGGCGGTTTCGTCTGGGCCTGCAAGAATTATGACGGCGACGTGCAATCCGATACCGTCGCGCAGGGCTTCGGCAGCCTCGGCCTGATGACCAGCCAACTGATGACACCCGATGGCAAGATCGTCGAGGCCGAGGCCGCCCACGGCACCGTCACCCGCCATTACCGCCAGCACCAGAAGGGCGAGCAGACCTCGACCAACTCCATCGCCTCGATCTTCGCCTGGACGGGTGGCCTCAAACACCGCGCCAAGCTCGACGATAACGCGGCGCTCGCGCATTTTGCACAGACGCTCGAAACGGTCGTGGTCGACACCGTGGAAGCGGGCCACATGACCAAGGATCTCGCGCTGCTCGTCGGCCCCGATCAGGGCTGGCTGACAACCATGGGTTTCCTTGAGAAGATCGACAGCAATCTCAACGCGGCGCTCCAGGGCTGACCAGCCCGGTCCGCCGGTTTCGCAAATTGCCCTTCGCTCCGAAACCGCGTAGCACGGTCGGTAACAAACGCCCGCGCCACAAGGACTCACCGCCATGACCAAGGTCTATCTTCTGCTGATCTGCGCGATCGCCGCCGAAACCGTGGGCACCACGGCGCTTCAGGCCAGCCAGCAATTCACCCGGCTGGTGCCGACGCTGGTGGCGATGGTGGGCTATGCCATCGCGCTTTACCTTCTGGGGCTCACGCTCAAATATATCCCCGTCGGGGTGGCCTATGCGGTCTGGTCGGGGCTGGGGATCGTGTTCATCGCGATCATCGGCTTCGTGATCTTCGGCCAGCGGCTCGATGCGCCCGCCATCATCGGTACCGGCATGATCCTCGGGGGTATCCTGGTGATCCAGCTCTTCTCGACCACCACCCCGCACTGACGCGGTTAGAGCTGGGCAAACTGCGCTTCCTGCTTGGCGCTCCAGCGCACCCGCAGGGTGAAGCCCTCTTCGGTCTGGGTCTCGCTCTCGACCAGCCCGCGCTCAAACAGCCAGGCGCGCTTGCGCCCCTCGTCAAAGCCCAGATGCAGCTCGGCCTCATGGGTGGTCTCGGTGATCGCGCCGGTGATGGCCTCGATCAACGGGGGCATCCCCTCGCCCGTCACCGCCGACAGGGCCTGCACATGGTCATGACGCGCCGCGCGCACCAGCGCCGCCTCGCGCGCCTCGGGCGCCAGCCGGTCGATCTTGTTCCAGACCTCGATCTGCGGCGTCGACTCGCGCACGCCGAGGCTTTCGAGGATGGTGCGCACATCGCGCGCCTGTTCCTCGGATTCGGGATGCGAGATGTCGCGCACATGCACGATCAGATCCGCCGCCAGCACCTCTTCCAGCGTGGCGCGGAAGGCGGCGACCAACTCGGTGGGCAGATCACTGATGAACCCCACCGTGTCGCTCAGAATCACCTCGGGGCCGCCCCCCGGCAATTCGATACGCCGCATGGTCGGGTCCAACGTGGCAAACAGCATGTCCTTGGCCATCACCTCGGCGCCGGTCATCCGGTTGAACAAGGTGGATTTGCCCGCATTGGTGTAACCGACCAGCGCGACGATGGGGAACGGCACCTTGGCGCGCGCCGCGCGGTGCAGCTCGCGGGTCTTGACCACCTTTTCCAACTGGCGGCGCAGCCGCACAAGCTGCTCGTCGATGGCGCGCCGGTCGGCCTCGATCTGGGTTTCGCCGGGGCCGCCGACAAATCCCAGCCCGCCGCGCTGACGCTCCAGGTGGGTCCAGACCCGGACCAGCCGCGTGCGCTGATAGCTGAGCGCGGCCATCTCGACCTGCAAGACACCCTCTCGCGTCGCCGCGCGATCGCTGAAAATCTCAAGGATCAAGCCGGTGCGATCCAGCAGCTTCACACCCCATTCGCGTTCCAGGTTGCGTTGCTGCACCGGGCTCACCGGCCCGTCGACCAGCACAAGGTCGATCTCCTCGGCCTCGATCCGGGCCTTCAGCTCAGACAGCTTGCCCTTGCCGAACAACGTGCCGGGATGCGGCTTGGGCAGGCGCACCAGTTCCGCGCCGATCACCCGCAGGCCCGGCAGCGCATGGGCCAGCGATTCGGCCTCCTCCAGCGCCAGCTTGGGATCGCGGCCATGGGCCGTGGCGGGAATATCGGGATGCAGGACCCAGGCGCGGGTCTCAACGCGGTCGGTGCTTTGCGTCAAGACGCGTCGTCACCCTCGTAAAGGCTGATCGGCTGCGACGGCATGATGGTCGACACCGCATGCTTGTAGACAAGCTGTGCCTGCCCGTCGCGACGCAGCAGGATGCAGAAATTGTCGAACCACGTGATCACACCCTGCAGCTTTACGCCGTTGATCAGAAAGATCGTGACCGGAATCTTGGTCTTGCGAACCTGGTTCAGAAATGCGTCTTGCAGATTTTGCCTATCAGATGCCATCGTAATCCAAAGCCTTTGTTCTTGCATGCGCCGCGGACCGGCACGGTCACTCCCTCACCGGCCGAGTATGAAGCGGGTGCGCGCGACTTTCCAGCCCAAAATCAAATCCTTCCCGGCGCCTTCAAAACCAGCGCGTCAATTGCGCCACAGGCCCGGATTGAGCAGTGCGATGATCGCCAATGTCTCAAGACGACCCAACACCATCGCCGCGCATAGCACCAGCTTGGTGGGGGCCGCAAGCGTCAACAGTTGAATCGGCGCTTCGCTTGCGACCGAGATCAGCGGGCCGGTGGTCGAAAGCGTCGCCACCGCCAGAACGATGGCGGATTCAAACCCCTGCCCCAACGCGGTCAATGCAACCGTCACCATCGCCAGTGACAACGCGAAGAGCATGAAAAATATCCAGGCGATGAACGCGCCCTGACGGCGGATGCGGCGGCTGCCCGCATGCGCGCGCCCCACCGAGGACGGGTAAACCAGCCGCTCCATCTCGCGCCGCCCGTTGAGGTAAAGCGCATAGACCCGCAAAAGTTTGACGCCGCCAGCCGTGGTGGCGACACCGCCCCCCACAAGCGACAGCCCCATCAGGATCAAGCCCGGCGTGCCCAGCCCCGACCAGCCCCGCGCGCCCTCCCAGGCCGCACTTTCGAAACCGGTGGTCGACAGGAACGACAACACAGTGAACATCCCACCCCACAATGCCTCTGCCGCCAGCGCAAGACTCTCGGTCTCATCGACCTCGAAAGCGCCCAGCCAATGGCGCGAGAACAACAACAGCGGCACCCCGATCACCAGCGCCATGCCAAAACGGAACTCGGGGTCGTGATGCAAGCCGGGACGTGCGGTGGTGATCGTGTCCGATGAAAAGGTCAGCCGCGACAGCGCGAACAGCATGAACAGGAAAATCACCGCCTCGCCGCCAAAGCCGGACCCGGCATTCTCGACCCCGCCGATGGGGGAAATGCCGCTCGTCGCCATGGTCGACATCGAATGCATGAAGGCCACCAGCGGGCGGTCGCCCCCGATCATCAGCATCAGCCACAGCGCCGCCGTCAGTCCGCCATAGACCGGCAACAGCTGATACGTGGTCTGCGCCAGCCGCTTGCCGGGGCTGGCACGTTCGAAACGGTCCAGCTCGCTCACCTCCTGGCCCGGCTCGCTGCTCGCCGTCACCTCGAACCCCCCAAGGTGCAACGGCGCCAGCACCGCCGATGCGGCGATCCACATCAACAGCCCGCCCAGCCAGCCGACCATGCCGCGCCACAGATGCAGGCTGTCCACCAGCCGTCCGGGCGAATCGAACATCGTCGCGCCGGTGGTGGTCAGGCTCGAGACCATCTCGAAATAGGCGTTGATGTAACTGGTATTCGCGATGCCCTCATAGAACGGCAGCGCCAGGAACAGCGGCAGCAGCGTGTAGGCCATGAGCAGCGACAACAGGTTCTGAAGATCAGTGTTGCCCCGCTTCGCGCGCCCCGACATCGCCAGCCCGACCAGGAACAGCAGCACAAGGCCAAGAATGCCGGAATAGACAAAGGCCCGCGCGACCCGGTGTTCCTCCTGCACCAGCGCATGCAGCCCCGGAATCAGCATCGCAAGGGCCGCGATCCCTGCCAGGATCAGGATCAGCGGAAAGGTCAGCAGGCGCGCTTTCATCGGGCTAGAAGTAATCGAACGAGACTTGCAGCAACTGTTCCAGCCGCATCACGTCATCGGCCAGCGCGAAGGCCACGATCACGTCGCCCGCTTCGATCCGCAACCCGCCGCTGGGCTTGAGAATTTCGTCGCCCCTGCGCACCGCGCCAACCAGAACGCCCTCGGGAAAGTCGATCTCGCGGACCGGCGAGCCGGCGATGCTCGACGTGGACAGGATCTCGGCCTCGATCACCTCGCCCTCGGCATCACCAATGGAATAGACCGCCTTGACGCGGCCATGGCGGATATGGCGCAGGATCGAACTGACGGTGGTGGCGCGCGGGTTGATATAGGCGTCGATCCCCAGCGGCTCCATCAGCGGCACCATGGTCGGGTCGTTGACCAGCGAGATCGCGAAGGGGCAACCCTCGGATTTGGCGCGCACGGCGGCCAGCATGTTGGTCTTGTCGTCATCCGTGACCACCAGCACCGCATCGGCGCGCGCGATCCCCGCCTCATGCAAGAGCGACGAATCCATCCCGTCGCCATTCAGCACGATGGTGCGCTCCAGCGCGTCGGCGGCCAGTTCCGCGCGCCGCCGGTCGCGTTCGATCATCTTGGTGCGGGTGCGCCCGCCACGCGCCTCCATCGCCTGCGCCACAGCCAGCCCGATATTGCCGCCGCCCACGATCACCAGCCGCTCCTGTTTCTTCTGCGACTTGCCGAACACCTCCAGCGTGCGCGGAATGTCCTCGATCGGGGCCAGGATATAGGCCTCGTCCCCCGGAAACAGCTGATCGCCCGAATCCGGCGCAAACAGCCGCCCCTCGCGGCGCACCGCCAGCACCACGACCCGCAAGGTCGAGAAAAGGTCGCTCAACTGGCGCAGCGGCGTGTTGAGAACCGGGCAATCCTCATGCAGGCGCAACCCCATCAGCTGCGCCTTGCCGCCAAGGAACATCTCGGTATCAAAGGCCGCAGGCGATGACAGCCGCCGCATCGCCGCCTCGGCGACCTCGCGCTCGGGGCTGATCACAACGTCGATGGGCAGATGGTCGGGCCGGTAGAGGCTTGAATAGTCCGCCGTCAGATAGGACTGGCTGCGCAGCCGGGCGATCTTGCGCTCGATCGAAAAGACCGACTGCGCCACCTGGCAGGTCACCATGTTGACCTCGTCCGAATAGGTGGCGGCGATGATCATCTCGGCATCGCGCGCGCCTGCACGCTCCAGCACGTCGGGATGGCTGGCGAAACCCGCAATGCCCTGAACGTCCAGCGTGTCGGTCGCCCGGCGCACCAGATCGGGATTGCTGTCCACCACCGTCACGTCGTTCTTCTCGCCCGACAGATGGCGGGCGATCTGCCAGCCGACCTGGCCCGCCCCGCAGATGATGACCTTCATGCCTCATGCCCCATCGCTGTCTGGACATGCTGCATGACAGAACGCCAAACCGGGGTCAATTCCTTTGTCCCGCGCCCGGCCCCGCGCTAAACTGGCGCCATGCATGATACGCGCCGCATTTCCCGGCCCCTTCTGATCGCGCTTCTGGCGCTGGCCGCCTGTTCGCCACCCGCGCTTTATCACAAGCCCGGCGCCACCGTGGCGCAGCTTGACCGCGACGAAAGCGCCTGCCAGCTCAGCGCCCTGCGCCAGGTGCCCGAGCGCATCCGCACCCGCTATACCCCGCCCGAATACAGGATGGAGCCGATCTGCTTTGCCAATGGCGTCTGTACATGGCGGCGGGTGCAGGTCCGCTCCGCCCAATATGAAAGCTACGACGCCAATGAAGGGCTGCGCGCCCGCGTGGCGCACCAATGCATGGCCGATCTGGGCTATGCACGCATCGAACTGCCCGCCTGCGACGGCGCCGTGGCGGGCAATGTGACGATCCGGTCGAACAAACCCTTGCCGCCGCTTGATGACACAAGCTGCGCCCTGCGCACCAAGGCCGGCAACTGGCGCATCCACACCCCCGCGCGCTGACGGCTCAGCCCTCGGCCAGCTCTTCGCCGTCCTCGCCCTTGGCGCGGCCGTTCTTGGTGCCGGTCACGACCCCCAGCGACTTCAGCTTGCGATGCAGCGCGCTGCGCTCCATGCCGACGAACTCGGCCGTGCGGCTGATATTGCCGCCAAAGCGGTTGATCTGGGTCATCAGGTATTCGCGCTCGAAAGCTTCGCGCGCCTCGCGCAGCGGCATCGTCGCCACCGCACCCGCCAGTACAACGCGGCCATCCTCGGCCGGGGCCTCGCTGTCGCCGGGCAGCTCGGCAGCGCGGATCTCGCCGCCCGCATCGCCCAGGATCAGGACCCGCTCGATCATGTTGCGCAGCTGGCGCACATTGCCCGGCCAGTTCATCGTTTGCAGCAAGGCCGCCGCCTCATCGCTCATCCCGCGCAGCGGCAGGCCCTGGGTGCGGTTCAGCATCTCGATGAAATGATCGGCAAGCGCCGGGATATCCTCGCGCCGCTCCTCCAGCCCCGGCACCTCGATCGGCACCACGTTGAGGCGATGATAAAGCTCGCGGCGGAAACGGTCGGCGGCGATCTCGGATTCAAGATCGCGGCTCGTCGACGAGATCACCCGCAGATCCACCTCGACCTTGTCGCTGCCCCCGACCCTCAGGAAGGTCTGATCGACCAGAACCCGCAGGATCTTGGATTGGGTGCCAAGCGGCATGTCGGCGACTTCGTCGAAATAGATGATGCCGCCGCTGGCCTCTTCCAGCAGACCCGCTTCGACGCCGCGCTCCTCGGTTTCGCGTCCGAACAGCACTTCCTCCATGCGCTCGGGCTCGATCGAGGCGCAACTGACGCAGACAAACGGCCCGTCGGCGCGCTGCGAATTGGCGTGGATGTAACGCGCCGCCAGCTCCTTGCCGGACCCGGCCGCGCCGGTCAGCATCACCCGCCCGTTCGAGCGCGTCACCTTGTCAAGCTGCGACACCAGCGTGCGGAAGGCCGCACTTTCCCCCAGCATCTGCGCCGGTTCGGTCTCGCGCCGCTTCAATTGCTGGTTTTCGCGCCGCAAACGGCTGGTTTCCATGCCGCGCCGGATCACCACCAGAAGCTGGTCGATATTGAAGGGCTTTTCGATGAAATCATACGCCCCCTGCTTGATTGCGGCGACCGCGATCTCGATATTGCCATGCCCCGAGATGATAACCACCGGGATTTCCGGGTGATCGCGCTTCACCGTCTTGAGGATGTCGATGCCGTCCATCTGGCTGTCCTTGAGCCAGATATCCAGAATCAGCAGCGACGGCGCGGTCTCGGCAATGGCCGCCATGCAGGCATCCGAGGTGCCCGCAAGGCGCGTCTCATAACCCTCATCCTGCAGGATATCCGCGATCAGCTCGCGAATATCGCGCTCGTCATCGACAATAAGTATATCACCCATGTTGCCTCACACCGCTTCCCGTTCCATTGCCTGCTCCTCCCCGGCATTCAGCAGGGGCAACCGCACGACCGCCATGGCCCCGCGGCGCGCACCCTCGGCAAAGGGCTGCGCATCCTCCAGCACAAGGCTGCCGCCGTGCTCCTCGATGATCTTCTTGACGATCGCCAACCCCAGCCCGGTGCCTTTTTCGCGCGTGGTGACGTAAGGCTCGAACAAACGCGAGCGATCCTCCGGCAGACCGATGCCATTGTCGGCGATACGCACCACCGCCTGGCCGTTCTCGTAACCGCTGGTGACGCGGATCTCGGGGCTGTGCCCTTCGGGCGCGCCCGCATCCTGAAGGCTCTCGATCGCCTCGCCCGCGTTCTTCATCAGATTTGTCAGCGCCTGGCTGATCATCGTCGCATCGACACTCGCACACAACTCGTCCTCACATAGCTCGATGTCGAAATGCACATCGGGCTGCCCCGCTTCCTGCAACAATGCAGCCTCGCGTACAAGCCGTGTCAGGCTCTCGGGCTTGGCATCCGGCTCGGGCATGCGGGCGAATTTGGAAAACTCGTCCACGATACGGCGCAGATCATCGGTCTGGCGCATCACCACATCGGTCAGCTGAATCAACGACTCGGCCTGCTCGGGCTCCAGCACCCGGCTGAACTTGCGCTTGATGCGCTCTGCCGACAGCTTGATCGGCGTCAGCGGGTTCTTGATCTCATGCGCGATCCGGCGCGCCACATCACCCCATGCGGCCAGCCTCTGCGCGGCCACCAGATCGGTCACATCGTCAAAGGCCACCACATAGCCTTCGCGCTTGCCCGATTCACTGCGCCGCGTGGACATGCGCACCAGCAGGTTCTCGACCCGCCCGCCCCGGCTCACCTTGATCTCTTCCTGCACAAAGCCGCCAAAGCTGGATTTCAACTTTTCGAACAGCGCCCCGAATTCCGGCACCGCCACGCTCAGCGATGTCGAGGCCTGATCCTCCTGCCAGTCCAGCAACCGCTCGGCGGCGCGGTTCACGAAGGTCACGCGCCCGCGCACATCCAGCCCGACCACACCCGACGAGACCGACCCCAGCACCGAATCGAACAGCCGGCGGCGGCGCTCGATCTGCTGGGTATTGGCCAGCAGCGTATCGCGCTGGCCCTTCAACTGGTGGGTCATCTGGTTGAAATAGCTGCCAAGCTGGGCGATCTCGTCATCGCCCTCCTCTTCGCGCACGGTCACATCAAGATCGCCCTCGCCGACCCGTTGCGCGGCGCTGGTCAGTTGCCCGACCGGGCGCGACAGGCGCTCGGCGAACAGCATCCCCATCCAGACCGCCGCCAGGATCAGGATCAGCGCGAAGCCCAGATAGACCAGCGCGAACTCGAACAGGACACGGCCCCGCTCGCTTTCGCGTTGCTCGTAAAAGCGCGCGGTTTCCTGGGTTTCGTCCAGCAGATTGAGGATCGCGCCATCCACGTTGCGGCTGACATACAGATACCTGTCGGGCAGCGTGTCCAGCGGCATCAGCGCGCGGAATTCATTGTTGTCCCAATCCTGGATCACCACCACGCCCTCTTCCGCCGCGCGGCGGATCTGTTCGGGCGCGGGCTTTTCGTAATCGAACAGGTAAGAGCTTTCGCCCCGCGCGCGGATATCGCCGGTGCCGTCGATCACGAAGGCCTCGCGCAGGCCCCTCTGGATTTCGCGCTGGCCGCGCGACAGCACGGCGCGGATGTCGCCGTCATCCATGAAGACCGTGGCCCGCTTGGTGGCGTTGATGACCGAGGCCAGCACCCGCGCATCCTCCACCAGGTCGCGCCGGTGCTCTTCCTCATAGGCTTGCGCGGCGGCAACCGAACTATCCACCACGCGCCCCACCCTGTCAGAGAACCACGCCTCAAGGCCCATATTGACCGACAAGGTCGCGAACACCGCCACCGTGATCGTCGGCAACAGCGCCATCAGCGCAAAGACCCCGGTCAGCCGCATATGCAGCCGCGACCCCGCCGAGCGCTTGCGCCGCGCGGCCACCATCTTCGCGACCCGCTGCAGGACCAGCGCCGCGATGATGATCACATAGACCAGATCGGCCAGCATCACCGCGCGCAGCGCATTGGAGGACGAGCCCTGATCCAGCGGCCCCATGACCATATAGGTCAGCACCGCCAGAACCGGCCCCAGCACCACCAGACCGAAGGTCGTGAAGGTCTGCACGCGCCTGATGCGCCGCAACCGGCTGACCCGTTCCCACGTCCATTTGCGTGTGTTTGCCGCCACGCACTGCCCCCATCAGGTTGTGGCGCCTCTCTGGGCGCACCGCAACATATGGCGCGATAGGGCGCAAACGCCCTAAATGCCACATCAATGTTGCAGTTTTACATCAACTTGCGGCGGCGTGTCACGAGAATATCAAGGTCCTTGATCTTCTTTCGCAAGGTATTGCGGTTGATACCCAGCAGATCGGCACATTTCGCCTGGTTCCCGCCGGTCGCATCCAGCGCGATCTCGATCAGCGGCATCTCCACCTCGCGCAGGATTCGCGGATACAGCCCCGGCGGCGGCAACATGTTGCCATGCAGATCGAAATACCGCTGAAGATGGCGGCTCACCGAGGCCGCCAGGTTCTCGCCGTCGCCCTGCCCCAGCACCGGCTGCGCGGCGGGCTGGTTGCCCAGCACGCCCTCGACCTCGGCGCGGCTGATTTCCTCGCTCCGGGCGGTCAGCCCGATGCGGCGCACGGCGTTTTCCAACTGGCGCACATTGCCCGGCCAGCTATAGGCGCGCATCAGGTCCGCGGCCCCTTCCGACAGAACGCGCGGCGGGTTGCCCTCGCGCTCGGCCCGCGCCAGGAAATGCGCCGCCAGCAACGGGATATCCTCGACCCGCTCACGCAGCGACGGCACCTCGATCACCGCCCCCGACAGGCGATAATAAAGATCCTCGCGCAGGCGCCCGCCCTCAAGACGGTCCGACAGGCGCGCCTGGCTCGTGGCCATGAAGCGCGGCGCGTGATCGCCCGGCGCATCCATCATCCGCACGACGCGCCCCTGCGCGTCCTGGTCCAGATCCGTCACCTCGTCCAACACGATCGTGCCGCCCTTGGCGCGCGCCATCACCTTGGCGGGGCCTTCCAGATCCGACAGATCCGCCGGCGTCACCGTGATGAACGGCAAGGTGCGCCGGTCCGAGAAATCATGGATCGCCCGCGCGATCAGCGATTTGCCGGTGCCCGACTCCCCGGTGATCAGCACCGGCAGATCGGTATTCATGATCCGGGCCACCACCCGGTAAAGCGACTGCATCGCCGCCGTGCGCCCGATCAATGGCAATTCATCGGGGCGCTCGTCCTCGACGGCGCTTGCGGCGCTGCGCGCGCGACTGTCCAGCGCCCTTGCGGTGCGCTTCATCAGGTCCGGCAGATCGAAAGGCTTGGGCAGGTAATCATAGGCATCGGCCTCTTCGGCCTTGATCGCCGTCATGATCGTGTTCTGCGCCGAAATCACGATCACCGGCAGGCCCGGCCTGTCCTGCGCGATCTTGGGCAGCATCTCAAGCCCGTTGCCATCGGGCATGATCACGTCCGAAATCACCACGTCGCCCTTGCCCTCGCCGATCCAGCGCATCAGCGTCGTCAGCGAGCTGGTCGCGTGCACCTTGCACCCGGCGCGCGTCAGCGCCTGGGTCAGAACCGTCCGGATCGTGCGGTCGTCATCCGCGACCAGTACCGTGCCATCCATCTGCCTTGTCCTCCGTGGTCTCTGGCATTTCATCGGGCGCGCGCTGAAGCGAGATCCGGAACACCGTCCGCCCCGGCACCGAACTGACCGAAATCCAGCCATCGTGATCCGAGATGATCTTCGCTGCCAATGCCAGCCCCAGACCCGTGCCGTTCTCGCGCCCCGAGACGAACGGGTCGAATATGTCCTCGGCAATCTCGGGCGGAAGTCCCGGCCCGTCATCGATCACCTCGATCTGCAAGGGCAGCGACTTGCCGTCGCCATCGCCGCCCCGCACCCGCAGCGACTGTTCGTAATAAGTGTGCAGCCTGATCACGCCACCACCCTTGCCCGCCGCCTCTGCGGCGTTCTTGAGCAGGTTCAATACCACCTGCAACAACTGGTCCGGATCGCCAAGCGCCAGCGGCAGCGAGGGGTCGTAATCCTCGATGACGGTCATGTCCGCCGCAAATCCCAGCACCGCAGAGCGCCGCGCCCGGTCCAGCACGTCATGCAGATTGACCGCCCGCACCTTGGGCACCGTCACATTGCCGAATTGCTCGACCTGTTCCAGCAACGCCACGATCCGGCGGCTTTCGCTGACGATGAGATCGGTCAGTTCCAGATCGTCATTGCTCAGGTTCATCGACAAAAGCTGCGCCGCACCGGTGATCCCGGCCAGCGGGTTCTTGATCTCATGCGCCAGCATCTCGGCCATGCCGATCGCCGATTTCGCCGCCGACTTCACCGATTGCCCTTGCGTCACGCGCCCGGCCAGCTCGCGCGGCGAAATCAGTAACAGCATATGCCCCGGCTCATGGCTCAAGGGCGCGATCTGCAGGTTGCAATGCAGCGGCGCGCGATCACCCGTGCCCACATCCACATCATTGACGAACAGCGGCGCGTCATTCTCGCGTGCCCGCTCAAAGGCTTCCTCCAGCGGCGCGTCCACCATCAGCCTGTCCCAGACAGGCTGCCCCGCGATAGCCTTGGACGACGCCATCAGGAACCCCTCCGCCGCCGGGTTGATCTGCACGATCCGGTCGCGCCCATCCAGCAGCAGCGCCGGCACCGGCAACGAGACCCAAAGCGCGTCGTTCTGTCCGATCATGCGGCCGCCCTTTCGCCCTCGCACAGCGCATCGGGCAAAAGGCGCAGCACTTCCTGGGGGTCGCGGCTGGTCAGCACCCGCTTGCGCAGCCCCGCGCCACAGCCCGCATCCGCCAGGTACCAGCCCAGATGCTTTCGCGCGACGCGATTGCCCAGATCAATTCCGTAAAAGCCCAGCATGTCCTCGTAATGTCCACAAACCATATCGGCCAGCGCCGCGCCCTCGGGCGCCTCGGGCGCCGCATCCGCCCGGCCCGACAATTGCGCCGCGACCTGCGCCAGCAGCCAGGGCCGCCCCTGCGCGCCGCGCCCGATCATCACGCCATCCGCGCCCGACAGGGCCAGCGCCTCGCGCGCGCTCACCGCATCCACGATATCGCCATTTGCGATCACCGGAACGCCGACCGCCGCCTTCACCCGCGCGATCGCCCCCCAATCGGCGCGCCCCTTGTAGAACTGGCAGCGCGTGCGCCCGTGAATAGTGATCATCGCGACCCCAGCCGATTCCGCCCGCCGCGCCAGTTCCGGCGCGTTCATCATGTTGTCATCCCATCCCAACCTTGTCTTCAGCGTGACCGGAATGCTGACCGCCTCCGCCACCGCCTCGATCAGCGACAGCGCGTGATCCAGATCCTTCATCAGCGCCGAACCGCTCGCCCCCGCACCACTGGCGCTCGTGACCTTCTTGGCGGGGCAGCCCATGTTGATGTCGATGATCCTTGCGCCGCGCCCCTCGACCTGACGCGCCGCCTCGGCCATCCAATGCGCCTCTCGCCCGGCAATCTGCACGGCCGTGTTGCCGCTCCCAAGGCCCAGCTCCGCCTTTTCGCGCACACCGGGCTTGGCCTGCACCATCTCCTGGCTTGCGACCATCTCGCTCACCACCCGGTCCGCGCCGAAACGCGACACGAGATTGCGAAAGGGCAGATCGGTGATTCCCGCCAACGGCGCCAGGAAAACCGGAACTGTCTGTTGGTTCGTCGTCAGGGGTGGTGTCACGTGATTAATCCTTGTGCACTGGGGCCGTTCTATCCACTCACCCGATGTTAAACAATGTTTACACGGTGATTCCAGCCCGAACGAGGGCGCAGTGCCTAAAATTTAGGCGCCCGTTCATGCCATTGCGCTCGCCCGCGCCCGCGCGGTATCAAATCGCATGTCGAACGCTGCCATCATCGTTGCCGCAGGCCGTGGCCGCCGCGCCGGAGGAGAGACGCCAAAGCAATGGCAGCCCCTCGCCGGGCGCCGCGTGATCGACTGGACCGTTGCCGCGTTCGAGGCCGTTACCGGGATCGACCACATCGTCATCGTGCTCCATCCCGACGACCTCGATCTTTTCCCGCCCCGCGGTCGCGTCACGGTCACGACCGGCGGCGACACCCGCGCCGAGTCCGTGCGCCGCGGGCTCGAACATCTGGCTGCCACTCAGGGCGAATCCGGCGTTTTGTACATCTTGATCCACGATGTCGCCCGCGCCTGTACAAAACCGGCGTACATAACGGACGTTTTGTACGCTCTCACGCAGTCCGGCACCCGCGCCGTTGCACCCGCCCTCGCGGTGACGGACGCGCTTTGGAGCGGGGCGGACGGGCTGGTGACAGGCACCCGTGACCGAAGCAATCTCTGGCGCGCCCAGACCCCGCAAGCCTTTGTTTTCAAGGATATACTTGCGGCGCACCGGACGTATCAGGGCGACGCCGCCGACGATGTCGAGATCGCCCGCGCCGCCCAGATCCCCGTGCGCATCCTTGAAGGCCACGAGGACAATCTCAAGATCACCCACCCCGAAGACTTCCTTCGGGCCGAGAAAATACTGAAAGATCAAATGGATATACGTATCGGCCAAGGCTATGACGTGCATCGTTTCGGGGATGGCGACCATGTCATCCTCTGCGGCGTCCGCATCCCCCATAATCGCGGCCTCCAGGGCCATTCGGACGCTGATGTTGCGATGCACGCCCTTACGGACGCCATATATGGTGCCATGGCGGAAGGCGATATCGGCCGCCACTTCCCCCCCAGCGACCCGCAATGGAAAGGCGCCGAAAGCCATATCTTCCTGCGCCATGCTGTGAGGTTGGCGTCCGATAATGGTTTTGTTATCAACAACATGGACGTTACTCTGATCTGCGAGAGCCCCAAGATAACGCCCCATGCCCCGGCCATGATCGACGCCCTTGGCGCCATCACCGGCCTCTGCAAAACCCGCATTTCCGTCAAGGCCACCACCTCCGAACGCCTCGGATTCACCGGCCGCGAGGAAGGAATCGCCGCGCAAGCCGCTGTCACATTGGTGAAGACATGAGCGTAACCCATTTGATTGCCACGTTTTTTTACGTTGGTCATTTGCGCCCCGCGCCCGGAACCTGGGGCTCGCTGGCCGCGATTCCCGTGGCCTGGGGGCTGCATCTGCTGGGCGGTCCCTGGCTTCTGATCGCGGCGACTCTTCTGGTCTTCGCTCTCGGCTGGTGGGCTACAGAATTGGAAACAAAAGGAAAATCAGATCACGACCCATCCGAGATCGTGATCGACGAGGTCGCGGGCCAGTGGTTCGCCTTCCTTCCCGTCTCGCTCGGTGCCGCCCATGTCGGTGCTTCCCTCACCGCGCTTTATCCTGGCTGGATCGCCGCTTTCCTGTTGTTTCGCCTGTTCGACATCTGGAAACCCGGCCCCATCGGCTGGGCTGACCGGCGCGGGGATTCGCTTGGCGTGATGCTTGATGATATCATCGCAGGGATCTTCGCCGCGCTTGGGGTCATGGCGCTGGCGGCACTTTCACACGGGGTTTTAATGCGTTGATTTCAGATGATATTCTTGAAGCCGCAAAAGCGCAGAACGTGATGATTTCCACCGCCGAATCCTGCACTGGCGGCATGATCGTCGCGGCCCTGACCGATATCGCGGGCTCTTCGGCGGTGGTCGATCGGGGCTTCGTGACCTATTCCAACGCCGCCAAGACCGAGATGCTCGGCGTCTTGCCCGACACCCTCGCCGAACATGGCGCCGTCTCAGAACCCGTCGCCCGCGAAATGGCCGACGGCGCGCTTTCCAATTCCGCGGCGCAGCTCTCGGTTTCGGTCACGGGCATCGCCGGTCCGGGCGGCTCCGAACACAAGCCCGAGGGCCGCGTTTGTTTTGGATTGGCCCGCAAGGGATTGAAAACATTCACTGAAACGCAGGATTTCGGCAGCATCGGGCGCGCCGAGGTGCGCCGAAGGTCACGCGATCACGCATTGGTTCTTCTGTCCCGCGCCCTCGGCTGAGCACCGCTCAGCCGTAAAGATCATGCGCGCGCGCCTCGAACGCCTTCACTATCCGTTGCATCGCCTCATAAAAGAACAACCCTGCGGCTTTCTGCAAAATCCGGTTGCGAAATTCGAAATCCACGTCGAAATGGATCAGGCAGCCCTGCGCGTCATCCTCGAAACGCCAGCTTGATTTCATGTAACGAAACGGTCCGTCCAGATACTCGGTCTCGATCTGATAGGTCTTGGGCCAGAGCAGGACGCGGCTGCCAAAACGTTCCCGGAAGACCTTGAAACTTATGACAAGATCGGCCTCCATAAGTTCGGACCCATCCGCCTGCGGCGTCACCTTGCGCACCCGTGCCGCCGCCGTCCAGGGCAGGAACTCGGGGTATCTGGCTACGTCGGCCACCAGGTCGTACATTTGCCGGGCCGAATAGGGGACCTGGCGGGTTTCGGCATGTGCTGGCATTGCGGTGTGGCCCGGATTTGTCGTGACAGTGCCGCGCTTTTTCATAGACTGGTGAAAAAGATTCAAGGGGGTCCCAATCATGGACCGGGCCTACGAGATCCTGCCCATGATCCCGGCCGAGACAATTTCTCTAAGGGTTCAAAGCCTTGCGCGCGAAATTGAAAGTGAATTCGCGGGCTGTCAAAATCTTCTGGTGGTCGCTATCCTGCGCGGAGCCTTCGTCTTTGCCGCCGATCTGGTGCGCGCGCTCGACCTCAAAGTTGAAGTGGATTTCATGGAACTCTCCTCATACGGCGACAGTACGCAGTCACGCAGCTCGGTCGAGATCGTCAAGGATCTGCGCAGCGACATTGCGGGGCGCGACGTGCTGGTGATCGAGGATATCGTCGATACCGGGCGCACATTGACACAGGTACTTGAACTGCTCAGCGCCCGCCAACCCGCCCGCCTGCGCAGTGTGGCCCTGCTCGACAAGCCCGCGCGGCGCGAAATGCCCACCGTCGCCGACTGGACCGGCTTCGAAGTCCCGGATGAATTCGTGGTCGGCTACGGCATCGACTATGCACAGATCGGGCGCAACCTGCCCTATATCGGAACGGTGCTGTTCACCAAGTCATGAATATCCGCTGGCTTTTCCGCATGGCCCGATGGGCCCAGAACCCACCCAGCGAGCGTCAGGTCAGGTTCGTGCTGGCGATCATCGTCATCTGCCTTGTGATCCTTGCCTATGAAGATGTCTTCGGCTGGCCCGAGGCGCTTTCGCCCGATCCGCGCGGACGCTGGTGGAAACCATGACCTCGCGTGCCGGGCGCATCCTGCTGCCCGATCTGTTGCGCGCCGCGGCGCTGGCGGGGATGGTGCTGTTTCATTTTGTTTATGATCTGCAATTTTTCGGCTACCTGCCGCCCGGAACGGTGCATCAGCCCGGCTGGGATGCGCTGGCGCATCTGGTGGCCGGGGGGTTCATTTTCCTCGCCGGGGCCAGCCTCTGTCTGGCGCATGGGCGGCGCATCCGCTGGCCGGCGGCATGGCGGCGCTTGGCGCAGATCGCGCTGGCCGCGCTGCTGGTGTCATTGGCGACTTATGCGATGATGCCCGGCTATTTCGTCTATTTCGGTATCCTGCATGCGATCGCCACCTTCAGCCTGCTGGGCCTCGCGTTCCTGCGCCTGCCCCTTGTCCTGGTGGCGCTGGTTGCGCTTGTGGTGTTCCTGCTGCCCCACTTCCTGCAAAGCGAGGCCTTCGCGCACCCGGCGCTCTGGTGGCTTGGCCTTTCGCCCAACCCCGCGCCCGCGCTCGATTTCGAGCCGCTCTTTCCCTGGTTCGCCGTGTTCCTTGCCGGCCTTGTCAGCACGCGCCTTGCCGCGCGCCTTGGCTGGCTTGACCGAGCCGTGCGCTACGAGCCCGGCGCGATGCAAGGCGCGGGCCGCTGGATGCTCTGGGCAGGGCGCAACACGCTGCCGCTCTATCTGATCCACCAACCACTGCTTTTCGCCCTGATCTGGGGCTACGGCTTGCTGATCTGAAGCTGTGACATCGACGGGAAGATTTGGCGCACCTGAAAGGATTCGAACCTTTGGCCTCTGCCTTCGGAGGGCAGCGCTCTATCCAGCTGAGCTACAGGTGCGTGCGGCACAGGCTATAGGGCAAAGCGCCTCAACCTGCAATCGGAAATCCGGAGCCGGGCCATGTCTTGAAACCCTCGGCGAAATCGGTCGTTATGGGCCTCGGACCCAATCATGAAGGCCGGATCATGCCCCATCCCACTCTTTGGTTTCTCGTGCTTTTGCAGGGAGTCGTTTCCGCCGCCAGCCTTGTGGTCGAGATCGTCGCGGGGCGGATGCTGGCGCCCTATGTGGGGATGTCGCTTTATACTTGGACCGCGGTGATCGCGGTGGTGCTGGCGGGGTTTTCCGCCGGTCACTGGTGGGGCGGGCGGATCGCCGAAAAACCGGCCCTGCGCGCCCTGCGCCTCACCGGCTGGGCGCTTCTGGCGGCGGCGGCCACCACGGCGATTGCAGGGCTCTTGTTGCGCGCCAGCGCCGGGCCTCTGCTCGATACGGTGGCGCATCCGGTCTGGGCCATCACGCTGCTTTGCGCGGCGGCCTTCTTTGCACCCTCGTTCTTTGCCGGCGTTCCGGCGCCGGTGCTTGCGCAGATCGCGGTCAGCGCCTCGGACCGTTCGGGGCGCGCGCTTGGCGCGATGTTCGCTTCTGGCGCGATCGGGGCGATCGGGGGGACGTTGCTGGCGGGGTTCCTGTTCATCTCATGGCTGGGCAGCGCGCTTACGCTCGCTATCGTGGCGCTGTGTTACGTGATCTGCGCGCTGGCCTGCATGGGGCTGGCCCGCCACCTTTGGCAAGGCGCGCCACTGGCTTTCGCGGCGGGGGTGCTGGCGCTGACCGGCTTTGGTGCCACCATGTCGAGCCCTTGTGACCATGAAAGCCGCTATTTCTGCATCCGCACCGAGGATATCGCGTCCGATCCTTCGCGCCCTGTGAACCTCATGGTCCTCGATCACCTCGCTCATGGCACCAGCGCGCGCGATCTGCCGCGCGTGATGTTCTCGGATTATGCGGCGATGCTGGACGGACTGGCGCGAATGCGCATGGGCGCGCGGCCCTTCTCGGCCTTCTTCGTGGGGGGCGGCACATTCTCGATTCCGCGCGCATGGGCGGATCGCGGTATCGGCCCGCTGACCGTCGCCGAGATCGACCCCATCGTCACCCGCGTCGCCGAGCGCGATTTCTGGTTCGATCCCGACAGCGCCCTCGTCTTGCACGAGGACGCCCGCCGCGCCCTCACGTCACGCCCCGATACGCGCTATGACGTGATCGTGGGCGACGCTTTCACCGATATCGCGGTGCCGTCGCATCTGGTCACGCAGGAGTTCTTCGCGCTGGTGCGCGCGCGGCTCAATCCCGGCGGCATCTACGTCATGAACGTGATCGACTTCGAAGACCGGCTCGATGCGCTGGCAGCGATCCATGCGACGCTGGCCAGCGTGTTCCCCGATGTCGAGGTCTGGACCGAGCAGCGCCAACCCGAACCCGGTGCGCGGATGGTCTTTGTGCTGGTCGCCTCGGACGGGCCAAGCCCTGTGGACAGCATGCAGTTCCCTGCACCCGAACCTACGCGCTATGGCGCGCTTTCGGACCGCTTCGTTGACACGATGCTCTATGCGCGCGACCCGGTGGTGCTCAGCGACGATTACGCCCCGATCGACCGCCTGCTTGGCCCCGGCTGAACCCGGCCTCGCTCAGGCGAAAAGATCATGCGCCAGTTCCAGCGCATCGATCAGCGTGTCCACCTCACCCGTGGTGTTGTACATCCCGAACGACGCCCGGCAGGTGGCGCTGACCCCGAGGTGATCCATCAGCGGCCCCGCGCAGTGATGCCCGGCCCTGACAGCGACCCCCTTCTTGTCCAGAATGGTCGAGATGTCATGCGCATGCGCCGCCCCCTCCATCGTGAACGAGAAGATCGCGGCCTTGTCCGGTGTCGTGCCCTGCAGGCTCAGCCAGTTCAACCCGTTCAGGCGTTCCTGCGCATAGGCACTGAGGCGCGCCTCATGGTCGGCGATGTTGTCCATCCCGACCTGCATCATGTATTCCAGCGCCGCGCCAAGCCCGATCATCTGCACGATACCCGGTGTTCCGGCCTCGAATTTCATCGGCGGGTCGGCATAACTCACCTGCTCCTTGCTGACCTCGCGGATCATGTCGCCGCCTCCCATGAAGGGGCGCATCTCGGCCAGCCGGTCGCGATTCACATAGATCGCGCCCGACCCTGAGGGGCCATAAAGCTTGTGGCCGGTGACGGCGTAGAAATCGCATCCCAGGGCATCAAGATCGACAGGCATATGCACCGCCGCCTGACTGCCATCGACCATGACCGGCACGCCCTTTTCATGTGCGCCGTCGCAGATCGCCTTCACATCGACCCTTGTGCCCAGAACGTTGGACAGATGCGTGATCGCCACCAGCTTTGTTGTCGGCCCGATCGCGTCGATCACCTTTTGCGGATCAAGCGCGCCGGTCGCGTCCACATCGACCCATTTCAGCTTCACGCCCTGACGCTCACGCAGGAAATGCCAGGGCACGATATTGGCGTGATGCTCCATCACGCTGAGAAGGATCTCGTCGCCCGCCTCCATGCGCGGCATGGCCCAGCCATAGGCGACCATGTTGATGCCTTCGGTGGTGCCCGAGTTCAGCACGATCTGGCGCTCGTCAGCCACGCCCAGGAACCGTGCGATGGTGCCGCGCACGGCCTCGTATTTCTCGGTCGCGATATTCGAAAGAGTGTGCAAGCCCCTGTGAACGTTCGAATATTCCTGCGCATAGGCTTGCGTGACCGCCTCGATCACCGCCCGCGGCTTCTGCGCCGAGGCGCCGTTGTCGAGATAGACAAGCGGCTTGCCGTTCACCTCGCGCGCCAGTATCGGGAAATCCGCGCGGATCTTGTCAATATCGTACATCTCAGCCTCGTCCCATCGCCAGACCGCCGATAACGGCGGAGAGAATCGTCATGCCCACCGAAAACGCGACCACCGCGACAACGCAGACGCCCGCGGCCTTGAACATGTTGTCGAAGCGGTTGGCGGCATCCACCAGCCCGATCGTCGCCCAGATGCCCCAGATGAACGCCGCCAGCATCAGCATCGCGCTGATCAAGGGC
>Ga0102925_1000043_pt1 | contig 57863 bp, 57 predicted proteins | sample SalPonR1_A_D1_MG_FD_78216 | JGI IMG/M metagenome (GOLD analysis project Ga0102925, IMG submission 78216) | Salt pond soil microbial communities from South San Francisco under conditions of wetland restoration - Salt Pond MetaG R1_A_D1_MG | ecosystem: Environmental > Aquatic > Marine > Intertidal...
CTTTGTTCTTCATGAAAGATGAAACATGAATCATTATTCACGTCAATTCGGAGATCGAGGCTGGAGACCCCGCAAGATGGATCTGGACTGCGAGACCCGAGTATCGGCCATTCGCCGACAAGCGCCGGTCTGGCCGCGAAGGGTCGGCTCCGATGGTGCAGTCTCCGCCTGCTCGGCGCGAAGGGTGAAACCTATCGCTGACTCCGCTGGATCAGCGACTCGACGGCTTTGACGGCGCCGCTGTCGCGGACGTCGCTGCGCCTCAGCTCGTCGTCTCGGCCTGCTCGAGGAAGCGCAGAAGCGCTGGGCCGGGCGGCCGCCCGAGATCGGCCGCCAGCGCGGCGCGGCCTCGTCTGGCGCCATGGAACAACGGTCCGCCGCGCCAGCGCGGAAAGCCGTAGCCGTGGATTTCCACGAGATCCACGTCCTCCGGCGCGGCTGCGATCCGCTCGTCCAGGATCGCCGCCCCTTCCTCGGCCATCTCCGCCACCAGACGCAGCGCCAGCGCCTCGCCGACGGGCACCTCGCCCCCGGACTGCGAATGCGGCGCAAGCAGCCTGTCCACATCGGCGGATGGGCGCGGCGTCCGGTCGCCTTCGGCGTAATCATACCAGCCGGCTGCGGTCTTCTGGCCCTTGCGCCCGGCCCGGACCAGCACGTCGCCCAGGGTGTGCGGCACCGTCTCGCCTGCCTGCCGCGCGGCCTCGCGCTGCATGAAGGCGATATCGAGCCCCCCGAGATCCTGCGCCTCGAACGGCCCCATCGCCATGCCGAAGCGACGCATCGCGGCGTCGATATCCGCAATCGCTGCGCCCTCGCGAACCAGCGCTTCGGCCGCCGCCCGGTAACGCTTCAGAATGCGGTTGCCGATGAAGCCCTCGCAGATCCCGGCCTGCACCGGCATCTTGCCCAGCCGCTTGGCAAGGCCGAAAGCCGTGGCGCGCACGTCGTCTGCCGTTTCGGGGACCGGCACGACCTCAAGCAGCTTCATCACGTTGGCGGGGCTGAAGAAGTGCAGCCCGATGAAGCGCTCGGGGCCGGGCAGACCTTCGGCGATGGCGCGCGGGTCGATGTAGGACGTGTTCGTCGCCAAGATCGCGTCGGTCCGGCACGCCGCGCCCAGCCGGGCGAAGACGTCGCGCTTGACGCTCAGATCCTCGAAAACCGCTTCGATGACGATATCCGCCTCGGCCAGCGCGCCGTAGTCGGTCGTGCCGATGACGCCCGCGATCCGCGACTCTGCCTCGGCCTCGGCAATCCTTCCACGCGTCACGCCGCCGGCATAGATCCGGCGCAGGCCATCGAGGCCACGCTGCACGGCCGCATCGTCCCGCTCGACGAGCGTCACCGGCAGCCCCGCGTCGCGCAGCGCCGCCGCGATGCCCGCGCCCATCGTGCCGCCGCCCACGACCGCGGCATGTCGCACGGGGCGGGGCGTCACGCCTTTGAGGTCCGCCGGCCGCGCCGCCGCCCGCTCGGCGAAGAACACATGGCGGAGCGCGGTCGCCTGATCGCTGTCGCGCAACTCCACGAAGGTCTCGCGCTCGAAGGCGAGCGCCATCTCCACGGTCGCCTCGGTCGCCGTGCGCAGACAGGCCAGCGCCCGGAGCGGCGCTTCCGCACCCTTCGCGCGGCGCTTGACGGCGCTTTCGGCCTCTGGCCAGAACGCGGCCTCCGGCGCCTCGACGGGGCGTTCGATCACGGGCGGCGGGAGCGGACCCTGCACCGCCGCACGAGCGAAGGCGACGGCGCCCGCCCGCAGATCGCCTTCGATCAGGGCGTCGACGAGGTCCATCTCCCGCGCCTTCGCCGCCGGCACCGGCCTGCCCGAGGTGACCATCTCGACCGCCGCGGGCACGCCGACCGCCCGAGGCAGCCTCACCGTGCCGCCGGCCCCCGGCACGACGCCCAGCCGCACTTCCGGCAGGCCCAGCTTCGCCTCCGGCAAGGCGACTCGGAAGCGGCACCCGAGCGCGATCTCGAGGCCCCCGCCCAGCGCCTGGCCATGGATCGCCGCGACCCACGGCGTCTCCGCCCGCTCCAGCCGCACGACCACGTCGGGCAGATGCGGCGGCTCCGGAGGTTTGCCGAACTCGCGCACGTCGGCTCCGGCGATGAAGGTGCGTCCTGCGCACAGAAGCACGACGGCCTGCACGCCGACATCCGCGTCGAGCGCCTCCGCAGCCTCGACCAGCCCTTTGCGGACGGATCGGCCGGCGGCGTTGACCGGCGGGTTGTCCACCGTGACGACCGCGATGTCGCCCTCGCGCTGGATCGATACGGTCATCTCAGATTCCCAGATAGGCTTCGCGGACGCGCGGATCCTCGATCAGTTCCTGTGCGGTTCCCGACATCGGGATGCGGCCCGTCTCCATGACGTAGCCGCGATCGGCGATCGACAGGGCACCGAAGGCATTCTGCTCCACCAGCAGAACGGTCACGCCGAGGTCACGCATGCTCTTCAGCACGTCGAAGATCTGCTCCACGAGGATCGGGGCGAGGCCCATGGAGGGCTCGTCCAGCAGCAGGCACGAGGGACGGCCCATCAGAGCCCGGGCGATGGCCAGCATCTGCTGCTGGCCGCCCGAGAGACCACCGGCCGAAAGGTTCCGCTTCTCCTTGAGGATCGGGAACATCGCGAAGGCATCGGCGAGATCCTTCTCCACCCGCTCGTCGCGGTAGAGGAACGCGCCGAGACGGAGGTTCTCCTCGACCGACAGATTGGTGAAGATCTGCCGCCCCTCCGGCGATTGTGACAGGCCCAGCCGGATGCGCCGATGCGCGGGAACGCCTTCTAGCGGCTCACCACGGAACGTGATCGACCCGGCCGAGACCGGCTGCACACCCGAAATGCAGCGCAGCAGGGTCGTCTTGCCTGCCCCGTTGGCACCCACGATGCAGACGGTCTCTCCGCTCGAAACGGTGAAATCGATTCCGTGCAGCACCTCGATCCGGCCATAACGCGAGCGCAGTCCCTCAACTGTGAGCATGGCTCGCCTCCTCCGCCTGGGTACCGAGATAGGCTTCGATCACCGCAGGATCGCGGCTCACTGCCGCCGGGTCGCCCTCCGCGATCTTCTCCCCGTGATCGAGCACGACGATGTGGTTCGAGATGCGCATGACGAGTTTCATGTCGTGTTCCACCAGCAGGATTGCCACGCCCTCGGCGGCGACTTCCGCGATCAGCTTGTCGATCTCCTCAGTCTCCACCGCGTTGCAGCCGGCGGCGGGCTCGTCGAGCAGCAACACCGTGGGATCGAGCGCCAGCGCGCGCGCGATCTCCAGTTGCTTGAGCGCGCCGTAGGAGAGCGAGCCCGCCTCGTGCGCCGCGACACGCTCCAGGCCCACCCGCTCCAGCAGGCGGCGGGCACCGGTCTCGGCCTCCTGCGCGCGGCGGCGCGATCCGCGCAGGCCGAGCAGATCGGAGAGCACCGGTCCCCGCTCGCGCAGGTGGAAACCCGAGATGGCGTTCTCCAGCACCGTCATCTCCTGGAAGATCTGAAGGTTCTGGAAGGTCCGCGACAGACCACGCCGGGCAAGCAGGTGTGGTGTCACGCCGGTCACGTCTTCGCCCTCCAGCCGCACGCGGCCATGGGCCGGCAGATAGATGCCCGAGATCATGTTGAAGAGCGTCGTCTTGCCCGCGCCGTTCGGCCCGATGATCGAGACGATCTCCCCGCGCTTCACGGCGAAGCTCACGTCGTCCACTGCGCGCAGACCGCCGAACTCGATCCCGAGCCCGTCCACTTCGAGAATGCTCATTCGCTTCTCCCTCCGATCAGGCGCAGGATCGTCGGCAGCAGGCCGGCCGGCAGGAAGATCATCACGCTCATCATCACGAACCCGAGCATCAGTTGCTCGTATTCCGCGAAGACCGTGAGGACCTGCGGCAGCAGCGTCAGCACGCCGGCCCCGAAGATCGCGCCCAGCACACTGGCCGCGCCGCCGAGCACGGCCATCGTGACGAGCTCGATCGAGTGCAGATAGCCCGCCACATCGGGCGTGATGAACCGGTTCTGGAACGCCAGAAGCGAACCGGAGACCGATGCGTAGATCGCCGAAATGACGAAGGCCTGCAGCTTCGCGCGCGCCACGTCCACGCCCACGGTGCGCGCGGCGACTTCGGAGCCGTGCAGCGCGCGCAACGCCCGGCCGGTCGGGCTGCGGTGCAGGTTCAGCGCGAGCCACGCGCCGAAGAGCAGCACCAGTCCCGAGAACCAGTACCAGAAGACCGAGCCTCTCAAGTCGAGACCGGCAAGCTCCAGAAGATCACGCAGGCCGAGTTCGGGCACGACGATGCCGTCCGGCCCGCCCGTGATCTCCGTCTCGTTGGCCAGCACCATCGCCACGAGGATGCCGAAGCCCAGCGTCGCGACCGCCAGATAATAGCCCTGGAGCCGCAGGATCGGCCGGCCGATCCCCCAGGCAACGAGGCCCGAGATCACCGCGCCCAGCACGGCTGCGAGTCCCGGGTGCAGACCGAGATATTCCGGCGCCAGCGCGCAGGCATAGGCGCCGATGCCGATAAAGCCCGCGTGCCCCAGGCTGATCTGGCCCGCGTAGCCCACGAGGATCACCAGGCCCGTCACGGCGAGCCCGTTGATGAAGATGAGCGAGCCCACCCGGTAGTAGAAGGAGGATGGAAAGAAGAACGGCGTGACCGCGATCAGCGCCGCCAGGACGAGCAGCGTCGCCCACTTGGCCGAGACAGGCATTAAACGCGCTCCGTGGATTTGCGGCCGAAGAGACCCTGAGGCATGAAGAAGAGAACGGCCAGGATGACCACGAAGGTCGCGGCCTCCTTGTATTGCGAACTGAGATAGCCGGCGGTCAGCGCCTCGAGCACGCCCAGGATCAGCCCACCCGCGAGCGCGCCCTTGGGGTTGCCCATGCCGCCCAGCATCGCCGCCGCGAACCCCTTGAGCGCCAGCGCCACGCCGACGTCATAGCTCGTCAGCGTGATCGGCGTGATGAGCACGCCGGCGAGGGCTCCGATCGCCGCCGACAAGGCGAAGGACAGCGTCATCACCCAGTTGGTGTTGATGCCGACGAGCTTCGCGGCCAACCGGTTGTTCGAAGTGGCGAGCACCGCGCGCCCCGTCATGGTCCGCGTGAAAAACAGGTAGAGCGCGACGAAGATCGCGGCGGCCCCGGCGACCACCCAGAGGCTCTGGGGCAGGATCGTGGCTCCCAGAAGTTCCAGCGGATCGTCGCCGGAGATGGACGGAAAGCGGTGGAGCTGTTTGTCGAAGACGATCTGCGTCACTCCGCGGATGAAGATGGACGCGCCGATCGTGATGATGATCAGCGACACGACGGGCGCGCCGCGTGCGGGTTCGATCGCCAGCTTGTTCAGCGCGACCCCGATCCCCGCCGTCACCAGTATGGCAACCAGCGCGGCCAGCGGCAGCGGCAGGCCCGCGGCGAAGGAGAAGACGGTGATCATCCCGCCCAGCATCACGAACTCGCCCTGGGCGAAGTTCACGACGTCGGAGGCGTTGTAGATGATCGTGAAACCGAGCGCGACCAGCGCGTAGACGGCGCCGACCGTGATCCCGGAGAAGAGGAACTGGATCAGTTCGGACATGGATAAGCTGTCTCGGGAAATGGGCCGGCACCCAAGACGGCCGGCGTGAGAGGGGGCCCGCCCCTGTCAGGGGCGGGCCGTTCTGGCGGTCAGTCGACGAGTGTCCAGGCGCCGTCGCGGATCTCCAGCATCAGGAAGTCGTCGGTGTCGAGACCGAGGTGGTCCTCGGGCGTCATGTTGACGATGCCGGTGGTCCCCACGAGGCCCTCGGTCTGCTCGATCGCGTCGCGGATCGCCTGCGGATCGCTGGACCCGGCGCGCTCGATCGCGTCCTTGAGGATCATCATGGCGTCGTGCGCATAGCCGCCGAAGGTGGAGACGGGCTCGTCATAGGTATCCTCGTAGGCCGTCTTGTAGTTCACGACGACCTCGCGCTGCGGATGATCCTCCGGCAGGCCCTCTCCCACCAGAAGCGCGGTGCCGGGCAGACGCACGCCCTCGGCCGCCTCGGCGCCGGCGAGGTCGATGAAGCTGTTGGAGGCCACGCCGTGCGACTGGTAGAGCGGCATGTCGAGCGCGAGCTGCGAGAAGTTCCGCGTGACGATGGCCGGGCCCTGTCCGAAGCCCGGGTTCAGAACCGCCTGCACGCCCTCGGTGTTCCTGATGTTGGTGAGCTGCGGGGTCATGTCTGCATCGCGCGGCCCGTAGCGTTCGTCGGCCAGCACCTCGATCCCGTACTCTGCCACGACGTCGAGGCACTGCTCGCGCATCGAGTTGCCGAAGCCGCCGGTCCCCGAGATCATCCCGATCTGCGTGATGTCCCGTCCTTGCATGTCCTCGAAGATCTTCTGGCAGGCCATCCGGTCGGTATGCGGCGTCTTGAAGACGTAGTCCTTGACCGGATCGACGATGACGATGGCACCTGCGAGCGAGATGAAGGGCACTTCCTCGGACTCGACCATCGGCACCATCGCCATGGTCGTGCCGGTGGTGGTGCCGCCGATGATCGCGTGCACCTCGTCGTCCTCGATCAGGCGAGTGGCGAAGGTGCGTGCCTTGTTCGCATCGCCGCCGTCATCATACATTATCAGTTCGACCTGCTCGCCGTTGATGCCGCCTTCCTCGTTGATCTGCTCGACGAGCATCTCCAGCGTCTTGGCCTCGGGATCGCCGAGAAAGCTTGCCGGGCCGGTCTCCGACAGCGTCGCGCCGAGGCGAATTTCGGCTTGCGCCGCGCCGGCGAGCCCGAGCGCCGCGATGGCGGCGATGGCGGTGGTGGTCCGAGTCTTCATTTGGGTCTCCTCCCTGAGATTGACCTGTGGACGGCCTCAGGCCGCCTTGGGGCGCCGCCACATGGCGACGCGAAAACGGTTGGCGACGAAAGCGGCGTCGGTCAGGCTCGCATTGCCCGCCGGATTCGCGCCGGTTACGTGGTAATCGCTGAAGGCCGCGCTCTGGTTCACGAAGATGTTGCCGGTCAGGTTGATCGACAGGTTCGTGCCCGCCGCGGCAAAGGCCTCGACGGCGCGTCCGATACGCGCCTCGTCGGTGTCGTAGAGCGCCGCGGTTATGGCGCCGCAAGTCCGCGCGAGCCGCGCGGCCTCGGCGATGCCGGCCTCGACGTCCTGCGCCGCGACGATAAAGCTGATCGGCCCGAAGCGCTCCTCGTCATACGACGGATCGCCCTGCTCCACCGCCAGAATCAGCGGCGTGGCACTCCGCTCGCCGCCCAGCGGCGCGCTGTCGCGCACGACCCGGCCCAGCCCGCGCGCCGCCTTGATCCGCTCGAGCGTGGCGGGGCTCGCCAGAGCACCGCAGACGGCCGAGGCGCGCGCCGGATCGTCGAGCAACGCATCGACCGCATGGGCGATGCCCTCGGCCATGGCGTCGAAGCTCTTGTGCCCCTGATCGGTCTCGATCCCGTCCTTCGGCACGAAAAGGTTCTGTGGCGCGGTGCACATCTGCCCTGAATAGAGCGCGAGGGAGAAGGCGATGTTCGCGCACATGCCCGCGAAATCGTCGGTCGCGGCGATGACGATCGAGTTGACGCCCGTCTCTTCGGTATAGACCTGCGCGCCCCCGGCATGGCCCCGCACCCACGCGCCGAAGGCGCTTGAGCCGGTATAGTCTATGATTTCCACGGCTTCCTGCGTGACGAGCGGCTTCGTGATCTCCTCCCCCGGAGCGTCCGGGGCGAGCAGGACCGCATCCTGCGGCAGCCCCTGCTCGGCCAGTACCTCGCGCGCCACCCTCACCGTCAGCGCCAGCGGCAGGATCGCGCCGGGATGCGGCTTGACGATCACCGTATTGCCGGTGGCGAGGCTCGCGAAGAGGCCGGGATAACTGTTCCAGGTCGGGAAGGTGTTGCAGGCGATGACGAGCGCCACGCCGCGCGGGACGATGCGCCAGTGCTTTTCCAGCACGATCGGCGCGGCCTTGCCCTGCGGCTTCTCCCAGACGGTCTCGGCCGGCGTGCGGCTCATCTCGGACCAGGCCATCGCGACGGCCTCCAGCCCGCGATCCTGCGCATGCGGTCCGCCCGCCTGGAAGGCCATGGGGAAGGCCTGCCCGGTCGTGTGCTGGGTGGCGTGGCCGATCTCGAAACTCATCGCGTTGAGCCGGACGAGAATCTCCAGACAGACGCCGATGCGCGCCTCCGGTCCGGCCGCCGCCCAGTCCGGAGCCGCCGCCAGGCTCGCCGCGACCAACGTCTTGGGGTCAGCCGCAGGATAGTCGATGCCGAGGTCATGCCCCCACGGAGAGACCTCGGCGCCGGTGCGCCGCTGTTCGGGATGGCCGGGCAGGTCGAAGGCTGCGCCGAGGCGGGCGTCATGGGCCGCCTGCCCGTCCGCCTTTGCGTTCTCGCCGTAGATCCTGCCGCTCGGAACTTCCGGGAACGGAGTCCAGAACTCCCGCGTCCGCAGCGCATCGAGCGCCCGGTTCAGCAGACCGGCATGCGTTTCGTACAGGTCACTCACGCCTTCCTCCCTCGAGTCAGCTTTATAATTGACTGACCGGTCGGTTTATGCAACTCCTTTTTTCCGACAGAGTTCCGCCGGCAAGGCGGTCGCAAGGGAGGATGCCGTGACACGGTCGGATACGGTTCTGGTGGCGCGCGAGGCGGGCGTGCTCACGCTCACGCTCAACCGCCCGGACAGGCTCAATTCCTTCAACGAGGAAATGCACCTGGCCCTGTGCGCAGGTCTCGAGAGCGCGCGCGACGATGCTGCCGTGCGTGCCGTTCTGCTGACCGGTGCCGGGCGGGGCTTCAGCGCCGGGCAGGACCTGGGCGACCGCGACCCGCGGAAGATGGAAGGCCCCCCCGATCTCGGCGACACGATCGAGCGGTTCTACAATCCGACCCTCCGGCTCATCCGAAATCTCGAAAAGCCCGTCATCTGCGCCGTCAACGGCGTCGCCGCCGGAGCGGGAGCGAACATCGCCATGGCATGCGACATCGTCATCGCCGCCCGATCCGCGAAATTCATCCAGGCTTTCTCCAGGATCGGGCTCGTGCCCGACTCGGGCGGCACGTGGTCGCTGCCCCGGCTGCTGGGCGAAGCCCGAGCCAAGGCGCTCGCGCTCACCGCCGACCCCCTGATGGCCGACACCGCGGCCGAGTGGGGGCTGATCTGGAAGGCGGTGGACGACGAGGCGCTGATGGACGAGGCCCGTGCGCTTGCCGAAGGCCTCGCAAGAGGCCCCACCGCGGGCCTTGCCAAGATCAAGCACGCGATTCATTGTGCCGCGACGAACAGCTTCGACGAACAACTCGATCTTGAACGCGATCTGCAACGCGAGGCGGGCCGCAGCGCCGACTACGCCGAGGGCGTCGCTGCCTTCCTCGAGAAGCGCGCACCTGTGTTCGAGGGAAAATGAGCATCGCCGGACTGAGCCCCGAAGCGCTCGCGCGCGCCTGCGCCGAGACGATGTGCAACGACGACAGTGCCTCGCAACGTCTCGGCATGACCTTCGACGAAATCGCACCCGGCCGCGCGACGCTCTCCATGACAATCACTGCCGAGATGTCCAACGGCCACGCCACGGCCCATGGCGGTTACATATTCACCCTCGCCGACAGCGCCTTCGCCTTCGCCTGCAATGGCTACAACCAGCGCACCGTCGCCCAGCACGCCGCGATCACCTACATCGCGCCGGCCTTCGTGGGCGACCGGCTGACCGCGCGGGCAGTGGAGATCCACCGCAAGGGCCGAGGCGGGATCTACGATGTGCACGTGACCAACCAGAACGGCGAGCCGGTGGCCGAATTCCGCGGCCATTCGCGCACCGTCAAGGGCACTCACCTGCCCGAAACAGACTGATCCCCGGTCAGAGGGAGGAGACCGACATGAAAGACCTGACCCCCACGCCCGAATCGCTCGATCCGATCGAGATCGCCTCGCGGGACGAGATCACAGCGCTCCAGCTCGACCGGCTGAGATGGTCGCTGCGCCACGCCTACGAAGGCTCCGCATTCTACCGCCGGCGCTTCGACGAGGCGGGCGTTCACCCCGACGACCTGGAGAGCCTCTCGGATCTGGCGAAATTCCCGTTCACCACCAAGGCCGATCTGCGAGACACCTATCCCTTCGGGATGTTCGCGGTCCCGCGCGAGCAGCTGTGCCGCATCCACGCCTCCTCCGGCACCACGGGCAAGCCGACGATCGTCGGATACACGAAGACCGACATCGACATCTGGTCCAATCTCGTGGCCCGCTCGATCCGCGCATCCGGCGGCCGTTCGGGAGACATCTGTCACATTGCCTACGGCTACGGCCTGTTCACCGGCGGGCTCGGCGCGCATTACGGGGCGGAACGGCTCGGCTGCACCGTCGTCCCCGTTTCGGGCGGCATGACCGAGAGGCAGGTGACCCTGCTGCAGGACTTCAAGCCGCGCATCATCATGGTGACGCCGTCGTACATGCTCTCGATCCTGGACGAGTTCCGCCGTCAGGGCATCGACCCGCGCGAAAGCTCCATCGAGATCGGGATCTTCGGTGCCGAGCCCTGGACGAACGCCATGCGCGGCGAGATCGAGGAGGCCTTCGACATGCACGCCGTGGACATCTACGGCCTGTCGGAAGTGATGGGCCCGGGCGTCGCCAACGAGTGCATCGAGACCAAGGACGGCCTGCATCTCTGGGAGGATCATTTCTATCCCGAGATCATCGACCCGCAGACCGGCGATGTGCTGCCGGACGGCGAGATGGGCGAGCTGGTCTTCACCACGCTGACGAAGGAAGGTCTGCCGATGGTGCGGTACCGCACCCGCGACCTCACTCGGCTGCTGCCGGGCACCGCGAGATCGATGCGTCGGATGGAGAAGATCACGGGCCGCTCGGACGACATGATCATCCTGCGCGGCGTCAACGTCTTTCCCACCCAGATCGAAGAGCAGATTCTCAAATGCGCGGGCCTCACCCCGCACTTCCAGATCGAACTGGGCCGCGAGGGCCGCATGGACGTGATGACCGTGCATGTCGAGTGCCTGCCGGGGTCTTCCGAGCAACCGGCGCGCGATGCCCTGGCGAAGGAACTGTCGCATCACATCAAGAGCGTGATCGGCGTCAGCGCCCGGGTCGCGGTGCATCTGCCGCAGCACGTCTCGCGCTCCGAGGGCAAGGCCAAGCGCTTGGTGGACAACCGGCCCAAGGGCTGATCGGATGACGGAACCCTTCGCGGGGCCAGTCACCCAAAAGGGGAAGGATGCATGGCCCGAACGCGTGCGATCGATTTCGAGGAAAAGCGGCAGAGCCTGCTGACGAGCGCTGCCGCCGTGCTTGCCGAACAGGGTATGGACAAGGCCTCCATGGCGCAGATCGCCAGCGAGGCCGGCGTCTCCAAGGCCCTGCTCTATCACTATTATCCCGGCAAGGACGCACTGATCTTCGGCATCATCGAGGGGCATCTTTCCGCCCTCGACGGGAGGGTCGCGGCCGCGGAGGATCACACGCTGCCCCCCGAGGACCGGCTGCGCGCGCTCGTCTGGGCGGTGCTCGACGCCTATCGCGGCGCCGACGACGCCCATAAGGTTCAGATCAACGCGATGAGCGCCCTCACCGACGCGCAGCGCGAAGCGATCACCGCGATCGAGCGGCGCATCGTCAAACGGTTCTCCGCCGTCCTGCGCGAGATAAATCCCGGACTCGACACGCCCGAGCGACCGCTTCTCATGCCCGTCACCATGTCGCTCTTCGGCATGATGAACTGGGTGTACATGTGGTTCCGGGAGGGCGGCCCGATCACCCGCGAGGATTATTCCGAGATCGCGACGACACTGATCCTCGAAGGCATCAGGGCCGTTCGCTGAACTTCGCCCGCTCCAGCATCAGCGGATCGTAATCCGGCGCCTCGATCCTGCGGCGGTTGCGCTCCACCTCGCTCAGCGGCTCGGCCGGCACGAGCTTGTGCTGCGCGTCGCGTGCGAGTTGCTGATAGACGCCGGTGCCCCGCGTCTTCCAGTCGATCTCGGTGTCGGTGAGCTCGCGCACGATCCTGGCCGGCGTCCCCGCGGCCAGGTGGGCCGCCGGCACCTCCATCCCTGCCTTCACGAACGCCATGGCCGCGACGAAGGCGTTCTCGCCGACGACGGCCTCGTCCATCACCACGGCATTCATGCCGATCAGGGCGTTGCGCCCGACGCGGCAGCCGTGCAGCACGGCGCCATGGCCGACGTGCCCCGCCTCCTCGATCACAGTCTCGAGGTTGGGGAAGGCGTGCACCACGCAGGTCTCTTGCAGGTTCGCGCCGTCCCCCATGACGATCCTGCCGAAATCGCCACGCATCACGGCGCCTGGCCCGACATAGCAGCCGGCCCCCACGATCACGTCGCCGATAAGCACCGCCGCCGGATGGACGAAGGCCGAGGGATCCACCACCGGCACGATCCCATCATAGGCGTAGACCTGCGCCATCAGCTCCGCTCCTTGGCGACCATCGTGAGCACGTCGTACTGCGCGACGACATCCCCGTCGTCGTTCGTCACCCGGCAGTCCCAGCGGACCTCGCCGTAATCGGCCGTCTCGCGCGGATTGATCTCCTTGCAGGTCAGCCGCACCTGGAGCGTGTCGCCCGGATTGACCGGGGACATGAAGCGCAGGTTGTCCACGCCGTAATTCGCCAGCACCGGTCCCGGCTCGGGATGCACGAACAGTCCTGCGGCGAAGGAGACGATAAGATAGCCATGCGCCACGCGTCCCTCGAAGAACGGGTTGGCCTTCGCGGCCGCCTCGTCCATGTGCGCATAGAACGTGTCGCCGGTGAACTCGGCGAAATGCTCGATATCCTCCAGCGTCACGGTCCGCTTCTCGGTGACCAGCTGGTCGCCGACACGCAACTCGGCCAGCGACTTGCGGAAGGGATGCTCGCCGTGCGGGTCGGCATCGGCGCCCTCGGTCCACTGACCGGTGACCGCCGAAAGCAGCCGGGGCGTGCCTTGGACCGCCGTGCGCTGCATGAAGTGCTTGACCCCGCGCATCCCGCCCAGTTCCTCGCCGCCGCCTGCGCGGCCGGGGCCGCCATGCACGAGCATCGGCAGCGGAGAGCCGTGGCCCGTCGAGGTCTTGGCGCTGCGCCGGTTGCCGATCAGGATCCGGCCGTGGAACGGCGCCATGCCGAGCACCATCGCCGCCGCCACGTCCTTGTCGTCGGTGAAGACCGACGAGACGAGGGAGCCCTTGCCCATGGCCGCGATCTCCACGGCCTCATCGAGATCGTCGTAGGGCAGCAGTGTCGCGACCGGCCCGAAGGCCTCGCATTCGTGGACGACCTTCGCCGCCCTGGGGGTGTCGCAGTAAAGCAGGACCGGATTGAGGAAGGCGCCTTTCCGCGGATCGCCCGACACGACGCGCACATCCTCCGGGTCGCCCGCGACGATGCGCGCCTCGGAGGTCAGATCGCGGATCCGGGCGCGGACCTCGTCGCGCTGCGAAAGCGACGCCAGCGGTCCCATGCGCACGCCGTCCTCGCCCGGGTGGCCCAGCGCGGTGTCCGCGAGCCGCGTGCCCAGCGCCTCAATGGCGGCCTGTGCGAACTCGCGCGGCACCAGCGCCCGCCGGATCGCGGTGCATTTCTGCCCCGCCTTGGCCGTCATCTCGCGGGCGACCTCCTTGACGAAGAGGTCGAACTCTTCGGTGCCCGGGGCCGCGTCGGGCCCGAGGACCGCCGCGTTGAGGCTGTCGGCCTCCATCGTGAAGCGCGTCGAGTTCTCCACGATCGCGTTCGAGGTCTTGAGCTTCCGGCCCGTATGCGCGGAGCCGGTGAAGGTTACCACGTCCTGCCCGGTCACGTGATCCAGCAAATCGCCCACCGAGCCGGTCACCAGTTGCAGCGCCCCGTCCGGCAGCAGCCCGGTGTCGATCATCCTGCGCACCATCAGTTCGGTGAGATAAGCCGTCTGGCTCGCAGGCTTCACCAGCGCCGGCATCCCGGCCAGCAGGGTCGGCGCGACCTTCTCCAGCATTCCCCAGCACGGGAAGTTGAAGGCGTTGATATGGATCGCCACACCGCGCATCGGCGTCAGGATGTGCTGCGCGGAAAAGCTGGCGTCCCTGCTCAACGGCTCCACCGGCCCATCGCTCAGAACCATTGCGTTGGGCAGTTCGCGCCGGCCCTTGGAACCGTAGCTCAGCAGGGTGCCGATGCCGCCCTCGATGTCGATCCAGCCGTCCTTGCGGGTGGCACCCGTCAGGAGGCTCTCGGCATAGAAGGACTCCTTGGCCTCCATCAGCGCCTGGCCCAGCCCCTTCAGCATCAACGCGCGCTCGTGAAAGGTCATCTTGCGCAGCGCCGGACCGCCACGCTTGCGGCCGTAATCGAGCGCTGCGGCGAAATCGATTCCGCTCGAGTCGATCAGCGCGACCGTCTCACCGGTGGCGGCGTCGGCCAGCGGCTTGCCCTCGGCCGCCCCGCGGGTCCAGCGCCCGGAGACATAGCTTTCCAGGCGGCGCGGTTCGCGTGCCGTGATATTCATCGCTTCATCCTCTTTTCAGTCGGGCGGGACGCTTTCAGGACAGTCCGAGCGGCGCGAGGCGACGCTCGGTTTCGGCCTTCCAGTCCGCCAGAAGTGTCTCGTTCGGCCGGTGACGCAGGCCGAACTTCTTCAGGGTCTCGAAGCGCCCCGAGCGCGCCGTGCCGAAGCTCTCGGTCACGCGCGGGTGCCAGTATTTCACCGAGGCACGCGCCTCGCGCAGCCCCTCCCGGTCCGCGACGATCCGGTCCAGCCCTTCGAAGCCCAGTTCCACGTGATGCGCCTCGCGAGGCGCGATCTCCTGAAAGGCGCTGGCGAGCGGCGCGTAGGACACATGGATCAACTCGCGCAGCGTGACGACGGTCGCGAGGCCCTGAAGCACGTTCATCACGACCGCATCGATCCAGCCTTGCAGCGGGTAGTGAAAGACGGACAGGCGCATGTCGCCGCCATGCCGGACCTGACCGAGATCCGCGTCGCGTCCGATCCGGGCATCCCACGGCTGGTGGACGGCGTAGCGCGCCATGTCGACGCCGAACTCACTCATGACCTTGAGCACACGCTCGGCATGGTCCGTCTTTTCCAGCGTGATCCGCGCCGCGGCGATGCGGCTCTTGAGACCGGGCGCGGCGTTGATCGTGCCGGCGAACCCGGCCGATCCGGCCATCTCGCTGTCCACAAAGCTTGCCATCAGCCTCAGGAGTTCGCCGCGGTACCGGCCCGGCACGTTGTCCGGAGAGGTCAGCACCCCGCCCTGCGCCAGATACTCCTCGATCGGCATTGCCTGTTCGGTCGCGTCCATATGCATTCTCCCTCAGCGGTCGTAGCTGACGACGACCCTGCCGCTCAGCGGGAAGCACTGGCAGGTCAGCACGTAGCCTTGACGCACCTCGTAATCCTCGAGCGCGTGATTGGTGACCATGTCGACCTCACCTTCGAGAACCATGGCCCGGCAGGTGGAGCAGACCCCGGCCTTGCAGGCGAAGGGGGCATCCAGATCGTTGTCGAGCGCCGCATCGAGCAGGCTCCGCCCCTCCTTGGGCATCCGGAAAGTCCGCGTCGTCCCGTCGAGCGTAACGCTGGCCTCGGTCGTGGCCCCCGCCTCGGCGGCATGCTTGCTGACGACGGGTCTGGCCGCCCGGCCCGGCTGGCTGGAGGCGAAGAGCTCGAACTTGATCTGCTCATCGGACAGCCCGTGCGCCCTGAGCGCCTTCGCGATCGCGAGCATCATCGGCTCGGGCCCACAGATGAAGGCGGCATCCACCGTTTCCGGGTCCACCCAGGTGCGGAACAGCAACTCCACCTTCTTCTCGTCCACACGGCCGGAGAAGAGGTCGATTTCCTGAGCCTCGTGTTCGAGCACATGCAACACGGCGAAGCGGCCGAGATAGCTGTTCTTCAGGTCCTCGATCTCCTCGCGGAACATGATCGAACTGACCTGCCGGTTTGCGTAGACCAGCGTGAACTGGCTCCCGGGCTCGCGCGCGAGCACGGTCTTGATGATCGACAGGACCGGCGTGATGCCCGATCCGCCGGCGAAGCCCAGGTAGTGCCTGCCCTTCCCGGCGTCGAGCGGCATGTGGAAGCTGCCCATCGGCGGCATCGCCTCGAGCGTCGCGCCAGGCGCGAGCGCCTCGTTGGCCCAGGTCGAGAACGCGCCGCCCTCGACCCGCTTTATGCCCACCCGCAGGACGCCGTCGTCCTTGCCCGCGCAGATCGAGTAGCTGCGCCGCAGCTCTTCACCATCGAAGTCGCGGCGGAAGGTCAGATACTGGCCTTGCTTGAAGTCGAACTTGGCCGCGTCTTCGTCGCTCGGCCGCAGGGTCACCACCACGGCGTCGCGGGTGTCGCGCCGCACGTCGGTGACTTCGAGAGGGTGGAAACGCGTCATCACGTCCTCAGATGCATTTGAAGTAGTCGAAGGGTTCCAGGCAGATATTGCACTGGTAGCTGGACTTGCAGGGGGTGGAGCCGAACTGGCTCACCTTCCGGGTGTCGGTAGCGCCGCAGCGCGGGCATTCGATCACGAGGTTCGACGTGCCGGCGAGCTTCCCGATCCTGCCGGCGAGCCGCCCGTCGGCGGAGGTTCCGTCCACCGGCGGTGCGATGCCGTAGCCGCGCAACTTCTCCCGGCCTTCCCTGCTGATCCAGTCCGTGGTCCAGGCCGGTGACAGCTGCCGCTCGAGCCGGAAGTCCTGCAGGCCCTTCTCGCGCAGCTTCGCCTCGATCTCGAAATTGATGACACTGGTGGCGGGACAGCCCGAATAGGTCGGCGTCACTGTCACCACCAGCGTGCCGTCATCATATCCGACGTCGCGGATGATGCCGAGTTCGGTGAGCGAAATGACCGGAATTTCCGGATCCGGCACTTCGCCCAGCCAGCGCCACACCTCGTCGGTGGAGGGCAGAGTGGTCGTGGACATGGGTCCGCTCCTCTACCAGGTTGCGCCCGGATAGGCGCGCTGGAGAAACTGCATCTCGGCGAGGATGAAGCCCAGATGCTCCGTATGGATGCCGCGCTTGCCGCCCTTTTGGGCGTAGCCGTGCTCCGGCTTGTGCAGTGTCGCCTGACGCAGCACCTCGGTCACCGTCGCCTCCCAGGTGTCCTTCAGGTCGCTCGGGTCGGGCGCTATGCCCGCCGCGGCGACAGCGCGGTCGTGATCGTCGGCGACGAACATCTCGCCGGTATAGGGCCAGCAATCGTCGAGCGCGTCCTGCATCCGGCGATGGCTTTCGGCCGTGCCGTCGCCAAGCCGGACCACGAGGTCGGCGGACCGTTCCAGATGGTAGGCCACCTCCTTGATCGCCTTGCCGGCGATCTCGGCGACACGCGCGTCGGAGGACCGGACCAGCCGCGACAGCATCTCGTGATGCCAGACATCGAACAGGAACTGCCGCATCAGCGTCTGGCCGAAATCGCCGTTGGGCCGCTCGACCAGCAGCAGGTTGCGAAAGCCCGACGCATCGCGCAGATAGGCGAAGTCATCGGCGCTGCGGCCCTTGCCCTCGACCTCTCCGGCGAGGCCAAGCCACATCTGGGTCTGCCCGATCAGATCGAGCGCCAGGTTGGCCAGCGCGATGTCCTCTTCCAGCACCGGCGACTTGCCGCACCATTCCGAAAGTCGGTGGCCGAGGATGAGGCTGTTGTCCCCCATCCGAAGGAGGAATTCGGTCAGGGCGGCCCGGTCGACCGCTGTCTCTGTCTCTGCCATCACATGTGCCCCACTTCGTCGGGAATGTCGAAAAAGCTGGGATGCCGGTAGACCTTGCTGTTCGAGGGCTCGAACAGGGGTCCCTTCTCGCTCGGGCTCGAGGCCGCGATGTGGTCGGACTTTACCGCCCAGATGCTCACGCCCTCGTTGCGCCGGGTGTAGACGTCGCGGGCGTTGCGGATCGCCATCTCGGCATCCGGGGCATGCAGGCTGCCGACATGGCGATGGTTCAGCCCGTGCTGGCCGCGGATGAAGATCTCCCACAACGGCCATTCGGACCGCTTGGTCTTTTCCTTCGGCTCGGGCGTGTCGGGATAGGGAGAGGAACTGACAGAGCTCATTCTGCGGCCACCTTCGCGTTTGCGTGCTTCTCGGCATGGGCCATCAGGCCATCGCGGAACCATGCGCCCTCTTCCCATGCGCGGATGCGCGTCTCCATGCGCTCCTTGTTGCACGGACCGTTTCCCTTGATGACCTCGAAGAACTCCGACCAGTCCGGCTCGGTGAAGTCGTAACCGCCCTTTTCCTCGTTCCACTTCAGGTCAGGGTCGGGGATGGTCAGGCCCAGATACTCCGCCTGCGGCACCGTCTGGTCGACGAATTTCTGCCGCAGCTCGTCATTGGTATTGATCTTGATCTTCCAGGCCATCGACTGCGCGGAGTGTACGCTGTCCTTGTCCGACGGCCCGAACATCATCAGCGACGGGTACCAGAAGCGGTCGAGCGCGTCCTGCGCCATCGCCCGCTGCTCCGGCGTGCCCTGCGCCATCTTCATCATGATGTCGTAGCCCTGCCGCTGGTGGAAGCTCTCTTCCTTGCAGATGCGGATCATCGCACGGCTGTAGGGCCCGTAGGAGGTGCGTTGCAGCGGCACCTGGTTCATGATCGCCGCGCCGTCCACGAGCCACCCGACCGCGCCGATGTCGGCCCAGGACAGGGTCGGATAGTTGAAGATCGAGGAGTACTTCATGTTGCCCGAGTGCAGCTTCTCGATCAACTCGTCGCGGCTGACGCCCAATGTCTCGGCCGAACAGTAGAGGTAGAGACCGTGGCCCGCCTCGTCCTGCACCTTCGCCAGCAGGATCGCCTTGCGCTCCAGCGTCGGCGCGCGGCTGATCCAGTTGCCCTCCGGCAGCTGGCCCACGACCTCGGAATGGGCGTGCTGGCCGATCTGGCGGATCAGGGTCTTGCGGTACCCTTCGGGCATCCATTCCTTGGGCTCGATCTTCTCGTCGCGGTCCACCCGCGCCTGGAAGGCGCGCTCTTCGGCCGTCATCTCCTCGGGAGGCTTCAGGCCGTCCGATTTCACCAGTTGAGCATACATTCCGGGTCCTCCCTCAGTGTTCAGACACATTCGATGATGGTGGCGATGCCCTGCCCCACGCCCACGCACATCATGCAGAGCGCATAGCGCCCCCCGGTGCGATGAAGCTGGTACATGGCTGTGGTCACAAGCCGTCCGCCGGACATGCCGAGCGGGTGGCCGATGGCGATGGCGCCGCCGTTGGGGTTCACGTGCGCCGCGTCGTCGGGCAACCCCAGGTCGCGCAGGACGGCAAGCGCCTGGCTCGCGAAGGCCTCGTTGAGTTCGATCACGTCCATGTCCTCGACGCGCAGTCCCGCGAGCTTGAGTGCCTTGCGCGCCGCCGGGACCGGCCCCACGCCCATGATCCGCGGCTCGACGCCCGCCGCGGCCATCGCGACAATCCGCGCCCGGGGCGTCAGCCCGCCCGCCTTGGCGGCCTCTTCGGAGGCGATGATGGCGGCGCAGGCGCCGTCGTTGATGCCGGACGCATTGCCCGCCGTCACCGACAGGTCGGGGCCGTTCACCCCCTTCAGCGTCGCCAGCTTGTCGACCGTCGTGCCCGGGCGTGGATGTTCGTCAGTGTCGACGACGACCGGGTCGCCCCTGCGCTGCGGCACGGTGACGGGGACGATCTCGTCCCGGAAGACGCCGGCGTCCTGCGCGGCAGCCCAGCGTGCCTGGCTCCGCGCGGCGAAAGCGTCCTGGTCTTCCCGGCTCACCCCGAAGTCCGCGGCCACGTTGTCGCCGGTCTCGGGCATCGAATCGATGCCGAATTGGTTGACCATCCTGGGGTTCGGAAAACGCCAGCCGATCGTGGTGTCGTAGATCTCTGCCCTGCGCGAGAATGCCGTCTCGGCCTTGCCCATCACGAACGGCGCACGGCTCATGCTTTCGACGCCGCCGGCGAGCATCAAGGCCGCATCGCCCGCGCGGATGGCGCGCGCCGCCTGACCCATCGCATCCATCGCTGAGCCGCAGAGACGGTTGATGGTCGTGCCCGGAACCGAAACGGGCAACCCGGCGAGCAGCAGCGCCATGCGTCCGACGTTGCGATTGTCTTCGCCTGCCTGATTGGCGCAGCCGTAGATCAGATCGTCCACCTGCGCCCAGTCCACGGCCGGGTTGCGCTCCATCAGCGCCTTCAGCGGGATCGCCCCGAGATCATCGGCGCGGATCGAGGACAGAGCGCCTCCGTAGCGGCCGACCGGTGTGCGAACTGCATCGCAGATGAATGCGTCGGGCATCAGGCTCCTCCCCTGTTCACTCCCGGACGGTCGATTGATCGACCATTCGGTCAGCGTATAGCGCGAAAGCGTCACGCTTGGAAGGATTATTTGGAGTAAAGCGTGACGCTTTGTAGGGGTTGCGTCCGGAATTTTTCCGATGGCGGGGGATTGCGGCGCTCCTCAAGCCCCCGAGGATGCCCTGAGGGAAGCCTCGAGCGCGGCCAGCCGGCCACGGCTGGCCGCGGTCTGGACCGACAGCGGGCCACCGGCCCCCGAGAATGCCGCACCGACATGCGATTCGGCGGCTTCGGACAGCTTCAGATAGAGCCGCGCAAACAGTGTCCCCGCGGACCGCCCGGGCCAGTCCGCGGGCAGGCACGCGGACGGCAGGTGGGGATCGCGCAGCACCGCGGCCCGGTAGGCGTGCACCATGAGCAGCCGCGCCACGAGACGCTCGCGGCCGTTGAAACTGCGTATGGCCTCCTCCAAGGGCGCAAACCGCCCGAGGAAGCTTTCGTAAGCGGCCCTGTGACGCTCCAGCTCCCAGGTCTGCGCCGCGAAGGCGCGCAACGCAGCTTCTCCTTCGTTCGGAAAGGCACGCAGACGCATCGAGCAGGCGCCGCCGACGTCCCGGTCGGGTCCCACCATCAGCCCACGCCCGACCGTCACGAACCCGGCCGCCTGGAGACGCACCACAGCCTCGGCGTCGCGCGGCATCACGAACGCGAGCGCGCCGGGCGCCGCTTCCGGCTCGAAGAGCAGCCGCGCGGCGGCGGCGAACTCCCGCCGCGCCGCGGATGTCAGCCGGTAATAGCTCCGCCTCCCGATACGCTCGCCACTGAGTTGCCCGGCCGCGACAAGCCGAGAGACGGCCGTGCGCACCAGTGTTTCGCTGAGCCCGACATCCCCGCAGATCTCGATCAGCGTTCCCATCCACAGCACACCGCCGCGCGGCTCCACCACGTCTCCGTAGACCGTCACGATGAAGCTCGCCGCACGCAGCGGCTCCCAGCCGGCCAGCGCCTCGAGCATCTCCCCCGTGTTGCCGCCCCGCACGTCTTCCTGCCGCACCCTATGCCTCGATCCGCCGCTACCGGACAAATCGCCTATCACGTTTCGACGGCCGCCGCACCGCTCCTCGGAGATCCTCGTCCTCGGCGATTATCAGGGGCTCCATGTCCTACCGGTTTGATCGTGTCGCGACCCCTCGTCGTCGCGCGGCTGCGGCCGCGGTCGTCTCAGGGCTGACAAGGACGATCGACCCGAGCGCCACGAGCGTCCGCGGCGTCTCGTCTTGAACCGGCATGCCAGTGTCATCGCCGGGCGCCGGAGACCTCGTCGACGAGGTCTGGAACGATCTGCCGAAGGCTGTCCGGCACGACCGCATCACCGAAGCGGCCGAGGAAGAGGCGAAGCGGCGCCCGGATCGAATTTTCACGCATCTGAGGCTTCCGGAAGAGGCGGGTGGAGACGTAGGTGAAGTGCATCAGCAACGCTCGGGCTCTTTTCCGGGTGAGTGCCATGCTCAGCGCCCTGGCGCGGAACGACGGCTTGAAGGGGTCGGTGAAGGCCGGCTCGAAGAGCACCGTCGCCGGGCGGACCTTGTAGAGTTCCTTGCGGGTTCGGGCGAGCCCGTCCCAGTGTCCCGCCGCGGCAAGCGCCTGGCACTTCATGAACAACGTGTAGACCTGAAACTCGGATCCGTAGGCGGCAAGACGTGCCGCCTGCTCGAGGCAGCCGATCGCTTCGTCGGTGCGTCCGGTGAAAGAGCGCATCTGGCCCACGATGGCCAGCGACGAGGCAATGGCGGTGCTCGCCCGCAATCCTTCCTCCGCCATCTCGACCGCGAGATCGTCGTAGCCCCGATCGAGAAAGAAGAGCAGCTTCGCCGCCATGATCGAAGTCGACGGATCTTGCAGGATATGTGGAAGCGCCGACAGGACGAGGGTCTCGATCCTGTCCTCGTCCGCCTTGCACGTCGCTTTGCCCGACTGGAAAAGATCATGCCCGAGCAGGATGTATTTCGAATGCAGGTGCGTGGCGTAGAAGAGCTTGAGCGTGGGATCCTCGGGGTCTGCGTGCAAGAGGCGCTTCAGCTTCAGGTCATTGCGTTTCCACGACGCGTTCTCGCCCACCGGCAGCCCTGCGGCATCATGCATCGCCACAGGAAGCGGAGACTCCAGCGACGTGGCGACGACCGACCGCCAGATCTGCCCCAGCAGGACGTGAGCCACTTCCGCGGCGGTGTGACGAAGGCCGGCTCGGGTGGGCGAGGTGTCGAGGCGGTTTCGCGCGACGCCGAGCACACTGCCGCTGGGCGCGGCGCGCGCGGTCAGGATGCATTCGAGCTGGTTCGCCTCGGTGAAGAACGTGAATTCGATCGACTGCTTCTGCCGGGGCGAAGGCCTCCCAACCGACAGGATGGGATCGGGGACGAAGGCAGCGCTTCCCCCGTTGGGCAGGTCCGACCGGACGGCGTCGAAGAATTCTTCGGCGAAGCGTCGGGCGAGTGGCGCGAGGTCGCCGATGCCGTCCAGACCGCGGAGCGGCCCGACTAGGATCTCGGCATCCGGAGGTTCGTCGCTCGCGGTGCGATGGATCCAGATGTACCCCTCGCCATATCTCGTTGCGATGAACCTCGGCTGCTTCGGGCCGTCCCCGAGCTTTCGCCGGAGTCGGCTGATGGTATAATCGATGTTGCGATCGCTCTTGTCTGAGCCCTCTCCCGAAACGGCGTCGAGCAGCTGATTGCGCGTGAGGAGCCGGCCCGGGCTTCGGGACATCAGCCGGAGGATGCGCGACTCCGCCCGCGTGAACGAGATCTCCGTTCCGTCGTCGCGCCGGGCGCTCGTGAAGTCGGGGCTGAACGCGATCTGGCGAAAGGTCTGATGCTCGTTCATCGCCTCCTCGTTTCGACGTGGTTTCCCTGTGTACCTGAGATGAGCAGGACCGACACCTTCAGAACCGTATCGCCGCTCGGACCCAGAACCGTGCGTCATCGTCCCGAGTGATCGCCTGGGAGGGAGCGCGGAACACTTTCGTCGCCGAGATTTCGGTTATCCAGTCCGCGCCCAGCGCGCGCAGGCCGACGGACCCGCTCGACCAGACGCCCGACGACGACGCGACCAGATCGTTTCCGAGGTTGCGCAGACGTCCTCCGTCGAGTCCGGCGAACGCCTGGAGCCAGTTCACTCCCAGCTCTCCGCCGGGCCGCGCGTTCGCGGCAAGCTCGATCCGCCCCCCGAGGCACCGGTCGGCCGAGAGTTCCGAAAGATCGAACCCCCGGCTGTAGGAATTCGTGCCGAAGCCGCATCTCTGGGACACGGGAGCGAGTCGTCCGTCCATTGCCCGACGATCCCGGCATTGATCGCGAGGCGGCTCGAGACCGGCAGCGATCCTTCCGCGCTCGCCGAATACCTCAGGAAGCTCTCATCGGCGCCCGGTGCGCTTGCGAGGACGCCGGGCGGCATGGATGCGCCATATTCGGCGAGGCCTGCGCTCACGGCGAACCCCAGCCGGCTCTGAGGTCCGAACGGTCGCCCCGCGCTGCGGCGGATACCCAGAAAGACGCTCTTTGTCGTCTCGTCGAGAAAACGCGTGCCGAACGAACGCGCGGCGCTCTGCCGGGCACGCGCCTCGATCACCATGGTGGTGACGACGTGCTCGCGCGCACGCGTCTGGCGGCGCGCGCCGAACGCGACCTGCCGCTGGTCTCCCTCGATCGACAAGCTGCCGGTCACCGGACCGTCGGGGGTGACCGACGCATACCTCGCGTTGAAGTAGAATGTCGTGTCACCTGCGCCGGGCCGGACACGGTAGCCGACGCCGGTCGCTCGCAACTCCGTCGTCGGATCCTGTCCCGGTCCGGCGACAACCCCCGACACGTCGAGCTGGTCGTGGGCCCCGAGGATGCGGGGCTGCGCGACGGTGAAGGAGGAAACCACGGTTCCGACGTCCTCGGAGCCGAAAGTGTCGAGCGTGAAGAAGAACCTGCGGTGTTCGACGTCCTCGACAAGTGCGGTCGAGCCGCGCTCCACTCCGACCGCGCTCTCGAGGCCCAGCGTCCCGAAGAAGGTCTGGGCCCCAGCGGCGCTCCCGCCGAACAGGAGCATGTAGCCGGCGATCACGGCCGTCAGATAGCGCTTCAAGGCATCTTTCCCATTGCCGCGGGCAGACCCCGGTCAACGCCGGTGCCGATTTGCATTTTCCGCAAGCTTGTCGTTAGGTTAGAGGGAAAGCCGGGGAAGGCAAGACCGTTTCCCGCGCGGGCGTGAGGAGAAAAAAGGGCCCGGCGCGGCAGAGCCGGGCCGGGCAGTCCAGGATAGATACACGAAACGCCGTAGATCGAGCCCCCTCACGTGCCGACGAGGGAGTGTCGGTCGGAGGCCGAGCGGCTGTTGTACAGTCCGGGGGAATTCTTGCAGAAGTGTGTGTCTTGTCGGAGGAAACACCGCCCGATGCGGGAAATGTTCGGAGGCCGGTGCGCAAACGGCGGCCTTCCGGGTATCCTCCTCGGCGGCATCGGCACGGTCGGGGGGACGTATGCAGACACTACTGGAGCTGGGGCTCCCCGTCGGCCTCTTCCTCATCATGTTCTGGCTGGGGCTCGACCTCTCGTTTCAGGATTTCGGACGCGTCCTGAAGCGGCCCGGAGCCTTCCTGCTGGGCATTCTCCTCCAGGTGGTGGCGCTTCCGGTGATCGCCGTCGCGATCATCCTGCTGTGGCCCGTGCCGCTGTCATCGGGCCTCGTCCTGGGCATGATGGTCCTTGCCGCGTCGCCGGGCGGGCTGACGTCGAACCTGTTCACGCGCCTTGCCGGCGGCGACACGGCGCTGTCCATCTCGCTTACCGCCGTGATGAGCCTCGCGTCCATTGCGACAGTTCCGATGATCCTGCTGGTTGCGTTCGGGGCTCTCGACATTTCGCGTCCCGCTGATGCCTCGGCCGTCGGCTTGGCCGCGATGCTCTTTGCGATGGTCGCCCTGCCCGTATCGCTTGGGATTCTGGCAAAGGCCCGGCTTGCCGCGTCCGCTCTGCGCATCGAACGGGCTGCCCGGCCCGTCGCCGCATCGGTGCTGGTGGCGCTGCTGGGGCTGGCCGTCATCGAGAACTTCGATGCCCTCAGAGACAACTTCGGCGATGCTGCGATGCTGGCCCTCGCGCTGAACCTCGGGGCGATGACGACGGCCGTTCTCGCCGCGCGGATCTTTCGCGCGCAGCCCGAACAAGCGACCGCGCTCGCCTTCGAATGCGGATTGCAGAGCACGCCCACCGCGATCACCATCGTCGTGATCCTGGAGCTTCCCGCGGAGGCTCTGGCGCCTGCAACCTTCTATGGGATCTGGATGCTCCTGAACGCCTCGACGATCACCGCGCTTCTTGCCTTCCGGCAGCGAGGCATCTCCGCGCGACCCTGATCCGTGGCCGGGACGGCGCCCCCGCCCGGCCGCCGGAAGAAACCGTCGTCCGACCAGTCAAATAAAGCTGCAACAATTCGTCGCCACGCTATCGCGTGCGACCGGGTCGGCGACTGCCGTCCTCCGGAACCTGGCAAGCCGAGGCTGGGGGTACGCCATGACCCTCACCGGAATCGTCTGGGGAATGCTGCTTCTCGGAGAAGAGCTTTCTCTGGTGACATGGGGCGCCTTCGGGGTCATCGCGCTCGGCATGTATCTGGTGGAGCCGAAGATGAGGGACGAGGAACTGATCCTCCGGCGCAATTTCATAAGCGCGGGCTGAACCCACCGCCCGGATCGCCGCGCGCTGCTTCGAAACATCGGCCCGGCACGCCGCGCCCGGTTTCGGGCTTGCGCGCGAGACGGCGGCCGATCTAGAGGAAGATCCGACGCCTCCGCCCCCTAACCGCGAGCCGAAAATGACCCGGTACATCGACCTTCTCGAACGCGACGAACTGCGCGCGGCGGGCATTCCCGATCCATGGCATCTCGGCCGCGCCGACCGGGTGCGGTTCCACGAACTCGACGCCCTGAACCACGTCAACAACGCGACCTATCTCACATGGTTCGAGACCTTCCGGGTGGCCTACCTGATCCGGAACCGGATCGGCTACTTCGGGCCGGCCGCGCCGGTCATCGTGCTGAAGACGGCGCGGATCGACTACCGCCGCCCGCTGCTCGTCGACGAGGACTACGTCGTGACCGGGCGGACGACGAGCCTGCGGCAGACGAGTTTCGTGATGGACTATGCCGTCTTCACCGCCGGCGAGATCGCCGCCAGCGGGGATGCGCTGCTCGTCCTGTTCGAAGCCGATGGCGAGACGCGGCGCCCCCTCTCCGACGAGATACGCCGCCGGATGATCGAAGAGGACGGCGCGACCGCGGAGTAGTCTCACCTGACGAGACCCCCGTCTTTGGCGACTCCGGCGCCTTGCGCCCCGTCCGACCTCGGACACCTACCCGGAGTGCTGCCGCACGAAGGCCACGAGCTGCTCGGTCGAGGGATCCATCCCGTCCTTTTCGATCTCGCCCGAGACGATCGGCTCGAGCCCCTTGGCGAGATCCTTGCCAAGCTCAACCCCCCACTGGTCGAAGGAGTTGATCCCGAGCATCACGCCTTCGACGAATACCCGGTGCTCGTAGAGCGCGATGATCTGCCCCAGAACGAAGGGTGTGAGCTTGGGATAGACCAGCGTCGTCGACGGCCGGTTTCCCGGAAACACCCGGTGCCGCGCCTGCCGCTCGAGTTCTTCGCCTTCGACTCCCATGGACGCCATGATCGCCCGCGCCTCGTCGCGCGAGCGGCCCTTCAGAAGCGCCTCGGACTGGGCGAGGCAATTGGCGACCAGAAGCCGGTGCTGGTGCGCCAGTTCCTCGTGATGGCCCTCGGCGCCGATCATGAACTCGCAGGGAACGACGCGGGTGCCCTGATGGATGAGCTGGAAGAAGGCGTGCTGGCCGTTGGTGCCCGGCTCGCCCCAGACGACGGGCCCCGAATCGACGTCGAGATCGGCCCCGTCCATCGAGACCCGCTTGCCGTTCGATTCCATCTCGAGTTGCTGGAGATAGGCCGGCAGCCGCTCAAGCCGCTGCTCGTAGGGCAGAACCGCCCGCGTCGCGTGACCGCAGCCCTGATTGTGCCAGATCCCGACGAGGGCGAGCATGACCGGCAGGTTCTCCAGCGGCGCGGCCGCCCGGAAATGGCCGTCCATCGCCTGCCCGCCGCGCAGGAACGCCCGGAACGCCTTGGCCCCGATCGCGATCATCAGCGAAAGCCCGATCGGTCCCCATACGGAGTATCGCCCGCCGACCCAGTCCTCGAAGCCGAAGACCCGGTCCGGGTCGATGCCGAAGTCGCGGGTTCTGTCGGTGGCGCTGGAGAGCGCCGCGAAGTGGTCGCCCGCCCTGTCGCGGCCGACCGTCTTCGCGATCCAGGTCCGCGCCGTCTCCGCGTTCGTCATCGTCTCGATCGTGGTGAAGGTCTTCGACGCCACGATCACCAGCGTCGAGACCGGATCGAGCTGAGACAGCGTGTCGTGGACATGCGCTCCGTCCACGTTCGAGACGAAATGGCAGCGCGGCCCGTCGCGATAGGGCGCGAGCGCCCGCACCGCCATCGCGGGCCCCAGATCGGACCCGCCGATCCCGATGTTGACGATATCGGTGAAGCGCCCGCCGCTCCCGGTGCAGATCTCGCCCGAGCGGACGCCTTCCGCGAAGGCCTCCATCCGCCGCAGCGTGTCGACGACCCCCGGCATCACGTCCTGCCCGTCGACCTCGACAGATCCGCCATCGAGATTGCGCAGCGCGGTGTGCAGCACCGCACGGTGCTCCGTCTCGTTGATCTTGTCGCCCCGGAACATCGCCGCGCGGCGTTCGGGCACGCCCGCCGCCTCGTACATCGAGATCAGCAGGTCGCGGGTATCCGCGTCGAGCGCCGTCTTCGCGTAGTCGAACAGCAGATCGCCCGTGCGGATCGAGAACGCCTCGGCCCGCTCCGCGTCGAAGAGGTCGAGGATCTTCCGTCCGGCGGCGCGCTCTGCCGCCTCCTTCAGCCGGGACCAGTCCATTTTCGTCACTCCGCCCAGTGCACCGTGAGGTCTGACCAGACCGCACGGATCGGGGCTTCCTTCGGGGTCAGTTGCGCCGCCGCCTCGAGCGCCGCGCGCTTCGCGGCGCCGGTGATGACAAGGTGCTTGGACATCGCCCCGTCGAGCACCGGCACCGTCAGCGTCACGCGCGCCTCGGGCGCGCCGGGGGCCCGCATCGCCATGACCGGGGGCGCGCGGTCGGAAAGGGCCTCCTCGAGGCGGTCGGCGCCGGGAAACAGCGAGGCGGTGTGCATGTCCTCCCCCATCCCCAGCAGCAGCACCGAGAGGGGAAGCTCCGCTTCCACGGCCTCGCAGATCTCCTCGAGCCGGTCCTCGGGCTCCGGCGCCTCGATATGGAACGGAATGAACCGCGCCGCGGCGGCGCGGTCGGTCATCAGGCGCTGCCTGATGAGGCGCGTGTTCGACCGGGGCGATTCCGCCGGCACCCACCGCTCGTCGGTCAGCATGACATGCACCCTGTCCCAGTCGATATCGGCCGCGCAGAGCGCGTCGAAGACCGGTCCGGGCGTGGTCCCGCCGGGGACGGCGAACGACGCCCGGTGGTTGCGCATGAGAAACGAATTGAGCTCACCCGCCAACCGGTTCGCGAGGTCGATCATCATCATCTCGGCGTCGGGATACTCGACGAGCCTCACGGCCTGATCTCCCTCCAGCGGCGTCCGTCCTTGTGGAGAAGCATCAGCGCGTCCTCGGGCCCCGCGGTTCCCGGATCGTAGACCTTCGGGCGATCGCCGCGGCTGTCCCAGCCCTCGATGATCGGGTCGGTCCAGGCCCAGGCCGCGACGACCTCGTCGCCGCGCATGAACAGCGTCTGGTTGCCGCGAATCACGTCCATGATGAGCCGCTCGTAGGCGTCGGGCACGTCGGACGCGTTCTCGCCCAAGGCATCCGCGAAGGTCATGTCGAGCGGCACCTCGATCAGACGCATCCCCCCCGGTCCGGGCTCCTTGATCGTGACGTTGAGGTCCATCCCCTCGTTCGGCTGGAGGCGGATCGTCAACTCGTTGGCGTTGTTGCCCGCGTCCTCGTCGAAGATCGAATGCGGCGGCTCCTTGAAGCGCACGGCGATCTCGGACACGCGTGCCTTCATTCGCTTGCCGGTGCGGAGATAGAACGGCGTGCCGTTCCAGCGCCAGTTCGCGATGGCCACCTTCATGGCGATGAAGCTTTCCGTGGTGCTTTTCGGGTTCTCGACGTCGTCGCGGTAGGACCCCTGCCCGCCCGCACCGTCATACTGACCGCGCACGATGTCGGCGGGGTCGACCGGCTGCAGGGCGCGGATCACCTTGAGCTTCTCGTCGCGCACCGCATCGGGATCGAATTTCGCGGGCGGCTCCATCGCGATCAGGCAGAGAAGCTGCATCATGTGGTTCTGCACCATGTCGCGCATCGCGCCGGAGGTATCGTAGTAGCTGCCGCGCCCGCCGACGCCCACGGTTTCGGCGACGGTGATCTGGATGTGGTCGACGAACTGGGCATTCCAGAGCGGCTCGAACAGGATGTTGCCGAAACGCACGGCCATCAGGTTCTGGACCGTCTCCTTTCCCAGATAGTGGTCGATCCGGTAGATCTGCGCCTCGTCGAAATACTGCGCGAGGGTCCGGTTCAGTTCCCGGGCGGAGGCGACGTCGTGGCCGAACGGCTTCTCGACGACGATCCGGCACTTCGGCCCGGCGATGCCGTTCTCGTGCAGCCGCTCCGCCAGCGCCCCGAACAGCGACGGCCCCACCGAGAAATAGAAGGCCCGGATCACGTCGCGGTCCATCAGCCCCGCGAGCGCCGCCCAGCCGTCGGTGCCGGTCGCGTCGATGGCCACGTAGTGAAGCCGTTCGGTGAACTCCGCGATGGAGCGGTCGTCGTGAAACTTCTCGGGCAGGAATTCGCGGATCGAGTCGGCGATTTCGCGGCGGTAGTCGTCGTCCGACATCTCGGTCCGGGCGGCGCCGATCACCCGCGCCTCCGGCGGGATCTGCCCGGCGGTGAAGCGCCGGTAGAGACCCGGCAGAATCTTCCGGCGGGCCAGGTCTCCGGTGCCGCCGAAGATCACGAGGTCGAACGTGTCGACAGGGATGACGCGCGAAACCATCTGAATGTCCCTCGGCATGGCCTTCACAAAGGTCCGTTAGCGCTAACGAGACCTCTTCGCTCCTTACGTGGGCAGTCAGGCGGAGTCTACCACCGGCGCGGACATTCTCAATGCGGGCGTTGCCGCGTCACTCCCGCGCGGCCCGAAATCCGCCGGTCACGCCTCCAGCTCGGCGTCCCAGTAGAGGAAATCGAGCCAGGTCTCGTGAAGATGATTCGGTGGAAACCTGCGCCCCATGTTGCGCAATTCCTCCGCGCCCGGCTGCCGCGGCGGCCGGCGAAGCGCCATGCCGACCTGCCGCAGGCTTTTCGAGCCCTTGCGCAGGTTGCACCCGGCGCAGGCGGCGACGACGTTCTCCCAGCTGGTCACGCCGCCGCGCGACCGCGGGATCACGTGGTCGAAGGTCAGATCGCCCCTCGCGCCGCAGTACTGGCAGCAGAATTCGTCTCGCAGGAAAAGATTGAAGCGCGTGAAGGCCACGCGCTTCTGCGGCTTGACGTAATCCTTGAGCACGACGACCGAGGGAATGCGTATCTCGGTCGACGGACTTCGCACGATCTCGTCGTATTGGGCGACGATGTCGACCCGGTCGAGCCAGGCCGCCTTCACCGCCTCCTGCCAGGGCCAGAGCGACAGCGGGTAGTAGGACAGCGGGCGATAATCGGCATTGAGAACCAGCGCCGGATAGTGCCTGAGCGATGTCGGCTCGCGCACGAAACTCGTCCTGAAATCTCCGTCCATTCTCGACTCCGCTCCCGCCCTGTCTGCCTCGTCGTCCGGCACCAGAGCGGGACGCGCCCGCCCCAGACATACCGGGACTATATATGGCGTCGCCCTGCTGGCAAGCCCCACAAATCCGGTGTTCGCGATGCAGCGGTAGCCAGGGTTTTCAACAGGAGTATGACGGTTATCCACATCGCGCCCACATCCCGTGACAGCCCCCCTTCGGCTCGGCTACCGTGCCGCCATGACCACAGATCCCCCCGCCCCCTGCGGCATCCTCGAAGCGGCGCTCTATGCGCGGGATCTCGACGCGGCCGAGGCCTTCTACGGCGGCCTCCTCGGGCTCGAGCGCGTCACGCGCGCCGGGGATCGTCACGTCTTCTTCCGCGTGGGCGACACGATCCTCCTGATCTTCAATCCCGATGAGACCGCGAACGCCAAACCCGACGCGCGGCTTCCGGTTCCTCCGCACGGCGCGCGCGGTCCCGGGCATGTCTGCTTCGCCACGACGCGGGCGGAGATCGACGACTGGCGCAGCGCGCTGGAGCGGGCCGGGATCGCGATAGAGGCCGATTTCGAGTGGCCGAACGGCGCGCGGTCAGTCTATTTCCGCGATCCGGCGGGCAATTCCATCGAGATGGCCGAGCGGGCGCTGTGGTTCTAGTCGTTGAGCCCGAGCTTCTCGCGCATGAAGGACAGCGCGACCGAAAGCCCGTCCGGGGCGATGCCATGCGCGGTGCCCGTCATGACGTGGGCGTAGGCCTCGAAGCCGGCCTGCGTCAGCGCATCGCCCGCTTCGCTCAGGGAGGCCACGGGCACGATGTCGTCGGCATCGCCGTGGACCAGAAGGACCGGCGGCTTGGAGATCGCCTCCTCCGCGAGGCGCTCCGGCTCCAGGAGACGGCCCGAGAACCCCACGATGCCCGCGACGGGCTCGTCGCGGCGCGGGGCGACGTGCAGGCTCATCATCGTGCCTTGGGAAAACCCGAAAAGGATGAGTTTCGAGGGGGTTACCCCCTCTTCCTCAAGCACGGCCCCGATGAAGGTGTCGAGCATGTCGGCCGACACCCTGCGCGAGGCCGCCGCCGCCGCCTCGTCCGATCCGTCGAGCCACGGGATCGGAAACCACTGGTAGCCGGCGGGATTGCCGATGCAGCGCTCGGGCGCGTCCGGCGCGACGAAGACGGTGTCGGGCATGTGCGGCGCCAGCGGATCGGCGAGCCCCAGAAGGTCGGCGCCGTCCGCGCCGTAGCCATGGAGGAAGACCACGACCGATCCCGTTTCGCCGGACGCGGAGGCGCGCCGCTTCGATTTCAGTCCGTCCGTCACCTGATCCCCTCCCGCTGCTTCGCCACCCGGTAGTAGGCCCAGAGAAGCCGGGCCGCAACGCCCCGCCACGGCGACCAGGGCGCGGCCATCTCGCGCAGGGCGCGTTCGGTCGGGCGTTGATCCAGGTTGAAGAGCATCCGCGCCGATTCCTGAAGCGCGAGATCGCCCGGGCAGATCACGTCGGCGCGGCCAAGCGAGAACATGACGTAGATCTCGGCGGTACACCGCCCGATCCCCGGAACCTCGACGAGCGTTTCGATGACCTCTTCGGTCGGCACCTCCCGAAGCGCGGGATAGGGCAGCCGCGCGGCGGCGAGCGCGCGGGCATAGCGGATCTTCTGCCGGGAGAGGCCGCAGGCGCGCAGCTCGTCGTCGGAGGCCGCCAGCAGCTTGCGCGGTCCTGTATAGCCCGCGCTCTTCAGCCGGCCCCAGATCGCGTCCGCCGCGGCGACCGAGACCTGCTGGCTGACGATCGCGTCGAGCAACGCGGCGAATCCGTCCTTCCGGCGGCGCAGCGGCAACGGTCCGGTCCGCTCGAGCGCATGGGCGAAGCGCGGCTCCCGCGCGGCGAGCCACGCCGCGCCTTCGGCGACGCAGTCGGGCGTCTCGATGATCCGTCCCACGCTCAGAGCCGCCTCCTCACCCAACTCATCACCTCCGACACCGTCTCGGCGCGCGGCGCCTCGGCCTGCGGCGGCCGGCGCACCAGCCCCACCCTCAGCCCGAGCCGCCGCGCCGCGTCGAGCTTTGGGCTCTCCTCCACCCCGCCCACGTTCGGCAGGACGATCCAGTCGAGCTCCAGCGAGGTGTAAAGCCGTCGCTCGGTGTCATGGGTGAACGGTCCGCGGTCGTAGAGAAAGTGCCAGGCGGGTCTCGCGGAGACGCGCGGCATCCGCTCACGCAGGCGGCAGAACACGACGCGCCCGGAGAGATGCCCGAGCCGGTCGTTCCCCCGGCCGTCGGTATCGATCATGAGCCGTGCGCCGTCCGGCACCTTCTCCTCCACCTCTCCGCAGTGGTTGAGGAATGTCCACCGGTCGTCGGGCCCCGGCATCCACTGCGGCCGCTGGAACCGCAGGTAGGCGATCCCCAGGTCGGTCGCGGCCCGGTGCGCCCGGTCGGAGATCCGCACGGCGAAGGGATGCGTGGCGTCGAGAACGGCCTCGACGCGCTCCTTCCGGAGCCAGTCGCGGAACGCCGCCTCGCTGCCCCAGCCGCCGATCCGTGTCGGCAGGCCGAGCGGCACCGGCGACCGCGCCGCGCGGGCGAGCGAGGCTGTCGTGATAAGCCGCGTCTCGCGCGCGAGGCTCGCCGCGACATGGGCCGCGTCCGACGTGCCAGCGAGAAGCAGAAGCCTCATGACCGGGCGCCGGCGCGACAGGGGACCGCCGCTCCTCGACCCGTGGCTCCGGCTGACGGCCCATTCACTTCGTACGACGCCATTGTTCTGCAGAGATGCCTGCGCCGAGATCCGCCGCGCACGGACCCTCCGGCTCTCGCACCCCTTCCCTTCCTGTTCGCCGTATTCCGCCGCATACCATATCCCATCCCACCACGATTTCCAGAACGACGGCACGGCATCTGCGGCTTTCGGCCTCGCTTGCAGCCGCCGCCGCGCGGGACTAAGCCAATCGGGATGACCGCGACCTCCATCGACAACCGCGCCAGGCGCAACGTGACCGTCCTCGTGGCGGCGCAGGCGATTCTCGGCGCGCAGATGCCGATGATCTTCACGATCGGCGGCCTGGCGGGGCAGACGCTGGCGTCGAACGTCTGTTTCGCGACATTGCCGATCTCGCTCATCGTGCTCGGCTCGATGCTCTCGGCCACCCCGCTTTCAACCTTCATGCAGCGCTTCGGGCGCAAGGCGGGGTTCTTCGTGGGCGCGCTGGGCGGCACCGTCGGCGCCGCCATCGGCGCCTGGGGGCTGATGACGTCGAGCTTCACGCTGTTCCTGATCGGATCGCTGTTCACCGGGATCTACATGTCCGCGCAGGGCTTCTACCGATTCGCGGCGGCGGATACCGCGTCGGACGTGTTCCGGCCCAAGGCGATCAGCTATGTCATGGCGGGCGGGCTCGCCTCGGCGATCATCGGGCCGCAGCTCGTGAAGGTCACGGCCGATTCGATGGTCGTGCCGTTCCTCGGCACCTACCTCGCGGTGATCGGGCTCAACCTGGCGGGAGCGCTGCTCTTTCTCTTCCTCGACATCCCCAAGCCGCCGGTGCCCGGCGCCGACGCCCCGAAAGGCCGGAGCCGGTGGGAACTGCTGACCACCCCGCGCATCGCGGTGGCGATCATCTGCGCGATGGTCTCTTACGCGCTGATGAACCTCGTGATGACCTCGACGCCGCTCGCCGTCGTGGGCTGCGGATTCGAGACGAGCACGGCGGCCGATGTCGTCTCGGCGCACGTGCTCGCCATGTTCGCGCCGTCCTTCTTCACCGGACACCTCATCGCCCGATTCGGCGTGGAGCGGATCGTGGCGCTCGGCCTCGCGATCCTCGCCGCGGCGGGGGTCGTGGGGATTGCCGGCGTCGAACTCGAGAATTTCTACATCGCGCTCGTCCTGCTCGGCATCGGCTGGAACTTCGGCTTCATCGGGGCGACCGCCATGCTCGCCTCCGCGCATGCCCCGGAAGAACGCGGGCGGGTTCAGGGCATGAACGACATGATCGTCTTCGGCTGCGTGACGGTCGCCTCGCTGGCCTCCGGCGGGCTGATGAACTGTTCCGGCGGCACGCCCGAGGCGGGCTGGGCCGCCGTCAACCTCGCGATGATCCCGTTCCTCGCGCTCGCGGGCGGGGCGCTCATCTGGCTGGTGATGCGCCCCAAGGAGGACCTGACGCTCTCTACCACCGGCCGGTGAGGCTGAGCGCCAGAAGCCCCGCGCGCCTCCGGAATTCTGACACCCTGAGTGTCCCCGCGGGGACACGGCCCGGATCGGCCGCCGCCTGACGCAGGATCGCTGCCGCCTGCCAGCCCGGGTAGAGCGCGGGCGCCGCCCTGGCGTCGAGCCCGAATCTGGACCGGCGCGCGCGGGCGATCCGGTCGAGTCCCTGCCGCGCGAGGGTCTGCACCGTGCCGGGCCGTCCGTCAGGCAACGGCTTGCGGCCACGCGCCTCGAGCTCCGGGATCGCGCGGAAGAACGCCGCCAGACCGGCGCCCCGGCCGAAGTCGCGCACGATGGGTTCGGCCTCCGCACCGGCGCCGAGCGCCCGCGCCGCGGCCCACATCAGCCCCGCCGCCGTCGCGTCGATGTAGTCCTCGAACTGCGCCGCGTCCTCGAAGGCGTCCTTGTAGACGTCCCATCGCCGCGCCGCGACCGCCCGGTCGAGCAGCGCCGCGCCCTCGGCGTCGATCACCGCGGCCAGCGGCCCGACGACCTCGTGGGCCCGGGGCGGCCTGCCCTGGCCGATCTCCTCGAGCGCGTCTCGCCACCACTGGAGCCGCATCTCCGCGATCATCGGCTCCTCGGTGACCCAGGGCGCGCGCGAGATCTCCACGTTGAAGGCGTGGATCGGGAACAGGACCGCGCGCGCCTCGGGCGGCGCGGCCATCGCCGCGTTGAACCTGTCGGGGTCGGCGCGGGCCACCAGCTCGGCTGTGGCCGCGACGCTCATACCGGGCGGGCCACCACGAGAAGATATCCCGTCTCGCGCTTCACCTTCCGCCAGAGCGACGCCTCGGCCTCGGCCATGTCGAGAGCCGGCGTCACCTCCGGCCCCGCGTCCCCGCGAAGACGCCGGGCCCGCTCCAGAAGCGGCGCGTAGTAGGCCTCCCAGGCCGCATCGGACAGCCGGCGATCGCCGAGCACGCGATAGCCCGCCGCCTCCACCTCTTCCAGCAACTCGTCGCGGGGACGGGCGACATAGCCCTCCCAGAACGCCCGTGCCTCCTCGGACGCGTCGTCGGTGAAGAGACACGGCTCGGAAAAGGCGATCGCCCCGCCCACCGCGAGGCGGCCGCGGAACGCGGCGAGGCCGGCCGCGACGCCGAGGAAATAGAGCGCGCCGGCGCACCAGATGAAGTCGAACGGGCCTTCCTGCACGCTCATGTCGCCTTCGACGGCCGTCACCCGGTCCGGCGGGAACCGGTCGCGGATCGCGGCGACGAAGGGACCGTGGGCATCCACCGCCGTGACATGGGCGCCCTCCACTTCGAGAAGCGTCCCGATGTCGCCGCCCGGCCCCGACCCGGCGTCGAGGATCCGCGCGCCGGGCTTCACCCGCGCGCAGTCGACGGCCCAGCGGACGTCATCGGGCTCTCCCGGACCTTCGCGCGGCAACTCGTTGTGAAGTCTGAAAAATCCGTCTTCCATGCCTTACTCCGCGGCGCGGCCCGCGGCCTCCGCCGCGTCCCGCACCAGTTTCCAGTTGATCGCGTCGAGCAGCGCCTCGAAGGAGGCGTCGACGATGTTGGGCGACACACCCACCGTCGACCACCGACGCCCCGCGCTGTCCTCGCTGTCGATGATGACGCGGGTGACCGCCTCGGTGCCGCCTTGCGTGATGCGCACCTTGAAGTCGACGAGGCGCATGTCGTCGATGAGGCCCTGATACGGGCCGAGATCCTTGGCCAGCGCCTTGGCCAGAGCGTTGACCGGGCCGCGATCCGAGCCGGTCTCGTCCATCGATTCGCTCACCGACAGCATCTTCCTTTCGCCGATCTTCACCACGACGACCGCTTCGGACAGGCTCACCATGGCGTTGTACTTGTTCTTTCGTCTCTCGACCGTGACGCGGTAGCGCTTGACCTCGAAAAACTCCGGGAGCCGGCCAAGTTCGGCCCGCGCCAGCAGTTCGAACGACGCCTGCGCGGTGTCGTAGCTGTAGCCTTCGGCCTCCCGCGCCTTCACGTTCTCGAGGATCCGGGCGAGCGCCGGGTCGCCCTTTTCGACGACCACGCCCATGTCGCGCAGGCGTTCGCGCAGGTTCGACTGGCCCGCCTGGTTCGACATCGGCACGATGCGCGCGTTGCCCACGGCCGCGGGATCGACATGTTCGTATGTCGTGGGGTCCTTCAGGATCGCGCTGGCGTGGAGCCCCGACTTGTGCGCGAAGGCGGAGGCGCCGACGTAGGGCGCGGACCGCAAGGGCACGCGGTTGAGGATGTCGTCGAGGGTGCGCGAGGCGCGGGTGAGATGGGTGAGGTTTTCCTCAGAAACACCTGTTTGGAATAGACTTCTGTAAGGCTCCTTGAGGAGAAGCGTCGGGATCAGCGTCGTCAGGTTGGCGTTTCCGCAGCGCTCGCCCAGGCCGTTCAGCGTGCCCTGGATCTGCCGCGCCCCGGCATCGACCGCGGCGAGGCTGCCCGCCACGGCGTTGCCCGTGTCGTCGTGGGTGTGGATGCCGAGCCGCGCGCCGGGGATGCCGGCGGCGATCACACTGGACGTGATCTCGAAGACCTCCGCGGGGAGCGTCCCGCCGTTGGTGTCGCAGAGCACGATCCAGCGCGCGCCGGCCTCATGAGCGGCGGTGCAGCAGGCGATGGCATAACCCGGATTGGCCTTGTAGCCGTCGAAGAAATGCTCGGCGTCGAACAGCGCCTCGCGGCCCTTCGCGACGATGTGCGCGACCGATTTCGCGATGCTTTCGAGGTTTTCATCGAGAGAGATCCCCAGCGCCGTCTCGACGTGGAAGTCGTGCGTCTTGCCAACGAGGCAGACCGCCGGGGTGCCCGCGTTCAGCACCGCCGCCAGCACGTCGTCGTTGTCGGCCGACCGGCCGGACCGCTTGGTCATGCCGAAGGCGGTGAAGGTGGCGCGGGTGTCGGGGCGCAGGCCGAAGAACTCGTTGTCTGTGGGATTGGCACCCGGCCAGCCGCCCTCGATATGGTCGATACCAAGGGCGTCGAGGGTTTCCGCGATGCGGCGCTTCTCGGGCGTCGAGAACTGCACGCCCTGGGTCTGCTGGCCGTCGCGCAGCGTCGTGTCGTAGAGGAAGAGGCGCTCGCGGGTCATGGCCGGACCCCGCGGCAGGGAGTCCGAGCGGATCGCTCATGGAAAGCGTGTGGATGGAAGGTCGTACGGGTGGCGCCGGAGCCTCGGACCGGTCGAGTCCGCGCGGCCCGAACAGCGCCGAAGGCGCCGGGCCAGCGCCTGCCCGTCCCGGCGGGCTGGCGCCTTGGCTGGTGCAGGCGCGGCGTTCGACCGGTGTGCGGACATGGCTGCCATAAAGCGCGCCGCCCCTGCGTCGAAGCGCCATCCCACGGGCAGGCGCCGGCCCGGCTTGCGTCGCGCGGTGTCAGTGCCATTCTGTGGGATCCTCCGGTAGCGCCTCCAGCTTCGCGGGATCGAACCCCTCGGCGGGGAGCAGTTCCACCCCCTCCCTGCTCATCCGGACCTCGACGCCCGCCTCGGCCAGCGCCGCCTTCAGCCGGTCGACTTCAGCGAAGTTCATCGTGGCCTTCGCCTGTTCCCGGGCGTCTGTCAGACGTTCCGCGGCCGCCGTCAGCGCCGCGCTCCCGGCATCGGCCCAGAGCGGGATGCGGTCGTCCATCAGCCCCAGAAGCGCGAGGCCCGCCCGGAGCCCCGCAGCGTCGCCCTCACCCGCGAGCCGGTGCAGTTCGGCAAGCGCCCCGTGGGTGTTCAGATCGTCGGACAGCGCGGCGACGAGCGCGTTTGGCATGTCGCCCGGCTTCGCCGCCCCGGCGATGCGATACCACTTCCTGAGCGTCGCCTCGGCCTCCCGTGCCTTCTCCGCAGTCCAGTCCATCGGCTTGCGGTAATGCGTCGAGAGGAACACGAAGCGGATCACCTCGCCGGGCACGCCCTGATCCAGCAGCGCACGCACCGTGAAGAAGTTGCCCAGTGACTTCGACATCTTCCGGCCCTCGACCTGCAGCATCTCGTTGTGCATCCAGAGCCGCGCGAAATCTTCCGACGGATGCGCGCAGGCCGATTGCGCGATCTCGTTCTCGTGGTGCGGGAACTGAAGGTCGATGCCGCCGCCGTGGATGTCGAAGGCCGGCCCCAGAAGCTCGTAGCTCATCGCCGAGCATTCGATGTGCCAGCCGGGGCGTCCGCGGCCCCAGGGGCTGTCCCAGCCGGGAAGATCGGCGTCGGACGGCTTCCACAGCACGAAATCCATCGGGTTGCGCTTGAAGGGCGCCACCTCGACGCGGGCGCCGGCGATCATGTCCTCGACGGTGCGGCCCGAGAGCGTGCCGTAGTCGGCGTAGCTGTCCACGGCGAACAGGACATGGCCCTCGGCGAAATAGGCGTGGCCCTTCTCGACGAGATCTTGGATCATCGCGATCATCGTGCCGATGTGCTGCGTCGCGCGCGGCTCGATCGTGGGGCGCAGCGCGCCCAGCGCGTCCATGTCCTGGTGATACCAGTGGATCGTCTCGTCGGCGCGGTCGTGGATCAGGTGCTCGAGCGTGCCTTCGGCGCCCGCGGCCTTGCGCTTCTGCGCGGTCGCGTTGATCTTGTCGTCGATGTCGGTGATGTTGCGGACATAGGTCACGTTCTCCTCGCCGTAAACGTGGCGAAGCAGCCTGAACAGCACGTCGAAGACGATCACCGGCCGGGCGTTGCCCAGGTGCGCGCGGTCATAGACCGTCGGCCCGCAGACGTACATCCGCACGTCGTCGGGGTCGATGGGCGAGAACACCTCCTTCGCCTTGGTCTTCGTGTTCCAGAGCCTGATCTCGGTCATGGGCCGTCCTTCGGGCAGGTCGCCCGCGGGCCTTAGCAAGATCGACTTGAGAGGGAAAGAGGACCGGCCCGCGCGACGTGTGTCAGCGGGGAATGCAGCGGGAAACGATCGCGGCGCGGGTCATGGCGTTTTCATATACACGCGTACCGCACCGGGCAAGCCTCGCGTGGCGGCGACGGGACCGGCCGTTTGACTTCCCGGCTTCCCCATGGCCCTGTCGGACCATGAGACCGTCCCATCGCATCACGCATCTGACCGACGACGCCGCGGGAGGCTGGGGCATCCATTTCCGGGCGCGGGCGCTGAAGGAGGCCGGCGCGAGGATCGCCGACCTCACGATCGGAGAGCACGACGTGCGGACGCATCCCGACATCCTCGACGCGATGCACCGGGCGGCGCGCGGCGGGCACACCGGATATTCCGCCATCCAGGGAACGGACTCGCTGCGCCGGGCGGTGGCCCAGCGTATCACCGCGCGGACCGGCGTGCCGGCCGGACCGGAGAACGTGCTGATCACGCCGGGCGGACAGGCGGCGCTTTTCGCGGCGCATCATGCGGTGGGCGAGGCGGGGGACCGGGCGCTTTTCTGCGATCCCTACTACGCGACCTATCCCGGTACCATCCGGGGCGCGGGGCTCGTGCCGGTGGCGGTGCCGACCCGGGCCGAGGACGCTTTCCAGCCGCGCGCGAACGAAATCGACGCGCGGGCCGAGGGGGCGGTGTCGCTTCTGCTGAACACGCCGAACAACCCCACCGGGGTGGTCTACCCGGAGGCCACGCTGGCGCGGGTGGCGGAGGTGTGCCGCGCACGCGATCTCTGGCTGATCTCCGACGAGGTCTACGACACGCAGGTCTGGGAGGGAGGCCATCTCTCGCCCCGGGCGCTGCCGGGCATGGCGGAGCGGACGCTGGCGATAGGCTCGATGTCGAAGAGCCACGCGATGACGGGCTCGCGGATCGGCTGGCTCGTCGGCCCGGAGGAGGCGATCGGACCTCTGACGAACCTTGCCACGCACACGACCTACGGGGTCGGGGGCTTCGTGCAGGACGCGGCCGAATACGCTCTGGGGCGCGGCTCGGCGTTCGAGGCGGAGATCGCGGCACCGTTCCGGCGGCGGCGGGCGATCGCGATGCGGCTGGTGGAGGGACAGAACATCGTGCGGGCGATCCCGTCCTCGGGGGCGATGTACGTGATGCTCGACGTGCGGGCGACGGGTCTCTCGGGCGAGACGTTCGCGGAGCGGCTTCTCGACGACGAGGCGATCGCGGTGATGCCGGGGGAGAGCTTCGGGACCGCGGCGGCGGGGCACCTGCGGGTGGCACTGACGATCGAGGACCGGGCGTTCGAGGACGCGATGCGGCGGCTACTCGCGTTCGCCGGGGCGCTGGCGAAGGAGACGGTTTGATGGAGGACATGGGCGCGCGGTTCAGGGCGCTGCACAGGCCGGGCGAGCCGTTCATCCTTGCGAACGCCTGGGATGCGGGCTCGGCGAGGATGCTGAAGGCTCTGGGGGCGGAGGCGATCGGGACCTCCTCGGCGGCACACGCCTTCACGCTCGGACGGCCGGACGGCGGGCAGGTGACGCGCGAGGAGCCGCTGTCGCATGCCGACACACTCACGGCGGCCACCGGACTGCCGGTGTCGGGAGACTTCGAGAACGGCTTCGGAGAGGCGCCCGAGACGGTGGCGGAGACGGTGCGGCTGTCGGCCGAGGCGGGGCTCGCGGGCATTTCGGTCGAGGATACGGCGCTGCCGGACGCGGGCGCCTATCCGTACGACCTGGCCGTCGAGCGCATCCGGGCGGCCGCGGCGGCGGCGCGCGCCCTGCCCGGCGATTTCGTGCTGGTGGCCCGGGCCGACGGTGTGATGACCGGCGCCTACGACCTCGACGAGGCGATCCAGCGTATCCGGGCCTTCGACGAGGCCGGCGCGGACTGTCTCTACGTGCCGGCGCCGGGGACGCTCGACGATCTGGGGCGGGTCGTCGCGGCGACGGCGAAGCCGGTGAACGCCCTTGCGGTTGGACCCTTCACCGAGGTGTCACGGGCGGAGTTCGCCGCGCTTGGCGTCGCGCGGATCTCGCTCGGCTCCGCGCTGGCGCGCGTCACCCATCGCGCGATCTTCGATGCGGCCCGGGCGATGTTCGGCGCGGGCGACTTCGCGCCGCTGGGGCACACGATCCCGGGGAGCGAGGTGGACCGCCTGCTCGGCGGCGGGTGACGGCTCAGCCGGCGAGGCGGCGCAGCGCATAGATGTCGCCGAAGGACCGGCACCGCTCGGCGCGATCGTCGCCGGGGGCGGTCACGGTCTCCTGCGTCCCGACGTAGGCCTGCGCGAGCGCCGCCTGCGTCTCGCGGTCGACATGCCGGCGGATGTGCTCGGCCTCGAACCGGTCGAGCAGTTCGGCGATCCGCCACAGTCTTTCGGCTTCATGGGACCAGCCGAAGCCGTGGCGGCGCTCCGCCGCGAAGGCCTCGATCCGGGCCCGGTGATGGGCGACGCATTCGATCCGGGCGGCCAGAAGCGACAGGTCGCCCGCCGACTCGGACGCGAGGTAGAAGCGTTCCCGCAGCGGCGCCCCCAGCCCCACGGGTGGCGGCAGGTCGACCGCTGCGGCCGGCGTCGCGACGAGGATGAACCATACAATCAGACGGCGCATGCGCGATCTCCCTTGCCTGGAGCCGCGCGCCCGGCGCCCGCTTGGCGCGCGGAGCCCCGAAGTGTTGGAGTAAAGAGAGAACATCGCGTGAACCCTGCGGGCGGTTCCCGCGCGCGGCGCCACGCCGCTGGACTCTCCGCAGCGCAGCATGCAAGCGATCGGGTCATGGCCGAACCGCACAAGACCATCGCCCACACGCCCTTCGAGGATGCGCAGGCCTTCGTCCTCGGCACCGCGATGTGCGCGCTCGGCGTCCATTTCCTGACCGCGAACGGGCTGATCACCGGGCAGACGGCGGGCCTCGCCGTGCTCGTCTCCTACCTGTCGGGCTGGTCCTTCGGCGCGGTGTTCTTCGTGGTGAACCTGCCGTTCTGGGTGCTGGCCTGGACGCGCATGGGGTCGCGCTTCACGGTCAAGAGCGCGATCGCGGTCTCGCTCCTGTCGGTCTTCTCGGAAATCCTGCCCCGCGTCTTCGAGATCGGGCGGCTCGATCCGGCGGTGGGCGCGTTCCTCGCAGGCGCCACGATCGGGCTCGGCCTGATCGTGCTCTTCCGGCACGGTGCCTCGCTCGGCGGGGTGGGCGTGCTGGCGCTCTGGCTTCAGGACCGCACGGGGTTCCGGGCGGGCTGGACGCAGCTTCTGTTCGACGCGGCGCTGTTCGCGGCGGCCGTCTTCGTTCTCGACCCGCTCCTCGTTCTCTGGTCGCTCCTCGGAGCGGTCGTCGTAAACCTCATCATCGCGGTCAACCACCGGAAGGACCGCTACATCGCGCGGTGACGCCCATGCCCCTGACCTATCTCTACCTCATCCTCGCCGTCGCGGCCGAGACCGTGGGCACGACCGCCCTTCAGGCGAGCCAGCAGTTCACGCGGCTCGGCCCCTCCCTGGTCGTCGTCGTCAGCTACGCGACGGCCTTCTACCTGCTGTCGCTCACGCTGCTCACCATGCCGGTGGGCGTCGTCTACGCGATGTGGTCGGGGCTCGGGATCGTGTTCATCGCGCTGATCGCGTTCCTCGTCTTCGGCCAGCGGCTCGACTGGCCGGCGATCCTGGGGATGGCGATGATCCTGGGCGGCATCCTGGTGATCCACCTGTTCTCGAAGACCGCGACGCACTGACGCTTGCCTCTGGTCTTTTCGCGGCGGGAAGACTACCTGCCGCGCAACCCTTTTTCGAAAGACGCCCATGGACATCCGCAACATCGCCATCATCGCCCACGTGGACCACGGTAAGACCACGCTCGTCGACGAGCTCCTGAAGCAGTCGGGCGCCTTCCGCGCGGGGCAGGCCGTGGCCGAGCGCGCGATGGATTCCAACGATCTCGAACGCGAACGGGGGATCACCATTCTCGCCAAGTGCACCTCCGTCGAGTGGAAGGGCACGCGCATCAACATCGTCGACACGCCCGGTCACGCGGACTTCGGCGGCGAGGTGGAGCGGATTCTCAGCATGGTCGACGGGGTGGTCCTTCTGGTCGACGCGGCCGAGGGGCCGATGCCGCAGACGAAGTTCGTGACCTCGAAGGCGCTGGCGCTGGGGCTGCGGCCCATCGTCGTGCTGAACAAGGTCGACAAGCCCGATGCCGAGCCCGACAGGGCGCTCAACGAGGTCTTCGACCTCTTCGCGGCGCTCGACGCCGACGACGACCAGCTGGACTTTCCGCATCTCTACGCCTCGGGCCGGTCCGGCTGGGCGGACGAGGAGCTCGACGGGCCGCGCAAGGATCTCTCGGCGCTCTTCAACCTCATCGTGCGGCACGTGCCGAAGCCGCGCCAGATCGCCCATGCCGACGAGGATTTCCGGATGCTGGCCACGACGCTGTCGGCCGATCCCTACCTCGGGCGCATCCTGACGGGGCGGGTGGAGTCGGGACGGCTCAGGACCGGGCAGACCGTGCAGGCGCTGACCCGGCACGGCCAGAAGATCGAGCAGTTCCGGATCTCGAAGATCCTCGCCTTCCGCGGTCTCGGCCAGCAGCCGATCGACGAGGCGCAGGCGGGCGACATCGTCACCATCGCGGGGATGTCGAAGGCGACGGTGGCCGACACGATCTGCGCGCTCGCGGTGGAGGAGCCCCTGCCCGCCCAGCCGATCGACCCGCCGACGATCAGCGTGACCTTCGGGATCAACGATTCGCCGCTGGCGGGCCGCGACGGGTCCAAGGTGCAGAGCCGGGTGATCCGGGAGCGGCTGATGAAGGAGGCCGAACTCAACGTCGCGATCAAGGTGAGCGACACCCCCGGCGGCGAGGCCTTCGAGGTGGCCGGGCGCGGCGAGTTGCAGATGGGCGTGCTCATCGAGAACATGCGGCGCGAGGGGTTCGAGCTGTCGATCTCGCGCCCGCAGGTGCTTTTCCGCGAGATCGACGGGGTCCGGCACGAACCGATCGAGGAGGTCACCGTCGACGTCGACGACGAGTATTCCGGCGCGGTGATCGAAAAGCTGACCGGCGCGCGCAAGGGCGATCTCGTCGAGATGAAGCCCTCCGGCGCGGGCAAGACGCGGATCGTCGCGCATGTCCCCTCGCGCGGGCTGATCGGCTATCACGGCGAGTTCCTGACCGACACCCGAGGCACCGGCGTTCTGAACCGCGTGTTCCACGGCTGGGCGCCGCACAAGGGCCCGATCCCGGGCCGGCGCGCGGGCGTGCTGATCTCGATGGAAAACGGCGTCTCGGTGGCCTACGCGCTCTGGAACCTCGAAGAGCGGGGGCGCATGTTCATCGGCGCGCAGGAGCAGATCTACACCGGCATGATCATCGGCGAGCATTCGCGCGAGAACGATCTCGAGGTGAACCCGCTCAAGGGCAAGAAGCTCACCAATGTCCGCGCGAGCGGCACCGACGACGCGGTGCGGCTCACCACGCCCATAACGCTGACGCTCGAACAGGCGATCGCCTACATCAACGACGACGAACTGGTCGAGGTCACGCCGAAGTCGATCCGGCTGCGCAAGCGGTTCCTCGATCCGCACGAGCGCAAGCGGCAGGCGCGGGCGGCGGCGGAGTGACCTCTTCCTCTCCGGCGCCGTCAACGGTATCACGGGGCGCACGCGCACGGAGGAGGCGATGACACCGACCGAGGCCAGCGAAAGAGCCCGCGACATCTGTCTCATGGCACCGGTGATCCCGGTGCTCGTCGTGGAGGACGCAGCCCATGCCGCGCCGCTCGCCCGGGCGCTGGTGGCCGGCGGCCTTCCAGCGCTCGAAGTGACGCTGCGCACGCCCGCCGCGCTGGAGGCCATCCGCGAGATGGCCGCCGTCGAGGGCGGCGTCGTGGGTGCGGGCACGCTGCTCACACCCGAGGATGTCGCGAAAGCCGTGGACGCGGGCGCCGGGTTCGGCGTCTCGCCCGGGGCGACCGACCGGCTGCTCGACGCCTGCGAGGAGGCGGGGCTGCCGCTCCTGCCGGGCGCCGCGACCTCGACGGAGATCATGGCGCTTCTGGAGCGCGGCTACACCGTGCAGAAGTTCTTCCCCGCCGAGGCCGCCGGTGGCGCGCCGTCGCTCAAGGCGCAGTCGGGCCCCCTGCCCCAGGTGTCGTTCTGTCCCACGGGCGGCGTTTCCGCGTCGAACGCACAGGACTACCTCGCGCTGCCCAACGTGCTCTGCGTGGGCGGAAGCTGGGTCGCGCCGAAGGACAGGGTCGCGGCGGGTGACTGGGACGCGATCGAGGCGCTCGCGCGTGAGGCGGCGGGGCTGGCGCGCTAAGCCGTGTCGCGCAAGGCTGGTCCCGGTCCCGCGCGCCCCGAACAAACGCAATGACAGGCCGTGAGAACGTCGCGCGAATCCGACCGACCGCGAGAGGCCCTAGCCGCCCGTGCGGCTCCTGCGGCCGCCGCGCCGCCCGGTCCGCGCCGCCTCGGCCAGCCCGTCGGTCAGCACCTTGGTCATCGGATGGTCGGGCGCCTCCGCGCCGTGCAGCGCGAGAAGCTCCGGGATCAGCGCCCGCGCGTCGGTTCCGATCGGCACCGAGACCGCCCAGTCCAGAAAGATCGACCGGCACTCGGGCTCCGAGATGCCCTCGATCCGGTAGCTTTCGCGGATCAGCCCCTTTGGGTCGAGCGTCGTGGCCTCGCGCGCCGACCGTGCCATTCAGTCCTCCCCTGCGAGCGCCCGTGTGACGATTGAGTCGGACGCCGCGGCCGCCTCCGCGATCCGCCTCTCGAGCGAGCCGGTATCCTCTGCGCCCGCTTCGCGCAACAGAAAGTCGCGGCCGCCGGCGCCGATGGCCTGGGCATCGATCTCGCCGGCGGTCATGAGACGCGTCGCCGATTGTACGCACCACATCAGCCGGTCGGCTTCGATGAGCGTGGCGAGATCGGCGTCGCCGAGCCGCAGGGCCGCTTGCCCCGCCCGGAGTTGCGCCGCGACCTGTCTCTCCGGGGATCCGGCGAGACGCGCCCCGGCCTGCGCCAGAAGCGCGATGTCCTGCAGCCTGCCGGGGCCGAGCTTGGCCTCGAGCGCGCCCTTGCCCGGCTTCGCCTCCGCCAGTCGCGCGCGCATGTCGGCGGTGTCGGCGAGCACCTTCGCACGCTCCGCGGGCCCTGCCAGCAGCGTGCGGCGGAACGCCTCAACCCGCTCCCCGAGCGCCGCCGATCCCGTCACCGGCCGGGCCCGGGTGAGCGCGAGGTGCTCCCAGGTCCAGGCCTGCTCGCGCTGGTAGGTCTCGAAGGAGGTGATCGAGGTCGCGACGGGCCCCTGCTTGCCCGAGGGGCGCAGGCGCATGTCGGCCTCGTAGAGCCTGCCCTCGGCCATCGGCGCGGTCAGCGCGGTGACGAGCGCCTGGGTGAGCCGCGCGTAATAGGCGCGCGGCGCGAGCGGGCGGCGGCCGTCGGACGTCTCGGCGTCCGCCGGGTCGTAGATCACGATGAGGTCGAGATCGGAGGTCGCCGTCAGCCGTTCCGCCCCGAGCGATCCCATCCCGACCACGACCGCCCCGTTGCCGGGCGGCTCGCCGTGCTTGTCGGCGAAATGGGCGATGACGACCTCCCAGATCACGTTCAGAACCGCCCCGGCGAGGTCGGCGTATTCCTGCGCCGCCTCCGCCCCGTCGATGATCCCGCGCAGGTGATGCACGCCGATCCGGAAATGCCACTCTTTCTGCCAGCGCCGCGCCGCGTCGAGCTGGCGTTCGTAGTCGTCGATATCCGCCAGGCGCGTCTCGAGATCCGCCACGAGCGCCGTGCGTCCCGGCCAGGCGCTGAAGAAGTCCCCGCCGATCACCGCGTCGAAGACCTGCGAATTGCGCGCGAGAAAGCTCGCGAGTCCCGGCGCCGTCGAGGCGATGTCGAGGATGAGGTCGATGAGATGCGGATTCGCCTCGAAGAGCGCGAAGAGCTGCACGCCCGCCGGCAATCCGGCGAGGAACCCGTCGAGGTGGACCAGCGCCTCCTCCGGCCGGTCGAGCCTCGCGAGGCGGCGCAGGAGTTCCGGGCGCAGGCGGGTGAAGATCCGCATCGCGCGGTCGGACCGGAGCGCGGGATAAGACGGCCAGCGCCCGACGATCTCGGCCGATGTCTCGCTCAATTCGGGGGCGTCCTTTTTCGACTTTCCCGGAGCGAAGAAACCCTCCGCGATGCCCGCGACCCGCCGGATCCGGTCGTCGAGGTCGGCGCGGAGCGAGGCCACGTCGGTGTCCATGAAGGCCGCGAGCCGCTCGAACCCGGTCTCGGTCGACGGCAGCGCGTGGGTCTGCTGGTCCGCGATCATCTGGAGCCGGTGCTCGACTTCGCGGTGCGCCCGGTAGTCGGCGGCCAGCGTCCGGGCGTCGGCCTCGGGGACCCAGCCCTTCTCCGCCAGCAGCGCCAGCCCTGCGACGGTGCCCCGCGCGCGCAGGTCGGGATCGCGGCCACCGGCGATGATCTGCCGGGTCTGGGTGAAGAATTCGATCTCCCGGATGCCGCCCGGCGCGAGCTTGAGATCGCGCCCCTCGAGCGCCTTGCCGTGGAGCCCTTTGTGCTCGCGGATGCGGAGCCGCATGTCGTGCGCCTCCTCGATGGCGGCGTAGTCGAGATGCTTGCGCCAGACGAAGGGCGTGAGGTGGTCGAGAAACCGGTCCCCCGCCTCTATGTCCCCCGCGCAGGCGCGCGCCTTGATGTAGGCCGCCCGCTCCCAGGTCCGGCCGAGGCTTTCGTAGTAGCGTTCGGCCGCCTCCATCGACAGGCAGACGGGCGTCACCGACGGGTCGGGGCGCAGCCGCAGATCTGTTCGGAAGACGAAGCCGTCCGCGGTGATGTCGGACAGTGTCGCGGCCATCCGGCGGGTCGCCTTGATGAAGGCGGCGCGGGCCTCGAGGTAATCGTCGTCGGAGAAGCGCGCGTCGTCGAACAGGCAGATGAGGTCGATGTCGGAGGAATAGTTGAGTTCGAAGGCGCCCATCTTGCCCATCGCGATGGCGACCATGCCGCAGCCGGTGGCGAGGTCGTCCTCGGTCATGCCGGGCAGTCTGTCCCGCGCGACGAGCGGCTCGAGTTCGGCCCGGATCGCCCGCTCCACGGCGGCGTCGGCAAACCGGGTCAGCGCGTCCGTGACCTGGTCGAGGCGCCAGATCCCGCCCAGATCGGCGAGCCCGGCGAGAAGCGCGGCGCGGCGCTTGGCCGCGCGGAGCCCCGGCGCGACGTCGCCCTGCGCAAGCGCGCGGACGTCGGCCAGAATTGCGTCGCGCGCCGCCTCCGGCTCGCCGGAAAGCGCGTCCTCGCACCACGCCGCCTCCCGCTCCATCAGGCCGCGCAGGTGCGGGCTGCATCCAGCCGTTCCCCGGATCAGCTCGGCCAGCTCTCCCGGCAGGCCGGGCAGCGCCGCGCACGCCTCGTCTCCCCGGTCTGGCTCGTAGGGGCGCGGTGCGCGGGTAATGCGGGACGCGAAACTCATGCGCCGACAGAAGCCCGGGGCGCGGGCGCGGTCAACCGGCTTGCATCGGATTCGCCGCCGTCTCAGGATATGCGCCATGAGCAGGAGTGTGACCCGGGTGAAGTCGGCGCTGGAGGCTGCGGGGATCGGCGTGGAGATCCGCGAGATGCCGTCGGAGACGCGGACCGCGCAGATGGCGGCGGACGCGGTGGGCTGTACGCTCGACCAGATCGCGAAGTCGATCATCTTCCGGGGCGAGAGACGCGGCGAGGCGGTCCTGTTCCTGACGGCCGGCGGGAACCGGGTGGACGCGGCGCGCGCCTCTGCCGTGGCCGGAGGGCCGCTCGGGAAGGCGGATGCGGATCTCATCCGGGCGCAGACCGGCTTCGCCATCGGCGGGGTGGCGCCTGTCGGGCACCTCGCGCCGATCCGCGCGTGGTTCGACCCGCGGCTCCTCGACTTCGACGTGATCTGGGCCGCGGCCGGCACGCCGCGGCACGTGTTTCCCGCGGCACCGCGCGATCTTCTGCGGATTTCCGGCGCGCAAGTGGCTGAGTTCACGTCGCTTTCCGGAGAAATGTAAAAAAGATTCACTTAAAGACTTGCGAACCTCTGCCGCGGACCTCATATCGGGGATGTGAAAGGCATTCACATTACCACATCACAACGCACGGAGACGACCACGATGACCCCTGCAACCGCAACGATGCCCCAGCGGCCGAACTGGTTCCAGCGGAGCGAGGCTTGGCTCGACGACAAGGGCAAGGGCGCCTGGATCGCGCTCATGGTCCTCGGCTTCATTCTCTTCTGGCCGATCGGCCTGGCTCTTCTCGCCTACATGATCTGGAGCAAACGCATGTTCAACGGCAGTTGCGCCACGCGCGCCCATCACTCCCGCCACGCCTTCACGTCCTCCGGCAACACCGCTTTCGACGCCTACAAGTCGGAAACGCTGCGCCGGCTCGAGGAGGAGCAGGACGCCTTCGAGGCCTTCCTCCAGCGCCTCCGCGAAGCCAAGGACAAGGCGGAGTTCGACCAGTTCATGCAGGACCGCGACCGCAAGGCGCGTGACGAAAAGAGCGACGAGCCCGTCGACGCCTGATCTCCTGCCCCATCGTCATCGGTCCCCCTCGAGGGGGGACCGTTTTCGCAACAGAGAAACACGTGATACATTCATGACCATGATGGATACGACCTGGGGTCTTCCCGACCCCGACACCGCGCCCGAGTTCTACGCCGACGTCCCGCTCAAGCGTTTCATCGCGTGGGTGGTCGACGCGCTGCTGATCGGCATCCTGACGGCGCTCGCCGTGCCCTTCACGCTGTTCAGCGGGCTCTTTTTCCTGCCGCTGCTGTTTCTGGTGATCGGCTTCCTCTACCGCTGGTTCACCATCTCGTCGCGGTCGGCGACGCCGGGGATGCGCCTCGCCTCGATCGAGTTCCGCACCGCCCAGGGCGAACGCTTCGATTCGGGCGCGGCCTTCCTGCACACGCTGGGCTATACGGTATCGGTTTCGGTCTTTCCGCTGCAGCTGGTCTCGATCGTCCTGATGCTGATTTCCGACCGCCGGCAGGGCCTCACCGACCACGTGCTCGGCAGCGCCGCGATCAATCGCACGGCCCGGGTGTGATCCGCCGTTTTCGGGGGGTTGGCGGGACAGAAGGACGTTGGTAACGTCCCCATGAGACACCACCGAAGACGACATGCGCCACACCCTTCCAATAGCGCCGCAATTCTACGTGACGGCACCCCAGCCCTGTCCCTATCTCGAGGGACGGATGGAGCGGAAACTGTTCACCGCGCTGCAGGGCGAATATGCGGTAAAGCTCAATGACGCGTTGTCCAAGCAGGGCTTCCGCCGGTCGCAGAACGTGCTCTACCGGCCGTCCTGCGCGGAGTGCTCGGCCTGTCTTTCCGCGCGGATCCGGGTCGCCGACTTCAGCCCCACGAAAAGCCAGAAGCGGACACTGCGCAAGAATGGCCGGCTGACGCGCGAGGCGACGTCGCCCTGGGCGACGGAGGAACAGTACGCGCTGTTCCGCGCCTATCTCGACAGCCGCCACGCCGACGGCGGGATGGCCGACATGGACATCTTCGAATTCGCCGCCATGGTGGAGGAGACCCCGATCCGGAGCCGGGTGGTGGAATACACCGACGCGACGGGCGAAGAGCGGTCGCTCGCGGCGGTCTGCCTGACCGACGTGCTCGATGACGGGCTGTCGATGGTCTATTCGTTCTACGATCCCGCGCTCGCGCAGGACAGCCTCGGAACCTACGTGATTCTCGACCACGTGGAGATCGCGCGGGAGGCGGGCCTGCCCTATGTCTACCTCGGCTACTGGGTGCCGGGCAGCCAGAAGATGGGCTACAAGGCCAAGTTCCCCGCGCTCGAGGTCTATTTCGGCGGGCAGTGGCGGGACATCGGCAACCCGGACGCCTACTCCTCCGACACCCATCCGCTCTCGACCGATCCGATCGCCGAACAGGTGGCGCAGATCAGCCTGCCCGACACCCGTCCGACGCGGGCCTGAGGCCGGCATCGCCATGAGGCCCGAACGGCGGCCTTCTGACGCAGACGGCAGCGGCGCCCGTCGCCGATCTGGACGCGCTTAGGTTTACAGCCGGGCCGCCGAAGGTCTTCATCCCAGAAGGTTCGGCACGATCGTCACGATCTCGGGGAAGAACCACAGGATCGCGAGGCCGACCACCTGGATGATCACGAAGGGCACGATCCCCCGGTAGATGTGCCTGGTCGTGACCGTGGGCGGCGCGACGCCTCTGAGATAGAACAGCGCGAAGCCGAAGGGCGGCGTCAGGAAGCTCGTCTGCAGGTTCACCGCGATCATGATCGTGACCCACTTTGGGTCGAGCGTGCCGCCGTAGATCACAGGCCCCACGATCGGCACCACGATATAGATGATCTCCAGGAAATCGAGCACGAACCCCAGGATAAAGAGCACGAGCATCACGAGAAGGAAGACGACGATCTCGTTGTCGAAGCTGCGCAGGAACTGCTGGATGTAGTGCTCGCCGCCGAAGGAAATCACCACGAGGTTCAGAAGCTGCGAGCCGATCAGGATGGTGAAGACCATCGAGGTCACCTTCGCCGTCTCGCGGACCACGGGCGCGAGCACGCCGGACCGGAGCAGAACCCAGCAGGCGTAGAGCAGACCGATCACCGCGAGGTGATAGGCGCCGTTCGCGGCGATGATGGCGATCCAGTCGGCCAGCCCGATCTCGTCGCGCGCGGTGCGCAGGTCGAAGTTCACGCCGAGGACGATCATGATGACGATGCCGAAACTCGCCCAGATGATCAGGCGGCCCTTGCGCTCCTCGTCCCTCAGCCTGCGGTACGCGGCGAGCATGATCGCGCCGCCGGCGCCGAGCGCGGCCGCGGGCGTCGGGTTGGTGATCCCGCCGAGGATCGAGCCGAGCACGGCGACGATCAGGATGAGCGGCGGAAAGATCACGCGGATCAGGTCGTTCTGCGCGAGCCGCGCAGCCGCGTGCCGCGTCCCGTAGATCGCCAGGCCGAAGGGCACCGCGAGAAGCAGGAACGTCGCCCCCGGCCCCGTCAGCGGCGAGATCAGCGCGGCGTCGACGAGAAACGCGAGCGCGACGCCCGCCGCCCCGAGGACAAGCGGCACCGGGTTCGCGGAGGGCGCGATGCCGCGCCCCAGTGCGAGCGTCAGCGCGAGAAGGGTGAAGACCGTGACGACGCCCGATCCGATCGGCGCGATGCTGGCGAGCCGGTCCGCGCGGGCTTCCACGAGTTCCTCGGAGGTGAGCTGGCGCGCCTCGGTGGCCTCGCCCCCCGCCTCGTTCGCGGCGGCCTGCGCGGCCGCCCGGTCCCATTTCTCCTGGCCGTGGAGTTCGATCATCGCCTCGCGGCAGCTGTCGGAGACGTTCGTGCGAAGTTCGGGCGCGGAGGTGGACTGGAGCACACCGGAGACGGCAAGGTTCTGGCTGCCGATGAGCCCGGCGTTGCCGCCGAGCGCGATGGCGATCAGGATCGCGCCGGGCACGAGGAGGTACCACGCCAGCGCCTCGTTCCGCGTCGTCACCTCGCCGGCGACCTCGTCGTCGTTCAGCACCGGCGGTGCCTTCGACGGGTTGAACAGCGCGAATCCGAACGCGTAGGCGGCATAGAGCCCGGCAAGCAGAATGCCCGGCAACAGCGCGGCCTGGAACAGCGTGCCCACGGAAACGACCGCCGGGCGGCCGAGGTAGGTCAGCGCGTCGCTGCAGCCGACGAGCTGGGCCCGGTTTTCCTGCGCGGTCGAGTAGATGTCGCCGGCGAGCGTGCCGAGCAGCACGATCACGATGGACGGCGGGATGATCTGGCCCAGCGTGCCCGAGGCCGCGATGACGCCCGTGGACAGTTCCGGCGAATAACCGTTGCGGAGCATCGTCGGCAGGGCCAGAAGCCCCATCGTCACGACGGTCGCGCCGACGATCCCGGTCGAAGCGGCGAGGAACGCGCCGACTACCACGATCGACACCGCCAGCCCGCCCGGAAGCGGTCCGAAGACCCGCGCCATCGTGGTGAGCAGGTCCTCGGCGATCCGCGAGCGCTCCAGCGTGATCCCCATCATCACGAACATCAGGACGGCGAGAAGCGTCTCGATCGACTGGCCCGCGATCACCCGTTCGTTCATCCTGTTGACGATGAACGAGAGATTGCGGTTCAGCGCCTGTTCCCAGCCGCCAGGAAAGAGCGGCGTCTCGATGCGCGGCAACTCGGGATACCGGAAGACCGAGACCGCGTCGCGCGCCACCCCCTCGGCGAGCAGCGCCGAGTACTCCGCCGACGCGGTGTCGATGGCCTGGTGGATCAGGAGACCCGCGCTGTCGAGCGCGGCGATGATCGCGAAGGAGATCACCCCCGCCCCGCCGATCGCAAAGGCGACCGGGAAGCCGGTCATGATGCCCCCGAAGAGACAGAGGAAAACGACGAGGAGACCGATCTCGATCCCGTCCAGTCCGAACAGCATGTCTCAGCGGTCTCCGTGAACGAGATGCTCGGGCGCGGCCATTTCGACCTCGCCCGGCTCGATGATGTCCCGGTCGAGATACTTGCCCGCGCTGTCCGGCCCTTCGCGATATTCGAGCCAGGAGCGGTAGAAGAAGGCGCAGGCCTGCACCAGGACCATGAAGGCGAAGACGAGGATCAGCACCTTGAACAGGAAGTAGGCGTTGAAGCCCGAGGGGCTGAAGCCCGTGGTCTCGACGTTCCAGCGGAAGGCCATCGCCTTGCGCAGCGTCAGGTCAAGACTGTCGGAGGCGTTCACGGGCGGCGTGCTCAGATGCCGCCAGAGGAAGAACCAGGCGTAGAACCACGTCAGGATCATCGCCGGCATCATGAAGAACACCGAGCCGAACATGTCGACGATCCGCTTGGTGCGATGCCGCGAGCCGGCGTAGAACAGGTCCACCCGGACGTGGCCGCCCTGCACGAAGGTCCAGGCGCAGCACATGCACACGATGATGGCGTTGTAGAGCTTGAGCCCGTCGCCCCACCAGCCGAGGGTCTGGGTGAAGTCCACGCCGAAGGGGCCGATCGAGATCTCGGACACGCGGAAGACCGATTGCAGGAAGATCACGATGATCTGCTGCAGGACCATGAGAAGCCCCGCCCAGGCGGCGGTCCGGCCGATGACGTTCGCGAAGGTTTCGAGTCCGATGACGACACGCCACAGGAAGGCGTGCGAGAAGATGCCGATGATGAAGACGGTGACGAACGTGTTGAAGAAGAAGAAGAACAGCTCTTTCGACGCGCCGTAGTAGATGACGCGCATCACGTTCTCGCGATCGCTGAAGTCGAGCACCGTGCCGATGTTGAACAGCACGTAGAGCGGGCCCGCAATGCCCGACCACACCCCTTGCAGAAACCAGACGATCGCGTCCACGCTCTCCCCCGTCGTCATGGATCGGGCAGCGCGCCGCAGCGCGCCGCCCGGTGCCGTGCCGGCCCGCTCAGAGAGCCGCGAGCACCCGGTCGCGCTGGCGGACGTAGGGAGAGTCGGCGAGCGACAACCAGCCCGACGTGTTGCGCAGCGACGCCATCGCGGAGTCGTAGATCCGGTCGTAGAGCGGATCGCCGCGATAGCCGCCGAGCACCTCGACCGAGCCGCGCCCGAAGGCCTCCCAGACGTCGTCGGGGAACTCGCGCGTGGTCACGCCGGCCTGCAGCAGACGCTGAAGCGCGGGGCCGTTGTTGGCAACGAAGAGCGCGTAGTTGTGCTGGTGCGCATCGGCGCAGGCCAGTTCGAGCGCCTTCTGGTGCGCGGGCGACAGGCTGTTGAAGCGCTCCAGATTGAAGCCCACCGACAGCGCCGCGCCAGGCTCGTGGAACCCGGCGGGGTAGTAGTTCTTGGCGATCTCCTGGAGGCCGAGCTTTTCGTCCGACCAGGGGCCGATCCACTCGGTGCCGTCGAGCGCGCCGGTCGACAGCGCCTGGTAGATCTCGCCGCCGGGGATGTTCTGGACCGAGACGCCGAGCGTCGAGAGCGCTTGGCCGCCGAGGCCGGGCATCCGGAACTTGAGGCCCTGCAGGTCGCCCGCGGATTCGATCGGGCTGCGGAACCAGCCGCCGCCCTGCGCGCCGGTCTGGCCGGCGATGAAGGCGCGCACGCCGAAGATCTCGCCCAGTTCTTGGTGCAGCGCCATGCCGTCGCCACCGTAGTACCACGTCATGATTTCGGGCACGGTCATGCCGAATGGCACGGCGGTGAAGAACGCCCAGGCCGGCGACTGGCCGACCCAGTAGTAGTCCGCGCCGTGATAGGCGTCGGCCTGCCCCGAGGCGGCGGCATCGAAGCTTTCGAAGGCGCCGACGAGTTCACCGGCCGCCTTGGCGTCGATGGTGAGCTGGCCATCGGTGAGCTCCGCCACGTTGTTGACGACGCGCTCGACCGAGTCCCACACGCCGGCGAGGCCGCGCGGCCAGGTGGTGACCATGGTGAGAACCTCGCGGCCCTGGCTGATCGCAGGTGTTGCGAGGGTGGCCGCCGCGGCGGCCGATCCGCCGAAGGCGGACGTTCTAAGAAATGAACGACGATCCATCTGAGGTGTATCCTCCCCTGTTGAGGCCCGGCTTTTTGCCGGTGGTTTGTTCACAGTGGCGGGAACTTACACAGAGGCCACCAATGAGGGAACCGTGTTTCTTCCCGGGACGCGCCGATTTTTTCCGCGGTTTCCGTGTCGGAAACAAAACCCCGCCCATCGCCGCCTCGCGCGCCGCGCGCCGCACCCGGGCCTTGACGCCGCACCGGGATCTCCCATCTGAGGGAGACCTCTTTCCCGGGTTTGACATGACAGCGGTATTTTTCGCCCTCGGCCTCGCCGGGCTCTTCTTCGGTGGCAACTGGCTTGTGCAGGGGGCGAGCGCCGCGGCGCTGCGCCTGCGCATCCCGCCCCTGATCATCGGGCTGATCGTCGTGGGTTTCGGGACCTCGACGCCCGAGTTGCTCGTCTCGGTTCAGGCCGCGCTCGCCGGAGCGAGCGGTATCGCCATCGGCAACGTCGTGGGCTCCAACATCGCCAACATCCTGCTGATCCTCGGCGTCTCGGCGGTGATCGGACCGTTCGCCGCGAGCCTCTCCCGGCTCCGCCGCGACCTCGGCTGGATGATGGCCGCGGCGCTGGCGACGATCCCGGCGTTCTGGAGCGGCATGGTCGGGCGCTGGGAGGGCATCGCGCTCGTGCTCGGCATCGCGGCCTACATCGCCGTCTGCCTGAGGCAGGCCGGCAGCGAGGACGAGCCCGACATCGCGACCGCACCGCTCTGGCGCTCCGGGCTGACGCTGCTGGGCGGGCTCGTCGTGCTGCTGGTGGGCGCGCGCCTCCTGATCGACAGCGCGACCGAAATCGCCCGCGCGTTCGGCGTGTCGGAAGCGGTGATCGGCCTCACCATCGTCGCCATCGGAACCTCCCTGCCCGAGCTTGCGACAAGCGTCATCGCCGCCTTCCGCGGCCAGCGCGACATCGCGCTCGGCAACGTGGTGGGCTCGAACATCTTCAACATCCTCGCGATCCTCGGGATCACCGCCCTGATCGCCCCGATCCCGGTCGAGAGCCGCTTCCTTCTCGTCGACGTGCCGGTGATGATCGGCGCGTCGGTCCTGCTCGTCGCGACGATCGCATGGGCGCGCGGTCTGGGACGGCTGGGCGGGGCGGGTTTTCTCGCCCTCTACGCCCTCTACATGGTGGCTCTGAGCGTGACGTGAGGGAAACGCGTTGCGGC
>Ga0102925_1000045_pt1 | contig 57238 bp, 47 predicted proteins | sample SalPonR1_A_D1_MG_FD_78216 | JGI IMG/M metagenome (GOLD analysis project Ga0102925, IMG submission 78216) | Salt pond soil microbial communities from South San Francisco under conditions of wetland restoration - Salt Pond MetaG R1_A_D1_MG | ecosystem: Environmental > Aquatic > Marine > Intertidal...
CATACAAAGCGTCGTGAGCGGGTGGCTGGGGGTGGCCGCCGGCGCACAGGATCCGCAGTGTACTGATCGGGTACATGAGGAATCCGAGCACCGCCGGACGCCGCCAGGCGCCCGCGCAGCAGCTTTGTATGGATTTCCTAGCAGAAGTCCCTGGACTCGGCTGCAAGCCCGTCCAGCCAGCCGTCCAGCGCCTCGAACCGGGAAGCCACCACGTGCTGGCTGCCGTTGGCGTTTTGCAGCTTGCCGTGCACTTTTACCAGGCCCGCGTACAGAACCTCGGCACGGAAGCGTTCGACCAGCTTCGGCCACACGATCACGTTGATGATGCCGGTTTCGTCTTCCAGCGAAAGAAAGATCACGCCCGATGCGGTGCCCGGTCGCTGGCGGTGGGTGACCACTCCGGCGGCCTGGACCGCAAGGCCGTCGGCATCATCGCGCAGCTGCCTGGCGCTTCGCACCCGCGTGCCCAGTCGATTGCGCAGCAGCGCAATCGGATGGTGCGCCAGGCTGAGACCGGTGCTGGCGTAGTCGTCCAGCAGATCTTCGCGGGACGAAGGCAACGCGAGCCGCGGCTGGCGCTCGTCGATTCGACTATCGGCCAGCAGATCGCCCTGGTGGCGCGCGGCCATGGCGTCCCACCGCGCCCGCCTGCGGTGGCCAGCCAGCGCCTTCAGTGCGCCGGCTTCGGTCAATGCCTTCAGCGAGGATCGGTCCAGCCGGGCGCGTTCGACTAGATCCTGGATGTCGAGGAATGGCCGGTGCCCCCTTTCCGCGCACAGGCGTGCGGCGGCATCCTGGTGCAATCCGCCAACCATGCGCAGACCGAGCCGGACGGCGGGTTCCGGCTGGCCACGCCTGGATCTTCCCGGCTTGCCGCTTGACGCGTTGGCTGCTCCAACGGGGTTTGAATCGAGGTCGTAGACAGGGTTGGAATCCTCGACACGACTCGAGGCCGGATCAGATTCCAGTGTTGGATCTCCGGCGCGCCGGATGCCGCCGGCAACGGGTTCGAGCTCGCAATCCCAGCCGCTGTATCGAACGTCCGCCGGCAGCACCTTCACCCGGTGGCGGCGCGCATCGTTGATCAACTGGGCCGGCGCATAGAAACCCATGGGCTGGCTGTTGAGCAGGCCGCAGGTGAATGCGGCCGGATGATGGCATTTCATCCAGGCCGAAAAATAGGTCAGCAACGCGAAGCTGGCCGCGTGTGATTCGGGAAAGCCGTAGTCGCCGAAGCCGCAGATCTGGCTGTAGATGCGCTCGGCGAAATCGTTGTCGTAACCGCGCGCCAGCATCCCGCTGACGAGTTTTTCACGAAAGGGCTCCAGTCCGCCACGACGTTTCCACGCCGCCATGGCGCGGCGCAGCTGATCGGCTTCGCCGGGAGTGAATCCTGCCGCCACGATTGCGATCTGCATGACCTGTTCCTGGAAGATCGGTACGCCCAGGGTGCGTTCAAGCACCTTCTTCAGCGCATCGCCGGGATACTCGACCTTGTCCGGATTTTCGCGTCGCTCCAGGTACGGATGCACCATATCGCCCTGGATGGGTCCGGGGCGAACGATTGCGACCTCGACGACCAGGTCCTGAAAGCAGCGCGGCTTCAGCCTGGGCAGCATCGCCATCTGGGCCCGCGATTCGACCTGGAACACGCCCGTGGCGTCGCCCTTGCACAGCATTTCATAAGTGGCCGGATCTTCACGCGGCATGGTGGCCAGGCTCAAGGGCGGTGCGTCGCCGGTTCGCGGCTGCCAGCGATTGACCAGCGCCATCGACTTGCGCAACGCCGTGAGCATGCCCAGCGAGAGGCAGTCGACCTTTAGCAGGCCCAATGATTCCAGGTCGTCCTTGTCCCACTGGATAATGGTCCGGTCGTCCATCGCGGCGTTTTCCACGGGCACCAGGTGATGCAGCGGCTCGTCGGCGATCACCATGCCGCCTACGTGCTGCGACAGGTGGCGCGGGAATCCGAGCAGTTCGCCGGTCAACGTCAGCAGCTGCCGTACCGCCGTGCTATCGGGGTCGAATCCGCACTCGCGCAGGCGCTTGGGCCATACGTCCGGATCGTCCCACCAGGCCAGTGAACCGGTCAGACGGTTCATGCGCTGCGGGTCCAGGCCGAGCGCGCGGCCGACGTCCTTCAGCGCGCTCTTCGGCCGGTAACAGATCACGGTGGCCGCCAGCGCCGCGCGGGTTCTGCCGTACTTTTCATAGATGTACTGCAGCACTTCTTCGCGGCGTTCGTGTTCGAAGTCGACGTCGATATCGGGGGGCTCGTCGCGCTCTTTGGAAATAAAGCGCTCGAACAGCAGCTGCTGACGCGCGGGATCGACCTCGGTGATGTGCAGGCAGTAGCAGACAGCGGAATTGGCCGCCGAGCCGCGTCCCTGGCACAGGATGTCGCGCGAGCGCGCAAAGCGCACTACATCGTGCACGGTCAGGAAGAACGCCTCCACCCCCATCTGTTCGATCAGGTCGAGTTCGCGCGCGACCAGCTTGCGCACCGCATCGGGCGCGCCGTCGGGAAAGCGTTTGTGCAGGCCGTCCAGCGTGAGATGCCTCAGCCAGCGTGACGGCGTATAGGGCTTCGGGACGAGCTCGGCCGGGTAGCGGTACTGCAGCGAGCCGGGATCGAAATTACAGGCATCGGCCAGTCGGAGCGTCTCGGCCAGCCAGGCGTGGGGATACAGCCGGGCCAGGGTCTCGATCGGGCGCAGGTGACGCTCGGCATTGGCCGCCAGCGCCTGGCCGCATGCGGCCAGGGGGCGGCCGAGGTCCAGCGAACTCATCACATCCATCAGTGCGCGCCGCGACCGCCGGTGCATGCGCACGTCGCCGCAGGCCACGCAGCGCAGACCGTACTTGCCGGCCAGCCGCTGCAGGGCTTCGAACCAGTGCTTCTCGCCCGGTCGCAGCAGCCGGGTGGCGCCTATCCACAGCCGTTCGCCAAAACGCAGCTGCAGCCACTCTGCATCGGCCTCGCCGGGCACATCGCCGGGCTTCCAGATCGTCAGCACCCGGTCCAGGTCCTGTTCCAGATCGCCGCGCTCGAGCTGGTAGTCGCCTTTCTTCGCGCGTCGCCGCGCGGTGGTGATCAGGCGACAGATCTGCGCATAGGCGGCCTGGTCCGGCGCCAGCAATACCAGGTGAAGGCCATCGGCGGTACGGACTTCACTGCCGACGATCAGCTTGATGCCGCACTCGCGGGCGGCCTCCCAGGCGCGCACGATGCCGGCCATCGAGCACTCGTCGGTCATCGCGATGGCGCGATAACCGAGCTCGGCCGCACGTCGCACCAGTTCCCCGGGCAGGGAGGCGGCGCGGCGGAAGCTGAAACAACTCAGGGCCTGCAGTTCGACATAGGCATGCATCGCGGCGACATGGTAGATGTAAATAAATACAGTATAAAGCCAATTGCAGATCGTGCGCCTGCGCGCTTGAGAACCGGTGTTGCGTTTCTCTCGGATCCCCCTGTTCAGCCATGCTTTTCCGGCCTTACGGGCAAATGACATTCACCAGGTTGTTCCCGGCGATCCTGAGAAGTCGGCGCGCCAAGCCTTCATGAGAAACAATTTCCATGCTGAAGGGCCGATTCGAAAAATTTCCCAGGGAAGCAGGCGTGAACCGGGCACAATTGGCGGTTCGACATCATGGAGAAGTTTCGTGCACTGGATTTATCTGGCGCTTGCGATCCTGTTCGAGGTTGCCGGCACGACTGCGCTGAAGGCTGCTGACGGCTTTACCCGGCCCTGGCCGGTAATCATCGTGGTGCTCGGCTATCTTGCGGCATTCTTTTTTCTAGGCTTGTCGCTCAAGAGTCTGCCGGTCGGAATCGCTTACGCAATCTGGGCGGCAATCGGCATGGTATTGATCGCGACCATGGGGTGGCTGGTATTCGGTGAACAGCTGGATGCCTGGGCCATAGCCGGGATAATGCTGATCGTGATCGGCGTGGTCCTGGTCAGCGGGGTTTCGCGCAGCGTCGAGCGCTCGCTGCCGGTCGATCCGGGCAGCGAGGCGGTCAAGCGTCCGGCAAGCGCCGCGTCCGACGCGGAAATGTAACCTTGTTGCCATAAAAGTGTAATAGTCTTGCCGTCATTCCATCCAGTAGCGGTGAACCCAATGTCCCGGTTTCGGTGTGTGCCTGTCGTTGTTTTCGTTCTGTCCGGCTGGTCGGCCAGTGGCAGTGTTGAGGGCCAGGAGCAAGGTGCCTGGCAGTACAGTGGAGACCTCAGAGCCATGTATTCATCGTCCTGGCGCGATACGCGCTCGGGTGAGCAAAGCGACAGCGATACGCTGGGCGGTCGCCTGCGCGTGCGATTGCGCAACGATATCGATGCCAACTGGCGGGTCCAGGGCCGTTTTGCGACCAGCTACGAGGACAAGGGCAACGACGCCGAGTTCTTTATCCGATCGGCGCGCGAAAGCGCCACTTCCATCGAGCCGGGATCTATGACGCTGGACGAGTTGTTCGTGCAGTATCGCAGCGACGACCGGCGAACCGAGTTCCGGGTCGGGCGCATGCAAAGCAGTTTCAAGCTTCCGCTGATCACCGGCAAGAGCCTGGACCGCAACCAGGCCTCGAACATCAACGTCGGCTGGACCGACGGTTTCTACCTGGGCCGGCAACTGACCGACGGCTGGAAGGCGACCCTGACCGGGCAGTACAACAGCCGCGACGGGAATGGCACCGTCACGCGCGGGCCGCTGGCGTTCGACGATTCCGGCAGCCGGATCAGCGCCTTCGCCACGCTGGAAAGCGATACCGAGATCGGGCCGGTATTCCTCCGCGCGCTGACCCTGACCTGGTACCCGGACGCGCTGGCGGTTGATGGCCTGCAATCGGCTCGTCGGGAAGATTACACCGCCGCGACGTTCAAGATGGCCGCCGGTTGGGATGTCGGCCCGGCAATCGGGTCTGCCGGAACCCGATTGGTGGTGGCCGGGTCCGTGGGGCATGCGTTCAATCGGCCGGGCAACGCGGCCCTGGGCATACCCGAAAGCGGCCAGGCCGACGGCCTGGGCTGGCAGCTGGGCGCCGACCTGGCCGAGATCTTTCCGCGCCATACCGTCGGCGTCGTCTTCGGACAGGCCGACGCCGGATGGTTGATCTCCAACGACTACCGCCAGAACGACTCGTTGGCCGAGATTCGCTGGAGCTGGCAGGTGACCGATCCCCTGCGTCTGCAGTTTCGCGCCCGCTGGCGGCAGGAGCAGGAGTTGCGCGACGGAGCCGTGATCGCCCAGCGCGATCGCGACATGCGGCTGCGTGCAACCTGGAAATTCTGATCGCATTGATAATTAATTGGAGAATGCGCAATGATTCGTGTGGTGGTTGAATTCATTTCCTCCGCATCGGCTACCGTTGGTGGGCCGTACCGGCGCCGAGTGGCGCTGGCCCTGATCGTCGCGTTTCTTTTCGGCGCCAGTGCATACGGAGATCAGGCAATGAACGACGAGGCTCCCGGGTACCAACGGCTGGTGGATCTTTTCGGCGAATGGCGCGAGTTCGAGCAGCCGCCGCTGGAAAACGGTGCGCCCGTTTATACTGAATCGCGGATGCAGGCGGTTCGCGAAGGGATTGCGCGTTTCAGACAGCGGCTGGGGGCGATCGATATTGGAGATTGGCCGGTCGAGCGCCAGGTCGACTGGCATCTTCTGCGTGCCGAGATCAACGGACTGGATTTCCACGAACGCGTACTCAAGCCATGGAACAGAGACCCGGCGTTCTATCAGACGGTCTGGACCTATCAGAGCGACACTCCGGCGCACGAAGGTCCCACCCATCACAACCTGCTGGAGTTGTGGACTTACGAGTTTCCTCTGAGCAAGGTCGAACAGCAGCGCCTGCGTGAGGAACTTCGGGTGATTCCGCCGCTGCTGGATCAGGCGCGCGGCAATCTGACGGGTAATGCCCAGGATCTCTGGCTGAGCGGCATTTACAACATTCGTCAGCAGGCCGATGTTCTTCGTGCACTACGCGAGCGGCTGGCTTCCGGCGTCATGCCGGAGCTTGTTCTCGCCGTGACCGATGCGATCGACGCAACCGAAAGTTTCGTTGCCTGGCTGGAGGTCGAGGCGCCAACCAGGAACAGCTGGTCCGGCGTCAGCATTCAGGAATACAACTGGCATCTTCAGCAGGTCTGGTATGTGCCGCTGACCTGGCACCATGAGCGACGAATCCTACAGCGCGAACTTCACCGGGCCTGGTCGTCGCTGAAGCTGGAGGAGCACCGGAACCGGAAGCTGCCGGAATTGCAGCCGGTATCCGGTCCCGCAGCCTACGATACTCTGGCCGAAGCTTCAGCCGAGCGACTGATGGGCTTTCTGGAGCGCGAGGATATCCTGCGGGTTGAACCCTGGATGGATGATGCGTTGCGCGAGCAACTCGGGGAGTTCATTCCGACGGATCAGCGCAATTTCTTCACGATCGGATCGCACCTCGATCCCACGCCGCTGTACACGCATTTCTATCACTGGTTCGACCTGGCGCGGATGCGCGAGGAGCCGCACCCCAGTCCGCTTCGGCGATCGCCGCTGCTGTTCAACATCTTCACCAGCCGGGCCGAGGGAATGGCCACCGGTTTCGAGGAGTTGACCATGCATGCCGGTCTTCACGACGAACATCGCAGAGCGCGCGAGATCGTCTGGATACTGCTGGCACAGCGCGCCGCACGCGGGCTGGGCTCACTCGATGCGCAGGCCAATCGCAAGACGATGACCGAGGCAGCGGAATTTCACGCCCGCTGGACCCCGCGCCAATGGATGGATCGCGACCTCGAAAAGGTCGGCGCCGGTGATTTCGGCATCGAGGGCGACGACGGCTACACCGACCACATGAACCTTCTGGCGTTCGAGCAGCAGCTTTATCTGCGCCAGCCCGGATACGGCACCAGCTACGTGACCGGCAAGCACCAGCTCGAGCAGATGATCAGCACTTTCGCCAGGCAGAGGCTGGAGCAGGGCGAGGGTTTCAAGCTGTCCGATTTCTTCGAGCGGTTCAACGCCGCGGGGCTGATACCGATGTCGCTGATTCACTGGCAGGTTACCGGCGATAGCAGCGGCATCGACGAGATCATGCGCGCGGCCGAGCAGGCCGGCGACTGAACCGGCGTGGTCCTCCCGCTCCGCGCACGTGGAGTCAGGGTGTAACCCGGTTCAGGCCGCAGCCACTACCTCGTCTGAATCACCCGCGAGTTCCATGCGGACAAGCGCCGTCACCAGGCGTGGGAAATCCCGTTCGTCAACGAATTCGCTGAGTTCGGCTGCGCCTGTCGGCAGACCGATTCGGCGGGCGCCGTCCATCGCTTTTTTGTCAACGAAAGGCCGCAATTCGGGCCAAGCGGCCTGAACGTCGCGGAAAAAGATATCCACGCCGACGTCGCCGATCCCATCGATTTCCTTGAGCAACCGGCGTTCTTCAGCGGGTTTCCTGTCGGACTGATTGCGCAACCTGCGGAGGTCGCCGCCGTAACGTTCGATCAAGAGATTCGACGCGTCGCCGAGCATCGTCGAGGTCTTCTCGTCAAAGCGAGCGTAACCGGCATCATTGAGCACGCTAACGCGCGCTTGCCAGTTTGCGCGGGCCATGTGATCGGCGGTCGTCCAGCCAGCGTCCAAAAGCGCACGCATCGCGTCCACCGCGATGGATGCACGAATTCGGGCGCTGAACAGCAAAGCCAGGCAGAGCGTCTGGAAAAGTGGTGCCGGGGTGTTCTCCGCGACCTCGATTCCCAGCGTCTGGGTGAAAGTGCGACCGTGGCGCTCGAGCAATGCGTCGACGAGCCGTTCGGAGTTTTGCATAGCCATCTCCCGGATGTGGAACAGGGCATACAGGCCAATATGAGGCTCAACCGACGAACATTCAAATGGGCCTGAGATTGGGCGCGCTGTGGCTGCGCTAGAATCGAGTTTCATCTGAAATGCGGTGTGACCGAGCGCATGCGGTCCGATCCCGCCGTGCCCTGATCACTGGCCCGGTGACGGTCGGCAGGACGAATAAGGCACGTCTTGAGCATCGTCCTGAATCTTTGCGCATCCGCTGTCGAAAAAGCAGCGCCATCAGCTGGCAAAGGAGATGGAACGGGGGGTACGGCCTGAATTACCTTGAAAAAGGACGGCCCGCTGGGAGTCGGGCCGTCTCGGGTGCTCAGTAGTCAAGGTTGGGCCGCAGAAATTTCTCGGCCTGTTCGACGCTGATGTCTTTTCTTTTTGCGTAATCCTCGACCTGGTCCTTGCCGAGTTTGCCGACCACGAAGTACTTTGAATCCGGATGCCCGAAGTAGTAGCCGCTCACGGCGGCGGCCGGGTGCATGGCGAAAGACTCGGTGAGCTCGAGTCCGATCTTCCCCGGGGCATCGAGCAGCCGGAAGATCTTTTCCTTCTCGCTGTGATCGGGGCAGGCCGGATAGCCCGGCGCGGGGCGAATGCCGCGGTACTTCTCCTTGATGAGCTCCTGGTTGCTCAAGTCCTCGTCGGAGGCGTATCCCCAGATCTCGCGCCTGACCTTGGCGTGCAAGGCTTCGGCAAGCGCTTCGGCCAGCCGGTCGGCAAGTGACTGCAGCATGATGCCCGAGTAGTCGTCGTTCTCCGGCAGCTTCTTCTTGGCCTCCTCGATACCGTGGCCGGTGGTCACTGCGAACATCCCGGTCCAGTCCTCGACGCCCGAGTCCGCCGGGGCGACGAAATCGGCCAGGCACATATTGGCCGACGGCTTGTCGGCCTGCTGGCGCAGGCAGACCATGCGCTCCAGAACCTCGTCGCGTGATTCATCGGTGTAGAGCAGGATATCGTCGCCGTCGCGGTTGGCCGGTACGAGCGCGCAGACCGCCTTGGGCTGAAGCCATTTCTCTTCGACGATTTTCTTGAGCATTTCCTTGGCGTCGTTGAAAAGATTCGTGGCTGCTTCGCCGACGACTTCATCCTCGAGGATGTCGGGATAGCGTCCGGCCAGTTCCCAGGTTTGGAAAAACGGCGTCCAGTCGATGACTTCGACCAGATCTTCCAGGGGCCAGTCATCGATGACATTGATGCCGGGCTTGAGCGGTTTTTCAGGACTGTACTTGCTCCAGTCGAATTCGAAGGCGTTGTCTCGCGCCTTGTCGATCGAGATCAGCGGCTTGCGCTTCTTCTTGTTGGCCGCCCTTTCACGATAATCTTCGTAGTCCTCGGCGATCTTTTTCGCGTAGTCCTCCCGGTTGACCTTGCTGGCGAGCTTTCGGACCACGTCGACCGAGCGCGAGGCGTCCTTGACCCAGCACACCGGCGCGTCGTATTGCGGATCGATCTTCAGCGCGGTGTGCGCGCGCGAGGTGGTTGCGCCGCCGATGAGCAGCGGCAGATTCATCCCGCGTTTCTTCATTGCCTCGGCCACCGTGACCATTTCGTCCAGCGAAGGCGTGATCAGCCCCGAAAGACCGATGATGTCCACGTCTTCCTTTTCGGCTTCGTCGAGAATCTTGTCGGTCGGGACCATCACGCCCAGATCGTGCACGTCGAAGCCGTTGCAGGCCAGGACCACGCCGACGATGTTCTTGCCGATATCGTGTACATCGCCCTTGACGGTCGCCATGAGGACCTTGCCCTTTTTCTCGCCGACCTTCTTTTCTTTCTCCAGGTAGGGGATGAGGTGGGCTACGGCTTTTTTCATGACGCGGGCAGACTTGACCACCTGCGGCAGGAACATCTTGCCGGCGCCGAACAGATCGCCGACATAGTTCATGCCGTCCATCAGCGGGCCTTCGATGACCTCCAGCGAGGTGTCGAAGTTCTGCCGGGCTTCCTCGGTATCGTCGACGACGTACTTGTCTATGCCCTTGACCAGCGAATACTTGAGCCTTTCTGCAACCGACTTTTCGCGCCAGGCTTCGTCCTTTTCCTGCTTCTGGCCTTCGCCCTTGTACTTGTCTGCTGCGTCCAGAAGACGTTCGGTCGCGTCTTCGCGGCGATTGAGCACAACGTCTTCGACAAGCTCGCGCAACTCCGGATCGATATCGTCGTAGACGGCCAATTGACCCGCATTGACGATGCCCATGTCCATGCCAGCCTTCATCGCATGGTATAGAAACACCGAGTGCATCGCTTCGCGTACCGGGTTGTTTCCGCGGAACGAGAACGACATGTTCGACACGCCGCCAGAAATGTGGCTTTCAGGGAATTTCTTCTTCAGTATCTTGCACGCCTCGATGAATTCCATCGAATAGTTGTTGTGCTCTTCCATGCCGGTGGCGACCGGAAAGATGTTGGGGTCGAAGATGATGTCCTCTGCTGGAAATCCGACATTGTCGACCAGCAGCTCGTGCGCGCGCGACAGGCACTCGACCATACGCTCGGCATTGTCCGCCTGACCGGTCTCGTCGAACGCCATGACGATTACTGCCGCACCGTACATCCTGATCTTGTGCGCCTGATCGAGGAACTGCTCTTCGCCTTCCTTCAGACTGATCGAATTGACGATCCCCTTGCCCTGAAGGCACTTCAGGCCGGCCTCGATGACCGACCATTTGCTGGAATCGACCATAACCGGAACGCGCGCGATATCCGGTTCGGCCATGATCAGGTTCAGAAAGTCGGTCATCGCCTGTTCGGAGTCGAGCAGACCTTCGTCCATGTTGACGTCGATCACCTGGGCGCCGTTTTCGACCTGCTGCAGCGCGACTTCGACCGCTTCATCGTACTTTTCTTCGGCGATTAGCCGCTTGAACTTCGCCGAGCCGGTGACATTGGTACGCTCGCCGACGTTGACAAAGCCCAGGTCGGGCGTGATCGTCAGCGGCTCCAGTCCGCTCAAGCGCGTGTAGCGTTTCTGTTCCTGGCGTTGACTCATGTATTCCTCTGTTGGCTGATTTCAGGGTTCAGCGAAAATTCCGAAACTGTGCTTTCCACAGGTTGATGCAGATAAAAAAAGCAAAAAAAGCTGGACATGAAGAACGGCAGAGAGGGCACGCAGAGCACGAAGAAACCGTTCAAGGCCTGCTTTTCAAATAAAAGCGCTACCGATACGATTTTGTTCTGTCTTTACCCTTGGTGTGCTGTGTGCCATCCTTCGCGTTCTTCGTGCCAGGCTTTTCGTTTAATGCGTTTAGCCCGGTTTTGGTTTGCTTCTCAAGCCGCCTTGCTCTGGTTAAGGTTGCGCGGCTGGAATGGCTCGATCGCCTCGCCGATGGCTTTAAGATGGTCCGGCGTGGTGCCGCAGCAGCCACCGATGATATTGACCAGGCCGTCTTCGGCGTAAGTCTTGACGATCTCGGCCATTTCTTCCGGGGTCTGATCGTATTCGCCGAACTCGTTCGGCAATCCGGCATTCGGGTGCGCCGTGACCAGACAATTGGCGACTTTGGCCAATGCCTCGATGTGCGGCTTGAGCTGGTCGGCGCCAAGAGCGCAGTTGAAACCGACCCCGGTCGGGCTGGCGTGGGCGATGGAGTAGTAGAAGGCTTCGGGAACCTGGCCGGACAACGTGCGACCACTGGCGTCGGTAATGGTGCCCGAAATGAGGACCGGCCAGCGCTCCTCGCGCCGCGCAAATTCTTTCTCGATTGCGAAAATGGCGGCCTTGGCGTTGAGCGTGTCGAATATCGTCTCGATCATCAACAGGTCTGCGCCGCCTTCGAGCAGGCCGCGCACCGCTTCGGTATAGGTCTCGACAAGATCGTCGAACGTGACCTTGCGATAGCCGGGGCTGGAAACGTCCGGCGAGATCGAGGCGGTCTGGTTGGTCGGGCCGATCGTACCCACCACGAAGCGGGGCTTGTCGGGCGTATCCTTCTCGATTTCGTCGCAGGCCTCGCGCGCGATCCGCGCGGCCTCGAAGTTGATCTCCTCGGAGACTTCTTCGAGCGAATAATCGGCCTGGCTGATCCTGTTGGCGTTGAACGTGTTGGTCTCGATCAGGTCGCAGCCAACCGCCATGAACTCCTTGTGGATTTTCTTGATGAGGTCCGGCCGGGTGAGCGTCAACAGGTCGTTGTTGCCCTTCAGGTCGTCTTCGTGATCGGCGAATCGCTCGCCGCGAAAATCGTCCTCGTCGAGCTTTTCGCCCTGGATCATGGTGCCCATTGCGCCGTCGAGCAACAGGATGCGGTCGGCCAGTGCGTCGAACATCTTTTCCACGCGCTCCGGGTTGTGCCATTTGGTCTGAGTCATGTCTGCCTCGCCATTAAAGTGATGATCTTGAAGTTGGGCGGTTTCTTTTCCACCGAGGTGACCTCGCAGAAGTCGATATTGAGCCTCGTCGCGGAGACGAGCTCGACAAGCTGCTCCGAGCCAAAGCCGGGATTGACGTGCCCGTACGCCTCGACCTGGGCGGTGTGCTTGTGCCGAGCCAGGGTTGCGGCAATCAGACGCCCGCCGTCTGCGATCACCCGTGCGGCTTCGGAGATGACCCGGTCGGGTGTCTGGCTGTAAGTCAGCGCATGCAACAAAAGCACCGTGTCGAAGCTGCCGTCCTCGAAGGGCAGGGCGTGCATGTCGCCCTGGTGGAAGCGAACGTTTTCGAACTCGGCAACGCGCTTCTGTCCGGCTTCGACGACCTTGGGCGAAACGTCAATGCAGTCGATGGATTCGGCTCGCGAATGCAGTAATTCACCGATCACGCCGTCACCGGAGGCGATGTCTAGCACCCGGCCCGGCGAAACCAGCTGTACGACCGCGCGCGCTGTCGCTTCCCACGTGCGTCCGGGCGAGTAGTGCCGCTCCATATCGCCAGCCACGGCGTCGGGCCAGTGCTTGCCCGAAGCGCGTTCGGCCATCACGTCCGGCAGGCGTTCGGCGTCTGCCTCGACCTGCGGGTCGTCCAGTCGCGCACGCAATAAACGCCAGAATTGCGAAATTTCGCACGACTGGTCGCCTGTCATCGACCGGTAGTAAACGGATACGCCTTCGCGCCGGTCGGCCACCAGGCTGGCCTCGCGCAAGCGGGCCAAATGAGTGGACACGCGCGGTTGAGCGAGGCGCGTGATGCGCGCCAACTCGGCCACGGTCAGTTCCTCAATCTCCAACAGCGCCAGAAGTCGCAGGCGGGTGGCATCACCCAGCAGGCTACAGTGACGCCCGATCAGCTCGAGCTCGATGACAATATCCTTTTATCTCGATTGAAAGATATTTACACAGGATAGCGGTCTGGCGGCATTTTTTCAAGCGTGTGGAGGATCGGTGCCGGGATTTGGCGGCAGGCTTCAGCGGTACCGGTCAGGCGGCATCCTTCCAGCGGCGAATTACGCCGAAAACGCCTTCGGGTGAGTCGGCCTGATCCGGTTCTCGCAGCTGGGCTGCCTTTACAACCGCCGATTCCCGCGTCCGCATGAACGGGTTGAAAGCCTTTTCTGCCCCGATCGTCGACGGCAGCGTGATCCGGTCTCGCCTGCGCAATTCTTCGACCCGATTGCAGCGCTCGGCGAGCGCCGCATTCCGGGGTTCCACCTGGCGGGCAAAGTTGCAGTTGGATTCGGTGTATTCGTGAGCGCAATAGACGCGGGTCGAGTCCGGCAGGGCGGCAAATTTGTCGATGGAATGCTGCATCTGCGCCGGCGTACCTTCGAACAGGCGTCCACAGCCTGCGGAGAACAGCGTATCGCCGCAAAACAGCAAGCCATGGCCGAAAAAGGCAATATGACTGGTTGTATGACCAGGCGTCTCCATGACCTTGAAGGTCAGGTCGAGCTCTTCGATGGTCACCTGTTGATCTTCGCTGACCACCTGAAGGTTTTTCGGCATTCGCCGGTCATCGGGACCCCAGGCGGGCGCATCGTGACGGGCGCGGATCTCGTCGACCCCGCCGACGTGATCATGGTGATGATGGGTCAGCATCAGGCCGCAAAGCGAAAGCTCGTGGCGTTCAAGGAAATCCAGCGCTCCGGATGCCTCGCCCGGATCCACGATCACACAATGCCGGCCGTCGTGAACAGCCCAGATATAATTGTCGGTGAACGCCTTGATTGGCTCAATCTGTATGCTCATTGCAAGCCTCCTCGTGGATTGCACTGAAAATATGACTATAGAGGTACGAGATTGTACCGACCGCAACGGGATGCCTGAATGATCGCTGGTTTTGCCAGACTGCAGAACGCCGAAAACGCGCTGGTGCCGCGGTTGATTTCCGACGCGGGCGTCGATTGGCTGGTCGAATGCGCACCCGCAGCCAGCCCATCGCCGGCGATCAGGGCGCCACGCCACCGAATGTTGCAGGATGCGGGCCAATGGGTATGGCCGTGCCGCCTGCCGGCCGATCTGCTGCCTTTTGCCAGCGATAGCCTTCCGGCAATCGTATTGCGTCACCTGTTCTGGCTGGAATCGGGGAGTTCTTTATTGGCCGAAAGTATCCGCTGCCTGAAGCCTGGTGGCCTGCTGGTATCGATTTCGGCTAATCCGTGGCATCGTTGCAGCTGGCAGGAGCTGGGTCGAAACACGCTTCACCTGCCGGCCTGGCCGCGGTTCCTGATGGAGCATGCGCGACATCAGTTGCTGCTGCAATATCCTGCCCGCCAGCAGTGGCGCGGTTTCATCCCCGGCGTCGCGCCACTGCTGGTCGTTCTGGCACGCAAGCCGCCGCGTGCGGCCCCCGTCGAGCGGCTTCGAATGCGGCAACCGACAGGTTCGCCCGGCCGCGCCGTGCCAACGAGCTGTCGCGCTGCATGAGCGCCGGGACTGTTGAAATCTGGACCGACGGAGCTTGCCGGGGCAATCCCGGCCCGGGCGGGTGGGGCGCGGTGCTTCGTTTCAACGGATCGGAAAAAGAGCTTTCGGGCGGCGAGCGCGACACGACCAACAACCGAATGGAACTGATGGCGGCGATCCAGGCGCTCGAAACGCTCAAGAGGCCCTGCCGGGTGCACGTGACCACGGATTCCAATTATGTTCGCCAGGGGATCACCGAATGGCTCCCGCGCTGGCGAGCCAATGGTTGGAGGACTGCGGCACGCAAGCCGGTCAAGAATGCCGACCTCTGGCAGCGACTGGCGGACGCCGCCGAACGGCATCAGGTGAAATGGTCCTGGGTGCGGGGGCACTCGGGCCACCCTGAAAACGAGCGCGCCGACCGCCTGGCGACTGCTGCAGCGGCCCGGCTTTGATCGCCCGACCCTTGTGCGTGACTTTAGGATAATTTGATGCGACAGATCGTGCTGGATACCGAAACGACCGGCCTCGAACCCCAGGAAGGCCATCGGATCATAGAAATCGGCTGTCTGGAACTGATCGATCGCCGGGTCTCCGGTCGCCAGTTTCACCGCTACATCAACCCGGAGCGGCCCGTGGAATCCGATGCGCTGACCGTGCACGGGCTCAGTGACGAGTTTCTTGCCGACAAGCCGTGCTTCGAGGAGATCGCGAGTGAGTTCATGGACTTCATTCGTGGCGCCGAACTTCTGATTCACAATGCTTCTTTCGACGTCGGGTTCCTCGACAGCGAACTCGCCCGTCTGGAAGGCGCGCCCCGCGTGGGGGATATTGCCGAGGTGCTGGATACGCTGATGCTGGCGCGCGAGTTGCACCCGGGTCAGCGAAACAGCCTTGACGCGCTGTGCAGGCGCTACGAGGTGGACAACTCCAACCGCACACTGCACGGCGCCTTGCTGGATTCTGAATTGCTGGCCGAGGTTTATCTGATGATGACCGGCGGTCAGGTCGCGCTGGGCCTGGACCTCGATGGCGCGGCAACCCCCGTGGCCGACCCGTCGGTGCCCGCTTTCGATGCAAATCGGCTTGTACGCAAGATGGCCGGGGACGCCGAAGTCGAGGCGCACCTTGCCCTCCTCGACAGGATTGCCAAGGTGGCCGGAGACGGCTGTTGTCTCTGGGACAGGCTGGAACCTGCCGAAAGCGCCGAGCCTTCGGAGCAGGGCTGACTTTCCGTTGAGCTTTCAAGAGGCCTCTCAGTCGAAACTGCCACCGGCGGTCGTCATCTGCGGCCCCACCGCGGCCGGCAAGACCGAGATCGCGCTCGAAATTGCCCGACGCATGCCGGTCAGGCTTATCAGTGCGGACTCGGTGCAAGTCTATCGGGGTATGGATATCGGTACGGCTAAACCCGATCCTGTAACGCTCGAGAAATTTCCTCACGCCCTGATCGATATCCGCGATCCGGAACAGGCGTACTCGGCGGCTGATTTCGCCCGCGACGCGGGTGCCGAAATCACTTCGGCATGGGCTGCCGGCATGCTTCCCGTCGTTGTTGGCGGTACAGCGCTCTACCTGCGGGCATTGCGCTACGGTCTGGACGCGATGCCTTCGGCCGATAACCAACTGCGAGAGCGAATCGCCGAGGAGGCCGCCGAAGCTGGATGGCCCGCCATGCACCGGAAGCTGGCGACGCTTGACCCGGAGTCCGGCCGCCGCGTTCGATCCAGCGACCCGCAGCGCATTCAGCGGGCGCTCGAGGTATGTCTCGCGAGCGGCCGGCCGGCAAGCTCATTCCACCGCGGTCGCGGGCCCGATCGGCTGGCTGACAGCCTGTTGCTGGTGATTTCGCCCGCAGATCGGGGCGAATTGCACCACAGGATCGGAGCACGCTGGTCGCAAATGCTGGCGCTCGGGCTGATCGGTGAGGTCGAGCAGCTATTGAGACGTCCGGGTCTGACCCGCAGCTCCATGGCATTGCGAGCGGTCGGATATCGGCAGGCCATTGAATACCTTGATGGTGCCATCGCGCAAGACGAACTGGTCGATCGGGCCAGCGCTGCGACGCGCCAGTTGGCCAAGCGCCAGCTGACTGCGTTCCGAAAATGGACGGGGGGATTGTGGTACGACCCGTTGAATCTTCGAACGAGCGGCCGCATAATCAACCGGGTAAGTCGGTTCGGTGCGGCGAAGGGGATCCCAGTATGAGTAAATTCGAATATGGCTCAACGATCGACGATCGCATCAAGCCCGGGCGCCAGCCGGCTGCAGGACAATCATTTGTCGCCGCCAACCCGGCGCAGAGTCTGCACAGCATTCACGAAAGACCCGCAATAATTACAAAGGCAATCAAGGAGAATTACAAATGTCAGGCAAGGGTCAATCACTGCAGGATCCGTATCTCAACGCGCTGCGCAAGGAGCGCGTACCGGTATCGGTATTCCTCGTCAACGGGATCAAGCTGCAGGGGCAAATCGAGTCCTTCGACAATTTCGTCGTGCTGCTGAAGAATTCGGTCAGCCAGATGATTTACAAGCACGCCATTTCCACCGTGGTTCCGGCGCGCAACGTTCGCATCGCGCCGCATCCGGAAGATTCAGAGACCGATTGACCCAGCCTAAGCCCAAGTCCGCCGCCCAGAGCGAGACGACCCGCGCCATTCTTGTGCAGCCGGAGCTCGGCGCGCCGTCGGCTGCTCGCGAAATAGAAGAATTCGAATCGCTTGCGCATGCCGCCGGGTGCGTTTCGCTGGGCGTCATCCGGGCCCCCCGGGCTCATGCCGACGCCAGAACCCTGGTGGGAAGCGGCAAAGTCGAGGAAATTGCCCGGGCGGTGCGAGACGGTGCGGCGTCGATCGTGCTGTTCAATCATCGGCTTTCGCCCGTGCAGGAGCGAAATCTGAGTCGTGAGCTGAAGGTCCCGGTGCTGGATCGAACGACGCTGATTCTCGATATCTTTGCCCAGCGCGCCCGGTCCCACGAGGGCAAGCTGCAGGTGGAACTGGCCCAGTTGCGCCACTTGTCGACGCGCCTGGTGCGCGGCTGGACCCATCTCGAGCGCCAGCGCGGTGGCATCGGGATGCGCGGTCCGGGCGAGACCCAGCTCGAAACCGACCGCAGGTTGCTGGCTGGCCGAATTCGGCAGCTCAACAGCCGTCTCGATCGTCTCGAGCGGCATCGGGCACGCGGCCGCAAGGCGCGTGACCGCGGCACACTGCCCCTGGTGGCGCTGGTCGGATACACCAACGCGGGCAAATCGACCCTGTTCAACCGGATCACGGACGCGGATGTGGTCGCCCGCGACCAGCTGTTCGCAACCCTGGACCCTACCGTTCGGAAGATCCAGACCGAGCGGGGCGGCGAAGTTCTTGCCAGCGACACGGTGGGTTTCATTCAGGACCTTCCGCATGAATTGGTGGCGGCGTTCAAGGCCACGCTGGAAGAAACCCTTTCGGCTTCGCTGGTCGTCCAGGTCGTCGATGCCTCCGACCCCGAACGCGGCGCGCACAGCGCCACGGTAGAGCAAGTCCTGTCCGACATCGGCGCGGCGGAATTGCCAAGGTTGACCGTCTACAACAAGATCGACCTGGTCGAAGGCAGTGCGGGCGTCGAACGGGACGAGCACGGGCACGTGATCCGGGTATGGGTCTCGGCCCAGACAGGCGAAGGCCTGGACCTGCTGCTGGACGCGATCGGCGAGCGAATAGGGCAGGGCCGGATACAGGCCGAGGTACAGCTGCCGGCGGGCTTGCAGAAGCTCAGATCGCAGCTCTACCAGCTGGGTGCCATAGAATCCGAATCGGTCGAAGACGACGGTTCGAGCCGGCTGCAGCTCGATCTGACGCTACGCGATGCCCGGGATCTCGGCCGAATGGGTGGTGCCGGGGGCACGTGGATTCACCAACACCTGCTAAAATGATTTTTTTTGGCCGGCTGCACCGATCGCAGGTGCAGCAGGGCCCTCTGACCGAAATTTGCGGCCTGTTTTGGCGCGTGCAACGCTACGGAGAATTAAATGCCCTGGAATGAGCCCGGACGCGGTGGTGGAAACGGACAGGATCCCTGGAAAGGGGGCGGCCAGCAGCCGCCTGACCTCGACGAGGTTTTCGCCAACGTCCAGAAGCGCCTTAAGAAGATCATGGGCGGCGGTGGTGGAGACGACGGCGGCGACGGCAGCTCCCAGGGCCCTGGAAGCGGTCCAGGCCTGGGCGCCATCATTGCGCTGGTCGTGGTGTTGGCCGGAATCTGGACGGCCTGGAACTCGGTGCACATCATCGATGAATCCGAACGGGGCGTCGTGCTTCGTTTCGGCGAATACACTCGAACGATGATGCCCGGTTTGCGGTTCACGTTCCCGGCCCCGATCGAAACCATCGAAAAGGTCAATGTGGCGCAGGTTCGCTCGCAGGAAAATCAGGCGCGCATGCTCACCAGCGACGAGAACCTGATCGAGCTCGGTTTTGCGGTGCAGTACCGCGTTCTGGATCCAGCCAACTTTCTGTTCGAGATCGAACAGCCGGAAAGCACGCTGGCGGAAGCCTCCGACAGCGCCATTCGGGAAGTCGTGGGTACCAACCAGATGGATTTCATCCTGGAACAGGGGCGCGGCGAGATTGCGAGCGCCACCCGCGACCTGTTGCAGCAGATACTCGACCGGTACAACGCGGGCATAGAAATCCTGTCGTTCAACCTGCAGCAGGTTCGCCCGCCCAATCAGGTGCAGGCTGCGTTCGACGACGTGGTTCGAGCGCGCGAGGACCAGGTCCGGTTCGCCAACGAGGCTCAAGCCTACGCCAACCAGGTCATTCCGGAAGCACGCGGTCGAGCCGCTCGCGTCATGGAAGAATCGCAAGGTTACCGGGATTCGGTCATTGCCCAGGCCGAAGGTGAGGCCGACCGGTTCGTAGCGGTCTACGAGGAGTACGCCAAGGCCCCGGAAGTCACACGCCAGCGCCTGTATCTGCAGGAGCTCGAAAACCTGTATTCGACCACCCCGAAGGTCTTGCTGGACGCGAATTCATCCAACAATTTGCTGTATCTGCCGCTGGACAGGCTTGGTGGCGCTTCCGGCGCACGCAACATGCCGCCGCCACCGCTGATGTCGACCGGCGAGCGTGAAGGCCAGAACAGCACGGCCACCCAGACCAGAACCCGCACCGGCCGGGAAGGACGTTAAGCCATGCGCATATTGATACCCATCCTGATCATCGCAGGCATCTTCACGGCACTGCAGAGCGTTTTTATCGTCAAGCAGACAGAATATGCGATCAAATTCCGCCTCGGCGAGGTCGTGCGGGCCGACTACGAGCCTGGTCTGCATTTCAAGACGCCGTTCATCAACAATGTGGTCAAGTTCGACCGGCGTCTTCAGCTGCTTGACATGCAGCCAGAGCAGATGAACACGGCCGAGCAGAAATATGTCGACGTCGACTACTTCATCAAGTGGCAGATCGAGGACCCGCGAGAATTCTATATATCGACTTCCGGCGGGGATTTTCGGATTGCCCGCACGCGCCTGGCGCAGCTGATCCGGGACGACCTGCGCGAGGAGTTTGCCAGACGCTCTCTCAATGAGGTGGTCTCGATCCAGCGTCGCGACATGATGGAAGACCTTCTGTTGCAGGCCAGTCGCAGTGCCGAACAGTTCGGCATAGGAATAAACGACGTCCGAATCAAAAAGATCGAACTGACGGAAGAAGTCCTGGATTCGGTATTCAATCGAATGGAAACCCAGCGGACCGAATACGCCAATGAACTGCGCTCGCTGGGCCGCGAGCGGGCTGAAGAGATCCGGGCCGACGCCGACCGGCAGGTTCGCATTCTGTTGGCCGAGGCCGAGCGAGATGCGGCACGCCTGCGCGGTGAGGGCGACGCCCAGGCCACGGCAACCTACGCCGCGGCATATCAGCGCGATCCGGAGTTCTATTCGTTCATCCGCAGCCTGGAAGCCTATCGCAAGAGCTTCAGCGCGGACGGCGACATGCTGCTGCTGGACAGCGATTCGGATTTCTTCCGCTACATGGAAAGACGCGACTAGCGATTACAAGCAATAGTCCGCGTCATGGCTGGAGACCTGCTGCTCGCATTTGCCCTCGTCCTGGTGCTGGAGGGCCTGCTGCCGGCGCTCAATCCGGATGCCTGGCGTCGCGCGGTAGCGCAGCTGGCCGCGCTTCCGGATAGAGCCATCCGGCGTTTCGGAATCGTGATGGTGGTCGCCGGCGCGCTGCTTTTTCATCTCGTTCGCTGACCGGGCAGCAACCGGGACACATTTTTCACGGCACCTGGCCGCAAGGCAACGCAAGAATGCCGAGCGGGTGCCCGCGACAGAAAATCGGGAGTCAGTTTCAAATGGCACGCTCAGTCGTAATCCTCGGGACCCAGTGGGGCGATGAAGGCAAGGGCAAGATAGTCGATCTGCTGGCGCACGACGCCGATGCAGTGGTCCGTTTCCAGGGTGGCCACAATGCAGGACATACTCTGCTGGTCGATGGCCGCAAGACCGTTCTTCATCTGATACCTTCGGGGATACTCACGAAAAAGGCCCGCTGCCTGATCGGCAACGGCGTCGTGATCTCGCCCGAAGCGCTCATAACTGAAATCGAGGGCCTGGAAGAGGCCGGCATCGACGTTCGCGGCCGGCTCGGGCTCTCCGGCGCCTGTCCGGTCATTCTCGGCTCGCACGTGGCGCTGGACCGCGCCCGGGAACAGCGACGCGGCAAGAAGGCGATCGGCACCACCGGGCGGGGGATCGGCCCGGTTTACGAAGACAAGGCTTCGCGCCACGGTATCCGGCTGGCGGATCTTGTCGATCCCGAGCGCATCGAGGACAAGCTGGGTGCGGTCCTCGACTATCATAATTTCCTGTTGACGGATTTTTACGGCGCCGAGCCGCTCGATCCCCACAAGGTGGCCGATGACGCGGCCCGCTTGGGAGCCGAGCTCAAGCCGATGCTTTGCGACGTGACCGAAGAGTTGCACGAGCTTCGGGCTGCCGGCGGTGCAATCCTGTTCGAGGGCGCGCAGGGCAGTCTGCTGGATATCGACCACGGCACTTATCCTTTTGTCACATCGTCGAACACCACGATAGGCGGCGTAATGACCGGCGCCGGCGTCGGACCGGTCGATATCGACTATGTTCTGGGCATCACCAAGGCCTATACGACGCGCGTCGGTTCCGGACCGTTTCCGACCGAATTGCACGACGACATTGGCAAACGCATCGCCGAGCGGGGCGTCGAGTTCGGCGCCACTACCGGGCGCCCGAGACGCTGTGGCTGGATAGATGCGGTCGCATTGCGCCGAATGGTTCGGGTCAACGGCATTACCGGCCTCTGCGTGACCAAGCTGGACGTGCTCGATGGACTGGATGAGGTGCTCATCTGCACGTCTTACGATGGCGTGGAGACCTTCCCCCTCGGGGCTGAAGACTGGCAGCGGGTTCAGCCGGTGTATGAGGCCATGCCGGGCTGGTCGGGTGACACCCGCGGAATCACAAGTGCGGACAAGCTGCCGGGCGCTGCGCGCGAATACCTGGAGCGACTGGAAATCCTGGTGGGGGCGCCTGTCCACATGCTGTCTACCGGTCCCGAGCGCGAAGCCAATATCATCTTCCGTCATCCGTACGCCGAAGACTGATAAATTCCCGGCCGCGTGGCAATTCCGCGCTGTGCGGCTACACTGTCAAATAGATTCAAGCCACACTCAGGACACGCAATGCTCGACCCGCAACTGCTGCGTCACGATCTCGAACAGGTAGCGACCGCATTGGCGCGCCGTGGTTACCACCTGGACATGGAACAGTTCGCCTCGTTGGAAACCAGCCGCAAGCAGCTGCAGACCCGGGTGGAGGAGCTGCAAGGCCGGCGTAACAAGTGCTCGAAGGACATCGGCAAGGCCAAGGCGGCCGGCGAGGATATAGAGCCGCTGAAGCAGGAGGTTGCCGACCTCGCGAATGAACTCGATTCGAGCAAGCAGAAGCTAGAGGAAGTGCGCGCCGCGCTGGATCACCTTTTGCTCGATATGCCTAATCTTCCAGCAGACGACGTGCCGGACGGCCGCGACGACGACGACAATGTCGAGATCTCGCGCAGTTCAGAGCCGCCGGAACTTGACTTTCAGCCCCGCGACCATGTGGAGCTTGGAGAAATTCTGGGGGGGATCGACTTCGATCGCGCGTCGCGCCTGTCCGGCGCCAGGTTTGCCGTGCTTGGCGGCCAGGTCGCGCGGTTGCATCGCGCGCTGGCCCAGTTCATGCTCGATCTTCACACCGGCCAGCACGGGTATCGGGAAGTCGCCGTACCGTACCTGGTCGGCGCTGCCGCGATGCAGGGTACCGGCCAGCTGCCCAAGTTCGAGGAAGACGCTTTTCGAGTCGATGACGATCCGCCGCGCTATCTCATTCCCACGGCTGAAGTGCCGGTTACCAACCTGGTCGCCGGCGAGATTGTCGCGGCCGCGGATCTGCCGCTGAAGTTCGTGGCGCACACCCCCTGCTTTCGACGCGAGGCCGGTTCGCACGGCAGGGACACGCGCGGAATGATTCGACAGCACCAGTTCGACAAGGTCGAGCTGGTGCAGGTCAGTCTGCCGGACGAGGCCGAAGCCTGTCTGGAATCGTTGACGGCTCATGCAGAGACGGTGCTTGAAAAGCTGGGACTGCCGTTTCGACGTATGCTGCTGTGCGCCGGCGATATGGGATTCTCGGCCAGCAAGACCTATGACCTCGAGGTATGGCTGCCTGGGCAGCAGGCGTGGCGCGAGATTTCGTCGTGCAGTCACTTCGGCGATTTCCAGGCCCGCCGCATGAAGGCCAGGTGGCGCAACCCCGAATCCGGCAAGCCGGAATTGGTGCATACCCTCAACGGCTCCGCGCTCGCGGTAGGTCGCACCCTTGTCGCGGTGCTGGAAAATCATCAGAATCGGGACGGGTCGGTTACGATTCCCGAAGTCCTCAGGCCCTGGATGGGTGGTGAGGAAACCCTTCGTCCGAATTCATGACGCATAGGAGCCTGTCGGACTTAACACTGATCTACTGCGGAAAAGCCGGATTGGGCCAGATTTCCCGCTATTTTTCGTCAAATAGGTCCACTATTCGCCTCAAAAGATCAAAAAATCTGGCTCCAACCGGACTTTCCCTCGCAACGATCGGTCAAGTCCGACAGGCTCCTAGAGACGCCGGGTCGGCGATCGGGCTCAAGTCACGAATTCACCACCGGTGAGCGTGAGATTGATCTTGGCCACCGTAATCACGCGGTTGCGGCCAGCGTCCTTTGCGTCGTACAGCGCCTGATCGGCGTGCGCGTACAGAACGTCCAGGCTGCGTTCGCGGGAAAGCTCGGCCACACCGAAGCTCATCGTGACCACAGGCTCATCCTCCTCCAGCCGGCGCCGATTGAGCATGGCCCGAAAATGTTCGATGCGTGCCACGGCGGTGTCGATTTCGCAATCGATAAGCGCGATGCCGAACTCTTCGCCGCCCAACCGGCCGATGATCGCGTCCGGTTCGAAGGCAGACCGAAGGCGTGATCCTATCCGTTCCAGTACGCTGTCGCCAACCAGGTGCCCGTATTCGTCGTTGACCTGTTTGAACAGGTCGATGTCGGCCACGATGAGCGAGAACGGCATGGCATTCTGGCGTGCACGCTGAAAGGCCTGCTGCGCGAGCTCGAAAAACCGGGTGTGATTGTAAAGCCCGGTCAGCCCGTCGCTCTGCGAGAGACGCTGGAACAATCGTCGGTCGCGCGCCGCCTTGATCAGCAACGCAATCAGCAGAATCCCGGCCATCACCGCGCCGAAACCACCAACCGTCAGCGCCAGTTCCTCCTGGCGGCGGTTCTCCCGGTCGAGCTCAGCCAGCGCGTTCTGCGATCGAAGCAGCTCCAGCTCGCGTTCGCGAGCGCGGTCGTCCTGGGCGCTCATCAGCAGCGTGAACCGCATATGGCGGATTCGGGTTGCCTGCTGCTGGTTGAACTCGATCGCCTGCCGCCTGTACTCGTAGACCGACCGCTGATCGTCTTCGATCGCGGCAATTCGTGCATGCACTAGCATTGCGGCCGCTCGGACGGCGTGACTTCCTGGCGTTTCGATCCAGGCCATGGTGGGTTCCATGATCCGCTTCGCTTCGTTCAATCGGTCCTGGTCGAGCATCAGATCGGCCAGGCGGTAGCGGGCTTCGAGTTCTCCTTCGACGAAGCCGCTGCGCGACAGCATTTCGATGGCACTCCTGAGGTCGGACTCAGCAGCGCCGACAACATCGCGCTTGCGCAGCCCGGTGGCCAGTCCGATCCTGGCAATTCCAGCGAACACGAGGTCGGGGATGGATTGGCACAAGTCGACCGCCGTTCGATAATCAGAAATGGCCTGGTCCAGCTGTTCCAGTCCCAGGCGTGCTCGGGCGCGCCGCTCGTAGGCGACGCAATGGGTTCGTGGCGCATTTTCGAGCGCAACCTGATCCATGGCCTGGCTGGCGTATTCGATCGCCGTGGCGTATTCGCCGATGCGGGCGTGAAACTCGGCCGCGACGCTGTAGGTATCGGCCCGCATTGCGGGTACACGGACTCCCGGCGCCAGTTCCAGGGCCTCGCGGAAGTAATCGAAACCGGCCTCGAACCGGTCTTCGACGACGAGCAGGTTGGTCGCCAGGTTCAACGCGCGAAGCTCGAGATCGGCGTCCAGCATGCTGCGAACAGCGAGCAGTTCATCAAGCAGATTTATGGCCATGGCACTATCGTTTTCCAGCGCCGCCGCGCGGGCTTTCAGCAGCGTGAAGCGAGCCCTCTGCCTGGTGTTGGCCTGGTCGAGTTCTCCTTCCAGGCGCTCGATTTCGTCCCGTATCTCCTGCCTGGACCCCGAGTAGGTCAGGTGCTCGAGCTGGTCGAGCTGGAGCTTAAAGTCTTGCGAATACGCTTCGGGGGTCCACATAATCGCAAGCAAGGTCGCGAGCAGCAGGATTTGCATGCGTTTCAGTGGGATGTGCATTGCAAGCGAGCGCGTGGAATTAGACAAGAATAACCCTCAGCCGCGTCTAATGCACGGCCGACGTGTGCAATATTCGAGGGGGAAGGGAGTTTTGCCGTCGGTGAAATTCGGTGAAATATGTTTCTGGATGGCTCGGTCTAATACCTGAGTCCATTGATCGCTCCCCAATGGCACTCGCTTGGCCCGGCCTGGGGCGCCCGCTCCGGGCCGGGTCGATTTTTGTCTGAATCCGATCTTCAGAAGGCCAGTTGCTCGAACAGCACTGTACCAGGCATTAGTTTCCTGCTTGTCGGGCTGGGCTGGGTGAGACGCAGCCGGCTGTCCGTCAGCGCCGAATGCCCGGATCGGAGTTGTGGCGCAAATCTCGAATCGTTAATTTTGACGAGATAGCGCCCTTCGGTCAGCCGGGCGCCTGTCTTTCGGTAATCGACCCGCCCACGAGCGAGCTCTTCGTTTCAGAGAACAGCAGCCGGATGCTGCGCGCAATGCAAGCTTCGTTTCAGCATTCACCGAAGTTCAGCTATCATGTACCGCTAAATGCGCATGGGAGCAAAAAATGCGTCCGAAGACTTTCGATCAAACCCAGGCGCTCGAGGCGGCGATGCTTCAGTTCTGGGAATCCGGCTTCGAGGGCTCGTCGATGCAGAACCTCGTCGACCGAATGGGCATCAGCCGCCAGAGTCTATATGACACTTACGGCAACAAGCGAGAGCTTTTCGAAGCGGCGCTCAAGAAATATCGGGATGAAATCATTGAACCGAAACTCGAAGAGCTTTCCGACGTTTCCCGTTCCCCGACAGAGCTGATTCGCAGGCATCTGAGCTCGATCGCCGGCGGGAGCGAAAAATTGCCGATAGGTTGCCTCGTCGTGCGCACCGCGACGGAGATTTCCGTTGACGATTCGGGAATTGGTGAAATGATTGACGATTGTGTAAGAACAACCAGGCATGCCATTCAACGGGTAATCGAGCGGGGGCAGAAAAGCGGTGAATTCGATAGCAACCGACCAGCCACGGATTTGGCATCGATAGTTATCGCTTGCGGCATGGGCCTGCACGTCATGCGCCGCCTGCCAAATCAGGGGCGCGACATCCGACCGTCCATAGATTCTATCCTGACCGGTCTCAAAGCCTCGGCCACCGAGCACTGAAGGTCTGATCGTGAACCCCGACGCCAAACCGCTGGTAGTGGCGATTTCCTCGCGAGCACTGTTCGACCTGGATTCCACCCATCAGATTTACCTCGACGACGGCCTGCAGGCGTATATCGACTACCAGCGCGAACGCGAGAACGAGTTCCTGCAACCGGGCGTTGCGTTTCCACTGGTCGAGAAGCTTCTTGCGCTCAACAACGACGATCACGACCACCCGGGCGTTGAAATCGTGCTGCTGTCGCGCAACAGTGCCGATACCGGGCTGAGGATATTCAATTCGATAGAGCACCACGATCTGAAAATAGAGCGGGCGGTGTTTACCAACGGTGCCAGTCCCAGCAACTACATCGAACCCTGCGGTGCGGACGTATTTCTATCGGCCAATGCCGTCGACGTCCGCAAGGTGCTCACAGCCGGCTATGCGGCCGCCACGATCCTGCCGCAGGCTACCCGGGAAAACCGTTCGGGCCAACTCCGAATCGCGTTCGATGGCGATGCCGTCATATTCAGCGACGAGGCCGAGCGAATCTACAAGACCCAGGGCCTGGAGGCGTTCAGTTCGAGTGAGCGCGAGGCCGCGGAAAGGCCGCTGCGCGCAGGGCCATTCAAGGCCGTTCTGGAAGCCATCCACAAGATACAGTCGTCATATCCGGCCGAAGAAAACCCGATTCGAACTGCGCTGGTTACAGCGCGCTCGGCGCCGGCGCACAAGCGTGTAATCCTCACTCTGCGCGCGTGGGGTATCCGGATCGACGAATCAATGTTCCTGGGTGGCCGCGAAAAGGCCGTCTTCCTGCGCGCCTTCGGCGCCGATATCTTCTTCGATGACCAGCAGCTCCATTGCGACAGCGCAAGCCAGATGATCGCCACCGGGCACGTGCCCCACGGCGTGGCCAACGAGGAGTCGGGCGACGACTGACCTGGCCGATGGGCGAATCTCCGGATACCGCAGCGTCATCATCTGGAATAACTCTTTTTTAGAAAAAACTCGGGGTAGTAAATGTTCAAATCTTTACGGATTCTGTTGAATGCCGTTGCAACAATTGTTGTGATAGCGGGACTGGCCGTGCCGGCATTCGCTCAGGAAGTCGACGACGGCGACAGCAACGGCAAGGGACAGGCTTCCTGGTCCGTTCAGGACCCTCCTGGGGAGTGGCGACCCATAACCATCGATGCCGACGAGGTGAGCTGGTCGAGCGTCGACGTCAGTCCGGACGGGAAGTTCCTGGTGTTCGATTTCCTGGGAGATCTCTATCGACTCCCGATCGACGGCGGCGACGCGGTCTCGCTGACCGACGGCATCGCCTGGGATTTCCAGCCCACCTTCAGTCCGGACGGGGCACGAATCGCGTTTGTCAGTGATCGCTCCGGGGCCGAAAACGTCTGGACCGTTCGTGTCGACGACGGAAATCTCCAGCAGGTCACCGATGAGCGCGACCAACTGCTGCACAATCCGGCCTGGACGCCCGACGGCGATTTCATCGCCGCACGCAAGGGCTATGTCTCGACTCGATCCATACCGGCCGGATCGATCTGGCTTTACCATCGCGGCGGCGGCGGCGGAGTCGAGCTCGTCGAGCGACCGCATGGCGACCAGTCGCAGAAAAACATCGCCGAGCCGACGTTCTCGCCGGATGGTCGCTACCTGTTCTTCAGCCAGGACACTACTGGCGGGCCGGTATGGCAGTACAACAAGGATGCCAATCAGGGCGTTTTCGCCATCCGGCGTCTCGATCGCGACACCGGCGAAATCGATACCGTCGTTTCCGGTCCGGGCGGCGCGATACGTCCCGTTCTCTCACCCGACGGCAAGCGCCTGGCGTTCGTGCGCCGCAACCCCACCGAGCTGACAAGTCGACTGATGGTCAAGGACCTGGAATCCGGCATAGAAACGACCGTTGCCGAAGAAATCTCGCGCGACATGCAGGAAACCAGCGGCGATCGGGGCAATTACCCGGGCTTCGACTGGATGCCGGACGGTAAGTCCCTGGTGCTGTGGAGCCAGGGCAAGCTGCGACGCTTCGGCGTCGACGGTTCGAAATCGGTGATCGAATTTCGCGTGCGCGGCGAGCGCATGATCCAGCCTGCGCTTCGCCAGGTAACAGAAGTGGCTCCGGAGACCGTCGAGGTCAACATGCTGCGCTGGAATCACGCCTCGCCGGACGGCAGGCTCGCGGTTTACCAGGCGCTGGGCTACATCTGGATTCACGACCTGGAATCCGGTGAACGCAGACGCCTGACGAACCAGGACGATCACTGGGAGTTCTATCCCAGGTTCGCGCCGGACGGCCGGTCGATAGTGTTCACCACTTTCGACGACGAACAACTCGGCACTGTCCGTATCGAGCCGGTCGGTCGTGGCCGCGGTCGGGTGATCACGACCGAGCCGGGACACTATGTCGAACCGTCCTTCTCACCCGATGGAAGGCACGTGGTATTCCGCAAGACAACAGGGGGCTATCTGACGTCTCCAACCTGGTCGGAGCGGCCGGGACTTTATGTTGTCCCGCTCAGCAATGGCGAGCCCCGGCGCATTCTGGACAAGGGTGTCGAGCCGCAGTTTTCGGCCGACGGCCGGCGGATCCTGTTCAGTGAGCGTACCAACGACACGGACCTGGCGCTCAACAGTGTGAATCTCGACGGCAAGGACGAGCGCGAACACCTGCTTGGCGACTGGGTGACCGGCTACCGTGTTTCTCCCGACGGTCGCTGGGTTGCGTTCACAGAACACTACAACGCCTTTGTCGCGCCGTTCTTCCCCGCCGGCAAGCGGGTATCTGTTGGCGGCAAGACCAGCGCATATCCCGTCAAACAGGTTTCGGCCCGCGGCGGCGAAGTGCTGCACTGGTCGGCCGATAGCAAGGTGCTGGGCTGGTCGTACGGCCAGAATCTTTACCGCCGCAATCTGATCGACGCGTTCGCGTTTCTGGACGGCGCCCCGGAAGAACTCCCGGAACCGGCAACCGAGGGGCGTGACCTGAGCTTTGACGCCGAGGCCGACGCGCCTGATGGTCGCATCGCGCTGGTCGGCGGACGGGTCGTAACCATGCGCGATGCCTATGGCCGGCAGGAGGTACTGGAAAAGGCCACGATTCTCGTCAATGGCAATCGTATCGAAACTGTAGGTTCGTCCGATGAAGTGGAAGTGCCCGTAGGCTACCGCAGCATCGATGTGGCAGGTCACACGATAATCCCTGGCCTGGTCGATGCGCACGCCCACGGGGCGATGAGCAACGACCAGCTGCAGCCGCGACAGAACTGGATGCAATTCGCGAACCTGGCGTTCGGCGTCACGACCATTCATGATCCGTCCAACGACAACTGGGGCATCTTCTCGATGGCGGAGCTGCAGCGAACCGGGGGCTCGCTGGCACCGCGCATCTTTTCGACCGGCCGCATTCTCTATGGCGCTCTATCCCCGGGCGCCACGGCGAAGGTCGGCGGTTACGAGGACGCGCTGTTCCACGTTCGCCGGCAGAAGGAGCAGGGTGCGATTTCGGTCAAGAGCTACAACTACCTCGGTCGCGACCAGCGCCAGCAGGTGCTCAAAGCCGCGCGCGAGCTCGACATGATCGTGGTGCCGGAAGGCGGCATGCGGCTCGAGCAGAATCTGACCCAGATCGTCGATGGCCACACCGGGATCGAGCACAGCCTTTCAGTCAAGCATATTTATAGTGATATCGAGCAGCTCTGGAGTCAGACCGATGTTTTCTACTCGCCGACTTTCGTGGTCGCTTACGGCGGGCTCATGGGTGAGGAATACTGGTACGACACCACCGAGGTGTGGAAAAACGAAAAGCTGATGACCTTCACGCCGAAATCGATCGTCTATCCGCGCTCGATTCGCCGTCCGCGGGCTCCAGAGGCGCATTACAACCACGTGTTCGTTGCCGAGGAGGCGCGTGAACTCAACGAGTTGGGCGTGCCGGTCGTCATCGGTGCACACGGTCAGCTGGCCGGCCTGGGCGCCCACTGGGAGTTCTGGATGATGGAGCAGGGCGGTTTCAGTCCGTTCCAGGCACTCAGGGGTGCGACCATCGACGGCGCACGCTATTTCGGCATGGATGCCGAGATCGGTTCAATTGAGGTCGGCAAACTCGCGGACCTGGTCATCATTGCCGGTAATCCGCTGGAGAATATCCGGGAGAGCCAGAACGTGGCCTACACCATGCTCAACGGCCGTTTATACGATGCCTCGACCATGAACCAGGTGGCCCCGCAGCAAAGCGAGCGCGAACCGTTCTTTTTCGAGCGGAAAGGCGGCGGCGCCTGGCAGGCCGAAACACACGAGCGGTTCGAACGCCGGGCACAGGCGCTGGGTTGGCGGCACGAGCACTAGTGTACCCCGTCGCTAATCCTGTAACATTCAGCGAGTCGGAAAGCGCTTAGCTGCAAGGCAGGGGTCGCCGGGAATGCTTATTGCCTTTCCAAGAGCCCTAACGCCGCAGATGAGCGCTTTCCGGCTCGCCCTTCGGAAGTGCGTCTGAGTCGACAGTGCTGCGTTCCGACCCTTGTAAAGCGCTTGCCATTCACTGCAGGTCGCGCCTTGCACTGTCGACTCAGTCACACTCTGAAAGTTACAGGATTAGCGACGGGGTACACCAGGAAGCCTCTGAACAATTCTGCACGGGCGCGACGGCGCCTTTGCGGGATTCCCCGGGGCGGCTTGGGTGAACGGGGTCGTTCCGTAAATGAGCGAGTTCAAGGCGGAGGCGCCACAAAGACCTGTTCTGAAAAGATTTTTCTTTTCATTTCCCATCGGTCTGTCCTGGAGGGGGCGTGTGGACAACCTGCTGAAAGATCACACTCGGATGACTTGAAAACCCGTCGTTCGCCCCTAGATTAGCTCTGAGGCCGCCAAACGGGGCCTCCGGTCCTGGCCAGACGGCAGGGCTGTTGATCTCAATCTATTGCTCAATTCTGGAGGATAGTGATATGACCACGTTCGACCTTTCACCCCTGTACCGCACTGCCATCGGTTTCGATCGGCTGGCCGATACGCTCTCCAACGCATCGCGCGTGGATGGCAATGGCTATCCGCCCTACAACATCGAGGCCGCCGGTGAAGATCAATACCGCATTTCCATGGCCGTTGCCGGCTTCTCGGAATCCGAGCTCGACATCGTCACCGAACAGAACACGCTGACGGTTTCAGGCCAGAAAGCTGCCGATGACGAGCAGGAAGAACGCGAGTTCCTCTATCGAGGCATTGCGACCCGTTCGTTCGAGCGGCGCTTCCAGCTCGCGGATCACGTGCGCGTTGTTTCGGCCAAGCTCGAAAACGGTCTGCTTCACATTGAGCTCCAGCGAGAACTGCCGGAGAAGATGAAGCCGCGTCGCATCGAGATTGGCGGCGAAGCACGATCGACGCTGTCGCACGACAGCCGCACAGAGATCGAAAGCGACGAAAGCAAGGCTGCCTGATAGTCGGTCGATAGCCGGCTGATAGTCGGCTGACAGTCGGCTGATAGTCGAGACAGGCAACCAGAAGCTACGGGGAACACCGGACGGCCGGTGTTCCCTTTTATTTTTATCGGCGAATGCCGAACATGAACTCCTGCATGCCGTTGTTGAGCAGCATGGTCCGTTCCACGCGCAGGTCGGGCATGGCTTTTTCCAGCGCCTTTGGACTGTATCTCGGCGTTCCAATAGAGCGGGCGTCGACCCTTGCAACGCGGAGCAGACCATCGGCTTCGAGGTCGTATCGCCCCGGCGTCTCGCTCATCGAAGTGCCGGAGTACTGGATAAGCGCGTGCACGCGACTTTCGGCGCGGGTTCGGCGGGCAACCCGGCGCGACAACTCGCCGAGTTGCTCCAGGCTCATGTAGTTGAGCAAGTCCCAGCACAGAAAGTAATCGACGGGTTCGAACCAGAAAGCCTCCTCGAGCACTTGGTCAGGAAGATGCCACTGCGCATCATCATCTCCAAGCGCGCCCGGAAGATCGGCCACGATCAGACGATTACGGCCACCCGTGAGCTGTTCGACCAGGCCCGACTGTGCGCTGCCAAGATCTGCCCATACGCGACGGCGATCGCCGGTTTCGTCCGCGAGCAGCTGCGCTAGCAGCGGAACCTTGACGTGCTCGGCCGTTGGGCCGGGATTGTCCCCGGCCAGGCTCGCTGCGACATGCGACATCAGACCGGCTGTGTCGCGTCAGGCAGCCGATGTCCCGGTCTTGCCCGGCTGCTGCGCCGGCGGATTGGAGCTGCCGCCCGAGGACGGCGGCGAGCTCTGTCCGGGCTTGCCTTTTCCACTATCGTCGGCAGATGGCGAGGATGTCGGCTTGCCGCCGCCGCTGGAAGCGGATGAAGATTTTCCACCGAACGCCTTGCGGAAGGGTTCGGAATCGGCATCCATGTCGATCGATCCGCGGAATTTCGCACCGTCTTCGAGACTGATGCGCGGGGCGAGAATATTGCCCCTGATTCGCGCGCTCTTGCGGATACTGATGCGCTCGGAGGCATAAAGATCGCCGTTGACGGTGCCTTCGACGAAAATGGTGTGCGCGAAAACTTCCGCGTCCAGCGTGCCCTGGCTGCCGACCGTGAGGGTATTACTCTTCAATTCCACCGTCCCCTTGATGCGGCCCTCGACGACCAGATCCTCTTCCCCCTTGAGGTGGCCGTCGATGGAAATTGAAGGTCCAATGGTCGCGGCCGTGCCGGTTCCACCTGTATTGCGGGCCGGTGTCGGCGACTGATGACTGGCGGTTGACTGCTGATCCGAATTGGAACGGCCCGAAGATTCTGATTCGTTGCTTTCACGTTTGTTGAACATTGGATATCTCGATTGGGGAACGGAGGACCTTTCAAATTACAACCAGGCCTGAACAACGTCAAGCGGCGATTGTGTGAGCTCAATCAAGCTTCAGGACATCGCTGCGTCCGGGAAGTGGCGCGCGCTCGCAAGACCACCGTGTTGATCGGCTAAACTTCGGACTGTAGCGGTTTTCTTCCATCACCGAAATCGGAATGCCGAATGTCTGAACCGATCCGCAGGTTGCTGCTCGTGCGTCACGCCCAGGGTTCGCTGGGCACATACGATTACGACCGGCTTTCGAAAATCGGCTTCCGGCAGGCAGAACGCGTTGGCCGATACCTCGAGGCGGAGGCCGAAGAAGCGACAATGGTCCGTGGTGAGTTGAAGCGACACCGCCAGACCGCCGAGTACCTGGGCCACCTGGGCGCATGTCGGACGGATGCAGACCTGAACGAATACCGCGTCGATCACCTGCTGGAAGCAGCGTTCTTGCGGGCAGACGAACTGGCTCTGGAGGCTCCCGGACCGGCTGCGCTCGCCGACCCCGTGACTTACCTGGACACGTTCCTGGAGCTTTTCCCGCGCGTACTCGAAGCGTGGCAGACCGAGCGCCTGGACTGCTCTGTGAACGGATGCTGGAGCGCCTTCAGCCAGCGCGTCGATGCGGCTGGCCGCCGCATGGCGTTGACGCTAGACGAGACGGGCACGGTGGTGGCGGTGACCTCGGCCGGCGTCATCAGTACGCTGGCTGCCAGCCTGCTGGGCCAAGATCTTGCCTGGCAGCGAAATCTGAATGTCACGTTGTACAATGCCTCGATCACCGAATTGCTGCTGGATGGACCACCTGGCGGTTCCGGCCGCTGGTCGGCGTCGCGACTGAACTGCGTTGCGCACCTGCCGCCTGGAGAACTTCATACGCTGGCCTGACAAAAGCTGGCCCCGAATCAGGAATTTCACAATACATGGCGAACAATCCAGTCACCATCATCACCGGCTCCAGCCGCGGCATCGGACGCGCCGCCGCGGAATTGCTGGCCGGGCGGGGCCATCGCGTGGTCATTTCCAGCCGCAACCAGGACAGTTGCGATGCCGTTGCCGCCGAGATCCGTGAAACCGGTGGTGATGCGGCAGCCATCGCCTGCCATGTCGGCAAGGATGAACAGCTCGAAGCCTTGATCTCAGACACCGTTGAACGTTTCGGACGCCTCGACAACCTGGTTCTCAACGCCGCGAGCAATCCGGTCTACGGCCCTTCCGACAACGTCGATCGAAAGGCCTTCGACGTCATCATGCATAACAACGTTTTCGGTTCGATGCGGCTGGGGCACCTGGCCCGGCCGCACATGGCCGAGGCGGGTGGCGGTTCGATGGTGCTGGTATCGTCGATCGCAGGGCAGCTGGGCAACCGCGTGATCGGTGCCTACGGGCTCTCGAAGGCTGCCGAGAATCAACTGGTGCGCAATCTGGCGCTGGAATTCGGCAGCGACGGTATCCGTGTCAACGCCGTGGCGCCGGGCCTGATACGCACCGACTTCTCCAAGGCGCTGCTCAGCGACGATCGCATGGTCAAGCACTTCGAGCGCACCACGCCGCTGGGGCGCATCGGCGAGCCGGACGACATCGCCCGGGTCATTGCATTCCTGGTCGGTGAGGATTCGGCCTGGCTCAGCGGGCAGGTGATCACCGCCGATGGCGGCATCACGGTGACCGGGGGCTTCTAGTGATTCGCGTTTTCGCTCCTGTCGTGGCGGTAATGGTATCGATGGCGGCAAGCGCCCCGTCCATGGCCCAGGTCTACCGCTACACCGACGAGAACGGGATTACGGTCCTGACCAACATCGAGCCCGAGCCCGGACGCTACGAGAACGTTCGTAACGTCGGTTGCTACGGCACCTGCATCAAGGGTGTGGACTGGCATGCCACGCCATTGAAACGATCGGAATATCGTGATGAAGTGCGCGCGGCGGCAGAAGATCACGGTGTGGATGAAGCGCTGGTGCGAGCGATCATGCACGCAGAATCATGGTTCAATCCCGAAGCTGTCTCGCATGCCGGCGCTCAGGGCCTGATGCAGCTCATGCCCGCCACACAGGCGACTTTCGGCGTCGCCGACCCGTTCGATCCGCTGGACAATATCTCCGCCGGCGTGGCTTACCTGGCAGAACTCCTGGACGCATTCGACAATGACTGGGAGCTGGCCGTCGCCGCCTACAACGCAGGCGAAACCGCCGTGCGCCGACACGCCGGCATCCCGCCGTTCTCCGAAACCCGGGAATACGTCCGGCGTATTCGTATTCTGCGGATGCGGTACCGGGGATGAAAAATGCCGGTTGTTGGTTAGTTGGTTGTTCGTTGTTGGTGTTAGGTGTCAGGTAAAAGCAAGAGTTTGTCACTCCAGACACTCAACCAATTAACGAATCAACGAATTAACCAAACAACCTAAACCTTCTTCCCGACCAACCGCACCAGTCCGACGACCGCCAGCACGCCGAGCGGCAGACAGATCCACCATGGCACGCCGAAGCCCACCGGCAGGGTGCCGGCGAGTATCGCGATGACACCGGCCGACAGTGCGTAGGGCAACTGCGTGCGGACGTGTTCGATATGGTCGCACTGGCTGGCCATCGACGAGAGGATGGTGGTATCCGAGATCGGCGAACAGTGGTCGCCCCATACCGCGCCGCCCATCACAGCGGCCACGGTTGCGTAGAGAATCGGCAGATGTTCGGCGCCGTTCATGCCCGAGGCGGCCATCAGTGCCCATGCCAGCGGCACCATCAGCGGCAGCAGGATGCCCATGGTGCCCCAGCTGGACCCGGTCGAGAACGCGGTCGCGGCGGCCACGATGAACACCAGCATCGGCAGCAGTCCGGGATGCAGATGTTCACCGACCAGCGACACCAGGTAATCGGCCGTGCCCAGCATGTCGGTAACGCCGGACAGCGCCCAGGCCAGCACCAGGATGAAGATCGCGTAGAGCATCGCACGTGCGCCGGAAAACCAGGCCGCTACGCTTTCATGCAACGACAGCACGCGCTGGCCCACCGACATTGCGATCGCCAGCAGCGATCCGAACAAAGAGCCCCAGATCAGTGACTTGTAAGGGTCGGCCGAACCGACGATGTCGCGCAGCGTGTCGCCCTCGCCGGTGACGAACATGCCCGCCACCACCCCGGTGACCATGGTCAGGATCGGCAGCAGCGCGTTGCGAGCCCGGCAATCGATGCCATCTCCAGGCTGGACGTCGGCCATGTCGTCGGCGGTCTGGTTCGATACGGTGGTGGGGGGAGCGACATGGCCTTCGTGCCGGGCGCGCATCTCGGCCGCATGCATGGGGCCGAAGTCTCGACCCAGTCCGACAACGGCAAACACCAGGGTGAGCGCCAGCAGCGGGTAAAAGCTGTAGGCGATCGAGTTCAGAAATACCATGTAGGCATTCAGTTCCAGGCCGGGAATGCCTGAAATCGCGTCACGGATCAGACCGACTTCGTAGCCGACCCAGGTGGTAACCAGGGCAATCGTTGCGACGGGCGCCGCCGTCGAGTCGACGAGGTAGGCGAGCTTCTCGCGCGAGATCCTGAGGCGGTCCGTGATCGGGCGCATGGTGTTGCCGACCACCAGCGTATTGGCGTAGTCATCGAAAAAGATCGCCAGCCCCATGGCTACCGTAGCAGCCTTGGCGCGTCCGACCGTGTTGGCGAAACCGATGATCCGGTCGACGATGCCCAGCATGCCCCCGTTTCTGGAAATCACACCGACCATGCCGCCGACAAGCAGAGTGAACAACATCACCGCGGCATGTTCCGGTTCGGCGATTGCTCCCAGGATGAAGGTGTCGGCCGTCTGCATCAATGCTTCGAGCGCGCCGAGGGCGGAAAATCCGGCAAGCGCCCAAGCGCCTATCCATATCCCGATAAACAGTGCGGGAATGACCTGCCTGAGTATCAATGCCAGGCCGATCGCAACCAGCGGAGGCAGGACCGATATCCAGCCATGGTTGCTCGGCGCGCTTTCCGCCTGACCCAGGGCCGGTCCGGAAGCAAGCAGGATTATCAGTATTCCGGCGCTAAAAAAAACTAGTCTTATCATTAGCCTGAGGCCATTTGCTTGAGTATTTTATCAGCACTTTCAAAACGTTTCTTCAGTTGGCTTGCTTGGCCGGAATCGTGCGGGAAGCTCTCGAGCCAGCGGCGCTGCAGTTCGGCCCGTTCCGAATCCAGGTCGGCCTTCGCGGCACCGCCTCCGAGACGGTTGGAGAGTCGATCGATCTGGTAGTCCATGCGGCGTTGCCGATCTTCTTCCGGGCTGTCCAGGCCTGAAAGGCATTCCATTTCGATCACTATCTGGCGCGCATCTTCGGTTTGTTTTTCGACCTCCCGACCCAGCGCGTCGATGTCGGTGCTCTCGATCATCCGCTCCAGGCGCGCAAGGAGGCGCCGCGCGACCTCGTCGTCCTCAGGAATATCGGGCAGATCTTTCGTCGAGGGACGCCCGTTTCCATCCTGGATGCTTTGCCAGGTGTCTTGCAGCTGCTTGCTCAGGTCGTCCAGGTGCGCGCGCTTGGCCCGAGCCTGCTCCTCGCGCGCAGCCTGAACCTGTTCGCGATAACGGCCGAGGGCGCGCTCGAAGCGTTTGCGAAGGGCCGGCGGCGCGGCGGTGTGCCGGTTGAACTCGTCTTCCAGGCCGGAGACCTGGCCGGTAACCGATTCGGGGTCGTCGACGGCTGCCAGTTCCTCGGCGCGCACACAGATCTGCTTCAGCGCCTCGGCGTGCTCATGCTCGACCTGCTTGCGCTCGTCGCGCTGCTTCTTGAGATCCTCGAACAGCGGATCTATGGGCTCGCGGAATTCGCTCCACAGCTGCTCATCGATCTTCCGTCTGCCGCGACCGACCTTCTTCCATTCGGCCTGCAGTGCCTTGGCCCGGTCTATGGCCACGGCGCTGTCTTTTTCATGTGCGAGCTTTCGCGCTTCGGCGATCAGCCTGCGTTTCTCGTTCTCGGCAGCCTCGAAGTGCCGGTCCAGCGATGCCGATATCGAATCCATCAGTTCGCGCAATGCGCCGGCGGCCTTGCCCCTGAGTTTCGGTGGCAGGGTATCCAGGTTGCGAATGGCTTCGCGCGCCGCGCGCTGATAACGAATCAGTTTGTCGTTCGGCGCGTCCGGGTCGCCCGCCACGCGCCTGGCGTCTTCGAGGAATTGCTCTAGCTCCTGGTGTGATTGTTCTCGAACCTCGCTGCGCTTCTCCAGGTACGGACGCGCGGCCTCGAAAGCTTCCTTGCACGCGCGCTGAAACTGGCGCCACTGGCCCTGCGGCGCCGCGAACTTGCGCTTGTCGCCGGGAAGCACTTCGTGGTCATCGAGCTCTTTCCAGCGCTGGCGCAACTCCTTCAGCCGTTCGGTGACCGCATCCGCGTGCAGGTTCTTGGCGTCGATCTCGCCGACCCGCTCGATCAGCCGCTCGCGAAGTTTGTTGTTCGACCAGTGCTGCCAGTCGCGCATTTCCTTGAGCTTTCCGGCCATCCGTGCGATACGCCCGTCGGCATCGTCTGAACGACCGTGTTTGGGCCGCTTGTCGTTCAGGCTGCGGGCCCTGCGGATGGCCTCGTGCGATTGCGCTATATCTCCGGCGGCCAGCACCTGGTCGGCATGGTCCAGCGCGCGTTCGAGTTCAAGCGTCGATTCGGAAGGGGTGGGGGCGCCGCTCTTCGATTTGTTGCTTTCGCTTTCGGCGGTCTTGGCGCTGGGCTTTTGCCGGGTCTGCAAGCGGGCTTGAAGCTCCCCGCACAACGCCCGGAAGCGCTCGCGCATGGCCTCGTCGGCCGGGCTGGGCTTGCGCAGCGTGTTCCAGTGCCTGTCGAATCCCGACATCAGCTTGTTCAATGCATCCGCGGTCTTGTCGCCGGCCGGCTGGGCCGCCATCGCTTGTGCCTGTTCGACCATCCGCGCCAGTTCGCCGTCGCCCGCGTCGGGCGCCTCTGGCACCGCCTCGATTACCGGTGTGCGCGCAGGTCGGGGCTGAAGTGCGCTCTTGATGATTCGCATTGCGCCTTCGAAGCGGCGCGCAAGATGGGGTTCCGGATCAGCCAGCGCCTGCCAGCGTTCGGCAAGCTTTTCCGATTCGGCCTTCCGGTCGCCACTGAATTCGCCCCTGGCCAGCTTCTCGGCCTGGCCGATCAACTGGGTGGCCAGTTCGTCGCGCGCATCGTGCCGTCCGGATTCAGATTCGGATTCAAGTTCCGCCAGGCGCCGGATGACGGCCTGGTGCCTGCTCTTGCGTTTCTTGCGCAGCTGGTCGGCGATACGCTTGAGTGTGGAAATCTGCTCCAGGCGGGCCAGAACGGTTTCAGCTATTGCATCATCAGGCTCGGTGACCAGGCAGTCGCCGAGAAAGCCCGGCGAGTTGATGCGGCCGAGCGCGGCAGCGCGCATTTCGGCATCTGCAGCGTTGGCCGCCACCCGGCGAAGGCCTTCCGATGTCTCCAATGCTTCAAGCCATGCCAGCCGATCCGGCAGCTGGTCGCCGGCGGGTTTCTCGCAAACCGATCGCAGGATGAAATGGTCGGCCGCGGTCCGGATCTGCGGGACTGAATCGGCATCGCGTGCCTTTAACCACGCCGTCTCGTCGCCCATTCGTTTCAGCGCCGCAATCCGGACACTGGCCTCAGGATCCGATGCAGCGATTTCCGCAAGCTTTTCTGAAAGTCTGGGATCTGTGGATCCGGCCACGCTGCGTGCTCGTGCATCGGCGTCCTTGCTCTCCCACGGAGTTCCGAACAGGCGTTCCTTGAAGCTCATTGATTTTTCCCGTCAAGAATGCGTTGTTGGTTGGTTGAGATGCGATTGATGATTTCAATTGTGCGTCATTTCGGCCGGCACTTGCCGAGCTCTCGAATCCGCTTGCGGGCCCTATCGCTGAGCGCACGGGCTGAACACGTCAGGCGAGCTGCCGAATCATGCTGATGCCTGCCACCCAGGTGCCGACCGCCGAACCGATATTGGACAGAAAGAACACCAGGAAAACCCGCGCGACCCGGTTCTTCCACCAGCCCGACAGCTTGTTGAGGTCATCGCGAAGCGATTCGAAATCGGCGATCTTGGGTTTGCGCAACCAGGCCTCGACGGCCCCGGTGACCATGCCCGCGCCGATCGTTGGATTCAGCGATGTCAGTGGCGCTGCCAGCAGTGCCGTGATAATCGTCAGCGGGTGGGCGCGAGCGCAGGCCGCGCCCACCGCTGACAGGCCGCCGTTGATCGCTACCCAGGTCAGGACCAGGGCCCAGCCAAGTTCGGGGCTGCGCCAAAACCCGACGCCGAATCCCGACACTACCGCGACCAGGATCAGCCATGGGATGGCCTTCCATATTCGCGAAGGCGGCGGAACTTCGTTAAGCGACGTGACCCGGGTCGTTGGATCCGCATCGGATGCCAGCGCACTTGCAGTACCATCGAGATGACCTGCACCGATCACGGCCAATACACGACGGCCCGGGTGACCATTGTTCTCCTGGCGCAGGCGTGCGGCCATGAAATGGTCCCGCTCGGTAATCAGGCTTTCGAAGACCTCGGGTGATGCCGACGCGAATTCGCTGAACGTCTCCTCGAGGATGTCGCCACGCTTGAGCCGCTCGATGTCTTCCTCGGAGATTTTCTCGCGCGAAAACAGCGAGAAGATCAAGCCGTTGATCATGACCCAGCGTCTCCACCACGACAGGCTGCGGCCGGTGCGCTTGAGCGTGATGCCGATCTCACGATCGATGAGCTGCAACGGAATGCCGACAGCGTCAGCCGTCTCAATGGCGGCCTTCATCTCGGCCCCGGGTTCAATGCCGAATTGTTCGGCGATTCGGCGCTGGTAACCGGCCAGCGCAAGGCTGGCGATCATCATGTTGGCCTTGCCGTCTCGGATGACTGCGAACAGGTCCAGTTCGCGCCAGGCGTCGGTGTCGGTCAGCGTCTTGTGGCGAGATTCGCACAGTTCGACGGCGACGGTGTCGAACTGCCCATGCTCGATGTGATGTCGCACTGCGTCGACGCTGGCCCGCGAGACGTGCGCGGTACCCAACAGCGTGTAGTGAACCCCGTTGTGTTCGACCTCCCGGACCGGTTCGTCGGCGAAGTCATGGGCTTCATCTTCCGTGGCCGGGCCGCGCGGCTCGGCATCGGTGGATTCGGTCATTCGATTGTTTCCGGCCAAAGCGGAGAAGTCTATCAGGGAAATCATATCGAGCCACGGCCGGGGCTTGCGACATGATGAACTGGCGAGGCCGCAGGCAGACGCCCGCATTCCGTGCCGCGGAATGCGGACCCCTGATCTATTGGCGGCGACAATTACTGGATGATGATATACGGATCGAGCGGTGGCCGGCCCGGGTTTTCGAGATCGTGAATCATGTATTTGCAAGGATTCTCTGCCGTGCAGGCACCGCCGTCGGTCCGCACGCGCATTGGCCGATTGCCGCGGTTGACGACAAAATTCATGATGGGCTGGCCGCCTGGATTGACGAAGGGCGACTGTTCCTCGAACTGGATTCTTACCCTTGCGTTGGTGTTGATCAGGATTTCCATGCCCGCGTCGGTCACCAGGGTTTCGGGCTGCGATGCGGGCGGAAGCGACAGATCGTCGGGTACGGCGACTTCGATTCCGCATGCCGGCGGGCAGGTTCTCTGTTGAGCCGACGCCGGCAGGGCGGTCGCCGTCAGCACGACCGCAGCGAACAAGATATGTACCAGGTGAATGCTTCTTTTCATCGTCTAGTTCCTCGGGGTTTCGGCGGATACAGCCGCCGGGGGCTGCAAAAGCGCAGCGAAACGGGGATCGGACCAGGCCGAATCAAGGCGTGGGTCGCTTTGCAGCAAGAATGCCGGCAGGCCTTTGTCAATGGCAATCCGGAATGCACGGATCGCGCCTTCGTTCTCGCCCAGCAAATAGTGGGCGAAACCGGTCATCGTCAGCGCATTGATATTGAGCGCCTGGTAATCGATCAGGCTCGCCAGCGCACCGCGTGCGGCGGCATCTTCGTCCAGTGCGGCGAGGTGCACGGCCAGGGCAGCCCGCGCATCGTGGTCGTTGACGTTGATCGCCAGCCGTTTGCTCGCGGTCGTGATGGTGGCATTGTGATGCGGTGCCGCATCGTCTTCGCGTCCGGGTTGCGTACGCACCGCCCACGCAAGAAAGCCTGTGAAACGGAAGTCGTCCGGCGCCATTTCCACGGCGCGCTCGAACATGGCCTCGGCACGGCTGAACTCGCCGGCAAAAAAGTAGTTGGTGCCGGCGTTCGAATATGCGATCGGGTTGGGTTCGCGCGCTATCGATTGCTCGAACGCGTTTCCGGCCAGCATGAAATCACCCCGGGCGAAATGTATGCCCCCGAGCGTCGAATATGGCTCGGGATGATCGGGATTGAGGAGGATCGCCTGCTGGATCGTCTCGGTTGCCGCGTCCAGCTCGCCGGCATAATAATGCACGATACCGAGTTCCCATCGATAGCGCCAGTAGGCCGGATCCATGTCAATGGCCCAGGTCAGCTCTTTGACGGCCGGTCCGAATTCTCTCTGGGCCCGCAGTGCCGCGCCCAGGCCTGCGTGAGCCTCGGCGTTGTTGGGTTCAAGCTCCAGCGCTTTCCGGAACGCTGCCTCGGCTTCTACGGCCTTTCCGGTCCCCAACTGCAAAGAACCCAGGGCAATCCGCGTTTCGGCGAGTTCGGGATAACGCTGGCGCGTTTGTTCACACCGCTCGAACGCGGCTTCGGCCAATTCCGGTTCGCGCCGGTATTCGTATCGCTCCCAGCTTGCACGGCACAGGCCCGCGGCGGCCAGCCCGAATCCTGGATCCAGAGTCAGCGCCAACTGAAAGCTGTCGATCGCTTCATCGATCTTGCTGCCTGTTCGGTCTCGGAGGTTCGACCGGCCGCGCAAGTATTGATCGAAAGCCTCCGGATTACGCGTGGCCAGATCGGCCGCGAGATCGTTAGGCGAGTTGAGTTTTACACTCATGACTTCGGCGATCGCGGCCGAAATCTTGTCCTGGAGCTCAAATGCGCTTTCCAGCGATCCGTCGTAGGTGTTGCTCCAGACCTGTTTTCCGCTGCTGCCGTCGATCAGACGGGCACTGATCCGCAGCTCGTTACCGACGCGTCGCACGCTGCCCTCCAGAAGTGTTTCCACGCCCAGATTCGAAGCGACCTGCCGGGCGTCGGTATTGCCGTCACGGAAAGAAAACGACGACGTGCGAGCGCTGAGCTGGATGCCGGAAATCCGTGCCAGCTTGTCCATGATGGCCTCGGCGACGCCGTCGCCAAAATACCGGCTGTTCTGGTCGGCGCTGAGATCAGTGAACGGCAGGACCGCGATGCTGGTGCCGATGCGCGTCTCCACCGGCGACGGCCTGAGCAATACGAACGCAAGGATCAGCACGAGCGCGGCAATGATGAGGTAATCCACCCAGCGTCCACCAATAGAGGTGAACGCGGCGACGTCCGGAGAAACGTCCGGCGCCGTGGCCGTGGTCTTGCGCACGCCGTCCGGCGTAAGGTCGTAGATCCACGCCAGGACAGCGGTGACCGGAGCGCCGACAACGCTGGCGGTGAGCAGTGCCGTCATGACCCAGTCTGGCGCCATGAGTGCGGGAAGCACGATGTCGGCCACCTGCAGAATGGCCCAGACCGTGACCGCGTAAGCGCCAAGCACTCGTATGACGTGGCGTCGCTTCAATTCACCAATGGTCTTGTCCAATCTGGATCTGCGGTCCGGCATAGCCTCTCTCGATAATCCCCCGGAACGCCCAGATGACATTTCTCGGCAGCAGCCTCGGAACGCCTGCGCATTCTATCCCGGGGAGTATACCTAGACCGGTGAAAATGTGAAGGGAATCACATCCAGGGCGGATCAACGCGCAAGTGACTGGAACGCTACCACGCGCGCACCGTCCTCGATTTCGTTATCCGGGTGGGCGATCACCGGTTGTCCTGCTTCGAGTCCCGAAAGAATCCGGGTATGGCGATCGCCGCGCGGGTCCGCCTCCACCCTCTGGATTCGGGCACGGCCGTCCCGAACGACGAACACGGCAGTGCTGTCGCCGTCCTGGAAAACTGCGCCGTTCGGTACATTGAGCGCCGCCGGCTCGCGCCAGAGAATGAACCTGGCTTCCAGCCTATAGCCGTGTCCCAGCGCCGACCACTGCGTTCGTGGCGAGGTGATGTCGATGACGACCTGGGTGCGCTGCTCCTCCACGCCCAGCGCCGAGACCTTTGTGAAGGCGCTTGGCTCGATTCGCCTGAGTTCGCCGAACAATGTGCTGTCGCCGCCCCAGCGCTCGAGTTCCACAAGCATGCCCGGCGTCATACGGACGGCGTCGTCGGTCAGTACTTCGGCCACGATTTCCAGCGACGCCGGATCGCCGATGCGCAGCAGGGGCTCGCCCGGCTGGACGACACCGGCGCTTTCATGCAGGACGGCCAGGATCCTGCCGTCGATCGGAGACTCGATCGTGAAGCTGTCCGCCGATGCGGTGCGATCGGTGCCCTGAAGCAGCGCCGCGCGGGCGTAGCGCAGGCCCTGTCGCGCGACGCCGACGTTGGATTCGGCCGATCGCAACTCGGCCACGGCCTGGTTGCGCTCGGCTCGGGTTCGATCGAGCTGGCTTTCGGATATCGTGCCTCTTTCGAACAGCGGCTCAAGCCGCTCCAACTCGCGCTCGGCGAGCTGGGCTCGCGATCGCGCCGACTCGAGGGCCGCTTCGGCCGCCGACACGGCGGCCTGTGCCCTCGCCACCTCGGCTTCGGCGCTTTCCCGCGCACGGGGATCCAGCACCGACGTGGGCAGCGGCTGCAATTCGAGTAACAGCTGACCCGCGGTTACGAGATCGCCGGCTTCCCATTCCAGCCTCGGCGCGAAGCCGGCGACCGGGGCCGATATCTCGAATTGATCCTGCACGCGCGTGCGCGCCAGCTCGCGAATGGAAACCGTGACCGGGCCGATGTTCGCCTGCACGATGTCCACTGGAACAGGCTGGGGACGGAAGCTCCAGACGAGCAGACCGACTGCCGCGGCGGCGACGAGCGAGGTTGCAATCATCCGTGTCGAGGGCATTTTCACTCCCGCGTCTTGAGTACTGCGACCAGGTCGAGCCGGTAAAGCCGGTTCCCGATGGCCAACATGGAAATCAGCATTGCCGCCAGCACCACGGCGGCGGCAAAGGCATAACTGTCGGAATGGATGACTGCCGGAACCCGGTAGAACTCCGAAGCCATTGCACGGCTGATCAGGCCGCAGAAGCCGTATCCCAACCAGAACCCGATCGGGATCGCGACCGCGGTCAACAGCGCCAGCTCGCCGAGCAGAACCCAGGCGACTTCTCGCCGGCGAAAACCGAGCACGCGCAGCGACGCCAGCTCGCGCGCGCGCTCCGATAGCGCGAGGCGAGCGGTATTGTAGATTACGCCGAATGCGACCACACCGGCGAGTAGCGTGTTGACCAGAGAAAAGATTCTGATGTTCTCGCCCATGGTTCGGTTGAAGCTGCTGACGGCGTTTTCCAGCAGGCTGCTTGTGGCGACCCGCGGCCGGCGTTGAAGCTGGTCGAGGAGCAGCTCGCGGTCCTTGAAATCCGCCGTCAGGTAGACCCCGGATATTCTTTCCGATTCCTGCAGCAGGCCGTTCAGGGCCTCCAGTCTCATGTAGGCTGCGGCGCCGACGAATTCACGCACGATGCCGGCCAGCGGAATCTCGATACGGGGCCGTTTCCCTTCGAGGAACTCGACCGTGATGACTTGGCCTACCTCGACATCGAGCTGTTCGGCCAGCCAGTCGGTCAGCAACAATCCCGATTCGGGCACCTCGATCGGCTCAAGGTTCCGGTCCAGCGTTCGGTGCAGTGTGGCATTCGGGGAATAGGCCTGCACGGCGCTCCTGTGGCTGCGATGGCCGTGGAAAAGTTTCACTGCAACGGCGCGGAACGGTTCGGCCTCAATCACGCCGGGAAGTGCGCGAATCTCGTTCAAAGCCTCGCGTCCCGCGGGTTCGGTAAAGGTGACGGTCACGTCCTCACGTGCGGCAAATCCGAATTGGACGTCGAGCATGAAGCCGATCGTATCCTGCTGGAAGCGGCCGGTCACCAGGATGGCCACGGCCAGCGCGATACCGGTCACCGCGAGAAGTGCCTTGATCGGCTGGCGTTCCAGGCTGCGAACGATCATTCGGTTCGGCTGATCCAGGTGGCGGAAAAGTGGAATGCGCTCGATTAGGCTGCGCCGGGAGCCGTGTGGCTGTTCGGCACGCATCGCTTCTGCCGGCGCCGCACGGAAAGCGCCCCAGAGGGCGCGCCAGGTACCGGCGAGGGCGGCGCCGGCGGTGACCAGCACGGCGCTGGCGATTACCGGTGGTCCGACGCGAAAGAACAGCTCGGGAAAGCGAAAGAACTCGCGGTAGATGTTGGCCAGGCCATGGCCCATCCAGCCGCCCAGTGCAATGCCCGGGACAATGCCCAGCAGCACGATCAGCAGCACCAGACCGGTAAAATGTGTTGCGATCACGCGGTTGCTGTAACCGAAAGCCTTGAGGATGGCGATCTGGTCGCGTTGCATGCGCACCATGCGATGGATCACGATGTTGAGCAGGAAAGCCGCAACCCCGAGGAAGATCAGCGGAACGATCCGCGCCATTGCCCTGAGCTGCTCCATTTCCTCGCGCAGGTAGCTGTGAGATGTCTGGTCCTCGCGAAGCACTGCGCCGGTGCCGCCCCAGCGGTCCAGAATCGTATCCAGCGCTTCTATTACCGTCGCTGCATCGGCGTTCCGCTCCAATTGCAGCACGACATCGTTGAAGGCGCCCTCCATGCCGGCGGCTTGCGCCAGCGGGCGTTGCAGCATCCAGAGCGTTGCATACCGGCTGTGATCCGGAAAAAGCGATCCGGGCCGAATCTGGTAGACGAATTCCGGCGACAGCCCGATGCCGCTGATCAGCAGTCGACTCGCCTGGCCCCGTATGATCGCGTCGATGCCGTCGCCGACTGCAAGCCGGTGTGCCTCGGCGAACGCCTCCGAGATCACCACTTCCGAATCGTCGCCGGCGCGCGGCAGGCGCCCTGCCGTCAGGAACAAGCGATTGAGCATTGCGTTGTCCGCTTCCGGGATAGACGTCAGCAGTCCCTCTACCGGCTCGTCGAAGCCTCGCACGTTCAGCGTCGCCGATGCCCGAACACGCCCTTCGGCGGTGCGCACGCCGGGGATTTCCCAAATTCGGCCAATGGCTGCCAGCGGTGCACGCTTGAGCGGTGCGAATACGTCGGCGAAGCGGTAGTTCTGGTAGAACATGCGCTGCGAATTTTCCAGCGATTCGATCGTCGAAAGGGAGATGACCCAGGTCGCCACGCCGCCGGCCATCACCAGCGCGATCGCGATGGCCTGGGCACGCATGTTCCAGAGGTCACGAAACAATTTTCGCTCGAGGGCTCGCATGGTTACCAGTGAAGCGTTTCCGGGTCGGCCCGCCGTGGATTCTGCGAGATCGCGCTGATTCGGCCGTCGCTGAGTCTTACCACCCGGTCGGCCATGGCGGCAATGGCTTCGTTGTGCGTGATGACGGCGGTGGTCGTGCCCAGGGCCCGGTTGGCGTGTTCCAGTGCCTTGAGCACCTTGATGCCGGTCTTCGAATCCAGCGCCCCCGTCGGTTCGTCGCATAAGAGCACCGCCGGTTGCTTGGCGATGGCGCGAGCAATTGCAACGCGCTGCTGTTCTCCGCCCGAAAGCTGGCCGGGAAAGTGGTCCGCTCGTGCTCCCAGGTCGAGCAGTGCCAGGGCCTCGTCGGGATCCATGGGGTTGGTCGCGATCTCGGTGACAATTGCGACATTTTCACGCGCCGTCAGGCTGGGTATCAGGTTGTAGAACTGAAATACGAAGCCGACATGCTGCCTGCGAAATTCGGTCAGGGCGGCATCGTCGGCGCCGCACAGCTCGAGGTCGTGGTAACGGACCGATCCGCTGGTTGCGCTGTCCAGACCGCCGAGAATGTTGAGCAGGGTGGATTTGCCGCTGCCCGATGCGCCGAGAAACACGACGAGTTCACCGGCGAAAAGCGTCAGGTCGATTCCTCTCAGCGCGCGGATGACGTTTTCACCCACCCGGTATTCCTTGGTGACGGCGTGCATGCGGAAAATGGGCCGCTGCGCGCCGTCGGTCGGGGGTTTCTGATGCGTGATGTTCATCTTCGAAACCCCTTGGACTCCGGATATCAGCTTCGGAATCGCCGGACGAGATCGTCGTATGCGTCTATCCGCCGGTCGCGAAAGAACGGCCAGATGCGGCGAACGGTCTCGGAACGTTTAGGGTCGATCGTGCATACAACCACTTCGCTGGATGTGCCGGCCTCGGCCAGCACATCGCCCTGGGGACCGCAAACGAAGCTGTGGCCCCAGAATTCTGCGTTGTAGGTGCCGCCGGAGCGATCCGGCTCGAAGCCGACCCGGTTGACGGATGCGACCACAAGCCCGTTGGCGACCGCATGCGATCGCTGGATGATGCGCCACGCGTCGAGCTGGCGGCGTGCCTCCGATTCCTCGTCGGCCGGATCAAAGCCAATAGCAGTGGGGTAGAGCAGAATGTCGGCACCGGCCAGCGCCATGAGCCGCGCCGCTTCCGGGTACCACTGGTCCCAGCAGACAAGCACCCCCAGACGGCCGACCGAGGTATCGATGGGCTCGAATCCGAGGTCGCCGGGCGTGAAGTAGAACTTTTCGTTGTAGCCGGGATCGTCCGGAATGTGCATCTTGCGGTAGATGCCGGCCAGGCTGCCGTCGGATTCCAGCACCAGGGCCGTGTTGTGCGCCAGGCCGGGCGCGCGATGCTCGAAGATGCTGCCGACGATCACCAGCTTGTAGTCGGCGGCGGCCTCTGCCAGCAACCGACGCGTAACGCCGTCCAGCGGCTCGGCCAGGTCGAACAGCGCCGGGTCCTGGTATTTGCAGAAATATTCGGTCGCGTGGAGTTCGGGCAGTACGACCAGTTGTGCGCCGCGCGCCGCCGCCTCGGCGATACCGTCAAGCGTTGCGGTGCGATTGGCGTCGATGTCGTCGCCCATCGCGTGCTGCACCAGGCTGATGACAAGCTCGTCGCCGATCATGCCAGCGCTGCCGGGATCTGCATGCTTGCGCAGTGCGGTCCGCCGCCCTGACCGACCAGTGTCCGCGCGTCGATCGATTTCGTGATTCGGTCTGGAAACAACTCGGACAGCAGTTCGCGCGCCGTGACGTCTGCCCGACTGCCGAACGCAGGCACCAGAACCGCCCCGTTGAGCAAGACGAAGTTGACGTAGCTGGCTGCCAGCCCGGGGTCGATGTCGTCGGCCCGGGGCAGGGCGACCAGGCGATACGCTCGGCCCTGTGCGGTTCGGAGAAGTTCAAGCTGGCCGTTCAGCGCACGGGTGCTTGAAGAATCGGCCATCGTCTGAAACACGATGGTTTCGCGGTCGGTGAAGCGGGCCAGGGTGTCTATATGGCCGTCGGTATCGTCGCCGGGCAACGGGGCGATGTCGATTTCGAGCAGACGGCTGGCATTCAGCCAGGTCTTCAGCTCGTGGTCGATTTCCGGGTCTTCCAGATGCGGGGCTCGCGTGCGCATGCAGTGGCGGTTGATCAGGATCGTGCCGTTGCCGTCGCAATCGATGGCGCCTCCCTCGAGTTCGAACAGCGACTGCCTGAAATCGAAATCGGCGAACAGCTTATCGCGCGCCAGGATCGAGTTGACGCGGTTGTCCAGGCGCGCCTCGTGGCGACCGCCCCATCCGTCGAAGTAGAAATCCAGCGCGAGACGCTTGCCGGCATTGCACATGGTGATGGGCCCGAAATCACGGCACCAGGTGTCGTTGTAACCCATCTCGAGAAAGTGAAGGCCGGGCCGGTCGCCCAGTCGCTTGCGCGCGACGTGATCGCCAGGGGGTATCAGCAGTACGACGGTCTGGCATTCCAGCGCTGCCGAGATGAAACCGGCATATTCCTCCTGGACTTGGTCAAGCACGTCCTGCCAGTCGCCCCCGGCAAACGGCCAGGCAAGCATGACAGCGCTTTGCTGCTCCCATTCCGCGGGCAACCGATAGTCGATCGGATGCATATGGAGAATCAGCCGTTCGGGTCATTGCCGGACAGAACGGCGCCGCGGTGAAGGACGCTTTCGATTACCAGGTCGTACTCGAAATAAACGCTGTAATCGTCATACAGCCAGCGCGAGATCGGCGGGTCTCCGACCGGTGCGCGGCGTTCATTGGGACGGCCGTAGCGCTGCTCGACTTCGCTCGTTGTCAGTCCGTTATGGGGCAGATCGCGCTGCATCCGCTCTCGAACCTCTTCGATCAGCAGCACGTCGGCTGCAACCGTGCCGGCGGTGACCAGAAATGCAATGACGGCAATCGATTTGAATGTGTTCCGGAACATGTCCGACTCCTGTTATTGTTTCCGGCTGCGGCCCGGTTCGGCCGAGCCCGGCGGCCCCTTGATTTCGCGCTGAAATATTAGCATACGAGCGTCCCGAAGGACGCCCGCAGCAAAGGCCTCGAGGCAGGTAGGCGGGCGCGGCGAACCGCGACCCGGAACTCTCGGGCGTGGACTAGGAATCCGTGGCCCGGCGGCGGAACCAGACCGATCCGGCGAGGAACAGCATTCCGATCGCCACGCCGATCCACATTTCCCAGGATACGAACGCGTTGCCGATGGACTTGAAGCTCATCAGCATCTCTTCTTTCGGCACGAAACTGGGCTCGCTCTCCGACGCGTTGATGATCTGCTCCCATTCAACGCTTGCAGGCATGACGCCGCGGCCGATGCGTTCGAGGATGACCCACAGCAGGTTGAAGTCGGGCAGGCGGAAGTTGGAGAAGAAGCTCCAGAAATGCTGGAACATGCCGATCAGCACCGGCACCAGCACGGCAATCAGGATCGGCAGCCGCGGCGCCCAGGACGAGCAGAACATCAGCCAGGCGTAGATCGGCAGCAGCCAGAGCGACTGCACCAGGCTGCCGAGCAACGTCACGGTCCAGACCTTGGGCAGGTTGGCCGGCGCCCAGACCTCGCTGAAGATGTTGATGTCGGCCATCAGCCCGTAGCCGGAAGCGATCAACACGAGTGCGAGCTGAATGAACGCGATGCCGCCCAGGTACATGAGCGGTGCGGCCACCGTCGCGGTCAGGATCTTTGACGCCACCGTCATCTGATCGGAGACCGGCAGCGATTTCCAGAACAGGATGGAGCGGTCACGACGGTCGTCGTAGAGGCTGCCGGCCAGGTAGAACACCACCACCAGAAACATGATCTGGTGGAACAGCGAGCCGGCCGAAAACATCACGCCGGCGGCCATCAGCCGCTGCTGGGCATCGTCCATCTGGGCATACATGCGTATGCCGTCTATGGTGAAGACCTGCTCGTTGTCGACCTTCGCGCCGATGATCAGGAGCAGTATCGTGACCAGCAGGATGAATCCGGCGATGATCAAGGGCGTCCATTTGAACGCGACGGGGCTTTCCCAGATTTCGCGACGGATCAGTACCCAGAGTCTCGAGAACATGTTCGCATTCATGCGGCTTTCTCCCCGGCGCCGGACCCGTCGGTCTGATCGTTGGCCTGCTCGCCCATCAACGCAACGAACAGATCGGCCACGCTCGGCTTGTGGATCTCGCCGAGTTCGCCAAGGCGCTTCTGGTCGGCGTTGTCGAAAAGCATGATGTGACGGCCGAACAGCACGCGTTCGTGTATCGGGTTCAGTGATCGGGCCTGCTCCAGGCCGTCGGGACCGACCATCACCTCGGTGTACTGCTCGTAGATGTCATCCATCGTATTGTTGACGATCAGCTTGCCGTCCTTGATGAAGATAAGGTCGGTGAGGATGTGCTCGACTTCCTCGACCTGATGGGTGGTGATCAGGATGGTGCGCTGCTCGTCGAAATATTCGTTGAGCAGACTGGTGTAGAACTGCTTTCGGAACAGGATGTCGAGGCCCAGGGTGGGCTCGTCGAGAATCAGAAGCTTGGCGTCGATGGACATGACCAGCGCCAGGTGCAGTTGTACGACCATGCCCTTTGAAAGTGTACGTACCTTGGAATGCTGCTTGATCTTGGTTCGTGCAAGGTACTTCATGCACTGCTCGCGAGAAAATCGCGGGTGCAGTCGCTCGGTCAACTCGATGATCTGCCAGACTCGAGCCCACCGCGGCAACACTGCCACGTCGGCGATGAAACAGACGTCCTCCATCAGGTCATCACGGTCCTTGGAAGGGTTCATTCCCAGTACTTCGAGTTTGCCGCTGAACTTGCTCAGCCCCAGAATCGCCTTGAGCGCGGTGGTCTTGCCGGCGCCATTCGGGCCGATCAGGCCCACGATTCGACCGGCCGGTATATCCAGGTCGACACTGTCGAGCGCGATCGTGCTGCCGTAGCGCCGGCTCAGCCCCTGTGCGCGAATGATGCTTGACTCCATGCGTTCTACTCCCGTTGTTCAGTCTTCAATCTTCAATCGATTTGATCAGCTCGGACGGATCGAGTCCGAGCTTGCTTATTCTCTGAGCGATGCGAGGCCATTCTTCGGCCAGAAAGTGTTCCCTTTCACTCTGCATCAGACGCTTTCTGGCGCCTTCAACGACGAACATTCCGACGCCGCGACGTTTTTCCACGAGTTCGTCGTCGACCAGCGACTGATACGCCTTCGAAACCGTGAGCGGATTGATCTGGAAATCGATCGCAACCTGCCGAACCGACGGCAGCGGCTCGCCCTCCTTGAGCGAGCCGTCAAGAATGGCCGAGACCGTCTGCTCGCGCAGTTGCCAGTAGATCGGCTGGTTATCGTCCCAGTGCCGTGCCATCAAAAACCCGAAATGCTGGGCAGGACCAGTGGCAGCAGCCCGGAGAAGACGCCGGGTTCGGTTTCGGCACCGCCGGCACGGGCCGGCACGGGCGCTTCGCCAGCGCGCTTTTCTTCCTGCGCCGAAATCGAGGTGGCCTGGTCGAGCGAGACGCCTTCAGTACTCGACCCGCTGACCTCGTTGCCGGACACGTCCCAGCTCAGCGCTGTAATCAGCCCGACTATCGCGGCTGCAGTGGCGATGCTGTGCGGAATGTGGAATGATCTTTGATTTGTGATCGGCAACATCGGAAGCTCCTTGCGATCTGATCGCACTCTATCATGTACTGGTGTTGTACTATACTAGCACACCACGACACTGTCAACTGCCATCGACAGAAATCTCGGTGAAAGCCCGAATCGGCACGTCCGACGCGGCGCCTGCTGGTATCATTTCGCCAAAGTCAGTGAACGGGAGGCGGTCGCTGTGGTCAACTTCCGGGCAGATTGTATTTGTCTGCTTTTGAAGCAGCGTCGGAAGAGCTGCCTTTCAAGTCATTCAAAAGACCATTCGGAGTCATTCAAAATGAATCGCAATATTGTCATAATCGCGGCTACGGCTGCGTTCGCGAGCAGTTTCGCGCTTGCCCAGACCAACGAATTGGAAACGCCGGAAGACAGACTGAGCTACACCATCGGTATGGATATCGGTCAATCGCTGGCCGGTCAGGACATGCCGCTTGATATCGATATCCTGATGCAGGGCCTGCGCGCGAGCTATCTTGGCGAAGAAACCCTGTTGACCCAGGAAGAGGCGCTGGCCGAGCGCGAGCAGTTCATCCAGCAGCGCCAGCAGCAGCTCGCCGATCAGCGTGGCGAAGAAGCGCGCATCAACGCCGAAGAGGGTGAAGCGTTTCTCGCGGCCAACGCCGAGAAAGATGGTGTCATGGTGACCGATTCCGGGCTCCAGTACCGCGTGATCACCGAAGGCGAGGGCGCCAGCCCCGACGCCGCCGATCGCGTGACCGTGCATTACCGCGGCAAGCTGATCAACGGCGTCGAGTTCGACAGCTCGTATGCGCGCGGGGAGCCGGCTACCTTCGGACTCAATCAGGTGATTCCGGGTTGGACCGAAGGCGTTCAGCTTATGCAGGAAGGTGCCAAGTACGAATTCTTCGTGCCGTCGGAGCTGGCCTATGGTGAGCAGGGTCGCCCGGGGCCGATCGGCCCCAACTCCACGCTCATTTTCGAAGTCGAACTGCTCGAGGTCGTCCCGTCGCCGGCCGCCGATTCGACCGACTGATCCGGCTCCCGTGAATTTATCGCCGGGGCCGGGCCTTCCCGGTCCCGGCGACCCGACACCAAGAGAATACCGGTATGGGATCGCTTCAGGATGCTTTACTGAAACACGGCCTGGCGGAAGAGCGCCAGAAGCCGGAGAAGAAGGGCGCCGGCCCGGCCTCCAAGGGAGGCAAGCAGGCGCCGCGGAACCAGCAACGAAAAAAGAAGACCGGAAAGCGCCCGGGCGGCGACAAGCCTCAGGCGTCGGATCTGGAGCGGGCCTGGCGCGCCCGGCGTAAGGCCGAAAAGGAAGAGGCGGAGCGCGTCAAGCAGGCCCGGGTTGCCGACCAGGAAGCCAGGCGCAAGCGTAATCTGGAACTCGACGCGATTGTCGAGGGCAAGGCGCTGAACGTCGACGAGGCTGAACTGCCACGTTATTTCGAGCACCTTGGCCGCATCCGGCGAGTGATGTGCACCAGCCCGCAGCGAGACGCGATCAACAGCGGAGAGCTTGGTATCGTGAACTTGCGGGGACGCTACCTGATCGTCGAGCCAGACGTGCTGGCCGATTACAAGGCGCTGGCCGAAGACCTGGTGCCCGACCTCAGCGGCGTCGAGCCTGAAGGCGGTGACGACGAAAAGGATTACCCGCCGGTGCCGGACGACCTGACCTGGTAGAGCCGCTGAGTCCCGATGAGTTCCAATGGCGGCTTGCCTCGCCTGTTATTCGCTTTATTCGCTACCATTTTTCATCTTTTCCAATAGTCTAGAGAGAACCTTATTAATGTCCTACCGTATTTTATTTATGCTGAGTCTGTTCACATTGGCGCTGACCGGTTGCGGTGAATCCGACCGCGCCGCGTCCGAGGCAGCTGAACAGGCCATGGAAGAAGTCGAAGAAAGCGTGGCGGAAGCCGCGGCCGAACCGGCCGATAACCCCTTCTTCACGATTTCCACGCTGCCGAACCAGATGCCGCCGTTCGACCGGATCACCGACGACCATTTCGTGCCCGCGATGGAGCGGGGCATGGAACAGCAGCTGAAAGAAATCGACGCGATCGCGGGTAACCCGGAGCCGCCGACATTCGACAACACCATAGTTGCGATGGAACGCAGCGGTCGCTTGCTGGATCGCGCCACGTCGGTTTTCTTCGCGCTGGTCGGCGCAGACACCAACGATCGCCGCCAGGAGATCCAGCGTGACATTTCGCCCAAGCTCTCTGCACACAGCGACGCTATCCGGCTCAACCCTGAGCTGTTTGCGCGCATCGAGGCGCTCTACAAGGGGCGCGAGCAACTCGGGCTGAACGGCGAGCAGCTCCGATTGCTCGAGGAATACCGCCGCGATTTCGTGCGCGCAGGGGCGCAGCTATCGGAAGAGCAGAAGAGCCGGCTGCGCGAAATCAACGCGGAACTGGCGCGCCTGGGCACGGAGTTTTCGCAGAACGTGCTCAAGGAAGTCAACGATTCGGCGATCGTCGTCGATACGGCGCTGGAACTGGAAGGGCTCACCGACGGCCAGATCCAGACCGCGGCCGATGAGGCCGCCGAACGCGGCCACGACGGCAAATACGTGCTGACCCTGATGAATTATTCCAGCCAGCCGCAGCTGACCTCGCTGAAAAATCGTGAGATCCGACAGCGCCTGATGGAGGCCTCGCTCAAGCGCGGCAGCCGCGGCGGCGATTTCGACAACCGCAAGATTGTCTCGCGGGTGCTCGAACTGCGTGCGGAGAAGGCGAACATGCTGGGCTACGACACGCATGCCGATTTCGTGCTCGAGGAACGCACGGCCAAAACCGTCGCGGCCGTCGACGAGATGCTGGGGACGCTGGCGCCGGTATCCGTCGCCAACGCCCGCAAGGAGGGCGATGCGCTCCAGGCGATGATCGACGAGACTGCAGACGAGCCGTTTGAATTGCAGTCCTGGGATTGGCCTTTCTACGCCGAGAAAGTACGCCAGCAGAAATACGACTTCGACGAGAGCCAGATCAAGCCGTACTTCGAGCTGGATAGTGTGCTGATCAATGGCGTGTTTCATGCCGCAGAGCAGGTCTACGGCCTCACGTTCAAGGAGCGCTCGGATCTACCCGTATATCACCCCGACGTTCGCGTGTTCGAGGTTTTCGACGCCGACGGCGAGCGGCTGGCGATTTTCCTTGGAGATTTCTACGCCCGGCCTTCCAAGCGCGGTGGCGCGTGGATGAATGCCTACGTTTCCCAGTCCGGGCTTTTGGGTACAGAGCCGGTGGTGGCCAACCACCAGAATATTCCCAAGCCGCCGGCAGGGGAGCCCACGCTGATGACGCTGGACGAAGTCACGACCATCTTCCATGAATTCGGACACGCGCTGCACGGCATGTTTTCCGATGTCGAATATCCGACCTTCGCCGGCACCTCGGTGCCGCGAGACTTCGTCGAATACCCGTCTCAGGTCAACGAGATGTGGGCGACGTGGCCCTCCATCCTGGAGAACTACGCGCTGCACTACGAGACCGGTGAGCGGATTCCGCAGGAACTGCTCGATCGCGTGATCGAGGCCGAAACCTTCAACGAGGGTTACCGCACGACCGAGTACCTGGCCGCCTCGATTCTGGATATGTGCTACCACACGCTGCCGGCCGACCAGATTCCGGCCAG